>ULRQ01056357.1_pt1 | contig 10835 bp, 7 predicted proteins | sample 1955491 | NCBI WGS metagenome assembly ULRQ01 (sample SAMEA4835684, study PRJEB28245) | human gut metagenome | biome: gut microbiome; material: fecal sample | place: Denmark | collected 2008 | reverse complement strand
TGTTCCTAGAATGTGGTTGGCAAACCCACACTCTATTCTACAGAGAGGTTTCTCTTTGGCTAGGGCTAAAGCCATTTTTATTCCACCAGCTTAGCTGGTGGTTTTTCTTCACTCAAGTTCTTAACTAAAAAACGCCATGCTTTCTTCGGAAAGCATGGCGTTTTTCTTATTTCACTTTTTCCTCAATTGCGCAGGCATCATAGGGTTTCAGCTCCATGCTGCCCAAAACGTTTTTGCCGCTCAACAGGTCTGCACCGGATTCCACCTGCACCTTAACTGCGCTCTGGGTGGTGTTGATGTAGAAATGGTAGCGCGCGTTCTCGCTTTCGCGGCAGTGGTATTCCACACCCTGCGGCAGGTCACGCAGGTGCACCTTGGCATCGGCCAAAGCTACACGCAGCACAGCGGCGTTGCCGGCATCATCCAGGCGCGCACCGATGTAATAAGCGTGCCCCTTGCCGAACACATGGTGGGTCACAGCCGCATGGCCGGAATAGAAATCCTGTCCATACACAGCCACCACCTCGGTACCCTCGGCAGGCTGCAACAGTTCGCAGTAATCCTTGATGCTGCTCTGCTGGCTGCTCTTGACCCAGATGGCACGGTTGCCCTCGCCGGGGTACAGGGTGTCCAGTTCGCTTGCGGTCACGCCAAACACTTCGCGCAGGCCGTCACCGGGGAACCCGCCCAGCCAACACAGGGTGCTTTCATCCACATAGCCCAGCAGATAGGTGGCCACAACGGTGCCGCCGTTTTCCACATATTCGCGGATCTTTTGTGCAAAACCAGGCTTGGTCATAAACAGCATGGGCAGCACCACCAGCTTATAGCGGTTCAGGTCTGCATCCACGCCCACAACGTCGGTTTCCACACCGCAGTGGTTCAGCTGGGCGTACAGCTGGCAGCAGGTTTCGCGCAGATTCTTCTGCTTGATCTGCATGCCCCAGGCGTCATCCAGCGCCCAGCGGTTGTCCCAGTCAAAGATCATGGCCGCGTCCGCTTTGGGCAGGCTGCCGCACACCGGGGTCAGGGCGGCCAGGGCTTCGTTGGTGGCGGTCACTTCGTTGAACACGCGGGTATCATCGCGGCCATCGTGGTCCACAACCGCGCCGTGGAACTGCTCAGAGCCGCCGCGGCCCTTGCGCCACTGGAAGTACTGCACGCCGTCCGCACCACAGGCCACTGTCTGGATAGCGCTCATCCGGTTCACGCCGGGGCGCTTGAGCTTATTATACTCGTGCCAGTTCACCAGGCTGGGGGTGCTTTCCATCAGCAGGAACGGCTTGTCCGGCTTGCAGCCGCGGATCAGCGCATGATCAAACGCCGTCATGCCCGCCGTCACGGTGGTGCTGCGGTCGGGGCGCCCCCAATGGGGGTAACTGTCCCAGCAGACAAAATCCAGCTCTCTTTGCAGCTTGTGGTAGTCCAATCCGGGGAAGTACTCCATCAGGTTCGTGGTAATGGGCACATTGGGGGTCCGCTTGCGCAGGATCGCCGTTTCGCTGTGTACATAGTCCATCATGTTCCAGGTGGTAAAGCGCCGCCAGTCCAGCTTCAGGCCGTTCAGGCTCTGTTCCCCGTTATCAAACGGCGGCTCCACCTCGTCAAAGCTGTCGTAGTGGTGGCTCCAGAAGCTAGTCCACCAGGCATGGTTCAGGGCATCAATGGTATGATACTTTTCTTTCAGCCAGCCGCGGAAGCGCTCTTGGCACAGCGGGCAGTAGCATTCGCCGCCCAGCTCATTGGAAATGTGCCACAAGATCAGGCCGGGGTGGTCGCCCACAGCGTCGATCATGTGGTTCAGCAGCTCCTCTACCTTCTGGCGGTAGATGGGGCTGGTCAGGCAGTGGTTGTGGCGCATGCCCTGGTGGTCCCGCACACCGTTGGACTGCACGCGCAGCACTTCGGGGTATTTGCGTGCCAGCCAGTTGGGCTTTGCACCAGTGGGCGTTGCCAGCTCGGTATAAATGCCCTGGTCATACAGTCGATCCATGATCTCGCGCAGCCAAGTAAAGTTATATTCCCCCTCGCGCGGCTCATATGCTGCCCAGGCAAACACACCCAGCGTAACGCTGTTCATTCCGGCCTTTTTCATCATGCGGATGTCCGCTTCAAGAATATCCGGGCGGTCCAGCCATTGATCCGGGTTATAATCGCCGCCGCACAGCATCACAGGGGCTTTGGTGATAAAGTTCATAGTGGATTCCCTTTCCTCTACACTGTAAAGCATAAAACAAAAATTAGGAATCGGAAACCCGAAAGACGGAACTGGCGGTCTGCACCGAAATTCCTCATTCCTGATTTCCAATTCCTAAGGCAATACCGCATAATTCTAAGTGCCGATACGGCGAGCGAGGTGCGGCAGATGCTAAGCCAAAAGCGCAGATAATACTGGATGCTGCAAAGGTGAGCGCCGCCAGTGGCGGAAACAGCGAACCGAAGCAGGGGCAGCGGTCGCAGAGTGCGAGGGGCTTTTGCCCCCGAAGCACGATGCGGGTACCGCAACCCGACATTATCGAGCATTTTGGCAACGCAGATGCCGTGCCACAGCCGCCGGAGCGGTGCTTAAGCCGTAAGGCGGGAATTATGCGGTATTGCCCTAATTATAGTAGATTCTGCAGCTATTGTGCCATATGCAGTTGATGCAAAGGTTTAGCCCTTTGCTGCACCGGAGGTAATGCCCTCAACATAGAACTTCTGCATGATGACAAACAGGATGGAGATGGGGATAGCCACCAAAACACCGCCTGCGCAGAAACGGGAGAAGTAGCTGTTGATCAAAGCCTTTTGCAGCATGTTGTACAGGCCGATTGCCACCGTCCAGTCCGACGAAACGCCGGAGTTCAGGATCATCTTTGCCATAACAAAGTCGGTCCACGGCGTCAGGAAGGAGTTGATAATGGTGTACACCAGGATCGGGCGGGACATCGGGATGACGATCTGGAAGAAGATGCGCGCTTCCGAAGCGCCGTCCAGCTTGGCGGCCTCACGCAGTGCCACAGGCACCGTATCAAAAAAGCCCTTACAGATCAGGTAACCCAGGCCGGAAGAGCCCGCGTACACCATAATCAGACCGGCGTAAGAGTTGGTCAGGTTCATGTACTTCAAAACAAAGTACACAGCGATCATGGCCAGAACGCCGGGGAACAGGTTGACGGTAACGGACAAGTTCTGCAGCAGCTTGCGGCCCTTGAAGCGGCAGCAGCTTATGGCGTAAGCCACCATCAGCACAAAGCAGGTGGAGATCACGCAGTTAAAGCACGCCACAACCAGGGTGTTCATGAACCAGCGCGGGAACTGTGCAACAGAGTCCGGCTGTGTCATAATGCTGACGTAGTTCCACATGGTAAAGTTTTCCGGCACAAAGCGGGTAAAGTTGACGCCCTTATCGGTGGAGAACGAGGTCAGCAGCAGCCAGGCGATGGGCACCAGCCAGATAAAGGCCAGCAGCGCCAGCACCAGGTGGCGGATGACGGAGAAGATGCCTTTTTTCACTTTGCCCTGCTTGAGCTGCTTTTGCACAGCGGCAGAGGATACAGCAGTGGTACTCAAGAGAACGTCGCCTCCTTCTTATTGATAAAGTGGAAGCACACAACCGTAAACACGGCGCACACAATGAACACCATAATGCCCAGCACGGCGGCCATCTTGTAGTTGTAGTAATCCTGCGTCAAGCGGAACAGCCAGGTAACCAGCAGGTCAATTTCCTTTGCGTTGGACTGTGCAAGGGCCTGGTCCTGGGTTACAAACACATCCTGCGTGAGCAGATAAATGACGTTGAAGTTGTTGACGTTCTTGACGAAATCCGTTACCAGCGTGGGGCCCTGAACGCTGAGCAGGTAGGGCAGCTTGATGCGGAAGAACATCTGCACCGGGTTGGCGCCGTCAATGCGGGCGGCCTCGATCATGTCAGCGGGAATGTTCATCAGCACGCCGGTAGCAATCAGCATCTGGTACGGCACGCCGATCCAGATATTGATCATGATGATGGTGAACATGGCCCAGCCCGGCTGGGTCAGGAACGGAATGTAAGAAAGGCCCTTATCCAGCAGGCCGATGTTATGCAGGAAGTCGGTAACGCCTGCATTGGCCATCATGGTATTGAAAATACCGTTGTTGGAGAAGAAGTTGCGCACCAGCAGCAACGTAACGAACTGCGGCACCGCAATGGTCACCATGAACAGGGTACGCCAGAACTTGGGGAACTTGGTCTTTTTGTCGTTGATGAACATTGCCATCAAAATGCCGCCAAAGAAGTTGGTAAAGGTGGCAAAGAATGCCCAAACCAACGTCCAGGTTAAAACCTTGGCAAAGGAATAACCAAACGTGGAGGTCATTCCGCCGCCGCCAAACAGGGTAAAGAAGTTGTTCAGCCCAACCCAGGTAAACAGTTCATTGGGCGGCATGTGCTGCTGGTCATAGTTGGTGAACGCAACGGCGATCAGGATGAACAGCGGCACAATGGTGAACACCACAACGCCCAGAACCGGCAGGGTGAGCAGGGTCACATAGAACTTTTCGTTCAGGTAAACGTTGATGTCCTGCACAAAGTTGTTGGTCTTTTTGCCAGCTTCACGGATCTTCTGCAGCTGATAGTTGGAAGATACCACCATCATGGCCGCTGCAATCAGGGCCGCGATCACGATAAAGGCGATCATGCTCATCAGCAGGATTTCAAACGAGTTATCGTAATCGTTTACAACGTTTTTCATCGTGGCAACATCGAACACCATCTCCATTTTTACGGTGCCGAGGGTGCCGAACTTTGCCAGGTTGGGTACGCCAAAGAATGCCAGGAAATACAGCGCAAAGCCCTGTACAAATGTGACCAGAAGCGCCTTCATCAGCTGGCCGTGGCCAATGTAGCCCAGACCCCATACAAAGAAGGATAGTTTGGTAAAGATATCGCCGTGCACAAAGTCATGACCAAATTTCTGCAAAAAATTGGGTTCCTTTGGTTCCGTGTGCAGGGCCGCAGCAGCGGATTTTGCCACAGGAATCTCTCCTTTCCAACGCGGTTACGCCAAACGGCCCACACGCGCCCGGCAACCGTTCCGGACCGTTTGTGGGCCGTTGTTTTAGTGTATCAATGCAGCTTTTTTCGTTTTAACAATTACTGGGTAACCGGTGCGGTGATGCCAGCAACAGCATCTTCAATCAGGGTCTGGGGATCCTTGCCATCGGGGTTGCCGTTGACACAGATCTGGCCGAGGGTTTCAGCAGAAGCCCAGTAGTTGCCGCCGACGCGCTGCAGGTTAGCGTACTCAGACTGAGCAACAACAGCGGTCAGAGCCGGAGAAGAAGCGGCTGCCAGAGCATTGGTGTTGGAGGGGCCCTGTGCACGCTGCTGGAAGCGGAGGGTCTCGTTCTCTTCGTTGGTAACGTAATCAGCCAGCAGCATGGCAGCACCAACGTTAGCGCTGTGGGGGTTGACGCCGATCAATTTGAAACCGGAGAAGGAAGCCATCTGGACCTGCTCGCCGTTCAGGGTGTAGGTAGGCAGCTTGCAGGCAGCGTAATTATCGCCCCAAACTTCAGCAGCGTCGTTTGCACGCCAAGTGCCGTTAACGCCAGCAACCAGGGTGCCGTCCTTCAGCTTGCCGGTGAACTCTTCATCCTTCAGGGCGAGGAAGCCGGGGTTCTTGCAGATATCGATGACAGCCTGGGTAACGTCAGCGCCCGGAGCTTCGTTCCAGTTGCAGACGGTGTTCACGCCGTCATCAGCCAGGCTCAGGTTCAGGCCAGCGCCAGCATAGAAGCTGTACAGGTACCAGCCGTTAGCAACGTCCATCGAGACTTTCTTGCCTGCGGCGGCTGCCTTCTCCATCATCGTGTCAAGGCTCTTGACGTCATCCTCGGTGAAGAAGGACTTATCATAGAACATGAAGTAGCCGTTATCAGCGGTCAGGGGGTAAGCATACAGCTTGCCGTTCAGGGTTGCAGCGTCAACAGAAGCTGCAGTGTTGCGGCTCTTGATGTCGTCAGCGTTCAGCTGAACTTCCTGCAGGGCGCCTGCCTGAACCAGCTCGTTCAGCTGGTCATCAGCAAATGCGTAAACGTCAGCAGCGGCGGTGGGGTCGGTCAGGACGGTATCCTTAGCCTCCTTTTCGGACTGAGCGCCCAGGTTGATGGTAATCTTGCCGCCGTAATTGCCGTATTCTTTGATAAAGTTATCAGCGATGGTGCGCAGCAGTTCCTGGTCTTCCTCGGCGCCCCACATGGTCAGGGTAACGTCATTGGCGAAAGCAGCGGCTGCAGCCTGCTGCAGAACGTCACCATCGTCAGCTGCGGTGCTGTCGGTGGAGGCGGCTTCGCTGGAAGCTGCAGTGCTGGTGGACTCTGCAGCGGAAGAGGCAGTTGCGGTGTTGCCGCATGCTGCCAGGGACAGTGCCATCAAGGCAGCTGTTGCAAGTGCGAGTTGCTTTTTCATAATCATTCTCCTTCATCTGCTATATCACAAGCTTTTCAAGGTTGCGCATCATTGTTGCGCAACTTCGTTTCACAACTTAAGAATACACGATTCCATTTTCAGTGTCAATGTTCATAGCCAACATGTTTTACCACGTTTTTTTGTGCATTTTTCACAGCCTGTTGCACTTTTTGTAACAATGTCGAATTTTGTATGCGCAACGTTGCGCAACTTTAGTACAGGCTTTTTAACAACAATCAGCCTTTCCCGGTGCACATGCTGTGCGCGCAGGAAAGGCTGTATCAATCATCATATTTTACAATATTGGTAATATTGTCTATTTTGTAGACTCGCGCAAAATCGCCTGATATCCCTGCATCTGGCGCAATGCGATTTGCTTGCCCGCCAAAATACCCAGCAGCATCCGGCATGCCGTGGCGCCCAGGCGCTCGCCGTCAAACTGAGCGGCCGAGATCTGCGGGGTTGAGCTGGTCAGCAGCTCACTATCATAAAAGCTGGCCAGTTTCACCTGTTCCGGTACCTTGATGTGCCGGGCGCGCAGCTCCTGCAGCACCGCGGCCGCCATGCTGTCGTCCGCGCAGAGCAGGCATTCGGGCTTTTGCTCCAGCGCACCTTCCAATGCATCGATCCGCTGTTCGCTGGTTTCAATGCCGGTCCAAATCAATTTCTGGTCCACCTGCACTCCACAGTCGGAAAATCCGCGCAGGTAGCCGCGCAGCCGGTCCTCGTTGACGGTATAGTTGGTGCAGCCGCCCATATAGGCAATGCGGCGCATGCCCAGCTGCAGCAGCAGGCGGGTCATCTCGGCGGTCGCTCCTACCTGGTCGTTATCCACCTGGGGCACCTTATCGTCATCCACGCGGCCAATGGCCACAAAAGGCACGTTGTGGCGCTGCAAAGTCTGCACACATTCATCGTGCAGCATCGTACGGGACAAAATCACGCCATCCACCTTGTGGGATTCCAGCTGGCGTTCCAGCTGGCCAACATCGGTTTCTCCCGCATAGCACAGCAGCAGGTCATACCCGCGCTGGGCCGCCATGTTCCACACACCGCCCATGCACTTGCGCAGGAACGGCAAGTCCAGCCGCATAAAATGCTTGGGGATCACCAGCGCAAGGTTGTTGGTTGGGCCCTGCTGCGCAGTGCGCAGCGGCGCAGCTGCATCCTGGCGGCCCTTGCCGATATAATCAAACACACGCGCGCGGGTAGCCTCGCTCACGCGGCCTTTGCCGGATATTGCGCGGGATACCGTTGTTTTTGATATATTCAATGCCTCCGCCACTTCCGCGATGGTCACTTCATCACGCTTACCTGCCATTCAGCACCCTCCTTTTCCCATGTTGCGCATGCGTTGCGCACCAATAACAGCATATGTGTTTGTTGTACATTTGTCAATCTGCAAACAGCACAAAAAAAGCCTGCCAGATTTGGCAGGCTTGCCGCGCAGTACAGCCGTTCCAAGCATAGGCGGATGGCCGCTGCCCGGAATCTCTCCCGAAATTTTTCGTGTATTAAAAATTCTGTTGGGAGCATAGGGGCGCACATTGTGCGCCCGCCGCCTTGACATAGCAACGCACATTTATGTCATGCACATGGCAAACGTCCGTAGGCGAACACTGTTCACCCTTACGGAGCATCTTTGTTTCCCTGACGTTTTCGATAGGTGTTGTGCTGCTTATGGCAACACCGCACAATTCCCGCCTTGCGGCTTAAGCACCGCTCCGGCAGCTGCGGCACGGCATCTGCGTTGCCAAAATGCTCGATAATGTCGGGTTGCGGTACCCGCATCGTGCTTCGGGGGCAAAAGCCCCTCGCACTCTGCGACCGCTGCCCCTGCTTCGGTTCGCTGTTTCCGCCACTGGCGGCGCTCACCTTTGCAGCATCCAGTATTATCTGCGCTTTTGGCCTAGCAGCTGCCGCACCTCGCTCGCCGTATCGGCACTTAGAATTATGCGGTATTGCCCTTATTTTTTCTGCGGTTCGCCGTTGGCAATATCGCGCACAACCTCACCCGCAATGATCAACCCCGCGGCGGCGGGCACAAAGGCGTTGCTGCCGGGAACCTGGCGGCGCTGGGTACATTTGCGGGCCGTGTCGGGCGGGCAGATGCAATGGGTGCGGCAGCTGATGGTCATATCATCAATGGGGGTCAGTGCAGGCTCTTTGGAGTATACCACCTTCAGGTGCTTGACCCCGCGCTTGCGCAGCTCGGCGCGCATTACGCGGGCCAGCGGGCAGACGGAGGTATCGTAAATATCCGCAACTTCCAGGGCGGAAGCATCCAGCTTGTTGCCCGCGCCCATGCAGCTGATGATGGGCGTGCCCGTTGCCTGCGCCTGCATGACCAGTTCCAGCTTGCCCTTTACCGTGTCGATGGCATCGACCACATAGTCGTACTGGCTGAAATCGAACTGGTCGGCGGTGTCTGGCATGTAGAACGTCTTGTAGGTGTTCACCACGGCGTCCGGGTTGATATCATGGATGCGCTCTTCCGCCACATCCACCTTGTATTTGCCCACCGTTTTGCGGGTGGCCAGGATCTGGCGGTTCAGGTTGGTCAGGCAGACCTTGTCGTCATCAATCAGGTCCAGCGTGCCAATGCCGCTGCGTGCCAGTGCTTCCACCGTATAGCCTCCAACACCGCCAACGCCAAACACGGCCACACGGGCGTTGTACAGACGCTCCATTGCCTCCTTGCCAAACAACAACTGCGTTCTTGAAAACTGATTCAGCATACTGCCTGCTCCCCCACGGTTTTGTAAATTAACAAACAAATGGGCGGGTTCGCGCCCGCCCAACCTATCAAATCGGTAGTCTTTTCAAATTATAAAGCGCAGCATACAAAAAGTCAAGGGGAAGCCCTGCGCAGAGCTTCCCCCTGACATATGTTTTGCATTTTACAGCTCGCTGCCGTTTGTGGCGATCACATGGGCGTACCACGCAGCGGAATCCTTGGGGATGCGTTCCATGGTGCGGTAGTCCACATAAATCAGCCCAAAGCGCTTGCTGTAGCCTTCGGCCCACTCATAGTTATCCATGATTGACCAGTAGGTATAACCGATCAGCGGGTAGCCCTCCTGCAAGGCACGGCGGGCGGCCAGCAGGTGGCGGTGCACATAATCAATGCGCTGCGGGTCGTGCACTTTACCGTCCAGCATCACAAAATCTGTGTTGGCCATGCCGTTCTCGGTAATCAGGATGGGCCGGCCATACCGCTGGTTTAAAAAGCGGATGGCCCAATAGATGCAGTCCGGCGTGATGGGCCATTCCATCGCAGTGCGCGGGCTGCCCTGCCAGGTGTTGGCGGTATACTCGCTGCCCGGCCGCTGGGCCGCGCAGGCATTGTAGACGTTAAAGCCCAGGTAATCCAGCGGCTGGTGCAGCAGCTCCAGTTCCTGCGGGGTGAACACATCCGCCCCCAGGGCTTTGGCCATCGGTTCCGGCACCCTGCCCAGCAGAACGGGGTCGCACCACCAGCTGATGGAATAGCAGCCTTCCACCTCCATCGTCCGGCGGTAAGCTTCGGCGATGGCGGCTTCGCTTTCATCCCCGCAGGGCGAAAACACCGGTCCGGTGGGAGCATACCCCACCTTAGGCGGCAGCTTTGCATACTGGCGGATGGTCTGTACCGCTTTGGCATGGGCCAAAAGTACATGGCGGGTCACGGGGCGCAGGCTGGCCGGTTCATCAAGGAACGGCGCATGCCGCCCCTGCAGATGGCCGATGCCCACAAAGCACTGCGGCTCGTTCAGGGTCATCCAATACTGTACCTGGTCAGACAGGGCTTCCACCACAATTTTGGTGTACGCTGCAAACCAATCCGGGATCTGCGGGTTCTTCCATCCGCCCTGCAAATACAGCGCATACGGCAAATCCCAATGGTACAGCGTTACCATCGGCTCAATGTCCGCGGCTTTCAGCTCCTGCACAAGGCTTTGATAGAACGCAATGCCTTTCTGGTTGATTTTTTCCGTGCCATCGGGCAGGATGCGGGACCAGCTGACCGAGAAGCGGTAGCTTTTCAGCCCCATCTTTTTCATCAGGGCCACATCTTCACGGTAGCGGTGGTAGTGGTCGCACGCCTGCAGAGGGCCCTCGTTATATTTGGTGTGGCCGGGGTACAGCACATCCCAGATGCTCGGCCCGCGGCCATCCTCATTCCAGGCGCCTTCCACCTGTGCCGCTGCCGATGCCGCACCCCACAAAAAGTCTTTCGGGAATTCCATTTTGTCACCTCTGCTGCTGACATATTTTATCAATCTATTTTGTGTATCCTAGGGTGTATCTGAAAAAGTAAAAGCATCAAGAAGTCAAAAATTCATAGAAAAATCAGAAATCGCGAAAACCGCATTAGAAATTGCATTTAGGGCAATACCGCACAATTCTAAGTGCCGATACGGCG
>ULRQ01031969.1_pt1 | contig 10882 bp, 4 predicted proteins | sample 1955491 | NCBI WGS metagenome assembly ULRQ01 (sample SAMEA4835684, study PRJEB28245) | human gut metagenome | biome: gut microbiome; material: fecal sample | place: Denmark | collected 2008 | reverse complement strand
CTATCCGATGCTCTGTAAATTTATTGCGCGACAGTCGGAGCGCGTCCCGAAAATGCCTAAGCATTTTTGGGACCTCCGCTCGTAGCCTATCCGGCGTCCTACAAAATTATTGCGCAAATACTTTGGATATTTTACAAAAAAATAAAAAAACACTTGCATTCGTGTCGGATTTGTTGTATAGTATACGTTGCACTATTGTGGTGCAGTGGCATTTTTATGCAATTTTTTAAATGATGCAAATTTGTCAATAGGTAAATTACACTAAAATGCATTCACAAATATGTGCACAAGAGAAAAACCACAAGATATAGTAACTGGGGTGGTTTTTGAATCATTATCTAGATACTTGCTAGATTAAAATAAAAACGAGAGGTGAAACGTCAATGGAGAAAAACAGAATACGTCCGGTCACATCCGGAAAAAGCATGCGTATGAGTTACTCAAGACAAAAAGAGGTTCTGCAGATGCCAAATCTGATTGAGGTCCAGAAGGATTCTTATCAGTGGTTCTTAGACGAAGGTCTCAAGGAAGCTTTTGCGGATATCTCTCCAATCACAGATTATAGCGGAAAGCTTAGTCTTGATTTTGTAGATTTTACATTATGCGAAGATGATGTAAAGTATACAATTCCTGAGTGCAAGGAAAGAGATGCAACATACGCAGCTCCTTTAAAGGTTAAAGTCAGACTTCACAACAAAGAGACAGATGAGATTAATGAGCATGAAATTTTCATGGGTGATCTGCCTTTAATGACAGAGACCGGTACATTCGTAATCAACGGTGCAGAGCGAGTTATTGTCAGTCAGTTAGTTCGTTCTCCTGGTATTTATTACGGAATTGCTCATGATAAGCTCGGAAAGACCCTGTATTCTTGTACTGTTATTCCAAACCGTGGTGCATGGCTTGAGTATGAGACAGACTCTAACGACGTTTTTTATGTAAGAGTAGATAGAACACGTAAGGTACCTATCACAGTACTTTTACGTGCACTTGGAGTAGGTACAAACCAGGCTATTCTCGATATGTTCGGAGATGAGCCAAAGATCCAGGCATCATTCAGCAAGGACCCTGCAATCACAGAGCGTGAGCCACAGGGAAGCTATGAGGCTGGTTTATTAGAGTTATATAAGAAGATTCGTCCGGGCGAGCCACTTTCAGTTGAGAGTGCAGAGAGCCTTATCACAGCAATGTTCTTCGATCCTAGAAGATATGATCTTGCCAAGGTAGGACGTTATAAGTTTAATAAGAAGCTTGCTTTAAAGAACCGTATCAGTGGACAGGTTTTAGCTGAGGACGTAGTTGATCCTTCTACAGGTGAGGTTATCGCTGAGGCAGGTACTGTTGTTGACCGTGCGCTTGCTACACAGATCCAGAACGCTGCCGTTCCTGCTTTATGGATTCAGACAGAGACAAGAAATGTCAAGATTCTTTCTTCTATGATGGTTGACATCAGAAGCTGGATTCCTGAGATTGAGGATCCTAAGTCTATCGGTGTTACTGAGCTTGTTTACTATCCGGTACTCGCTCAGATTCTCGAGGAGTATGATTCTCTTGAGGACAGAATCGAGGCTATAAAGAGAGATATATCTGACCTTATTCCAAAGCATATTACTAAAGAGGATATCTTCGCAACTATCAACTACAATATGCACTTAGAGTGGGGCGCAGGAACAGATGACGATATCGATCATCTTGGAAACAGACGTATCCGTGCGGTTGGAGAGCTGTTACAGAACCAGTACCGTATCGGTCTCTCAAGACTGGAGCGTGTTGTTCGTGAAAGAATGACTACACAGGACTTAGAGGGAATTTCACCTCAGTCACTTATCAATATAAAGCCTGTAACTGCCGCTGTTAAAGAATTCTTCGGTTCTTCACAGCTTTCACAGTTCATGGATCAGAACAACCCTCTTGGAGAGCTTACTCACAAGAGACGTTTATCAGCACTTGGACCTGGTGGTCTTTCAAGAGACCGTGCCGGATTCGAGGTTCGAGATGTACATTACACTCACTACGGCCGTATGTGTCCTGTAGAGACTCCTGAGGGACCAAACATCGGTCTTATCAACTCACTTGCATGCTATGCGAGAATCAATGAGTATGGCTTCGTAGAGGCTCCATACCGTAAGATTGACAAGACTGATCCTAAGAACCCGGTAGTCACAGAAGAGGTTGTATACATGACAGCCGACGAGGAGGATAACTACCACGTAGCACAGGCTAATGAGAAGCTTGATGCCGAAGGACATTTCGTACGTAACTCAGTTTCAGGTCGTTACAGAGAGGAAACTCAGGAGTACGATAAGTCAGCATTTGATTATATGGATGTATCTCCAAAGATGGTATTCTCAGTAGCTACAGCGCTGATTCCATTCTTGCAGAACGATGACCCTACGCGTGCCCTCATGGGATCAAACATGCAGCGTCAGGCCGTTCCGCTTCTGACCACAGAGGCTCCTGTAGTTGGTACAGGTATTGAGACAAAGGCCGCAGTTGACTCAGGTGTCTGCGTAGTTGCAAAGGCAGACGGAGAGGTATTATCTTCAGAGTCAAACCGTATTATCATAAAAGAGACTGACGGAAACAAGAGAGAGTATATCCTTACAAAGTTCTCTCGTTCTAACCAGTCAAACTGCTACAACCAGAGACCTATCGTATTTAAGGGTGACAAGGTTAAGGCAGGCGATGTTATCGCAGACGGTCCTTCAACAAGTCAGGGAGAACTTGCTCTTGGAAAGAACCCGCTTATCGGATTCATGACATGGGAAGGATACAACTACGAGGATGCCGTTCTTCTTTCAGAGCGTCTCGTAGAGTATGATGTGTATACATCAGTTCATATCGAGGAATATGAAGTAGAGTCACGTGATACAAAGCTCGGACCGGAGGAGATTACACGTGATGTTCCTGGTGTCGGTGACGACGCACTCAAGGATCTTGATGAGAGAGGTATCATCCGTGTAGGTGCAGAGGTTCGTGCCGGTGATATCCTTGTAGGAAAGGTTACACCAAAGGGTGAGACAGAGCTTACAGCAGAGGAGAGACTTCTTCGTGCCATCTTTGGTGAGAAGGCAAGAGAGGTTCGTGATACATCACTTAAGGTACCTCATGGTGCTTACGGTATCATTGTTGATGCCAAGGTATTTACAAGAGAGAACGGCGATGAGCTTTCTCCGGGAGTAAACCAGTCAGTACGTATCTACATTGCACAGAAGAGAAAGATTTCTGTCGGTGATAAGATGGCCGGACGTCACGGTAACAAGGGTGTCGTTTCCCGTGTGCTTCCTGTTGAGGATATGCCATTCCTTCCAAACGGACGTCCACTGGATATCGTACTTAACCCACTCGGTGTTCCTTCACGAATGAACATCGGTCAGGTCCTTGAGATTCACCTGAGTCTCGCTGCAAAGGCACTTGGCTTCAATATCTCAACTCCTGTATTTGACGGAGCAAACGAGGTAGATATCGAGGATACACTTGAGCTTGCAAATGATTACGTAAATCTTCCGTTCGATAAGGAAGAGCTTGAAAAGGATTTACAGGCTGAGCATCCATACTGGAGCGCAGATGCTGAAATCTTCTATGATAAATATGTTGATACACTCCGTGAGGACGTTATGGAATACCTTTCAACAAACAGAGCTCACAGAAGCTTATGGAAGGGCGTTCCGATTTCCAAGGATGGAAAGGTACAGCTTCGTGATGGTAGAACAGGTGAGTGCTTCGATGGAAAGACAACTATCGGACACATGCATTACCTTAAGCTGCATCATCTTGTTGATGATAAGATCCATGCACGTTCAACAGGTCCTTACTCATTAGTTACACAGCAGCCACTCGGTGGTAAGGCACAGTTCGGTGGACAGCGTTTCGGAGAGATGGAGGTTTGGGCTCTTGAGGCATATGGTGCTGCATATACACTCCAGGAGATCCTTACAATGAAGTCCGATGATGTTGTTGGCCGTGTCAAGACCTACGAGGCTATCATCAAGGGTGAGAATATCCCTGAGCCTGGTATTCCAGAGTCATTCAAGGTACTTCTCAAAGAGCTTCAGGCACTTGGTCTGGATGTCAAGGTACTTGATGAGAACAGAGAAGAGGTTGAGCTTATCGAGACAAGTGAGTACGGTAATACAGATATCAACTCAATTATCGGAAACGATAAGGACTATGCATTCGAGGACAGTGAGTCATTCGCAGAGCATGGTTTCTCAAAGAAAGAATTTGATGACAACGAAGAGCTTGTTGACATAGAAGAGGAAGAGTCTCCTGAGACAGCGGATGACGATATTTTTGCTGATGAAGTTCTTGATGACGAAGAATAATTAGAAGGGAGTGCCAAAATGCCAGAAACAAATAATATAGAAAATAATCAGGCAATGCAGTTTGATGCGATTCAGATTGGATTAGCATCTCCTGAAAAGATCAGAGAGTGGTCACATGGCGAGGTTAAAAAGCCTGAGACTATTAACTATAGAACATTAAAGCCTGAAAAAGACGGTCTTTTCTGCGAGAAGATTTTCGGACCAACGAAGGACTGGGAGTGTCATTGTGGTAAATACAAGAAGATACGTTATAAGGGTGTTGTCTGCGACCGATGTGGCGTAGAAATCACAAAGTCAAGCGTTCGTAGAGAGCGTATGGGACACATCGAGCTTGCTGCTCCTGTATCTCATATCTGGTATTTCAAGGGTATCCCATCACGTATGGGACTCATCCTTGACTTATCTCCACGTGTACTTGAAAGAGTACTGTACTTTGCTTCATATATTGTGCTTGACCCGGGCGAGACAAAGCTTGCATACAAGCAGATTCTCAATGAGTCAGAGTACCAGGAGGCATGCGATACTTATGGCCGCTCAGCATTCCGTGTAGGAATGGGTGCTGAGTCTATCCATGAGCTTTTAGCAGCAATTGATCTCGAGAAGGATTCGGCAGAGCTTAAGGCAGAGCTTGAGAATGCTACAGGCCAGAAGCGTGCACGTATCATCAAGAGACTTGAGGTTGTAGAGGCTTTCCGTGAGTCAGGAAACAAGCCTGAGTGGATGATTATGACAGTTATTCCTGTTATTCCACCGGATCTTCGTCCGATGGTTCAGCTCGATGGAGGACGTTTCGCAACAAGTGATCTTAACGACCTTTACAGACGAATCATCAACCGTAACAACCGTCTTAGAAGACTTCTTGATCTTGGAGCGCCGGATATCATCGTTCGTAACGAGAAACGTATGCTTCAGGAGGCTGTCGATGCACTTATCGACAATGGCCGTCGTGGCCGTCCTGTTACCGGTCCTGGAAACAGAGCTCTTAAGTCTCTTTCAGACATGCTCAAGGGAAAGGGAGGACGTTTCCGTCAGAACCTTCTCGGAAAGCGAGTTGACTACTCAGGCCGTTCGGTTATCTGCGTAGAGCCAAAGCTTAAGATTTATCAGTGTGGTCTTCCAAAGGAGATGGCTATCGAGCTTTTCAAGCCATTTGTTATGAAGGAGCTTGCCGCTAACGGAACCGCACACAACATAAAGAGTGCAAAGAAGATGGTTGAGAGACTTCAGCCGGAGGTATGGGATGTCCTTGAGGACGTCATCAAAGAGCATCCGGTTATGCTTAACCGAGCTCCTACACTCCACAGACTTGGAATCCAGGCCTTCGAGCCAATCCTTGTAGAGGGTAAGGCAATCAAGCTTCATCCACTCGTATGTACAGCGTTCAACGCCGACTTTGATGGAGACCAGATGGCTGTACATCTCCCACTGACTGCTGAGGCACAGGCTGAGTGCAGATTCATGCTTCTGTCACCTAACAACCTGCTTAAGCCTTCTGATGGTGGACTTGTAGCCGTTCCTTCACAGGATATGATCCTTGGAGTTTACTACCTCACAATGAGAAAGCTCGCTGATTACAAGGATGATCCAAAGATGGTTGCACAGGTGTCATCAGACACTGTATACAATGATATTGATGAGCTTAGAAAGCTCACAACTCCTGATGAAAATACAGGAAAGGCTGAGCTTGGCTTATATGACCTCATCTGGTTTGAGGATGTTACAGACGGAAACCGTCGTGTGCTTTGCAGACCGATAGATCTTCTCGGCCGTTACTATGGAAGTGTTAATCTTGCAATGCTCGCTTACGAGAACAAGGAGATTACTCTTCACCAGAATATCTTTGTACACCGTACAGTAAAGCTTCCTGACGGCACAGAGGTTTCAGGTTTTACAGAGACAACAGTAGGACTTTTGATATTCAATGAGAACATTCCACAGGATCTTGGTTTTATAGACAGATCAAAGGCTGAGAATGCACTCAAGTTTGAGGTTGAGTTCCACGTTGGTAAGAAACAGATCAAGCAGATCCTTGAGAAGGTTATCAATACACACGGAGCTACAACAACAGCAGAGGTTCTTGACAATGTCAAGGCTATGGGATACAAGTATTCAACCCAGGCTGCCATGACAGTTTCAATTTCAGATATGACAGTGCCACCACAGAAGCCACAGATGATCGCTGATGCACAGGACACTGTAGATAAGATTACAAGACAGTACAAGCGTGGACTTATCACTGATGAGGAGCGTTACAAAGAGGTTATCGAGACATGGAAGGATACAGATGATGCCCTTACAAAGGCACTTCTTACAGGTCTTGATAAGTACAACAACATCTTCATGATGGCAGATTCCGGAGCCCGTGGATCTGATAAGCAGATCAAACAGCTTGCAGGTATGCGAGGACTCATGGCTGATACAACAGGTCGTACAATCGAGCTTCCTATCAAGTCATGCTTCCGTGAGGGTCTTGACGTACTCGAGTACTTCATGTCAGCACATGGAGCTCGTAAGGGACTTTCAGATACAGCGCTTCGTACAGCCGATTCAGGATACCTTACAAGACGTCTCGTAGATGTTTCACAGCATATGATCGTTCGTGAGTCAGACTGCTGTGCAGGCACAGGACGTGAGATTCCGGGAATGGTTGTAAAGGCATTCATGGAGGGTCGAGAGGAAATCGAGAGCCTTCAGGAGAGAATTACAGGTCGTTTCTCTTGCAACACAATCTGCGATAAGGATGGCAATGTAATCGTTAAGGCCAACCATATGATTACACCAAAGCGTGCAGCAAAGGTTATGGCAGAGGGTGTTGACGAGAACGGTAATCCAATCACACAGGTTAAGATCCGTACAGTGCTTACCTGCCGTTCACACATGGGAGTATGTGCTAAGTGTTACGGTTCAAACCTTGCAACAGGTCAGGCAGTACAGGTTGGTGAAGCAATCGGTATCATCGCAGCACAGTCAATCGGTGAGCCTGGTACACAGCTTACCATGAGAACCTTCCATACAGGTGGTGTTGCCGGTGGAGATATCACACAGGGTCTTCCTCGAGTAGAGGAGATTTTCGAGGCACGTAAGCCTAAGGGACTCGCTATTATCACAGAGTTCGGCGGAATTGCCACAATCAAGGATACAAAGAAGAAGCGTGAGGTTATCGTTACAAACAACGAGACAGGCGAGACAAAGGCTTACCTCATTCCTTACGGCTCACGTATCAAGGTTGTAGACGGACAGGAGCTTGAGGCCGGCGACGAGCTTACAGAGGGTTCTGTAAATCCACACGATATCCTCAAGATTAAGGGTGTTCGTGCGGTTCAGGATTACATGCTCCGCGAGGTACAGCGTGTTTACCGTTTACAGGGTGTTGAGATTAACGATAAGCATGTCGAGGTTATAGTTCGTCAGTGCTTACAGAAGATCCGCGTAGAGGAGCCGGGAGATTCAGATTTACTTCCGGGCAGCATGGTTGATGCCCTTGACTTCTTAGAGCTCAACGAGAAGCTTGAGGAAGAGGGCAAGGAGCTTGCAGTTGGTTCGCAGGTATTACTTGGAATCACAAAGGCATCTCTTGCAACCAACTCATTCTTGTCAGCAGCTTCATTCCAGGAGACCACAAAGGTTCTTACTGAGGCAGCAATCAAGGGCAAGGTTGATCCTCTTATCGGTATGAAGGAGAACGTAATTATCGGTAAGCTCATCCCGGCAGGAACAGGTATGAAGATTTATCGTAACATCAAGCTTGACAGCGATGTAAACGATGACGATACACTTGATTTTGATGATGATGATTTTGCGGATTTCGCAGAGGAAGAGGCAGTCGGAATCATTGATACAGATGCTGAATCAGTTGATGTAGAATAATTACTGATGTTTGTACTTGAGCTACAGAAGCTGTTACAAACCAAAAACAAAGAAGTCCGGGAAACCGGACTTCTTTGTTGTATTATATTGAAAACAAAATTGGTCTTGACAAAACAGACAAGGATTTGTATAATATTTTAGCGTGCATAAGATTGCACTGCTTAAAATAAAACAGGAGGTGAAAATAATGCCAACATTTAACCAGTTAGTAAGAAAAGGACGTCAGACATCTGTAAAGAAGTCTACAGCACCAGCTCTTCAGAGAAGCTTTAACTCTCTCCAGAAGAAGCCAATCAACACTTCTTCTCCACAGAAGCGTGGTGTATGTACAGCTGTTAAGACAGCTACTCCTAAGAAGCCTAACTCAGCTCTTAGAAAGATTGCCAGAGTTCGTCTTTCAAACGGAATCGAAGTAACTTCATACATTCCTGGTGAGGGACACAACTTACAGGAGCATAGCGTTGTTCTGATTCGTGGTGGCCGTGTTAAGGATTTACCAGGTACACGTTACCATATCATCCGTGGTACATTAGATACTGCAGGTGTTGCAAACAGAAAACAGGCCCGCTCTAAGTACGGCGCAAAGAGACCAAAAGCTGCTAAATAATTTAGCAACATTGTGTATCACAAACAGAACTAAAGTAGGTTAGTGTTGGGATTAGACCTGCAGATGCAGGATTTCACTTTATGAATACAATTCCGCACGAACACATTAGAGAGACACATGTGAGTACCGATGAATTAATCCACAAATATCATGATTAAGGAGGGAAGTAACGTGCCACGTAAAGGACATACTCAGAAAAGAGACGTATTAGCAGATCCAATGTACAACAGCAAAGTAGTTACAAAGCTTGTTAACAGCATTATGTTAGACGGTAAGAAAGGCGTAGCTCAGAAGATTGTATACGGAGCATTTGCTACAGTAGAAGAGAAGACAGGAAGACCAGCTCTTGAAGTATTCGAAGAGGCTATGAACAATGTAATGCCAGCTCTCGAAGTAAAAGCAAGACGTATCGGTGGTGCCACATATCAGGTACCAATCGAGGTTCGTCCTGATCGTCGTCAGGCTTTAGGTCTTCGTTGGTTAACAGCATTCTCACGTGCCAGAGGAGAGAAAACTCAGGCTGAGAGATTAGCTAACGAGATCATGGATGCAGCTAACAACACAGGCGCATCTGTTAAGAGAAAAGAAGATATGCACAAGATGGCAGAGGCAAACAAGGCATTCGCACATTACAGATTCTAGTTTCTGTAAGAAGCTTACAGCTTTGCTTTTGATTCATGCAGCGGACCGGATTTGTAACAGAGTCCGGTTGTGCATAGGACACTAAATATAGGAGGAAAAAACCTTGGCTGGAAGAGAATATCCACTTGAGAGAACCAGAAATATTGGAATCATGGCTCATATCGATGCTGGTAAAACAACACTGACAGAGCGTATTCTTTATTATACTGGTATTAACTATAAAATCGGTGATACTCATGAAGGTACTGCTACCATGGACTGGATGGAGCAGGAGCAGGAAAGAGGTATTACAATTACTTCTGCCGCTACAACATGTCACTGGACACTTGAAGAGTTCACTAAACCAAAGCCAGGAGCACTTGAGCATCGTATCAACATCATCGATACACCGGGCCACGTTGACTTCACAGTAGAAGTTGAGCGTTCACTCCGTGTACTTGATGGCGCAGTTGGTGTGTTCTGTGCAAAGGGTGGTGTTGAGCCTCAGTCAGAGAACGTTTGGCGTCAGGCTGACACATACAATGTACCTCGTATGGCATTCATCAATAAGATGGATATCTTAGGTGCAAACTTCTACGGAGCTGTTGACCAGATCCGTACAAGATTAGGAAAAAATGCTATCGTACTTCAGTTACCAATCGGTAAAGAGGACGATTTCAAAGGAATTATCGACCTTTTCGAGATGAAAGCATATATCTACAATGATGAGAAGGGTGATGATATCACAGTTACTGATGATCTTGGAGATATGGCTGATCAGGCTGCAGAGTACCGTACAGAGCTTATTGAGAAAATCTGTGAGTTAGATGACGATCTCATGATGCAGTATCTTGAGGGTGAGGAGCCATCTGTAGAGGATATGAAGAAGGTTCTTCGTAAAGCAACATGTGAGTGTACAGCAGTACCTGTATGTTGTGGTTCTGCATACCGTAACAAGGGTGTACAGAAGTTACTTGACGCTATTGTTGAGTACATGCCAGCTCCTACAGATATCCCTTCAATCAAGGGAACAGATCTTGAGGGAAATGAGATTGAGAGACATTCATCAGATGATGAGCCATTCTCAGCACTTGCATTCAAGATCATGGCAGATCCATTCGTAGGAAAGCTTGCATTCTTCCGTGTTTACTCAGGAAAATGTAAGGCAGGTTCTTATGTATTAAATGCAACAAAGGATAAGAAAGAGCGTATCGGACGTATTCTTCAGATGCATGCTAATAAGAGACAGGAATTGGATGAGGTTTACTCAGGTGATATCGCTGCTGCTGTTGGATTTAAATTCACAACAACAGGTGATACAATCTGTGATGAGCAGCATCCGGTTATCCTTGAGTCTATGGAGTTCCCAGAGCCAGTTATCGAGCTCGCTATCGAGCCAAAGACAAAAGCTGGACAGGGTAAGTTAGGTGAGGCTCTTGCAAAACTTGCAGAGGAGGATCCT
>ULRQ01031871.1_pt1 | contig 10891 bp, 5 predicted proteins | sample 1955491 | NCBI WGS metagenome assembly ULRQ01 (sample SAMEA4835684, study PRJEB28245) | human gut metagenome | biome: gut microbiome; material: fecal sample | place: Denmark | collected 2008 | reverse complement strand
ACCGCCGGGCTGCGTCGCAAAGTCAGCAAGAACCAGACAAAAGCAATACGTGTAATGCTGACCGGAACGCATGAGCAGATGATGAGAATTGCCAATGACGGCAAACTGGACAGTTGGATCGATGCCAATCTCAAATGGCTAAAGGAGACCTTTGGTGATGACAACCTTGTGTCCTGCGTGCTGCACATGGACGAGAAGACCCCGCACCTGCACGCCACAGTCGTGCCCATAGTAACCGGTGAGCGTATCCGCAGGAAGCGGGAGGGCGAAAAGAAATATGAAACGAAGTCCGGACCACGTCTGTCGGCGGACGATGTGATGCGTCGTACTAAATTGCATGAATATCAGAACAGCTATGCCAAGGCCATGAAACCGTTCGGGTTGCAGCGTGGAATTGTCGGCTCTACCGCCAAGCATCAGACAAACTCGGAATATTACAGGCAGCAGTTAATCCAGTATGAAGAGGATATAGCCAAGTTACAGGCCGATGTGGAGAAGGCGCAAGAAGGAAGGAACACTATCCTCGCGTGGTTCGGCAAGGGAGACCTTGCCAAGACAAAGAAGGAACTGGCAGACAAGGACAGGCTGATTGCCGAACTCAATAAACAGATTGAGGAACTTCAGGCAGAAAAAGTACGGTTGCAGGAACAACATAAATCAGAAATCGAAAAACTGCGAAACGGCTATCAAAAAGAAATAGACAAAGCCATTCATCAGGCGGAAGCGGCAGAACGGCAGTTCAAGGAGAAGGATGCAATCATAGATAGACAGAGGAAGCAGATAAGTTTGCTTGACCGCAAGGCCAATCCCCAACGTTACAGCCTCTCGTCCGGTGCCGAGCTTGTACGTATCAATGTCTCAAACTATCGGAATCCGTCGCTTCACATCTGGACACGGGTCGGTGATGAGCTTTTTGAGGACACCAAGTTCCAAATAGACTATGATGTGGCCCAAAGACATTTCAACGGTCAGACCACGGACGAGGAGTTTGTCAATGCTGTGTTCGAACCGCAGGAGCAGGTAAGCGGTAAGCAGGCGGAACTATTGGGTGCTGCGTTTACCCTTGCAGCCGGAGGCCCGGCACAGCCCCATGTCGGCACTGGTGCTGGCAGTTCGTCTTCCGACCTTCCGTGGGGTGAACAGAAAAACAGGTCAAAACGAAGTAAATAACAGCAAAGAGGCTGTCGCAAACTATTCTATATTGATGCAGCCTCTTTGCCTTTCCATATGTTCTCTATATCAATTGTTTCATTTGCTGGACGAAATCCGGCTTCTATCTTGCCTATTTGTACAACAAGTGGCATTTCAGCAAGTTGACCTGCAATTACACAAACCCCAGTTGATAAAATCGGCAATGATTCAACTGAAACTTTATCTAGATATGAAATTGTATTGTTCACTTGTTGTATGTCCTTTTCATTAACAAGCCGATGTATAAAATAATTATGCAATTGCGATATTATGGTAGAAGAAATATCCGACGGACGTTGGCTGGCAATAGTCATGAATACTCCGAATTTTCGACCCTCTTTAATAATCTCTTCAAAAACCTCTAGTCTATAATCTTTCCACTCTTCACTTTCACGTGTTGATTGATAAGACAATATATTATGCGCTTCATCTACTATTAAATTTAAATATTTTTGAGCCTTCCCCGCTTTTTTATGTTCATTATATAGTTTATTAGTCAACAATAATGGAATACGTTTCTTTGTGTCAGTATTTACATCGCTTAAATCAATAATTACAACATTAGAATCGCCCCAAAAATCACCCATGTCTTTTGAAGAATTAAATATGCGAGAAATGTCTGATTCTGATTGACGAAGTTTATGAATTGCAGGAGCAATGTGTTCATTTAATGCTCTGTTTGCTAACACATCATATATCATTCGCATATACATTATACATATAAAGTTATGAATAAAACTTTCTGTAAACCCAAATTGATCTACATGCATGTATATACTTCGCGTTTCTATTTGATCCGGATGGTCTTGCAAATTGATAAATTGGTTATTTGAATCATAAAAAAAATAACAACTACTATTGTTGTGATAATGAAAATCCGTTTTTAATCCAATATCTACCCCATCATCATCGTATTTGGGAGGAAGTATCTCTGCCACATAATCAAGGAGTAATTCACTTTTGACCTTATCAGACATTATCAATATATCCTTGATTTGCTTTTTCAAAAAATTCCGAAATTTGTTTTCGTCCTTATCAATCTTCTTATACAAATCAATACTTCTCGCAATGAAAGGTCGTTGCGTCTTTTCGGTTGCATTAGAGAATATACTCAATAGATTAATATCCAAGAAATCATCATCTGCTAAAGGGATTTTATCTCCATTATCTTTTCTTGTGTTCAATTTATATACTTTTTTGTCAGAATCCGAGATAATACTATTATGGGAAGAATACTCTCCATTAAAATCAAAAAATAAAAATTGAGCATTCTCTTTAAATGCGCTATTTCCAGAATAATGAGTAAAAAGCTGTCTATAAATTTTAGCCAATGTATATGACTTGCCTGAGCCTGTATTGCCGAATATTCCGATATGACTGGAAAAAAGTTTCCCAATTCCAAGATTTACAGGAACAAGTGAATCATTTGCAAGATGACCTACCTCAATAGTTTCTTTGCCGGAGCCAGCGAATGTATGAATAAGATTAAATTCTTCATTTGTTAAAAGATGGCATTCGTTGTCTATTAATGGCAATTCATTAACTCCACGACGGAAAATTTGGTTGTCAATAAAGCCAATTAACTTGACAATCAATATCCTATTTATGGAATCTTCCGCTGAAATCAATACTTTATCTTCCTGTTTACTCTCATCAATATATTCTGATTCTACTTTTCCAATAATCGGAGTGTAGCCTTTGAGAATTTTTACATAGCTTCCTACAGAAACATTTTTTATCAGTGTTCCTTTGTAAATCAGATGGGAAGAATTTTTATTGTGATCTACACGAATCTTGACCTCACGCCCATTTACAGAATATACTACTCCAACTCTAAATACTGAGTTATGTATCCCTATATGTTTGTTATTCATAACTTGCGTGGATTGTTTTATTGATATATTCGAAAATCTTATTAATTGCGTTCATATCTAAATGCTCAATATCACAGACTATGTCATTATAGTCATCATCCACATTCAATTCTCTCATTTTGGTTGGCGTAATGATAAGAATATTGTTATTGACACAAGTAGAATCAATGCCTATATTCTTTTTTAATGACTTCTCTTCTTCATCACAATACGCAAAAATAATCACTTTTAAAGTTGGATTATTTTCTGCCGAACGTCTTGTAAGTGTTGCAATATGTTCATCAGCAAATGAAAAGCCTACAACAAAAAGGACTGAATTCTCTTTTTCCAACGCATTGGAATATAATCGCATTAATTCGTAGAAATGATAATCAAGTACCGTTTCTGCAAATTTTCTTTTTGTCGGATTGATTATTATAAATTTTTTATACGCAGTGATGAAATTATCATATTCGGAAGCATCATATGATAATTCAAGTCCTTCTGCATCTTCTATAATTTGTTCATATGTTTTTTCTGTTTTTCTTTTTTCCGACTCAATAAACAGATTGACAAATTTATCATCTCCCAATTTTTTTATTTCATCATCTACATAACAGTACCAAAAACGTTCATGCACTATATGATTATCCCGATCACTCCAATTGATAGAACCATGTATTTTAAGCAAATTAAATACTGGGACTTCAGAAGTATGCTGAAAATGTATACTTGTCTGCATTATAGATTTCATAAAATTGGCTTCGTCATAGATTGGATCAATACTTCCTCTAAAACCATCATTCAACTCTACACCCAATCCACTTGCAGCATCTTCAATCATTAAATCGATGTTTGTCGTAAATATATTTAATTGTTTATTGAGAATGCGAGAATGTCTTTTGTTTAATAAGTTATTCCATGTAATCAGATAGTTTTGATAATTGCTTTTCGTTTCACAATAATCAGATCCGTATCCGAAAAATCTATTGGGTGCAATAACAGAATCATAAAATGCTTTGTATATAGATGCTTCTGCAATTTTATATTTAGGCTCAGGATGAGAATGCATATCATCATTTAACCTAGTGAGTAATTTTTCTATAGAACCCAAAGTCGCAAGATATGGACGTGAAGCTCCTGAACCAATTAAGAAATTGATATTTGCAGATTGGATATAATATGTTAGTTCCTTGATATTCATATTTAATAACTTCCATTTATATTATTCATGTTTCTTATAATTCTCCACCTGCTCCAGTACTTTCTGGAAGACTTCTTCATCCCACTGGGGTGGGTAACCATCTTTGTAAAGAAGGAAAGTAAGCTGGCTGGCGAGTTTGCTTTTGAGGTTGTCGTTGTTCAACCAATCGGCATAAATGGCGGTGTCATCTATCAGTGCTTTGATTTTCTTGGCCAACTCAATACAACGATCATCTGCATACTCAAAGCCATGTTTGTCCCGTACTTCAACAAGGACATCAAAGAATGCCTTTTCCTCGAATGTGATGCCCAATACCTTGAACTTTTCACTATCTGTTTTAAGTTCTTTCAGGATATCCAGTAGTTTGTTAGAAAGTCCGTTGATTTTATATGAGACAATGTCATATACATCATTTACAACGTTCTGAGTCACATCGTTGGTAAATGTCAGCTTATCTCGCGTATTATAAGCGTCGATTGTCTTTTCAAGCATTTTCTGGAAATGTTCGGCCTGTATCTTGTTTGTCCGGCTGTATGCTCTGATGGCTTTTGCTACGAGTTTGCAGAGAATCTGAAACTTGGTGAACGGCATCTTTATCTCTTCCACCTCTTTGGTGAATGAGTCGCTGAAAATATTTTCTTCAACACCTTCGTTCATAACCCTCTCCACACCACTGGCGAGGATAGCCTCTTGGACCATCTGTTCCACATGCCGGTTCATACTTTCCGTATCATGCTCGGTAGCAGTCATTTTGTTGACGTATGAACAGATCCCCATGAAGCACTGGCTCCATGCAATCTCCTCATCAGTCAGGATTCCAGCCGGATTACAGATGTTGTATGCCGAGCGCAACCGTTTGACGTGTTCTTTGAATAGTTTGAGGAATGACACCTCTCCTTTCCGCTCCACACTGTTGGCAAGGATATATTCGGCTGCTTCCTGAATAAACTGAAGACGGGCAAGGTCGTTATCACCGAAGAAACGGTCAAACACCAGCCCCGACAGTCTCTCTTGCAGCAGTTGCAATTCGTTTTTCAGCACTTCATGAGCTGCTTCCAAATCTTCTTGTGGCCCGACATCTCCGCCGTATTTTTTCATAGCCTTCTTCATCTCCTCACGAATACCGATATAGTCGATGATAAAGCCAAATTCCTTGGTCCCATATCGGCGGTTCACTCGCGATATGGTCTGTATCAACGTGTGCTTCGACAGCGGTTTGTCGTTGTAAAGCATGGTCAGGCAAGGCACATCAAATCCTGTAATCCACATATCTACATTGATGGAGATATGGAAATTGGATTTCTCCGACTTGAACTCTGTATCGAGAAATTTCCGATACTCCTTGTCTCCAAGCAGATTGTACAGTTCCTTTTCATCGTCCTTGTCGCGGGTCATGACCATATTAACAAAAGCGATGTCATTGAGTTTGGCCTTTTCATCTGCCGTCAATACAAGTTCGTTCAGAGCCTTTTTCTTCTCGAACCAATCGGGTTGCAGTTCCCGCATGATTTTATACAACCGGAACGCTATTGTGCGGTCGGCGCAGGTAATCATCGCTTTTTGCAGACGGTCGGTTGTTTCTGTTCGGCGTTTGTAGTCATCGATAATGTCCTTAGCAACCCGGCGCAACACATCTTCATCGCCGATAATTACCTCCATGCTCGACATGGCGGCTTTGCTCTTGGCAATATCTTCAGGCGTAGCCCCTTCGTCCGCACAGATCCGGTAGTATTCCTCAACCTTCTCGGCTTGCTCCTTGTTCAAGAAAACACGCGCCAGTCGGGGATCGTATTTGATAGGTACGGTGATGCCGTCATCTTCCGACTCCTTCATCGTGTATTGATCTACGACATCTCCAAATACATGTATGGTCTCGTCGATGGGTGTTCCGGTAAAGCCCACATATGTGGCGTTAGGCAAGGCATCACGCAGGTATTTGGCAAATCCGTATGTAATTTTTGCCCCTATTTTCCCGGTGTCGCCTTCTGTCTGTATCGACAGTTTCGACCCGAGGTTGTTTTGAGAACGGTGCGCCTCGTCGCTCAGACAAATCACATTGGAACGCTCCGTAAGCAATCCAGTGGACTCTGCAAATTTCTGGATCGTGGTAATATAGACCCCGCCGGTCTTGCGCATACTCATCTCTTCGGCAAGTTCCTTGCGGGTCTCAAATACCTTTACGGCCTCGTCTTCAAGGTAGCGTTTCGAGCGGCAGAACAGTTTTCCGCTCTGAGTCTCCAAATCTTCCCGATCAACGATAATAAGGATTGTTGGACTACCCAGTTGCTCTCGGCAACGCAGTGCCAACTGGCGGGCAAGGAACAGCATGGTATAGGTTTTTCCACATCCGGTGGCGCCGAAATAGGTACCCCCTTTGCCATCACCACCAACGGAGCGCAAATGGGAGAGAATATGGTCCCGCAGTTTACGCGTGGCAAAGAATTGTGGATAGCGGCACACCACTTCGGTCGTGTCGTCTTCTTTTGTCGGATCGGGGAAATAGACATAGTCGCGCAGGATTTCCAAGATGCGTTCCGGCGAAAACGCTCCGCGAACGAGGGTCCGAAGCGTATCAAGCCCCTTTCCGGCTTTGTCTTCATTGTCGATTTTCTTCCATTCGTAGAAAAACTCGAATGGCGTGTAGGTCGTTCCCAGTTTGTTTTTCGCCCCGTCGCTGATAACTGCCAGCGCACAATATTTCAGCAAGGCCGGTATATCCCGCATATAGCGGGTACAAATCTGTGTGTGGGCATCACGTATGGTGGCATTCTGCTTAGTCGGGTTTTTGAGTTCGACGATGCAGACCGGTATGCCGTTGACGAAAAGCAGAATGTCGGGCCGGCGGTTCTCGCGGCCTTGTTCCATGACAAATTGATTGACGCAACGAAATATATTATGGTCGGGATGCTCGAAGTCGATGTATTGCAGGCGGAACGGATTGTCCCTGCCATCGCTGTATGTAAAATCATATCCGTCCCGATAGAGCAGGAAGGTGTTTTGCAGGGCATAATAATCGTTCTGGCCGCTTGTGTTCCGCAGATTGGCGACAATGCCGTCCACTTCGGAAGCGGTCAGTTTTTTGTCTTTGTACTGAGCGGCAAGAAATGCCCGCAGGTCTTCTTCTATAAGCGGGTCGGTATATTTCCGGTGAATGTCATCGCCAAACGTATATTGCCAATGCGACTCGCGGAGGAGTTCGATAGTCGCCTCCTCAAACTGGCTTTCATAATATTTCCCTTTGCCTGCCATAATCGCTGCGATTTAAGAATGTATAACGTGTTGAAGCAATGCCGGACACACTTCACGCGAAAGCCGGTCGGCTTCTTCGGCTATCAGTTTAGCCTCATTGGCACACTTGTAGATATTGACAATAGCCTGTTGAACTTCAATGGGAGGAAGAGGTATTTTAACTCGACACATTTCATCAAATTCAAAGAATTCATGCGCACTGCCTTTAGACATATAACGTGCATATCTATCAAATTCAGGACGAGCTACCCACATCCATAAAAAATATGGGTCTAAAATTTCTTCATGTGTTATTTTAAATACACAGTATGCTGATGAAACGGTACAGTCTGCCCCTAATCTATAAGCTATGGATATTTTTTCTCCATTCCTTGTCGTTGCGCGATTGTAACCGAATTGTCCTGTTCTGACTATCTTATCAGATTTTGAATTTAATGCAACTTGTTTGGGGCTTTGAAAAACCTTAGTATTCGCAATACCTTGAGATAATTTAATATTTAAATCGGTATTACGCTCATCACATTCCTGAATATATGGTCCGATTTCTTGCATCGGATATTTGTGTTTCAGTTCCTGGATATAGCTTTGGCAGAGTTGCATAAGCGGGGCTGCCTTGGCCTCGTTTTGCACTTTAATTTCCCGGAATGCTCGCCATGCGTTCACCACTTTCTGCTGTTCGGCAACAGATGGAAGAGGAATCAAAATATTACACATGTTTTCCCATGAAAAGACTTCACGAGCACTTCCCCATGAATTATATCTTGCATAACGATCAAATTCAGAACGTAAGAAAAACAAATACAAATACTCTGGAACTAATTCAATCGGTTTAGCGACCTTAAACACACAATATATAGAGGAAATGAGATATGTATCATCACTATTATTAAAAGCTAATGCAATTTTGTCGCCTCTTCTTGAGGTATCTGGGACATATGCGAATTGTCTAGGTGTGACCAATTTATATGATTGCAAAGGCACTCCGTCTAAATTTGCTTTAGTGTCAATAAATAGTTTATTGGTGCTAATTCCTTTTATGGTTTCTATATTATATTGATTATTGCGATTTCTTTCATCACACTGCTCGATATAATCCCCGAGCCGAACCCATTTGACACCACTGCTTTCCATATTACTCCTCCTCTTTTTCATGCTGTTCCATAAAGAAGCGTTTCTGCTGCTCAATCTCCCGGCGCAGTTCTTCCTCAGTAGGCATGTATGTCATATACTTGGCAGCAAAAATCTGGTCGCTGTCATGTAACACTGAATATTTTGCTATGGTGTTGTCCGTATCCGTGCAGAGTAACACACCGATGGTCGGATTGTCATCATCTCCTTTAACCAAATCATCGTACATGCGGATGTACATATCCAATTGTCCGATGTCCTGATGAGTCAGCTTATGGGTTTTCAGTTCAAAGAGGACAAACCGCTTCATCTTGTAATTATAAAATACAAGGTCGATGTAGAAATCAGCCGTATCGGTCACAATATGCTGTTGCCTTTCTACGAAAGCGAACCCGCGGCCGAGTTCCATGATAAATTTTTCGAGATTGTCGATTAATGCCTGTTCCAGTTCCGATTCGGAATAGCTGGTGTCCCGACGGAAACCCATAAATTCGGCCACCATTGGATTCTTTATATATTCCAACGGGTCTGTTTGACCGGCATAAGGTACTGGCAGAGTTGAACTCTCTCTTTGAGCCGCAAGTCGTCGTTCATAATATTGTGTGGAGATATTCCTGTCAAGCTCATCCACGCTCCACATATCTTCAGCCGCTGTCTTTAGATACCATTCCCTTGCTTGCGTATTGCTGACGGAAAGAAGCCTGCGGACATGTGACCAGGTAAGATTTTGCACACGCTTGTGCAAAATCTCTACATCCCTGAATTCCAGATAAAACTTTCGGTAATATGCCAAGTTACGCTTACCATAGCCGGTGCCGTATTCAGCAGCAAGTCTGACTGCAAGAGCCGGGATAAGTTTTTGTCCGTATGCCGCCCTGCTTGCTCCCTGCTGCTCCTCTTCCACGATACGCCGTCCAATGTTCCAATAAGTCATGATGGCAATTTGGCCAGCCGCAGCATAGGCCTGTTTCCGTCCTTGTTCTATGATGGTTCTGATGTCGGAAACGAAATTATCGGTTATTATGTCAGTCTGCTGCCTATTCTTTTCCATATCCCAAAATTTTGAAGGCATTCATTAGTTCGGCTTCATTAGCATCCCACCTTTTCTTCAACTCATCAAACTGATGGCTCATCTCGGTGAGGGCCGATTTATAATCAATTTCCGTATCGCGGTCGATAAACTCGATATATCTGGAGGGTACAAGCGAATATCCTTTCTGCTGGATTTCGTCAAGATGAGCGGCATAGTATAATTCAGGCTCAGCATACTCGGCGAAATTTTCCGTTTGCCAGTCGAAATAGATTTGGCAAACACGGCTGATTTCGGTTTCCGACAGGCGAACATATTTCTTTTCGTATATGTTGCTATTCCATGTGCGCAGGTCAATAAACAGAATCTCACCCGTTCGGTTACGCAGTTGTCTGCCGTGCCAGGGACCACCTTTCTTGTTGTTGTTCAGAATCCATAGCGTAACGGATATATCGGTAGAATAGAACATGTTGCGCGGCAGGACGATGATAGCCTCGATTTTGTCGTTTTCAATCAACTGTTTGCGTATTTCAAGCGTGTCGCTGTCGTCCAATGCCCCATTGGCAAGCAGGAATCCCGCAATCCCGTGACTGACATCCAGTTTGTTCAGGATATGGAGAATCCATGCGTAGTTGGCATTGCTGGTGGGCGGAACGCCATAACCTTTCCAGCGGGGGTCTGTCTCAAATTCTCCATACTCGGCATATTTCTTCAAATTGAATGGCGGATTCGCCATGATATAGTCGAATTTGAGGTCTTTATGCTGGTCATTGGAAAAAGTGGAGACGGCTTTGTCTCCCAAATGGTAGGAGATACCACGGATAGCCAGATTCATCTTTGCCAGACGATAGGTCGCCGGCTCGGATTCCTGCCCATACACGTTGACCGCTTTGGTGTTACCGCCATGTGCTTCAATGAACTTGGTTGCCTGCACGAACATACCGCCTGACCCGCAACACGGGTCATAGACCGTACCGTCGAACGGCTCAATAAGTGAGGCGATAAGTTCTACGATAGAATGCGGCGTGTAGAACTCACCTTCCTCCTTGTCGGCATTGATCGAGAAAGCCTGCAAGAAATATTCATATACACGTCCTATAAGGTCGTGATCGGTGAACTTCTTGGGATCTATCTTGTTAATCTCGTCCACCACGCTTTTCAAAACCCCCGGTTCAAGGGCCGTTTTCGTGAAAATCTGCTGCGGCAGGGCATTTTTCAGTTTAGGCTCATTTGTCG
>ULRQ01051538.1_pt1 | contig 10946 bp, 4 predicted proteins | sample 1955491 | NCBI WGS metagenome assembly ULRQ01 (sample SAMEA4835684, study PRJEB28245) | human gut metagenome | biome: gut microbiome; material: fecal sample | place: Denmark | collected 2008 | reverse complement strand
AATATTTGATCTATAAGTATTCTGTAATAGATAAAAACGCCTAGTCTAAACGATCGTTTATTCTAGGCGTTAAAGATAGGCTATATTTTTGAATAAAACAAAATCCAGAGAAACTTTTAAAAATTGATTATCAACGCATAAACGTAAATATGGACGCTTATGCGTTGAATTCAATAAAACGCCAGAATAAAATGATCGTTTAGACTAGTCGTTTTATAACCGATGATTTCGCATAACTGCTTGTAAATGATGATTATGAGAAGACTGATATACAGAAAACTACAGAGTTTATGAATACAGGGTAAATGTTTTAAATAATTGAATATTACTAACTTATAAAAATTAATCGTATGAAAAGAAGACTACTTTTTTTGTTCGCCGTCTTTATGGTGGGTGCAAGTGTGGGGTGGGGACAAATGATCCCTACATACTACAAAGTGGCTGTAGGAACAGGTGGTGATGGATCATCTGCTGGTTCACCCATTTACAAGGCAAACTTGGAAGCTGCATTGTCTGATGCGGCATTATCTTCATTAGATAGTGTGATCATATTGTTACCTGAAGGGGAATACTCGGCTAATGCAGCTCCTTATTCTATCACCAAATCATCATTGGCTATCATTGGTGAAGGTGATACCTCAACAGTTACAATTAAGTCTCCGGTAGATATTGAGCTAACAAACGGAGGGAATGTGTCTTTCCAAAAGGTACATCTAACAGCAAAAACATCGACTGGACGAGGAGTTGTCGATATTAAATCCTCTAAAACGACAGTGTCTTTCAGTGAGAGTAAGATAACGATAGAGGGGCGGGGAACGGGTGATAGTGGTTCCGGGGCTTGTTTCGGTATAGTGTCTCAATTAACTGTAAATGAGAACACCGTAAACTTTATCAACTCCCGTATGTATATGTCTGAGGGTTTTGAAAGAGGACTTGCATTTCGTGATGGTGGAGGCCATACACTCAATTTTATAGGAAGTAAGATGGAGGGGCCTTCAGCTAAAGGTTTATATCCTTACGTGATCGGCATTTGCTCATGGGTGGGAGGAACTGATAATACTAATCCGGTAACTTATAATATAAGGAATTCTGTAGTAGATGTGAATTATTATGCAATATTTGCCATCAACCAAGCGGGGTACACAAATGCCGTAAATATAACTATCGACAATTCCAGTGTAACTGCTTGGGCCGCACTTTTTCTAAGAGGTGATTTAGTAAATGAAGCCTACCCGCATAATGTAGCGATCTCTAATACTCATTTGTATGGACGTTCTTACCAAAATGGGCCAAGTGATGGATTTGGAACTGTCGTTTTGGATAATTGTCAAAATTTGACTATGACGATGGACTCTAAAAGTTCTATCGTTTCAGAGAATAAAGCACCGATAGATAGCCCCATCACCTATATGTGTGTGGCTGATGTCCGTAAGAATACTTCCGGTACTTGGACGTTTAAATCCACCGATGGCTCTAAGGCTTTAATCCAATCCAAGAATGACAAATATGCTCCTACATTATTTTTTGATGATGCAGGAACAAATTTGGAGGTTTTAGGGGTTGAAAATGTTGAGTTTAAGACTGAAAACGAGAAGCCTTGCATTGTCTCGATTCATAAGAACGGGACTTTGAACAATGCGGCATCCAGTTTAGACGTATTATTGACGAATATGATTTTAGAAGAGGAGGATAAAGTGATTTTCCCGGAAGGAGAATATACTTTACCAATGACGCTGCCTCTGGATAAATCAATCACGCTTCAAGGAGCTGGGCAAAGTCAGACAATTGTAAATGGGCATATTTCCGTTAATTCACCATCAGGAAGCTCAGTTGCATTGACCGTAAGCGATATGACCTTAAAAGGAACTGATAATTCCTCTGCGCATGGGCTTATTGGTATGATTGGAACGGGCAAGGATATCGTAAAGTTAACCAATTGTAAGTTAGATGGTGGTGCGGTTACCGCTCAGACTGCTGCCGTAGGTGTCCGTATGGAATCAGTGGGAGCGGAGTTAAGCTTGACGAATACGGATATCGATGTCAATTATTATGGAATAGGCTTACGGAATAAAGAGCAAGTCTTAGATATTACGGGAGGAACCTTTACCGCATGGGGGGCGATCATGACATCAGCCGGAAGTATGAGTCCAAGTGATGGCACATTAGCTAATACGAATACCCGGATAACGGCGAAAGATGCGACATTCATCAGTAGGACTCTTCTGAATGGGAAAAGCAATAGTTATGGAGCTGTTATTCTTCAGGAAAAATACAACGGAGTTACAGCTGATTTCACGAATTGCGAGTTGCGAGCGGTAGATGGATTAGATCCTTTGATAAATGCTACCCAAGCTACGGCTACGGATATACGTTCGTATGGAAATACGATCACATTTACAGGTTGTACGTTGTCTTCTTTGGAAGGAACGAATAATCTCCCGGATGGAAGTAACGGATATTTACATGCCGGAGTTATTCGGCTAGGTTGGAGTGGAACGGATGATAAGTCGGAATTTGCGGATAATACGATAACGATCAACAATTCTACATTGAATGGCAAGGAGGGAGAGAACTGGGTCTATTCACATCGCGAAAAGGAGGCGAAAAAATACGACAAGCTGACGATCAATGGAACTGTTTATGATCCGGCCTCGGGTCTTATTTGTTATGGAGAGCCAGATATTCAGAATAAGATTGATAATGCGGTAGCGGGAGAGACGATTTCTGTTCCGGCGGGAGAACATGCGGGTTTCAATGTCACTACCGCTGATGTCCGGATAAAGGGAGTTTATGGAAAAACGATTATTAAAGGAACGAAGAAGTATACGGGTTCTTCCATAGCTTGTATCTCTGCGGATAAGGTGACTTTGATGAATCTTTCTTTCAAGAGTTCAACGGATGGCTCGAATCGTCCAACAGCATTGTTTGTCGGTGGAGGTACGGTGGAGATTGATAGTTGTATTTTTGAGGATAAGCTACTCCAAACAGGTTTATATTCGGAACCGGGTAGTACTCTTAAAGATGCGACCTTGTTGGTTCATAACAGTACTTTTAATGTATATGATAAGAATTTGTTGATCTCAGCGGGACGACTTAACGCTACGGTCAAGAATAATGTTTTTACGGATAGTGATATTTCGGTAGCGAAGAATGACGGCTCGAATGTCGTTGAATCAAATGAGTTCCATAATTGTGTCGTGAAAGTTGAGGATGGTGTAACATTCCAATATAATAAGATGTACCCGGGCGACCAGACATATGTATATTCCATTCGTCCCAATAATTTAGAGGGAACGGTTGTTGCGCCGAATAATTATTGGGGAAGTGATAATCCGGATTTTTCTGCCTTGATTGATAAAAGCAGGGCACCGAACGGATCTGTAGATTATTTCCCATATTATTCGGATGTCGCTTTGGGTACCTTAATCTATAAGATGGTAACGATTTCGGAAGATACGGTCTGGGCCACTCCGCATCCAAATCAAAAGGTCACCGTCTTGGATGGCGCGACTTTGACGTTGTCTGTTCCAATGTCTTTAGATACCGTTACCATGAGAGAAGGTGCGCAAATAAAGTCAAATCTTGCGGATCAAACAGGAAGCGTGACCACTAAGTCTCTTCGTTTCTCTCCGGATCTCTCCGGTACTGAGTGGAAGGCGTTAGGAGTGCCATTAGCCTCTGCCGTGATCAAGAACTCTACGGAGGAGGAGATCTCGGCTCCAAGTGCTCAAAATGTTGATAATGGTATCTGGTTCGCAAGGTTGAAGGATAATAAGACTCCGGAGTTCGTGGTGGATGAGAGTGCTTTTGGCATGGCTGGTCTTTGGGCGGCTAATGGCGATACCTATACGATCTCTTCCGAAGGAGCTTTTGAATTCAAGACCTTGGAAGAACCTGCCGCTCCAACTGAAACAGGTACTTTCTTGATGTGCTCGAATCCGAATACATTTACGATTACCTTGAAACAATCCGCTTATATATTGACAGCGGATGGAACCTCTTTCGAGCAAGAGGCAAACCCGGAGATCAAGCCTTTCCAAAGCTTTGTCTTGACAGACGCCAAGACATTGAGTACGCTTCGCTCTTTACGTATCGGCGATGGCGTGGTTACGGGTAACCAGACGATCGAGCCGGTAGATGGTTATTACGTGACTACCGATCGTGGTGCTATCGTGATCCACACGCCGGAGCCTATGGACGTGGTGATCATCGGAATGAATGGCAAGGTCGCTTATCGTGGCGAGGTTACGGACGGACAGCGGATCATGGTTTCTTCGGGCATCTATGCCGTGAACGGTCAATTAGTAAGGGTTAAATAACGATTAAAACAAAGATAAACATGAAAAAGAGTATATTAGCGATATTCCTTGCTGTCATCGCGATGGCACAGGTACATGCGCAAGATTCAGATTTACGTTCCGCCCCGGATCTTCCGACGTTCAAGGTGACGTTGAATTATAGCTCGGCGAATACGGATCAAGGAACCATAACCAGTACGGTAGCCACAGGTTCCAAGGTGGCATATAATAGTAAACCCGTTTTCACGATCATGGCGAAGCCCGGATATGTCCTGTCGGATATAACGATGAATACGGCTACTATTGGCACGTTGCCGAGCGGTACTTTTCAAAATGATAATACGACCACTTATTCCTATACTTCCACCGCTTTAACCGGTAGTACGGAAATCAAGGCGGTGTTCAAGGCAAAAGAGCAGGTGACGGTCACGATCTCTCCTGAGTATGCCACCTTGGATGAGATAAGGGCGAAGGTGAATTTGCCCAAGGTTACTTTTGACCCGGTTATTACGGGGTATAAAGTACAATACAGGGAGGATGGCTCTGCTGCTTTGACGGATGAGCTACCCGAAAAGGCTGGACTTTATTATGTTGTCGTAACCAAGTCGGAGACTGATACGCAAGTCGCCATAAACAAGGAGATTCTATTCAAGGTACAACCTCCCCATACGCTTTCCTACTCGTTTGAGGAGGCGCAAGGATCTGTAACCGCTTCTATGGATGGCTCCACTATCGCTAGTGATGGTGAGATCGTTTATAATAAGCCAGCCGTATTGAATATTACCTCCAAGCCCGGTTATGTGTTGAGCAGACTTACCGTAGATAATAATGAGGTGACTTTGCCGAAAGGAACTTTTAATTCTTCTACGAATGAGACTTCCTATGCGGATTATACGACATCGGCATTGACCGCTTCTACGGTTATTGACGTGCGATTTGCCGCGAAGAAAACCGTATCTGTAACAGCCAATCCATTATCTGCCACGAAGGATGAGGTTTTGGCTGGTAAGAATCTTCCGGTTATCACATTTACCCCCAATACGATAGCGGGGCAGAAGGTTCAATATAAGAACGCTTCCGGAGCTTTATCCGATAAACTTCCTGCGGCGGATGGTGTTTACACGATCGTCGCGACCAGTCCCGAGACTGCGGAATATGCCGCCTTGAAGGATGAGAACATGAAGTTTACGGTATCTAAAGCGAATGTATTAAATTATAACGTGGAAACGGCCGGACAAGGTACGGTTACCGCCAAGATGGGCTCTACGGACATGGCAAGCGGTAGCGAGATCATTAACGGGCAACCTGCCGTATTTACAATTATCGCTAACCCCGGATTTCTATTGAATAAGATTGTTGTGAATGGAACCGCGGTATCAGCCTTGCCAAAAGGTGCGCTTAACAAGGATAACACCATCTCTTATACCTATACGACCGCCTCGTTAACCGCCTCTACGACCTTGTCGGTAGGTTTCGCCGCGAAGAAAACGATTTCCGTGAGTGTAACAGGTTCTTCGGCGACAAAAGACGAGATCGTGGCCGGGAAGAATTTGCCGGTTATTAAGTTTACGCCGGAAATAGCGGGACAAGTGGTTCGATATCGTGCGGCCGATGGTTCGGAGACTTCCACGTTACCGCAGATAGTCGGAGCTTATAAGATCGTCTTATTTAGTCCGGAGACCATGGAGTATGCCGCGTTAGAGGATTCCTCTAAAACGTTTACGATCCGTAATGCCAATACCTTGGCTTACGCTGTCGATGGTGGACAGGGTACGGTTACCGCCAAGATGGACAACAAGGACATCATGAGCGGTGGTGAGATCGCTTACGGTAAGCCCGTCATTTTCTCGATCGTATCGAATGCCAACTATAGGCTAGGGGCTATTAAGCAAGGCTCTTCGGACGTGGATATCTCGAAGATCAAGGGAACGTATGCCAATGGAAATACCTCTTACACGTACACGACTCCTAGTCTGACGAGTGGCGATAGCTATACCTTTGCGTTCGTCTCCAAGGATACGGTGAGGTTCGTGGCTAACAACCTTGTCCAGACGGTCGGCTCCATCAAGCCGGTCACGGTAACAAGCGCTGTAGAGGATATCAAGATCGAATATCAATTGAGCGGTACGGCTTGGGTTACGACATTGCCTTCCACGCTGGCCGTGGGTTCTTATAAGGCCCGTTTGAGCCGTGCGGAGGACTTGACATACCGTAGCCTCTCTGATACGGTTACGTTAGTGGTGGAGAGTAAGAAAGAGGTGGAGAGTTTGGTGTTACCTACTCCGGGTCGTATTGAGGAAGGACAGGCTTTATCGGCGTGTACCTTGATCGATGGTACTTCTTCCGGATCATTTATCTGGAAAACTCCGAACGAGATCGCTTCTCCGGATAAGAAAAAGTACGACTTGATATTCGAACCGAATGATCCTGTTCTCTATGCGGCTAAAGATACGTTTATAACCTTGAACGTAATTCCTGTTTATTCTATGAATGTTACCGCCGGTAATTTCGGTACTGTCATCTTGGAGGGGCGTACCGCAAATGATAAATATGCGAGAGGCTCGGTTTTGAAAGCGACAGCCGTTGCGGATAAGAATTACCGGTTTGCCGGCTGGAGTGATGGGAATACATCGGCTACACGGGAGTTGCAAGCGAATGCGAACTTGGATATCGTAGCCCGTTTCGATCCGATCGTTTATGGCGTGACGTTTACGGATCCGATGAATGGTTCCTTGAAGGTCTTCGCGAATGGCGTGGAGGTGAAGAATGGTGCTGAATTTTTACAGGGGACCTTATTGACTATCACGGCGACTCCGGATGCGGGCTATATGGTTCAGTCCGTGAAAGTGAATGGGGCTTTGGTGAATAACGGTTCTTATACTTTGACACAAGCCGCTGATATATCGGCCGATTTCCTGCAAAAAGAACCGGATAAACATTTGGTCAAGGTTGGGGAGTTGAAGAATGGTAGCGTTAATCTGATCGAGGTGGATACGAAGGCGCCTGTTACTCCCGGTGAGGCTATCTCTGAAGGTGTGAAAGTGAAGGTGATAGGAAATGCGGATTATGGCTATGAGCTGGCATCCGTGAAAGTGGAAGGCGCGAATTATAATGAGGCTGATGGCTCATTTATGGTTGGGACCGGAGATGTTACGGTGAGCGCAAGTTTCCAATTGGTGAAATATCAAATAACCTCGGCGTTGAATATCCCCAATGCGGGTAAAGTCGTATTGAAAGATAAGGCCGGTAAAGAGGTGGCTTCCGGTTCAAAGGTTCCTTATATGACTCAATTGACCGCTTCTGTTGAGACGGAAACGGGATATCGTTTTATGAATATGATGGTGAACTCTTCCGAGATCAAGGATGGAGACGTATTCACCGTTTCCGGCCCTATGGTTGTTACCGCTAATTATGTGGAGAAGAAAGATTTGGCCTCGCTGATTGATAAGACGACGCAAACGGTAGTCTATAATAAGCAATACCGGAATTTCGAGGTTAAGATTACGGGCTATTCCGGTTTGGACTTTAAGGTCGCATATTCCCGGAGTGGGGTAGAAATGACAGAGAATCCTAAATCGGCCGGAACTTATAAAGTTCGGATTACCCGTGGCGAGGATGATTTATTTAAAGCCGTGGATGTAACTGCCGAGCTGATTATCAAGAAGGCTGGTATGGCATTGCTGGAAGTACCGACTATAGGAGGGGATAATTATGAAAAGGTTGATGCTAAACTTACTCAAGACTTCGAGGATGTGGAATGGAATCCTTCTACACAAAAATCGGCGCTTCGTGCGAATGTGACCGGAATCCCGACAAAGGATCAGGTAAATATTCTGCGCTTTACCCCACTTGACAAGAGTAATTATGAATCGGTAGATTATTCAATGCCGGTTGGTGAAGTAAAAACGTTTTCTTTAAGTACCTCAAATACGGAGGTTACGAATGGAGGCTTGGTTATTAGCGATTATTCGGAAGTTCCGGAGAATACGGTTTTAAAGTTGCGAGCGGTAGCTCCTAGCGAGAATCAGCGTTTTGATTCTTGGAGTGATAATGTCTCAAGCGCCGATAGAAAGAAACCAGAGATCACGGTTACTTTGGCGGCTGATGCGACATACACCCCGAATTTTGTGGATAAACCTAAAATAACGGCGAATCCTTCAGATTTGGAGTTTGTTTATAATGGTTCCGTAAGGCTTGTGGAATTGAAAGACATTTTGAGCGGTAGTTATCCGACAGATGTAAATATTAAATATTCAAATACGGATGGATCGGTTGCTACCCCATTGAACGCAGGTACTTATCTTGTGACTGTAACACGTACCGGGGATGAGAACTGGCGATCTTTCGAGGCAACCAAGAAATTAGTGATAAAGAAAGCGAAGGTCGTAAAGGTAGTGGCTCCTACCGCATCTACGATCACGGAAGGTCAGTCCTTGTCGGAATCCCTATTATCCGGTGGTGTTGCGAAAGGTGCCGATGGGACTACCATATCCGGTAAATTTGAATGGGCTGACGCGTCAGCTATATTGAAACCCGGCAATAGCCAGAAAAAGGAAGTGATCTTCACGTCGTATGATCCGAATTATGAGGATGCGACTACGGAAGCGGAGGTTACGGTGAAAAGTTCGGATGCGTTAGTTGTCACGTTCGCTCAACCGGAAAATGGTTCTTTGAAAGTCTATATGTTGAAGGGTGAGGGCGAGAAGACCGAGATAACGAGTGGAACCGCTGTGGCGAAAGCGACTAAGCTAACCATTGAGGCGGAAGCCAATCCGGATTATGAATTGACCGTTATTCAAATAGGCGAAGAGAAGTATATGACTTCGCCTGTAGAGATTGAAGTCGATAAGTCCTTGGCTATTATGGCAGAGTTCAAGCCGGTTTCTACACCTCCGGGAACAGATGTGGCTGTTACGGGAGTTTCTTTGAATATCACGTCCAAGGCATTGGCCGTAGGTGAATCTTTTGCCTTGCAAGCGAAAGTTACCCCTAATAACGCCACGATGAAAACTGTCTCTTGGAGCAGCAGCGACGAGACGGTGGCTACTGTTGACGCGGATGGTGTCGTTACCGCGCTGAAGATCGGTACCTGCAAGATTACCGTGGCTACCGATGATGGAAACAAGACGGCGTCTTGTGTGGTAACTGTCTCCGGCACGGTAGGTATCGAGCAAATCATCAACGATCATCAAATCTATTGCGAGCGAGGTGCGATAACCGTTCATCCGGCCCGTCCAATCTCGATCCGTATCATAGCGGTGACTGGAGTTAGCCTGTATGGCGACTCAATTATCGGAACTACCCGCATCCCGGTATCGACAGGAATCTATCTGATAGAGATCAACGAGAATGGCAAGCGTATAACAGTGAAAGTAAACGTTCGCTAACAACCTTATTTTAAGAAACTAACCCTTGAGTCTTTAATGTTGGGGAAGGCCGCTAGGAATACTCAGTTCCGGCGGTCTTCTTTTTTATCCTATAAGCTTTACTTTATCTGTTTTTGTTCTGATATAATTAAATAAAACGTTATCTTTGTATCATAGAAAATTAAAACAGAAAGCCTTATGGAAAAAAATGAAGAAAAGAAAAAGGAAGAAAATGCCAAAACTAAAACAACTGTGGCGAAGACTGGAAAAAGAAAGGTAAGTAAGACATGGGAAGCAGCAATGAGGCTTAAAGGATCTTTGATTGTAAATGATCCTCAATTCTTATTGTAAGGCATGAGATATCTTATAGATACCAATATTTTCGTTTATTTATCTACGGATGTGGAATGCTTAAGTAAAGATGTCGCGGCTATTATCCAAGAACCGGAAACCCTTCTTTATATAAGTGCCGAGTCCATACGTGAGCTGATTGTCGCTTATCGAAATAAAGGACTGTGTTCTAAACGATGGAAGTCGGCAGAAGCGATGATCGTCGCCATAGAAAAGGAGTTTTATGTGAAAATATTGCCATTGAAAAAAGAACATATGCAAACGTATGCGCATATGGAGATCAATGAGGCGCAGGGACACAAAGATCCCTCAGACCACGTAATTATTGCGCATGCCATAACGGAACATCTACCGCTTATTTCAAGTGATACCCGTTTCGGATTCTATAGAAGTCAAGGGTTGGACTTGGTATTCAATCAGAAATAATCTATATATTGTATATGTACGAATAGCCTTTGTTAGAGTTGTAGAGGTTAAATATTCTAAAACCCTTTCGGCTTACTTATTTTATTCGTTCTTTTGCAAGAAAATTGGGAGGTGTGTTCTCTGTACGCATCTCCTTAATTTATTTAACGTTAATAAGTGAGAGTCTGATGGCTGAAAATAAAAAAGTTAGTTCTGTTTCTTTCTTTAACTCCCGGCTTACGTCTGTTATTAGTATCTCCTTGGTACTATTCTTGCTAGGACTCATTCTATTGATAGGGATGTTGGGTAATAAACTCTCCGTTTATGTGAAAGAGAACTTATCTTTCTCCATCGTGCTGAAAGATAACCAAAAAGAAACTGAAATAAAGAAAATGCAGAAGAGCTTGGATGCTCTTCCTTTTATAAAATCAACCGAGTATATATCGAAAGAGCAAGCCGCGAAAGAGTTGGAAGAAGAACTGGGCGAGAATCCGGAAACCTTCTTAGGCTTTAACCCTTTACAGGC
>ULRQ01031074.1_pt1 | contig 10953 bp, 7 predicted proteins | sample 1955491 | NCBI WGS metagenome assembly ULRQ01 (sample SAMEA4835684, study PRJEB28245) | human gut metagenome | biome: gut microbiome; material: fecal sample | place: Denmark | collected 2008 | reverse complement strand
AGCCGTGCGGAGCAGGAGCGAGCCGCTGCCGCAAGTGGGGTCGTAGACCGTCTTCAAACGCTGCTTGCCTGTGATGACGATTTCCGCAAGAATCTGACTGACCTCCTGCGGTGTATAGAACTCGCCCGCCTTTTTCCCGGCTCCGGCGGCGAATTGACCGATCATGTATTCGTAGGCGTCGCCCAGAATATCAATCTCCTGCGCATCTTTCAGCCCGAAGTCGATGCCGTTCAATGCGACAAGCACGTCGCTGATTAACTTATTCTTATCGTCGGCCGTCTTGCCCAGCTTGGGAGATGCGAGATCGATGTCAGAGAAGAGACCGCCGAAATCGTCTTCGCTTTCCTGACCGATGGTGCTGTCCTCGATTTTCTTGAGCGACCGCTCCAATGCTGGGAGGATATTCTCCCTGCGGTCGATCATCGAGATAATGGTGGAATAAAGGTATTCCGGCTCGACGAAATAGCCCAAATCCTGCACGCACGCCTCTTTCAGGTCGACCTTCAACTCTTCGTCGTCGCTCTCCCATGCCTCCTTGAAGGTCATACCGTCCTCCTTCAGTTCCTCATTGGCATACAACTCGATTTTTTCGGAGAGGTACTTATAGAAGATGAAGCCGAGAGTGAAATACATAAAATCGCTGGCCGACATGTTGCCACGCAGGGTGTTGGCAACCGTCCAAAGCTGGCTGCGCAATTTTTGTTGCAGTTCTTCGCTCATATGCGTTGTGTGTTTATTCCCAGTTAAACGTGTCGATAATTATGCGGAGCTTAGCCAATACCCGTTTGAGGATATTGCGACGTTCCTTCAGCCCTACCTTCTTCTCTTTGATAGCGTTCTGAATGATTTCGGGTTTCTCGCGTTGAAGGTAATCGTATTGCGCCAGATACTCTCTCAACGCATCGTGACTCAGGGCCTCCTCCTCGGCCAGACGTTCGATCGCCCGTTCGCGGGCTGCGCTGACGTAGTTCGTCAACCGCGTCTCCAAGTCGATGGACCCGTCCGCCTTTGCGCGGTTGAATCCGGCCTTGTCGTCATCGACATTCTGCTGGATAAACCCGTCGATGAGCTTGGCCTTGTTGCGCATCGAGGCGTCTCGAATCATCGTATCGATGATCTGCTGACGTTTCTGCCGGTAATCCTCGCTGTCGGGGTTCAGGTCGGCAATCAGCGCCAGAATGTAGGCGACATTGATGACGTCGCTGTGGAGCAGCTCCAAACAGAAATCCACGTCGTCGATATTTTCGTGTTCGATCTCGGTTTGTGTAGCGTCGGGAGAGCCCTTTTGCTTGTCTCCCGTATGACCGATGGCGATGTCGAGGTATTTGGAACGGAAATCCATGTATTCCTGCTCGGACATGATGAAATAGGGATCGTCCGCTTCGTACTCCTCGTAGATTTGCGCCTCGATTTTTCCCCGGATAATCTCGCGGAAAGCCAACACGAATTCGCGTTTCTCTGGTTCGCTTTTCAGCGCGTCGATGCAGCTGACGTCGGGATATTTCTCCAGAAAAGAGATCATTTTCAGATTCAACTCCTTGCGCACCTTCTCGAACGGCGGGCGTATGATCTTCTCATTGGGCGTGTTGTTACTGAAAAGTTTGATCGCAGCATCCACATTGGCTTTAAGGTCGCGGAAGCATACGATTTTTCCGAAACGCTTTTTCTCGTTCAGCACGCGGTTCGTGCGGCTGAACGCCTGTAACAACCCGTGATATTCCAGATTTTTGTCGACATAAAGCGTATTGAGCTTCTTGGCATCGAAGCCCGTGAGGAACATTCCGACGACCAGCAGCAGGTCGAGCGGCAGCATATCCTTCTTGCGTTTCTTCATGCGCTCGTTTACGTCGTCGTAATAGGCGCTGAAATTGTCGGTCGTAAAAGACGTGCCGAACATCGCGTTGTAGTCATCCATAATGGCTTGCAGCTCGTCGGCAGCGACCTTTGAGTCGGCAAACCCTTGATTCATTCCCGTCTGCCCGTCGTCCAAACTGGCGTTGGCGGCATAGGTGAAGATGGCGCCGATTCGGATCTTCGGATTCAACTCCTTGAAAATCTTGTAGTAGCGGAGCAACATCGGTACGGACTGAATGGCGAACAGTGCGTTGTACTCACCGCCGAAGGTCGATTTGTCATAGTTGTTGAGAATGAACTGTGCAATCTCCCGCATACGCGCCTCGCTCTCGTAGTCGGTCGTCGTGCTGCCTTGATAATATTCGACCAGAAAACCCAATACATTCTCGTCGGCAATGGCATCCTTGATCAAATACTTGTGCAGGCATTCGCCGAAAACTTCGGCCGTTGTATGCTCCTGTTTGGCATTCTCGACGAAGATAGGCGTACCCGTAAATCCGAAAATTTGCAGGTTGTTGAAGAAGTTGACGATATTTTTGTGGCAGTCGCCGAAGTGACTGCGGTGGCATTCGTCGAAAATCATTACGACTTTTTTATTCCGAATCTCTTGCAGATGCCGGTTGTAGTAATCTTTCGTGACGGCACAATTGAGCTTCTGAATCGTGGTGATGATGATTTTCGAGTCACCGCTCAACCGCTTGATCAGCTCGTGCGTGTTGTCCGTATTGTCTACCGCACCCGGCTCGAACGCTTCGTATTCCGACTGCGTCTGCGTGTCGAGGTCGTGACGGTCTACGACGAACATCACCTTGTCGATTCCGTCTATTTCCGAAACCAGCTGCGCCGCTTTGAACGAGGTCAGAGTCTTCCCCGCGCCTGTCGTATGCCAGACGTAACCGTTCTTGTTGGTGTTCTCCACCTTGTCGATAATCTTCTCGACGGCATAGAACTGATAGGGCCGTAATACCATCAGACTCTTGTCGCCCTCGTGCAGCACTACATATTTGCTGATGATCTTTCCCAACGTACACTTGTCGAAAAAGAAGTTGGCGAACATATTCAGGTCGTTGAACGGCCGGTTCTCGGCATCCGTCCAGTTGAACGTGAATTTGTAGCCGCTGTTCGGATTGTTGGCAAAATAGCGTGTATTCACGCCGTTCGATATTACGAACAGCTGAATATAGTCGAACAACCCATGAAACGACGTCTTGTGATAACGTTGGATCTGATTGTATGCCTGCTTCAGTTCCACGCCGCGTTTCTTCAACTCGATCTGCACCAACGGAAGACCGTTGATGAGAATCGTGACGTCGTAGCGGCATTGCCTATGGCCCTCAATGGCTATCTGGTTGGCAACCTGAAACTCGTTCTGACACCACTTTTTTTGATTGAGAAACTCCACCCAAATACGCTCGCCATCTTCTGTTTCCAACGGATAGAGGTCTCGTAATTTCTTCGCTTTTTCGAATCGTGTGCCGCCTTCGAGGTAAATGAGGATCTTTTCGAACTCCTTGTCGGTAAATTGCGATCGGCCGTGAAGTTGCAACTCTTTTTGGTTATGCTTCTCCAACTGCACCTTGAAGTTCGTCTTCAGATTCTCTTCCTCTTTGATTATGACGCGCTCGTAGCTGTTGTCGATCAGCGTCTTTATCAATCCGTTCTCTAATGCTGCTTCGCTTTGGGTTGTCATGGTAACGAGCTTTTTGATGCAATAATACAAAGATAGGAAATAATCCGCAAGGCAATTCTTTGAGGATATGTTTTCTCCTGACGTTTTATTCATAACGTCGGAATATCGCCGTTTGTGAACCGGGTATTTAAGACACAGGACGGCCAATCGCTTGCGAATAAAACCACAGGGATCTTCAGGTACGATTTCATTTTAGAAAACGATGGATCGAAGAGTGGACTTTGCTTTATAGCCGTCCACTTCGAGTTCCGCTGCTCGGCACTCACCCTCGCTGCATGGCCTGTTCGAGCGCGCCTACGATCCGCTCCTTTTCGCTGCTGCCGTCCGTGGAGAGACGCAGAAGCGGCAGGCCGATCTTGGCGAGAATACCGTTTTTGCGCCGGTCGCGGGCGACCTGCACCTCGTCGAAGCGGTGGTGGAGCACGCCGTCCACCTCGATCCCCAGAATCGGCGTGTTGTCCATCCGGTTGTAGAGCAGAAAGTCGAGATGCGAGCGGCGGCGGACGAAGAGGCGCTCCTCGTCGGACAGCTCGACGTTCCGTCCGACCAGATCGTACAGTCGGTAGTGTCGGTGGACGCCGATGGCGGAAAACCGATCCTCCCCGGAGAGAATTCCTCCGATGAGCCGTTCGGCGATCCGTTCGGCCGGCGATTCGCGTTTCGCATCGGAGGCGAACCGCATGGCGGCGTACTCCGTATGCAGCACGTCGAAAACCGAGCGGATCGGACTGGTGATAAAGACCGAATCGACGTCCTCGCACGTGAAACGGATGTAGCGCAGCAGATCGCCGATATCCGACCCGTGGGCGATCCGCATCCCTTCGGTCTTGACGACGACCAGATGCTCGACGGCCCGTGAGACGGCCACGTTGATCAGGTTCGGATCGTCCAGAAACGCCGTGATTTCGGAACGTACCGTGTGGAATACGATGGTATTCTTCTCCCGTCCCTGGAACTTGTGGATCGTGTCGGCCTCGACACCCGGCGGCAGGCACCGCCGCAGCTCCTGCGCATGATACCGATAGGGAGAGATGACGCCGATCTGCTCCGGCTCCGCATGCTGCCGCTCGATCCAGTCGCAGGTGGCGTCGATCTGGCGCTGATTGTAGATCCGGCCGTTATGGGAGTAGGTTTTCGAGGCGGTCGTCGTCAGGACCGTAAAGGGATAGCCGCCCTTCGGTTCGGTCATGATGAGCAGCTCGTTCCGGTAATATTTCCGGTTGCAGAAGTCGATGATGAGCGGATGGCAGCGGTAATGTTCGCGCAGCAGCGTGACGGGCAGCCGCTCCGCGAAGACCCGTTTGAAGGAGGAGAGGATGTTCTGCCGCACATAATCGTAAGCGTCGGGCACCCGATGTTCGTCGCGCAGCTCCTCGGCCTTCGCCCTGAGCTGCTCCTCCACGATATGCGGCAGCTGCCGGCTGTCGCCGATGATGACGATATTCCGGCAACAGGCGCAGCAGACGGCCGCCGTGAGGATATCGACCTGCGACGACTCGTCGATGATGACATAGTCGAGCAGGTGCCCCGCGCCGATCGAAGCGCACAGCGAATGGGTCGTACTCAGCACGATCGGATAGCGTTCGACGAAGGTGCGGAAATACGTCCGGTAGTTCTGCATCGTGAACGGGGGTCGCTCCTCCTGCCGCGCTTCGTTCAGCCGTTCGTATTTGCGGTAGAGCATATCGCGGAACAGCGCTTCCGACACCTTCCCGTACGCTTCGATCAGGCTCTTCGCACGTTGCTTATCGGACGGTGCCCCGAGCCGGGCGATGCGGTCCGAGAGCTCGGCGATGTAGGTTTCGTAGAACTTGCGATCGGCATAGGCGGGCAGCAGCTCCGCATCCGCGAATAGCTGCTTCCCGGGCCACGCGCCGCACCGGAACAGCAGTCCGGCCCGCAAAGCGAGCGACGGCCTTCCGCCCTGCCACCTCTCGGTAACGAGATGCCGGAACGACAGCGCCCGCCGGCTGTCGATCGGACGGAAGAAACAGCGGTCGACGCTCCGCATCCGCGCTTCGTCCAGCGGTTGTTCCCACAGCAGATGACGGTACTCGCATTGGGCATAGGAGCGTTTCGTCCGCAGGTCGGCCAGCTCCGCGTCGACGCGGAAAAGCTCGTCTATGGCCGCCGACAGCTCGCTCAGCCGCGTTCGCAGGGCCGCGCGCTCCTCCGCCGGCAACCGCCACGCGGCGTCGGGCATGAAATCCTGCTGTTTGTCCGCGAAAAAGGCCTGCCGCCGGGTCCTGTTTCCCAGTTCGGCCATCAACTCCCCGTACTCGTATTTCGACAGTTTGTCGCGCACGTTGTCCACCGCCGCATTGTTGTTGGACACGACACCGACGGTTTTTCCCTGCATCAGCAGATTGGCGACGATGTTCAGAATCGTCTGCGTCTTTCCCGTGCCGGGAGGCCCCTCGATCACGCTCACCCGATTGCCCAGCGCCCGCTGCACGGCGAGTTTCTGGCTGGCGTTGCAGCCGAAGGGATAGACGAGGGCCGCATTGTCGACATCGCACGCCGCCGTCCGCCCGTTCAGATAGGCATACAGCGCCGTACGGGGATCCTGCGGATCGATGCGCTGCATCGTCTCGGCGAGCAGGGCGGCGATCGAACTTTTCTTCTCCCCTTCGGGAACCTCCTCTGCGGCCTCCGTATCGGTCTCCGACTCCAGAGAGGCTTTGGCTGCGAGAACCTCCGCGAAATAGGAAAGCAGCCGCTCTTTGTCTGCGGCGAGCGGCTGCGCATCGACCGCTTCGATCCGCGACTTCTCGATCGCCGGCGAACGCAAGCCCTCTCCGGCGCCCAGCCGGACATATTTCCCGTAGTCGAACAGCGTATCGTACGGCTCCTGCAACGTCCCGTCCTTGTAGATGCGTACCTGCCGGCGTGTGGCGAGCAGGGGATAGCAGACTACATGCTCCTTGCGATAGCGGAATACCCGCGCCGCGCCGTAATCGACATACACATACGCTCCGGCCGGTCGCAGCCCGACGATCTCCGACGTCTTGTCGATGTAGGCGTCGCGCCGCTTGTCGTGTACGAAAATCAGTCGGTCGGTCATCGTTCGGGTCGTTTATCGGGAATTAAAAACCGCTTTACCCTCACAAAGATAGTCATTTTGCCGCGAAGGGCAAGCCCTCCCCTTGCCCGATCACTCTTTCAGCCATTCCGCGCGTAATTGTCTGGTCAGCTCCGACACCTGCTCGGAGAGGGCTTTCAACTCGCGCGTATAGGCTACCAGCGTGTCGATCTGGCGGGGCAGCATGTTGCGCGAAAGGCAGGTGTTGATCGCCTTGACGACCTGATTGTAGTTGTTGCCCACGCGGGAAATCTGAGCGATATACTCGTTCAGCCGGACGAGGTAACGCTGTTTCGTGGGGTCGGCCCTGACCACGCGGAACGTCTCGTCGAAGATTCGCCCGACGATGAAGCGGCTGCGGTTGTGCTCCAAGCCAGCCCTTCACAGCATCCGCTCGAAGCGGATATGCTGCTCCTCGGTCAGGCGGAAGGAGTATTTGCGGCTCTTATTGTCCGATGCGCGGTTCTTTCTCATCGTTCTCTCGTTTTAAAGGGTTCTGTATCGCCGGATGCCGCGGCCCCGCAGGGCGAGCACCTTTGTATGCCGAAAACCTTTTCGGCATACAAAGGTACAGCTCGCTGTTCCCGCTGCGGGAACAAAAAACCACACTACGGATCGCTCGTTTCCCGCATCGAAAATCCTACGCGGATCACTCCGGCGACACACGGTTTTCAAGGTGCAATATTACGCCGCCGCGGCGAGAGCGGCAAACCCTTCGGACGGCCTCCGGCGGTCAGGAGCGGTCAGCCGCTTCGGGGGCCACGATGGCGTATTATCTTGCGGCCGGAAGCGTGAACGCACTCCCGATCGAACGCATGTGCTCGTGTTCGTGTGGACGGATGTATGCACGTGTTCGCACATGAGCGGATGTACGAATACGAACATCCTCGCACGGCCTCTTGCAGGCAAGAGCGAAAGCGAACATCCGTCCATGCACGATTGCCGGCATCCCTTCACGGATTCGTGCAAACGATCATGTCTTCACCCGTTCACGCACCGCTTCACTCCCGATTGAATACAGCTGGAAATACAATAAAATATTGTTTGCGGGGACGATATTCCGCGAGCTGCTCTAACCCCGCCCGCAGCTCCGGCCGGCCCGAACGGACATCCTCGAAAATGTCGGTGAGGGGCGGCCGGAGACGAACGGAGCCTAAACGCGCATGATAAGAATCGTGCGGCGTTTCAAACAGAATGTACGTGAGCTATTATGCATCGAATCCGATCGGACGATAAACAAGTAAGAACCGGCGATACCTTCGCCGAGAGTGCGGCGATCGCCGTGTAAATGGCATCCGGCCACACGGCGCACCCTTCGAGGGCGGTTCTCAGGTCTGCGACCTCCGCTCGCCCATCGCACCGAGGAATCATTACCCAAGAGCCGCGGTCACTCCTTCTCCTCCTCGTTCTGTTCGATTTCTTTCGCCGCCAACACCTGTTCGGCATTGAGCCGTGAGACAATCTTTTTTCCGGTCTGTGCCTCGATTTCGCGGCGGGTGTTGCCCGCGATGCGTCCGCCCTGTGCCGCCACGATCCGGTTGGCTGCAAACGTGCGCGGACGACGCTCTTTGGAAATTTCGGTCGTCGTCGCCTCGGCGAGCATGTTCAGCACCAACTCCAAATTCGTCATGTTGTCGCGCAGACTTTCCGTTCTCAGTCCCTTGTATCGCTTGTACTGCCGCGTCGTCATGCCCGACCAGCCCTGCGTGATAATGTCGGTCAGCGTGGCGAACTCCTGTCCTCGCTTGATGCCGCGCCGCTCCCACTCATCGGTCAGCTCCTTACGCACTTCGATGGATTTCAGGCGTTGGTTAATCCAGTTCTCGGAGTATCCTTTGCGGTGGTAGTATTCCAGCATCCGGTCGATACCGAGTTCGGGGTCGTCCAGCTCTTCCAGCCGCTCGCGCCCCAACGACGCCAGCCACAGCTTGAACGGTTCGGCTTTCGGCGAAGGGATCGACTGAATCAAACGAAAAAGCTGTTCCGTATCGGCTACGTCCGTCATGCGCATCTTTCCGTCGGCAGCAGGCATTTTCAAACCGTGACAACTTGTCACGGTTTCGTTCCCTTCCGCCTTCAACCGCTGTTTCAGTTTACGCCAATAGGCTGCGGCGTCGATGCTGTCGGTCAATACGGCAACGACATCCACAATGGCAACGTACCATTTCCCCGCATCGTCGTCCCACACGGTACGCACCTTCCGCTGCTCGAAGAGCTGTATGGCCTGTTTCTGCGTCATAAGGGTGGCTATTTCTCGATCCGGCTGTCGTAGTAGGCCAGCCGCTCGTTGCAGACCCGTTCGACCACATCGCGCAGCAGCTCGATCTTGGGCAGCAGAGCGTCGATGTCGGCCTTCGTTACGACGAACTTATCGTTGTAACGCGCCTCGATATAGGCGGCGCGCAGCAACTCGAACAGGCGTTTCTCCTCCTCGCAGTCGCACGGAAAGACGTTCGCGAGTTCCGTCGTGAACGGCTTGCTCCGCTCGCAGAGGAAATGCAGGTCGTGTTCCTTGTAGCCGTACAGACTATACACCAAGGGGATCGTCTTTATAAAATACTCGGCTGCCTGATGCAAAAAGAATGAACTATCCACATATTCATTATCACGATATGCGACCTCAGCATACCGCAAAAATCTTTTGCCTTTTGGATACTTTGTTTTATAATACTCCTGCGCCATTCTCGACAATTCGTTGTAGTCCAGCTTTCGCGGCGTCGCCAGCTCCTCTTTCGCCGAATTATAGAGCAGGATGCCCTGATTTACGATCTCGACATAGAAGTATCGCCCCTCGGAGAGCGCATGATTGAGTTTGGTGAAACTTTCGTTGATAAGCTGCGGATAGGTCTGGAACTCGCCTTTGCCATCCAGAAAACGCTCCTTGATCCGTGCGTTGACCGTCGCCTCCCTGACGCCCAGCCGCCGCTGCGTAACGACCAGCAGGTCGTAGTCGCTCATGTAGTAGGTGCGCACCCCGAAATCGTGCCGCTCGTCCAGCTCGACGTAGGTGTTCTTCGCATAGCTGCCGTAAAGGATAATCATTACGACATCCCTGATCTCCTCGCGGATCAATGCGACGAGTTCGTGCAGGTCGCGCTGCTTGCGTTCGGGCAAAAACGTGATATCGCTCTTCATATTCACAAAATTAGCGATATTTTTCCAGAAATACACGGCTCTATCGGGTTTGATTCGAAAATCTTTCGTATATTTGCTTAGGATTCCTTGATGCGGTTCAGTTGTAGAGGGGCAGCACAGGCTGCCCGGGAACGAACCGAAAAAAGCAAGAATGATGCTACGATCGAGGAATTATCACGACTCGGCATAGCCGACGGACATAACTTATAAAGGGTAAACAACTCTTTATACCTATTCGTAAACTTGGGAGCCTCCACAGAGGTTGTTTGCACGGTATAAATGTTGTCAGTCCTTGTTATGTCCTGCTTGCATATTGCGAGCAGGGCGACAAGGGCGCAGGACAGTTTCCGTGCAAGGGTTCCCAAGACCTACGAATAGGGGCTGACACCGCGCCCCTTTTTCTTTTCCCTGCGGGCGCACGATCCATCGCTCCGAACGTTATGCGCCGTCTCGACCCGAATACAATAAAATATACGAACTGCACCTGCCGAATCCTCGGCCGGCGGAATCGGCGTGCGGGCACGACGCCTTCGTCCGCGACGTCTTTGTCCGCAACACCCTCGTTCGTAGCACTTTCGTCCGCAACAGTTTGGGGGCTCTCCGCGCTTGTTTTCACAGCGAACGCACACATCGTTATCCCGAACGTTATGCTCCGTCCCGCCCCGAATACAATAAAATATACGAACTGCACCTGCCGAACCGTCGGCCGACGGAATCGGCATGCGGGCACGACGCCTTCGTTCGCAGTGGTTCGACCGCCCTTCACGTTCCGCCGATCTTACAGGCGGCGGCATCGCCTTGTTTCTTTTTCAAGTAAAAGTTTTAGGTTCGGCGATGTCGCTGCCCTTCCCATACGGTCCCCGCGACCCGTAACTGACGAGTACTGGTACGCTGCCTCCGCCGCACCGATCGTGCGGCGGAGTGGCGGGCGGGCGCTGCCGTCCCGCGCAGGATGCGGCGAGGTGCGGGAATCGATAATTGCGATCCGGCAACTTTTCGCCGGAAGGTCTGGTAATCTTACAATTCGTCGCCTCCGCCGCACAGCTCCGTGCGGCGGAGTGGCGGGGCAGCAGCTCCGATATACTCCGTAAACTGCACTTAATACGACCCCTGAACAACTAACCCAATACTTAAATTACAATGAAAAAGGCAACGACACTCCCCGACGAGCTGGCCCGACTCCTCCTGCTCG
>ULRQ01060782.1_pt1 | contig 11149 bp, 10 predicted proteins | sample 1955491 | NCBI WGS metagenome assembly ULRQ01 (sample SAMEA4835684, study PRJEB28245) | human gut metagenome | biome: gut microbiome; material: fecal sample | place: Denmark | collected 2008 | reverse complement strand
CCGCCGTGGACAGCGAACTGGGCGTGGCGCAGCCGGTGACCGAGATCGCCGCACTTTTAAAGGACTATCCCCACTGCCACCTGCATGTAGACGCCACCCAAGCCGTGGGCAAACTGCCGCTTCCCTCTTTTGAGGGCATCGACACCCTGAGCCTGACCGCCCACAAATTCTACGGGCTGAACGGCATCGGTGTGCTGGTCAAGCGGCGGGGCCTCGCGCTGGAACCGCTCATCCACGGCGGCGAGAGCACCACCATCTACCGCAGCGGCACCCCCACCGTGGCGCTGGCCTGCTCGCTGGCGCTTGCACTGGACAAGGCCATGACCGAGCTGCCGGAGCGGGTGGAGCGGGTGCGCAGCCTGAACGCCCGCCTGCGCACCGAACTGGCAAACTACCCCAAAGTGCGCATCAACAGCCCAGAAGCCGCCGTGCCGCAGATTTTGAACCTGAGCGTGAAGGACGTAAAGGGCACCGTGTTCCAGCGGGAGCTGGACGCGCATGGCGTGTGCGTCTCGGTCAAATCGGCCTGTTCGTCCGACGGCCTGCCCTCCCGGGCCGTGTTCGCCGTGAGCCGCGACCGCCGCAACGCTCTTTCCTCCTGGCGCATCAGCCTGAGCCACCGGACCACCGATGAGGAGATCACCGGATTTTTACAGGCTTTCGATGCCTGCTACCGCACTCTGACCCAACCGTAAAACGAGGTAACCCATGAAAAAGACTCTGGAACCCTATCAGCTGATCGAACGCAGCATCATCAAAAAATATCGCAAAGAACTGTGGACCCCCTTCATCGTGGCGGTCAAGCGCTACGAGTTGGTGCAGGCCGGTGACCGCATTGCCGTGTGCATTTCCGGCGGCAAGGACTCCATGCTGATGGCCAAGCTCCTGCAGGAACTGCAGCGCCACAGCGACGTGCCCTTTGAGCTGGTATTTCTGGTCATGGACCCCGGCTACAACGAGATCAATCGCCAGAAGATCGAGTCCAACGCCGAGCTGCTGCACATCCCGGTGACCATTTTCGAGAGCAACATCTTTGCCGTGGCCAACAACACTGACAAGAACCCCTGCTACCTCTGCGCCCGGATGCGCCGCGGCCACCTGTACAGCAAGGCCAAGGAGCTGGGCTGCAACAAGATCGCGCTGGGGCATCACTTCAACGATGTGATCGAGACCACCGTCATGAGCATGTTCTACGGTTCTCAGCTGCAGGCCATGCCGCCCAAGCTGCACAGCACCAGCTTCCCCGGCATGACCCTCATCCGGCCCATGTACTGCATCCATGAAGAGGATATTCTGGCCTGGAAGCGCTACAACGAGCTGGAGTTCATCCAGTGTGCCTGCCGCTTTACTGAGAACTGCACCATGTGCGACAACGGCGGCGGTGGTTCCAAGCGGCAGGAGGTCAAGACCCTGCTGCGCCGCCTCAAGCGCGACAACCCCAACATCGAGAACAGCATCTTCCGCAGCATCCATGCGGTAGCACTGGACACCATGCCCGGCTACAAATCCGAGGGTGTGGAGCACAGCTTTCTGGAGCGGTTCAACGCCATGGAAGCCGCATCCGACGAGCTCTTTTCATAGAAAAACGGCACGATGCAGCGATGCACCGTGCCGTTTGTTTTTTGTTTATCTGCGCAGAACTGAGACTTCCGTCACGCCATAGCGCTGCATCAATTCCAGTGCCGCCGGGGTGATCTCTTCCCCGCTCACCGCGATGGGGATAGCCGGCGGGCAGGACACCGTGGGCATCGCACAAATGCGGCCCAGCGCCTGCTGCACCGGGATGCGCTCCTGCGGGGCAAACACTGCCTGCCGGATGGTGCAATGGGCCCGCGCCTGCTGCGCCAGTGCCATGAACTCCCCAGCCAGCTCTTCCGGCTGTGGGAGCCTGCCCGCTGCGGGCAGGCTGTGCAGACACTGCCGGAGCACTATGCGCAGGCGCGCGTAGTCCTGCGGTGGGTTGCAGGGGGTGAACATCAGCACCACATAACGCGGGTCGGCATATTCACACTCGAGCTGCCCGCCGCGCAAGGCATCCGCCAGCGCGGTGCCGGTCATGCCAAGGGCCGCAGCGTCCAGCGTCAGCTTCAGCGGTTCCCGGCCCGGACCGTCCAATGCCAGCGGCACCGGGCAGCCCGCCGCCTGCGCCGCCGCGTTCAGCTCCCCGCGCAGAGCGGCAAGCCGGGCACAGCACCGCTGCAGCCCGGCGGGATAGCTTTCCGTCAACTGCCGGTTGCAGGCATCCAGCGACTGCAAGATCAGGTAGGACGGGCTGGTGGAGCCGAACAGGGCCAGTGCACCGCGCACTGCAGCTTCCTCCTGCACCGGGGCGTTCTCCCCCAGATGCAGATATGCTCCGCCGGTGACCACCGGCAGGGTCTTGTGGGCCGAATCGCAGCACATGGCAGCCCCCAGTGCGATGGGGTGCAGCGGCTCTCCGGGCAGAAAGCGCAGGTAGGCTCCGTGGGCGTTGTCCACCAGCAGCGGCACCCCAAAGGTGTCGCACACAGCCGACAAGGCCCGGATGTCCTGCATTCCGCCCAGATAATCCGGGCTGGTGACGTAGACCCCAAAGGGGGTACTCCCCTGCCCGATCAGCTCCTGCAGTGCTGTTGTCAGCATCTGTGCGGAGATGGGGCAGCTGCACAGCGCCCCGGCATTCTCTGCCGCAGGCCAGAGCCACCGGATGTCGAAGTCCAGCAGCGCGGCAGCGTACAGCAGGGCTTTGTGCGCGTTGCGGGCCGCCAGCAGTACCGGACGTTTTCCAGTCCGGGGTGCGGCCTGCAGTGCCAGACACAGCATGGCCCGGATGCACTGGGACGAGCCCTCGGTGCTGTAATAGGTGTGCTGTGTGCCGAACAGCCGGGTAGCGTTTGCTTCGCTTTGGGCAATGATGCCCTCCGGCTCGTACAGCTCGTCGGCACCCCGGATCTCGGTCAGGTCCAGCGGCTCAAAGCCTAACAGGCTCTGGCCCTTGTGGCCGGGCATGTGCAGGCGGGAGGTGCCGGACTGTGCATAGCCGCGCACAAAATCCACGATGGGTGTGTCCATGCTTATTCGCAGGCTTCGCCGTCTGCGCAGGCGTTGCAGGTGGAACCCAGCTCAATGGGCACCTCGATGCCCTGGGCAGCCAGCTCCTGGTTCTCCGCCACCTTGATCATGATGGCGCACTCCATGCGCTTCTTGAACAGCTCACAGCCGTACTCGTACACACCGGTAATGCTGCCGGTGGCATGATAAGAGTTGGCAGCGCAGCCGCCGGAGCAATACAGCTTGGCCCAGCAGTCCTTGCACTCCTTGCGGGCATAGGCGTTGCAGTGCTTGAACTCATCCCGCACGGCCGTGTTGGTGACGCCCTTCCAGATGTCGCCCATCAGGTACTTGGGGTCGCCCACGAACTGGTGGCAGGGGTACAGGTCGCCCCAGGGGGTCACGGCCATGTACTCGGTGCCGGAACCGCAGCCCGAAATGCGCTTGTAGATGCAAGGGCCGCCGGTCAGGTCGATCATATAGTGGTAGAAGGTGAAGCCACGGCCCTCGCGGTCGCGCTTGATCATCTCCTTGGCCAGGATCTCGTACTGCTCCTTCAGGATGGGCAGATCTTCTGCGGTCAGGGCGCTGGGGTCACCGGGCTTGGACACCACCGGCTCCATGCTCAGCTCGGTAAAGCCGAGGTCCGCCATGTGGAAGATGTCGTTGGTAAAGTCGGTGTTGTAGTGAGTGTAGGTGCCGCGCATGTAGTAGTTCTTGTCGCCGCGCTTCTTCACGAACTCCTGGAACTTGGGCACGATGGTGTCGTAACTGCCGCGGCCGGCATAGTCCTTGCGGAAGCGGTCGTTCACTTCCTTGCGGCCATCCAGGCTCAGCACCACGTTGTGGCACTCCTTGTTGCAGAAGTCGATGACATCGTCGTCGATCAGCACACCGTTGGTGGTCATGGTAAAGCGGAAGTTCTTGTTGTGGATCTTCTCCTGCTCACGGCAGTAGGCCACCAGCTTTTTGACCATGTCAAAGTTCATCAGGGGTTCGCCGCCGAAGAAGTCCACTTCCAGATTGCGGCGGGTGCCGCTGTTCTCGATCAGGAAATCCATGGCGCGCTTGCCCACCTCAAAGCTCATGAGCGCACGGTCGCCGTGGTAGCGGCCCTGGGAGGCAAAGCAGTAGGAGCAGCTCAGGTTGCAGGTGTGCGCCACATGCAGGCACAGCGCCTTGACCACGGTGCTGCGGTTCTTGAAGTCGAACGCCATGTTTTCGTAGACATCCGGGCTCCACAGCTTGCCGGCTTCCTTCAGGCTGGTCACGTCGTCGATGCACTGGCGCAGATCCTCTTCGGTGACGTCCGGGCGGCTGCCGTATTTGTCCATCATAGCCGAGACGATCTGGTCGGCAGTGTGATCCTGATACATGGCAATGACGTCATAGGCCACGTCATCCACCACATGCACCGAACCGCTGCAGGTGTCCAACACGATGTTATAACCGTTCAATTGATACTGATGTACCATGTTTTACTCCATTCCAGTTTGATACACAAAAAAATGCCGCCCGGCAAAGGCGGCATAGGGTTTGCAGAAATTACTTGTTGCTGTTCTCGCACTGCTGGTTAGCCACGCCGCAGGAGGTCTTGCAAGCGGACTGGCAGGAAGTCTGGCACTCGCCGCAGCCGCCGGTCTTCACGCTCTTGGTCAGGTCACGAGTAGCAATCGTCTTAATACGTTCCATAGTAGAAACCTCTCTAACTCTCAAAATTTCCTCATGCCGGGGGACTGCCCCACCATGCATTTATCTTGAACTAGGATAACACATCCGACGCCTTCTGTCAAGATTTTTGTTCCGATAAATCGCCCCGTCATATCTGCGGCTGATATTTCGTCAGCACGGTGTGCAGCCCCAGCTCCCGTGCACGGGCCAGTAAGTACCGGTAGCGGCACAGCAGTGCCTGCCGCTCATAAATGCGCTGCTCGATCAGGTCGGTGTCCACCTCCAGATCAAACATCATTTCGTTGCGCTTGAGGCAGAACAGGCATTCCTTCAGCTCCTCTTCCAGTTCCGGGTGGTAGCGCTCGTGTTCCGTGTCACGCGGGATGCGCGGCGACAGCAGGGTGTGGTCGTTTTGCATCGGTCGAAGTTGTTCCAGCATAGGCAGCATCCTCCTCTTTGTGCGTCTTTGCATTGTTCTGATTTCCAGTATATGCAAAGACCACGCAAAGAATGCCGGTTTGTGGGGTCAGACAGGCAGCTGTTTTATGAATCGTTACCGTACCGCCACACACAGAAGCCGATCGCCCTGCTGTGCGATTCCAAACGAGATCAAGTCTCCCCGATGAACACCAAAATCAGAATCCGGTTCATTCAAGAGCGTGCCTGCCATCATCCCATCTGCGATTTTTTCGCAGCGGACCCAACAACCTTCCGGCGCATTATTCCCGTGGATCAAAATTACAAGGACATCATATAGTTCTTGCCCGCTTTAACAAAGCAGACCCGGTGATAAACATCTCTGAAACTTATTTCAGCTGCTTTCATGTTATAGTTTACTTCCTTCGTGGATAAGCCCCACACCGAATTTTACCATTCCGTGCCAAAAAGAATGTCAAAATCCCAGGAAAGCTACGTTTTTTCGTTTCTTTCCTGGGATTCTTAACAATTTTTCAATTACTCGAGCTCGGTAAGTTCAATTCTTTACTAAACACATTTGTTTAGTAAAACTGTCTTTTGTGGGTTGTTTTTCCATGAGATTGCTGTGGTGGATGTGGCTTGCTGATTTTTTAGTATCAGGATAGTATCAGAAAAAACACCTTATATCATTATCCATCTTGAGCTAACTGTTTCACAAATGATGGATCCAAAACTTTTTCTATATACGATACAAACTCGCACGCTAATTTGTATTTTTCATATATTTCTTCCACAGTTGTATTTACGTCATATTCCGCAAAATTTTCATGTACAAGTAAATTCCTTTGACGCCCAAGTTCAACAAAAGCTCGTTCAGCGGCCTTTAGATGCTCATTCTCATCGAGTTGCTCCCTCACTTTGTTTTTTGTGTTTTCGCCAAAAAGGCTCCAGAATTTATTTGTGTTATTTTTATCCCAATCGAAAAGGGTATGATATTGCCGTTTAATCGCCTTATTTTCAATCAAGGTTACTATTCGCTTATCAGAGCCGCTAACTTTTGTCGCATAAGCTGATATATCTTTTGAAATGACACTCTCAAAATAACTTGCAGCCGATAAAACCAGCACTTTTTTATATACGCTATCTATGTATGTAGCAAAGGACACCTCACTTTTTTCCATCAAATATGCAACCAAATCTTTGGAATCCTGATACTGTCGCTCAATACGATCATTTTCCATCTTCTCTCACACCACTCAGTTCATTATCAACAATTCCATATAAATATTTGCGTGCAAGACTCAATCTGTTTTTCACACTGTCGACATGCGATGTGCTATGTGTAATTGCCGTTCTAAAGTCCGTGTCATTTTTTAACAAATCAAACGATTCAGAATCAATCTCCGCGGATTCAACCCCTACCGAGAGAATCCTTTCTGCGATTGCAACAAATACAGAGTCAAATAACGATACATTAAAACTTCCCGTCTTTGTGAGAAACTCTTTAGGATTGATAGCTTCGCACACGGTCAGAAAATCTTCAAAAAGCTGTTTACATTTTTCAACTTCTTGTGCATCAAATTTTTGAGTATCTTTTGAGAAACGATTAAGAAACTGAACCATCGAACCTGCATAGTTTTTTTCACCATAGAGCAACGCAAAAGAACGAAGCAGTACCTCTACATCGCGGAATTTGTCATCTTCCTCTTTTTTGCCAACAAGCTTTCTCCATTTTTCATTTGAATTCAAAGAATAAAGCATATCATAAAATGGCGATGTATATAGACATCCTCTGATCTCTTGAGGAGATAGATTCAATCCACCAGTATTCAAACGGCTAAATATTTCATATATTGAACCCGTATCCTCTGGTTTATTTTGCCGAATAGACATACAGCGAATCGGCATCAGGTCAAATGCACTTTTTTGAGAGACATCCAACATATAGTACTTCTTATTGTTAAGAGGGTGTTGTTTCCCATTTTCCTGCTTTGCAAACTGAAGCTTAAAATCCTGAAAGTATTCGTTATTGGCTAAAATGTCATCCGGAATATTTCCATTCTGATCAAATACCTTACGCAAAAATGTTCTTTTTCCGCTTCTGGGAAAACGTTGCTTTACAAAAAAGTAAATCGTAAGAAGTCTCTGTTGACCATCAATAACGCTATATTTATTCCGATCCATTTGATAAAGGAAGATTTGCGGAACCGGGAGACCGAGTATCAAAGACTCTATGAATCGAGACGCGCGTTTTCTGTCCCAAACATAGTTTCTTTGAAAAGCCGGCATTGAAATGACACCCGACTCTATCAAGCTATTTATAGTCATAACATTAAAATCATTAGGAATAACGCTAATGTCATATGATATTATTGAGGTTTCTTCATTTTGCATTTCAAAGTATTCAGCCATTCTGATTATCCTCCAAACGCCTAAATATAGTATCACGAATGCTTTCAGCTATGCCTTGTGCAAGAAGAACTGGCACAGCATTTCCAACCATTTTAAATTTCGCAGAAAGTGGAATATTTTCAGGTAGTGAAAAGTACGCAGGAGCTGATTGAATTGCCATCGCCTCAGCAACACTTATTCTTCGAGCCTTATACGGATGAAGATGAACTTCATTATTTCCATATGCAGATGTCGGTGCATATCTCCATCGATGTAATCTCTTAAACGATTTACCCCTAGTTGCTCCTTCGCAAACAGTCATAAACTTATTATGTGCTTTTGTTCCAAAAACGTCCTGTCCATTTGGATGGGTAGAGACATTGTTCTTCGCAAACCAGTATTCTACTGTTAGATTAACTGGAATGCCCGTTGGACAATCTAATATACTGTCAATTCCAAACGGAGATATTGTTGGCCACGGAGCTTGCATAATGGTTTGCAAACAAGCCGTTTTATGTGCACCAAGGTCGCATTTCATCTTTTTTCCAAATGTTTTTGTCGAAAAGCCCACCAAAAATAATCTTTCTCGAAACTGTGGAACTCCATATTCCAATGAATTTTCTATCGAATCAAATAATTGGTATCCAGCTCTTCGCAGTTTTCTTTTTATTGAATCATAAAATTCCCTGTGTTTTTTAGTTCTATACAGTCCTTTTACGTTCTCAAGCAAGAAGAAATCCGGCTTTCTTTTTATTATGAGCTCGACATAGATAGATGTTAACTGTCCGTTTTTCCCTTCTTTTCCTTCATTTCTTCCCGCAACAGAAAAATCCGGACATGGTGGACCACCAATAAATCCTATTAAAATGTTTTTCTTCTGCCTATAATCTGGGAATGTTGCATTCCACGTATCGTCAGATAAAAAGGAGCGTATATCCAGATGACTATATCCATAATGCGGGACATGAGAATCGTTTTTTCGAGCATATTGATATGCATACAAAAATCGTTCGTTATATTCATTTACAAAGGCTATATCAAAGTTGGCATTTTGGAATCCAAGGTCAAGAAATCCAACGCCAGCGAAGAAAGAATATATCTGTATTGGCACTGATTTTCTCTCCTTGCTCTGTCCTAAAAATCAACTATTTCGTAGCTTATCTATTTTCTAATTAAAGACTTTTTCTTTTTTCATCGACTCAATTTGGCACACAATTCACGATTGCAGGACGATTCTCATCTTTGAAAATAATTGTCACAGCCGATTATTTTGCATCAAACTCTATACGCAAGCTCGGATCTGTCTCAGTATCTAATACAATATTATTATACCGACTGATAATATCTGACAATGTGGAATTACGTTTTGATTCATCAAACAAACTGTGCTCATACACATTTGCAGAAAGGAATTGTTGAACGTCCCAAACTTCAACACGTCCAGCAAGTCCAGCGTCTTCAGCAAGGTTAAGCGCGGTATGTACTCGATCAAAGATTGTAATAATTACTGGATGCGTTCCATTACGCAGATTAGTTTTGCATTTTTCAATCAACAGTGCACCGGGCATAGTTGTACAATGAATGATTGTATTATTGATAACAAAATCGCCATTACGATCCGTAGGGCCATCAGCAACGGAAGCTCCATGGATTTCAAATGAATTTTCTGGCATAATCAAGCACAACTTGGCAGCAACAAGGTGCTGCAGAACCGTTCCCAAATACTGCGTTCCTGGATTTTGTTTTTGGCGTTTTCTCGCTTGCTCGAATAGCTCATCTAGATTTGCGCCAATTGTTTTGGATGTATCCGCCGTTAATATAAATGGCTGATTTCTAAAATATTCTCGAACCTGCTCTGCCCAAAATTCTTCTACGGCAACAAGATCAACAGCTTCTTCTTTATGCCACTCATTGAGGAAGTCAACATACTTTATCATAAGACCCATGCTGCCTCTGCTTGTTCTTCCTCCCTCTGCGGACAACTGTTGCGTAATTCTATGTTCTTTCAAGATTTTCTTTAAATTTGCCCCACCAAGTCCAGCTACTTGCCCTTTACTGCTTGTCTGAAAATCATCAGAATTCAACGGAAATTCTTTATCCCGAACAAGACGAGTAAACTGTATTACAAGTGACAGTGGTCCCTTCGTGGCAATATTATTTTGTGTTTGAAATTCTCTCAATCTATCTTCTGCACTTTTCATTGATATACTGCCTCCGCAATCTTAGCTAAAAACCGCTTTCCCAAAAATTCAGCAACCGGTTTTGCCACTGCATCCCCCATCGCCTTATATCCATCATTTTGGCTTCCCGGTAATTTAAAGCTATCTGGTGCTCCCATAAGACGTGCCGTTTCACGTACTGTAAACAGTCTAGCATGCACTGTCCCATCTTTTTTTACCACCAAATATTGCTTACTGCTTCCACCTTCTGGTGTTCGAAGACATCCCGCAATTCCATCAAATCGAAGTTCCAGTTGTTGTTTTCCATTGCGAGTACGCCTATATCCAGTAGCATACACTGTATCTAACATATCAAGTTTTTGCTGATGCTTTGGAGGCACTAATCTTAGCGCTTCATCTTTATCGAATTGAGTTTGTTCTTCCACAACATCTTTAAGCATCAATTTTCTTCGAGCGGGTTTTTCTGTATACCACCAAATCCAGTCCGGAAGATTTTTTCCAAGCTTTACCGCCACTTTATTATGAAGCCAGCAGGGTTCATTCCGAACTATTTCTTCCGGAATCTCGCATTCCTTTTGAACCGCTATGACAAAAACTCTCGGTCTTGACTGCGGCACAAAATGAGATGCATTTAATACGATTGCTCCACAACGGTATCCACGCTCCACTAATGACATATGGAGAACCCTATAATTGTCTCCACCATTAGTTGACAGCAACCCTAGAACATTTTCCAACAGTAAAATTTTGGGCTTATTAGGCATTTCGTCTAAAACACGTAGCCATTCCCATACCAATCCACTACGTGATGCATGAATTCCACCTAAAGATCCTGCTAAAGACAAATCTTGGCACGGAAAGCTTGCCCACGAGAGATTCGCGAACGGAAGATTTTTCCCATTTATATTTTTAATATCATCAAGTTTAAAATAGCCGTCACCAAAATTCTCTTTGTATACGGCTGCCTTCTGTTCACTAATATCATTAGCCCAAATCGGTTTGAACATACCTTTCAAACCATATGCTACCAATCCACTTCCCGCAAAGAATTCGTGCATTGTCCAAGGAGCATTTGATAAATCCACAAGGTTATTTTGAAAGCAGGAGCTCTGATTCATTTTCCTTCCTCCTGTTATCGTTCGTACAGCATGCTGTAATAGTTAAACTTTCTCAGTATTGATTATATTATTTTTTATTTAACACGTCAAGTCCACGCAAAACCGTTCATCGTCATTTTTGCAAACAATTTGCTGTGAGCATTTTAATTATCTGACTTTCCATATAGCAGACCCCCGCCAACATTCGCTGACGGGGGTCTGCTATGCTTACAGCTCTACGCTGCTCTGTCTGCTCTTCTTTTGGCTCCTATCTGTGGTCCGCTCCTGCTCCCTCATAAGCCCAATGACCTGCTGCATCTTTTCGGCACCGAAATAGTTCCATACTCGCCCGAAATCACGTTT
>ULRQ01021973.1_pt1 | contig 11221 bp, 10 predicted proteins | sample 1955491 | NCBI WGS metagenome assembly ULRQ01 (sample SAMEA4835684, study PRJEB28245) | human gut metagenome | biome: gut microbiome; material: fecal sample | place: Denmark | collected 2008 | reverse complement strand
GGGAGCCGCTGGGGCCGGTCAGGTCGCTGAGCACCGGGTCGATGCAGACGACGGTGTCCTCGTACTTGAAAATGAATCCGCACTGGCCGATAGACCAGACGGCCAGCTGGCTGGCGGGGAGCCGGGTGGTGGAAATTTCGTTGAGCAGGGCCTGCCCGCTGCGGTGCCAATGTTCCATGGTACTTCTCCTTTTTTGAAATCGACAGCTTGAGATTTTATTATAGAGGAGCGGACGGCGCTTTGCAAGGAAAACAGAGCAGGCCCGCCCCAAAAAGAACATCCGGCGGGGGCAGTATCTTGCAAAGAGGCGCGGCTTCGTGCTAGAATGAAAGCGCAATACAAAACGAGGGGGAACGAAGAATGAAGATGCAAACTGTGGCGGTGCTGGGAGCCGGTGCCGTGGGTTCGTATGTGATCTGGGGTCTGGCGGGCAAGCCGGGCATCCGGCTGGGGGTGCTGGCCGAGGGCGAACGCGCCGCGCGGCTGAAGGCAAACGGCATCGGCATCAACGGCAGGACCTACCGCCCGGAGGTCTGGGCACCGGAAGAGGCCCACGGGGTGGACTTTCTCGTGGTCTGCCTGAAATACGGTGCGCTGCCCGGCGCAATGGACAGCATCCGGAAGGCCGCGGGAGAGCACACGGTGGTCATGAGCCTGATGAACGGCGTGGACAGCGAGGAGCGCATCGCTGCTGAGGTGGGGGATGCGCATGTCATCCGCTCGCTCATCAAGGTGGCGTCTCATAAGGAGGCTGATGGTTTCCACTTTGACCCGGACGCCACGCTGGGCATCATCTTCGGCGAACAGGAGGCACCGTTCCAGAGCGAGCGGGTGCAGGCCATCGTGGAACTGTTCGAGGGGAGCGGCATCCACTACCGGGTCACGGAGCACATCCGGGAAGAGATGTGGGCCAAGTTCCGCCTGAACGTCTGCAACAACCTGCCCCAGGCCATCCTGGGCGCGGGCGTGGGCTGCTACCGGGACAGCGTACACATGCAGGCCATCAGCGACGGTCTGCGCCGGGAGCTGGAAGCCATTGCAGCGGCCAAAGGCATCGACCTGCGCATCGCCGATGCCGCCGCCGGGCGGGGCAGTGCCGTGCCGCCCACGGCCCGTTACTCCACATTGCAGGATCTGGACGCCGGACGCCACACCGAGATCGACATGTTCTCCGGTGCCCTGATGCGGATGGGCGCAGAGCTGGGCATCCCGACGCCTTACAACGAATACACCTACCACATGATCAAGGCGCTGGAAGAAAAGAACGACGGCCGGTTCGACTATACCGGTAGCGAAGCGGTCACCTGGGCAAAATAACGCAGACTGAAGCCCCCATCCCTGCGGTGCAGAGACGGGGGCTTCGTGCTGCTTAATCGAGGAAGAGCTTGTGCATGTGGTTCATGGGGCCGGAACCGCAGCCGAGGTCCAGCATGGCGGACAGACAGCCGGAAATGTATTCCTTGGCCCGCTCGACCGAGGAGTCCAGGTCATAGCCTTTGGCCAGATTGGAGGCGATGGCGCTGGACAGGGTGCAGCCGGTGCCGTGGGTGTTGGGGTTGTGGATGCGCTCCCCACGGAACCACTTCCCGCTGCCGTTCCGCCAGAGCAGGTCGTCGGCATCGTTGACCTTGTGCCCGCCCTTGCAGAGGACGGAACAGCCATACTGCTCGCTGATCTTCCGGGCGGCGGCTTCCATCCCGGCGGCGTCGGTGATGGGCAGGCCGGAAAGGATCTCAGCCTCCGGGATGTTGGGCGTGACGACCTCTGCCAGCGGGAGCAGCTGCTCCGTGAGGGCCTGCATGGCGTCGTCCCGCAGCAGCCGGGAACCGGAGGTGGCCACCATTACCGGGTCCACCACGATGTGTTTTGCCTCATAGAAGCGCAGCCGCTCGGCGATGGTGCGGATGAGCGGTGCCGAGGACACCATGCCGATCTTCACGGCGTCGGGGTAGATGTCGGTGAACACGGCGTCCAGCTGAGCGGCCAGAAACTCCGGCGTCGTCTCAAAGATGCCGGTCACACCGGTGGTGTTCTGTGCGGTCAGGGCCGTGATGGCACTCATGGCAAAGACGCCGTTGGCCGCCATGGTCTTGATGTCGGCCTGGATGCCGGCACCGCCACTGGAATCACTGCCCGCAATGGTCAATGCGGTTTTCATAAAATAAGACCTCTTTTCTGTAACATCAGGTGTCTGCGTTCAGTATACCATGCCGCGCGGAGAAAGAGAAGAGCTGCGCCGCTTTCTGCACGGAGATCCATTCTCTGCGGACGGGACGATTCTTGACAGGAGGGCGGCAGGGCGATATAGTAAGGAGGCATGGAATAAACAAACGATTTGTTTTTGGGAGGGAACCGGAATGAAAAAAATTTCGACCCTGTTCTGGACATTCCTGAAGATCGGCGCGTTTACCTTTGGCGGCGGCTATGCCATGGTCGCCCTGCTGGAGCACGAATTCGTCGAGGAAAAGCAGTGGGTGTCCAGAGAGGAATTTCTGGATATGGTCGCCATCGCCGAGTCAACGCCCGGCCCCGTGGCGGTGAACAGCGCCACCTACATCGGCTATAAGATCGACGGCACTGCCGGAGCGGCAGCTTCCACGGTGGCCGTCTGCATCCCGTCCTTTGTGGTCATCTACTGCATCTCGCTGTTTTTTGACCGCTTTCTGAGCCTGACGGTGGTGGCCCATGCGTTCCGGGGCATCCAGGTCTGCGTCATCTACCTCATCCTCTCAGCGGGGCTGAAGATGCTGCGCCAGCTGGAACGGAATGCGTTCAACGTCTGCATCCTGGCGGCAGTCATTGCGGCCATGGTGGGCTGTTCGGTCGCGGCGGTGTCGTTTTCGTCCATCTACTACATCCTGCTCAGCGGGGCAGCGGGGGTGCTGCTCTATCTTGTGAAGAAAGCGGGTGCGGGAAGATGATCTATGTGCAGCTGTTCCTGAACTTTCTCATGATCGGGGCACTCTCCTTTGGCGGCGGCTACGGGATGATCTCGCTGGTGCGGGAGACTGTGCTTTCGCATGGCTGGCTGACTGAGAGCGATTTTTTGAGCTTCATCGCAGTGTCGGAGTCTACCCCCGGCCCGCTGGCCGTCAACATGGCGACCTTCATCGGTTCCTCGCAAGGAGGGCTGCTGGGTGCGTTTTTCGCCACGCTGGGCGTGGTGCTGCCTTCGTTCGTCATCATTCTGCTCATCGCAGCGGTGCTGCAAAACCTGATGAAGTATGCGGGGGTGGAGGCTTTCCTCTCCGGGGTGCGGCCCTGCGTTGTGGCGATGATCCTGGCTACGGCCCTGACCATGGCGCTCTCCACGCTGGCGGGCTTCACGACCGTGGGCGGCGGGGTCTCCGTTTCGGCCCGGTCGGCGGCGGTGTTTGCCCTTTTGTGGGCGGTGCACTTCGCCTACAAAAAGGTAATAAAAAAAGCCCCCTCGCCGATCGGAATGATCGTTCTGGCAGCAGGGCTTGGCATCCTGTTCTGGGGCGTCTGACCCATTCGGGAGAAGTGTCAGTAAAAAAACAGAATGCCGCCCCACAGGTGAGAGCCTGCAGGGCGGCATTCAGCTATTTGCAACGGGATAAGATCAGAACTTAGGCGGCAGTGGAAGAAGCAGCCACAGAGGAAGCAGCCTCGCTGGATGCTGCCTCAGAAGATGCTGCCTCAGAAGATGCTGCCTCAGAAGATGCAGCTTCAGAGGATGCGGCTTCGCTGGAAGCTGCCTCAGAGGAAGCAGAGACCGAAGCAACGGAAGAAGCCGCAGACTCTGCGGTAGAAGAAGCGGCAGTGGAAGAAGAGCCGCCGCAGGCAGTCATACCAACAGCCAGAACCAGAGCAGCAACGACAACAGCAACATTCTTGAGTTTCATATTCCAAAATCTCCTTACGATCTAAAAAATTCACAGCCGACCCCTCACAGGCGGGATCGTTCTGCAAAATGATATTCTAGTCCGTTTGTCAAAAAAATCAAGGGCTTTTCGGCAAAGATTGCATTTGCAAAGGAAAATCCACACATTTGTTAGAAATATTGCCCAAAGGTCAAGGCTTTTTTAGCAGACTGTCATTTTCACAAAATCTGCAAAACCAGGCAAAAGAAGGACGCACAAAAGCCGCTGCGCCAATGGTGCAGAATCCTAGTTTGAATATCCGGTTTATGGGACGGCAAAAGTGTATAATGGGAAACAGAACAGGAACGGCCTGTTCGGGACAGAAACGACAGCAGGAGGACACCGCGATGAAAGACTTGGATTTTGGTTCCTTTGGCACAGGGGATGAGGGCTATGCACAGTATATGACCGCGTTCGACCGCAATTTCGGCGGCGAAGATACGGACAGCGCGTTCGCCTCGGACGATGACGGAGCGTACGGCGATGCCGACGCAGAAGACGACGATCCCTTCTGAAACAGGGACGATCCCGTTCACCACATTCCTCTTTCCTGCATAGAACGGCGGGAAGGGGGAATGCGTTTTGAACGGGATCTTTTTTCTGTTGGCGGCGGTCCTGCTGCTGCCAGCCTGCTGCACGACGGTGGGGGCGGCCGGTGTCTTTCTGATGCGGCCGACGCAGGAGCCGAAGACGCGGCGGATGCTCTGCGGCATGGCGGCGGGCATCATGCTGGGGGCCAGCGTGTGGAGCCTGCTGCTGCCGGCCATCCAGCGGGCAGAGGAAGGGCCGCTGCCTGCGTGGCTCCCGCCCACGGCGGGGCTGGTCATCGGAGCAGTGGGCCTGCTGCGGCTGGAACAGGCGGCGGGGACGTTGCTGACAGGTGCCGGGGCCGGGCACTGCGGCCGGATGGTGCTGGCCGTGACCCTGCACAACCTGCCGGAAGGCATGGTGGTGGGTCTGGCAGCTGCGCTGGCGCTGTCCGGGGAGGCGGACGCCATGAGCGGTGCGCTGGCTCTGGCGCTGGGCATCGGGCTGCAGAACATTCCGGAGGGCGCAGCGGTCAGCCTGCCGCTGCTGCAAAACGGGGAGAGCCGGAAGCGGGCGTTCGGGGCCGGGTTGGCCTCTGGGCTGGTGGAGCCGCTGGGGGCGCTGCTGGCACTGGCGCTGGCGGGCTGGGTGCAGGCTGCTCTGCCCTGGCTGATGAGCGCTGCCGCCGGGTGCATGGTCTGCGTGACGGCGCAGGAGATGATCCCCGAAGCCGTGGAGGCCGATGAGCCTGCCGGGGTCATCAGCGTGGTGCTGGGCTTTGCGCTGATGATGGCGCTGGATGTGGCCTTGTGAGTGCAATGCACGAAAACTCCATCTGCCTGCAAACAAAAAACTCCCTCGTGAGAGGGAGCGGAAGGGTGCAGCTCAGGAGCCGGACGTTTCGATGTAGACGCTGGTGGAGGGGAAGGCAAAGTCCACACCGTCGGCCTGCATGATGTCCATGATGTTCAGGTTCAGGTCGTTCTGTTCTTCGAGGAAGACGGCATAGGTGTTCGTCTGAAGATAGGCGGAAACCAGAATGTTGATGCTGGAATCGCCAAAGCTGGTCAGCCGGACGATGTTGCTGCCCTTCTGGGTGTAGGGGCTTTCGTCCAGCATGGTCTTGAGGTCGGCCATCAGCTTTTCCAGCTGGGGGCGGGTGGTGTTGTAGGTGACGCCCAGCGTGAACCGATAGGGCCGCATGGTGCGCATCGCAGCGTTCTGCACCGTGGAAGAACAGATCTTGCTGTTGGTGACGATGCTGACCGTTTTGTCCATGGCGCGGATGCGGGTGGAGCGGAAGTTGATGTCGATGACTTCGCCCTCGATCTCGCCCACGGTGATCCAGTCGCCCACCGAGAAGGGCTTGTCGAGCAGGATGACCAGACCGCCGAACAGGTTGCTGGCGCTCTCCTGTGCGGCCAGCGAAATGGTCAGGCCGACAAGGCCGGCACCGGCGACGATGCTGCCGATGGGGAAGCCGATGACCTGCGCGATGGTAGCAACGCCGAGCACGACCACCAGCACCTTGTAGGTCGTGTTCAGCAGGGCGAGCAGGGTCTTGTTGGAGCGGATCTCCAGGCTGCAGGAGGCCAGCAGCAGGTCAGCCACATCCGAGGCCTGATACAGACCCTCGCAGAACAGAAAGCTCATCACGACCTTGTAGGCCACGAGCAGGAATCTGGGCAGGCCGGTGATGGCCCACGGCAGGCTGGTCAGCGCAAGGTAGAGGCCGGTGAAGACGGCCATCCGTTCCAGCGGGCGATCCAGACTGCGCAGCAGGATGGGGGTGGCGGCAAAATGCCAGCTGCGGGCCTGCAGGATGGGGAAGAGCTTTCTGCGCAGCAGCAGGGAGACCAGCGCCCCGGCGGCAAAGAGCAGCAGCGCACAGACGCAGCGCGCCGCCAGGGCAAGCCAGCCTTCCAGATAGAGGGAGCCGATCTCGAACGCGAGATCGCGGATGGAAAAGATCATGGCAAAAACTCCTCGGAAATAAAATATTACGCCTCAGTATACCATAAAGCGCGCGGAAAGGGCAACCGAAATTGGGGGTTGACAAGTGCAGCCCGGCGCGTTATACTCTGCCCAGAAAGTTCGTTTCAGGGCGGGGTGCGATTCCCCACTGGCGGTACAGCCCGCGACCACTCCCAAAGAGTGCTGACCCGGTGTGACTCCGGGGCCAACGGTATAGTCCGGATGCAAGAAACGGCAGACAAATCGAATTGTTTGCGCGCCCTGTTGCAGTGTTTGCTGCGGCGGGGCGCGTTTTTGGTTGTCTTCCCGGTTCCGGTACGGCGCGAAAAGGGCTTTCCAGTTCAATTGGGCGGGGCCATGCGCCCCCACGGGAGGAAATTACCATGAAAAAAAACACGACCCACAACTTGACCGTAGCCGCCATGCTCAGCGCGGTGGCCTTCATCCTGATGTTCATCGAGTTCCCCATCCCGATGCTCATCCCGTCCTTCGTCAAGATGGACTTCTCTGATCTGCCCGCCCTGCTGGGTGCGTTTGCGCTGGGCCCGGTGTACGGCGCCGTCATCAGCTTCATGAAGAACCTGCTCCACATCGTCATCAAGGGCACCAGCACCGCGTGTGTCGGCGAGCTGTGCAACTTTATGCTGGGCGCGGTCTTCTCGGTCACGGCGGGCTGCATTTACAAGCACCGCAAGAGCCGCAAAACGGCCATCCTCGGTGCGCTGATCGGTGCAGCGGCCATGGCGGTGTTCAGTGTGCCGTCCAACTACTTCATCACCTATCCGGCCTATGTGCAGTTCTATCACATGCCGCTGGAAGCCATCCTCGGCATGTACCAGGCCATCCTGCCCTCGGCAGACAGCCTCATCAAGTGCCTCGTCATCTTCAACATGCCCTTCACGCTGGTCAAGGGCCTGCTGGATGCGGTGCTCTGCATGGTGATCTATAAGCCGCTGTCGCCCATCCTGCACGGCAGAAAGTAAAAAAGGAAAAGACCCTCTCCGTCATTGCTTCGCAATGCCACCTCTCCCCAAGGGCGAGGTTTTGCACTGGTTTTGTGCCAGCAGCAAAGCTCCCCCTTTGGGGGAGCTGGCGAGCGAATGCGAGACTGAGAGGGTCTTTTTTAGGTTAAGGCTCCTTTTTCCAGCCACTTGCCGCGGGCAAGGCGGAAGAGGAAGAGCAGGCCGCGGATGCAGAGCTCACAGCACATGGAACCCCACACGCCCGCCAGCCCGAACCGGGGCGCAAAGAAGGAGGCCAGCGTCAGCCGGATGCCCCACATGCTGACGAGGTTCAGCACGAAGCAGGCGGTGCTGTCGCCCGCGCCCTGCATGGCACCGCTGGCCACGATGCTGGCCCCGAACATCGGTTCGGCAAAGGCTTCGATGCGCAGCACCCGCGCACCCAGCGCGATGACGGCGGCGTCGGCGGTGAAGATGCCCATCAGCGCCGGGGCAAACACCCACAGCCCCATGCCGGACAGCGCCATGATGCCGATGCCGATGCCGGTGCAGAGCCAGGCGAACCGCTTGGCCATGTCCTTCCGGTTGGCACCCACAGCCTGCCCGATGAGGGCGATGGCGGCATCCTGGATGCCGTAACCGGCCATGTAGCACAGCCCCTCGGCGCTGACGCCGAGGCTGTTGGCGGCGATGGCCACCGTGCCCAGCCCCGACACGATGCGCACCAGCACCACCTGCGCCGAGGAGAGGGCTGCGCGCTCTGCGGCCAGCGGGGCACCCACTCGCCAGAGGTTGAGCAGGCAGGCGCGGGTGATTTTCCAGGAGCCGGGCTTCCGGATGCAGAGGGGGCCGTCCCGCAGCAGCAGGATGGCCAGCGCCAGCAGCCCGCCGATCACGTTGGAAAGGGCGGTGCCCAGCGCCGCACCCGGAACGCCCAGCCCGGCACCCCAGACGGTGACGCGGGTGCCGAAGAGGGGCAGCGTCCGGGTGGGGTTGATGAGGAAAAAGTTGAACACGACGTCCAGCCCGCAGACGAGGACGCTGATGAGGCCGGGCGTCAGGGCGTCGCCAGTGGCACGGAGCATGGCGGCGTACATACCCATGGCCATGGTGAAGGGGAGGGCGGCCGACCAGATGGCAAAGTAGGCGGAAGCGTTGGCCTGCAGCGAGAGGTCAGCGCCCAGCCAGCCGGGCAGAAAGCGGCTGATGCCGATGCCGAACCCTGCCGCCGCCAGACCCAGGATGAGGTTGAAGAGCATGGCCTGCCGCAGCACACCGCGTGCGTCGGCCTGGCGGTCAGCGCCGAGATACTGCGCGATCTGGATGGAAAAGGCAGTGTACAGCCCCACCAGGATGCCGTGGAGCAGCCAGGTGCTGGAACTGACGATGCCGATGGCAGCCGTGGCTTCGGCCCCGATGTGGCCCACCATGGCGGCATCGATGTATTCCATGGCGGTGACGACCATCTGCTGCAAAATGGAAGGGACGCTCAGCGCCAGCACGACCTGCGCTGTTTCCCGCAAGGGGATGTCCTCCCCCCGGCGCATCCGGGAGGAGAGCTGTTCGAGTGAAAGTGTCATGGCTTCTCCTGTTCGCATAAAAAATGCCCCGCACAGGGGGACAGAGTATACCTATTATATAAGGAAGAATGAAAAATGTCAAACCGGCGTGTTTTGTGCGCAGGAGATTGATTTTTTCAGCCGGGCGTGATACACTTTCCTTACCTATGAGTGAAACAACAGGAGCGGCGCTGTGTGCGGCTCCGGGAAAGAGGAAAATCATATGCTCCAACTGTTATCGGGCAGTCAGCGCACCGTGGACGCGCTGGGATTTTTGCTGGCTTTTGCGCTGACGGCGCTGATGGATTCGGTCTTCCGGGAGAAGCTCCCCCACGACCATGGCCGCGCATTTGCGGTGAACGGCGAGCTTTCCAAAGGCAAGGCCCGCGGCTCCGGCCTCATCTTTGTGCTCTGCATCGCGCTGGTCACGCTGGCGGTGGTGCCGCTGCGCACCGAGTATATCATCTATACCGTGCTGCTCATCGCCTCCATGCTCTCCGGCTATTTTGACGATGCCTCCGAGGTGGCCTGGAACGAATACAAAAAAGGGCTCATCGACCTTGTCATCGCCATTGTGGCGGGTGTGACCTACCTGAACTTCAACAGCACCACCGTGAACTTTTTGCAGTGGAGCTTTGCCATCCCGTATCCGCTCTACCTCGTGCTCATCGTCGTCCTCATCTGGGCCAGCATCAACGTCGTCAACTGCACCGACGGTGTGGACGGCCTGTCGGCCAGCCTGGCGGTGGTCAGCATCGGCACCTTCCTGCTGGCTTACGGCGAGGAACTGGGGGACTACAGCACCGCCGCCATCGTCTTCATCGGCGCACTGCTGGCCTACCTGTGGATGAATGCCAAGCCCTCCACCCTGCTGATGGGTGACGCGGGCAGCCGCGCCATGGGCTTCTTCCTCGCGGTGCTGGCGCTCAAGAGCAGCCACCCGTTCTCCTTCCTGCTGGCGGCGCTGGTCTTCATCGTGGACGGCAGCCTGGGCATCCTGAAGATCAGCTTCAAGCGGTTTTTACACGTCAGCATCCTCAAACACACCCTGACCCCGCTGCACGACCATGTGCGCAAGCGGATGGGCTGGAGCGATGAGCAGGTGGTGGCCCGCTGGCTCATCCTGCAGGCGGTGGCTTCGGCCTGGCTTCTGCTGCTGACTCGGTAATCGACAAAAATAAAGGTCTGGCTTTGTGCAACTTTACAAAACACGGAAATCTGCGCGGAAAAAGTTGTTGCAGTTTTCAGATTGAAAGCGAACGAAAAAAACGCCATACTTTAAGCATCGAAAGCAAAGGCGCTTGGTGAACACTCACCGAGCGCCTTTTTTCGTACCCTGCAAAGGCAAATATGCTGTGTTGATAGGCACTCTTTTTGAAAATTGCGATAGTGCGAATCATCACAAGATTTGAACCAGCATGAGCAGTCAGAAGAGCATCCAGCGTTCGTGCCTTGAATTTACGCAGGAAAAGCACCTCTCCACTGCATGAAATCATTGAGATACCGCTGCTTTATCCTCTGGCCACGATCTTCTGAGCGCCGCATAGGAAATAAGGAAGTTTGCAAGCCAACCTGCCGGGACTGCAAGCCAAACAAAAGCAATGCCAAAACGCGGTGCACAAATCAAAGCAACCGACAAGCGGATTGCAAGGTTTACCATATTTGCAATAAGAAACGGCCGCATGATCCCAAGTCCGCGAAGAACGCCATCCGTGGCCATCTTGATGCCCATGAAAATGAAAAAGTAACCAAGCCATCTCATATAATCACCGGACACCTGATAGGCCAACGGGGTTCCGTCTTTTCCCAAGAACAACGAGGAAATCTGTGTGTGCAGTGTTTCAATGACCACGAAAGCAAGAACTGCAAAGCATAGATCCAACACCAGTGCAGCATGATACCCTTTTTTGATGCGCTCAAGTTTCTTTGCGCCAAGATTCTGGGATACAAACGGCGAAACTGCATTGCCGATGGATACGAAGATCAGCGAAAAAACATTTTCTACCCGCATCGTTGCCGCATACCCGGCAAGTGCCTGTGTGCCGAAGGGATTTACCACTGCCTGCACGATCATCATACCGATAGACACTGTGGACTGCTGCAAAACCGATGGTACCGCAATGCGAAGCATGGAATACAGCTCCTGCCGGTCGAACCTGCGAAAGGAGCTCTTGTATTGCCGCATCCGAGACAGAAAGATCAAAAACGAAAACACGGCAGAAATTCCTTGTGCGATCAAGGTCGCAAGGGCTGCACCAAACACCCCCAGACCAAGACCAGCCACCATCCAGAGATCCATAAAAATATTCAGGAT
>ULRQ01001672.1_pt1 | contig 11313 bp, 9 predicted proteins | sample 1955491 | NCBI WGS metagenome assembly ULRQ01 (sample SAMEA4835684, study PRJEB28245) | human gut metagenome | biome: gut microbiome; material: fecal sample | place: Denmark | collected 2008 | reverse complement strand
ATGTTAAAAGCCGGAATGTTTCCGGACGGACATCTGGATGATAAAGAGACCTGCTTTATGCTCAATAATGTGATCTACCGTCAGTATCTGGAGACGGAGAAAGCCTATCTGGAGCAGAAGAAGAGCAGTGAGCAGGAAAAAAAACAGAATACAGCGGACACCGACACACAGGATACGGAGCAGAGCCGCAGAGAGCAGGAGCTGCACAGTATGGTGGCAGAAGGAATGGAATACATCCGTCATCTGCGGGATCTGAATGACAGGATCGAAGGAGAAGCGATCTCTGAGAAGCTGTACCGGCTGGAAAATCTGTTGAAGGAGATCTTTGACCGAGTGCAGGAGCATCCGGAGCAGATGCACCGGATGCATAAACTGATGGATTATTACCTGCCTACTATGTTGAAACTGGTGGAGCAGTATGCGGAATTTGATGAGATCAGCAGCCCGGGAGACGATATTCTCGATGCTAAAAAAGAGATCGAAAAGACACTGGATATGATCAATCAGGCATTTGTTACATTGCTGAACAATCTGTTCCGGGATGCAGCCTTTGATGCATCGGCGGATGCACAGGTATTGCAGACGATGTTGGCTAAGGAAGGGCTGACGGAATCGGATTTTGTAAGAGAAAAAAGTGTATGACAGCAGGAAAGTAATGCTGATGGTAAATAAAAAATCATGAGAGAGTATGGAAAGGCGGGGTTATAAGTATGAATATGGATCTGGATGCAGCAACAAAAGAGGCACCTACCCTTACACTGGATCCCTTTGCGGAGGCAAAGGCAGAGATCGTGGAGAAGAAGCCGGAGGAACTGGTAGAGGAGCAGGCTGTTCCGGAGATGGAACTGACACCGGAAGAACAGAAAATGGTAGATGATTTTGCGGGACAGATCGATCTGACCAATACCCAGGCGGTATTGCAGTACGGTGCGGGGAGTCAGAAAAAGATCGCAGATTTCTCTGAGACAGCACTTAGCAATGTCCGGACCAAGGATATGGGCGAGGTTGGACAGTTGTTGACGGATGTAGTGGCACAGCTCAAGGATTTTGATACAGAGGAAGACAAGGGATTCTTCGGCTTGTTTAAAAAGAGCGGGGATAAGCTGAGTAATCTGAAAGCAAAGTATGATAAAGCGGAAGTGAACATCAGCAAGATCTGTGATGCCATGGAAAATCATCAGGTGGTGCTGCTAAAAGATGTGGCGGTACTGGACAAGCTGTATCAGCTGAATCTGAATTATTTTAAAGAACTGTCCATGTACATTCTGGCAGGTAAAAAGAAACTGACACAGGCGAAAAACGTGGAACTGCCGGAACTTCTGGAAAAAGCACAGAAGAGCGGACTGCCGGAGGATACGCAGGCTGCGAAGGATTTTGCAGCAATGTGTGAGAGATTCGAGAAGAAGATCTATGATCTGGAACTTACCAGAGCCATTTCTCTGCAGATGGCACCCCAGATCCGACTGATCCAGTCCAATGATATCGCTATGTCCGAGAAGATCCAGTCCACACTGGTGAATACGATCCCTCTGTGGAAGAGCCAGATGGTCATTGCCATCGGTCTGGATCATGCCACCGATGCAGCCAAGGCACAGCGTGCAGTATCGGATATGACCAATGAACTGTTGAAGAAAAATGCAGAAGCACTGAAAGTGGCATCCGTGGAGACAGCGAAGGAATCTGAGAGAGGTATTGTGGATATCGAGACCCTCAAGACCACGAACCAGACACTGATGACCACACTGGATGAAGTCATGAAGATCCAGGAGGAAGGCCGTGCCAGAAGACAGAGCGCAGAGGAAGACTTACAGCGGATCGAAAATGAAATGCGGGATAAGCTTCTGGAGATGAGCCAGTCATCCCATACATGATTTTTACATAATTTTAAGCAGAGAAATCTTGACGAAACAACCAGAGGAAATTAAAATAAAATGTATGTAGGTTAATTAACGGAAGGAGCAGGAAACAAATGAAAAAACTGAAAGAAATGCTAAGGGAGAAAACGATTAAAAATAAGCTTTCTTTTGTGTTCCGCATTATGGACGTTTTATATGTGGTGCTGGCACTGGTGTCAGTTGTGGGATTGATACAGTCAAAAAACTATGTGGGAAGCGTAATTGTTGTGATCATAGTTGTATTAGCTATTGCATTTAATGCAGCTATGTCAAAGATGCTTGCCAAAATGTTGGTAGAGCCTATTGAGAGTCTGGTAGTGGCATCTGAGAAGATTGCTTCCGGTGACTTTGAGATCGGCACTCCTTATGAGTCCGAGGATGAGCTGGGACGCTTATCCGACAGTTTTGAGACCGCAGCCGGTATTTTGAAAAAGGTTGTATCAGATCTGCAGGATATTGTAGAGCATTTTGCTGAGGGTAATTTTGATGTACATAGCAACTGCCCCGATGCGTATGTAGGACAGCTCCGCAATGTACTGGATGAACTGGATGATATGGTGAACAAGGTCAGTGAGACTATGCACGGTATTCAGGGATCTTCCGAACAGGTGTCTGCCGGAAGCAATCAGCTGGCTGTCAGTGCACAGGATATTGCAGAAGGTGCTACCAGTCAGGCTGCAGCTGTTGAAGAACTGGTGGCTACCGTAGAAGAAGTAACGAATCAGGTAATGGAGAACACCAAGTCTACCGATATCGTTCACGATAAGGCAAAACAGGTAGGTATCGAGGCAGCCAACAGCCAGCAGAAGATGGATGAGCTGGTAGATGCCATGAAGAAAATCGATACCACGACCCAGAATATCGAGAAGATCATCGCAGATATCGAGAATATTGCATCCCAGACCAATCTGCTGTCTTTGAATGCTTCCATTGAGGCAGCAAGAGCAGGGGAAGCCGGAAGAGGTTTCGCAGTCGTGGCTGACCAGATCAGACAGCTGGCAGAAGAGAGTGCAAATTCCGCAGTAGAGTCTAAGAAGCTGATCGAAGAATCCATGAACGAAGTAGGAGTGGGTAACAGGGTTACCAGGGAGACCAACGAAGCAATGCAGAAGGTTATGACCGAACTGGATCAGATCATCCAGGAGGTTGCTAATATCCGTACTGCATCCGACAGACAGGCAGTATCTGTCAACAACATCAAGAAGGGTGTGGAGGACATCAACGATGTTATCCAGTCCAACTCCGCAGCAGCAGAGGAGACTTCCGCTACCAGCGAGGAGCTTTCCGCTTCCGCTACTACTTTGAACGAGTTGTTAGAGCACTTCAAACTGCGCGGTTAATCGGAGGATGTTTTCCCAAGATCGTAATAGAGAGAACAGAAGAACCATAGCTGAAACCACAGCTGTGGTTCTTTTCATATCGGAGGAGTAATGAGTAATAAGGAAATGCTTCATAGAAAACAATATAGGATAGCGGCGGTAGTGGCCGGTCTGGCGCTTGCAGTAAGTATGACAGCCTGTGGTGCACAGAAAGGGACTGAGGGGACGGAGAGCGTGGAAACTATGGAAAACGTGGATCCTGTGGTTCCCGAGAGCGTAGTAGCATCCGTGGAGACAACAGAAAATGAGAAAAACGCAGAGGAATTCGGTAGAGAAACGCTGGCGGAAACGTCTGTGCCGCAAGGGGCGGCGAATAGTGCAGGACATGAAATGGTGACTTCGGGGACCGACAAAGTTCCTGGGGGAGAGGTTGCGGTGTCGCAAAGCGGTATGCCGACAGAGGCCGCAGGCAGTCAGACAGAAACGGTAGCCGGTCAGCCGGAGGCTATACAGAACCAGCCGGTGGAATATACCGACTTACAACAGATCACTCTGAATCCGGACTGGGAATATGCGGATCATTCGAAGATAAATACCGGAGCCGCAGTACTATACCGGGCACCAGAGGAGTCCGGAAGCAAGGGAATCATTATCGGAGTGAATGCGGGACATGGCACCGCCGGTGGGGCCAAAGTAAAGACGCTGTGCCATCCGGACGGTTCGGCCAAGACTACGGGAGGCAGTACGGCAGCGGGAGCTACGGAAGCTGCGGCAGTGTCCGGAGGCATGACATTTCAGGACGGGACACCGGAGCGAACGGTTACTTTGCAGATGGCACAGATCCTGCGGGACAAACTGTTGGCCTCTGGCTATGATGTACTGATGCTCAGGGACGGAGAGGATGTGCAGTTGGACAATGTGGCCAGGACCGTGATCTGCAATAACGTGGCAGACTGCCATATCGCACTGCACTGGGACAGCGGTGACGGCAAGAATTACGACAAGGGATGCTTTTACATCTCTGTGCCGGAAGTACTGAAGAGTATGGAACCGGTGGCATCCCACTGGCAGCAGCACGATGCTCTGGGAGCGGATCTGGTGGAAGGGCTGCGGGGACAGGGAGCAACGATCTATGGAAAAGGAAACATGAGCATTGACCTGACCCAGACTTCTTATAGTACGATCCCTTCCGTGGATATGGAACTGGGAAATGCATATTCCGATCACAGCGATGCTATACTGGATCAACTGGCGGAAGGATTGCTGCAGGGGATTAACGTTTATTTTCAACAGCAGTAAGATTGGACAGAGCGGCAATGCATTGATCGGAGATGAACTTCAAAAGAAATCCCAGCACTGCCATCAGCAGCAATTCAACGAGAAACAAACCTAAAACACCCACCATACCGCGCATATAGGGAATAGCCCTCGGAGTGATAAAATAGATAATGATATGGTGGACCAGAAATACTTCATAAGAGTAGTTACTTATCGTACGGAGAAATCGGCCGTGTCCTTTTTCGAGAACCGGTTCCAGGCATGCAGCGGAAATCCAGAAGGCAACGGCCAGTATCGTTATTTTCAAACCGGTGCTGATGGGAAGTGCAAAAGGGCACAGAACAAAGAAAATCACCACCGGCAGGGATAAGAAAATCCATTTAGGATTGAATTTTTCATGATAATAACCAATCATCATACCGATTACGAACTCGTAGCCCTTCAGGAAGAAGTTCATATGGATGGGGACGGAGAAATCGTAATGAAATAAAACAATCAAATAAATCCCGGTAGCGATGATAAAAAAGAACTTTTCACTTTTTATCATAAAAAATCGAAGCAATGGAAAGATCAGATACAACAGAATAAGACATCCCAGAAACCATTCTCCGATGGTAAGGGAAAAGGTGCTGATCCCGTGCATGCTGACCCAGGAATCCATTCCAAGAAAAGTAAAAACAATTCTCCACGCAGGAATTCCTTCAGGAAAAATATTGTGGACGGAATGGCTCTGGAAAAGGAGAAACAGGAAATAAACAATGTAAAGTATATAAAAGGGAATCAGGATGCGCAGAAATCTTTTCTTATAATATTTTGCGAGGCTGAAGTTCTCCTTCGCGGTATAGGAGAGACTGGCACCGGATAACATGAAAAATACAGCAACACCCAGGGTTGCCAGATGCATATTGCTGTTGGAAAACAGAGGATTGAGTCTCTCTACGGGACAGATTCCGGAGAGATAGAGCTGAAAGAGCAGATGATAAAAAATAATGAAACAAAAGCAGGTACATCTAAGTAAATCAAAATAACGTATTCTTTTCATTGATTTTTCCTCTTTGGTTTATGATAATGCATATTATAGCATATTTTTATTTCGAAAGAAAAGTATTTAGGTGTTTGAAAAAAACACATATTATGCTATAATTTTAGATTATATTGTTCAACTAATAAACAGAAAGGCAAAAATTCCGTTTATAGAGGGATTTTTGAACGGGTAAAGATAAAATGAAGCTGGGTATCGTAGGTCTTCCCAACGTGGGAAAGAGCACACTTTTCAATTCCCTGACCAAGGCGGGAGCAGAATCCGCCAACTATCCCTTCTGTACCATCGACCCTAACGTGGGTGTGGTAACAGTTCCGGATGACAGACTGAAAGCACTGGGCGAGATGTATCATTCCAAGAAGGTAACTCCCGCAGTGATCGAATTCGTGGATATCGCAGGTCTGGTAAAGGGTGCCTCCAAGGGTGAGGGACTGGGCAACCAGTTCTTAAGCAATATCCGTGAAGTGGATGCTATCGTACATGTGGTAAGATGTTTCGAGGATCCTAATGTCATCCATGTGGACGGCAGCGTGAACCCTCTGCGTGATATCGAGACCATCAATCTGGAGCTGATCTTCGCAGATCTGGAAGTACTGGAGAGAAGACTGTCCAAGGTAGTCAAGGCAGCCAGAATGGACAAGACCTATGCCAAGGAGCTGGCACTGCTTGAGCGTATCAAGGAGCATCTGGAGAGCGGTAAGATGGCAAAGAGCCTGGATGTTACCGATGAGGATGAACTGGCTCTGTTAAAGGAATACAATCTGTTGACTTATAAGCCTGTGATCTATGCAGCCAATGTAGCCGAGGATGATCTGGCAGATGACGGCGCATCCAATGAGATGGTGGCAAAAGTAAGAGAGTTCGCAGCCGGTGAACACAGTGAGGTATTCGTGATCTGTGCACAGATCGAGGAAGAGATCTCCGAGCTGGATGATGATGAGAAGGCAATGTTTTTAGACGACCTGGGATTAAAGGAATCCGGTCTGGAGAAACTGATTAAGGCAAGTTATCATATCTTAGGTCTGATGAGCTTCCTGACTGCAGGAGAGGATGAGACCAGAGCATGGACCATCAAGATTGGCACCAAGGCACCTCAGGCAGCCGGCAAGATCCACTCCGATTTCGAGAGAGGCTTCATCAAGGCAGAAGTAGTAAACTACAAGGATCTGCTGGAGCAGGGCTCTCTGGCCGCTGCCCGTGAAAAGGGTCTGGTCGGCATGGAAGGCAAGGATTATGTAGTGCAGGACGGCGATGTGATCCTGTTCCGCTTCAACGTGTAATACTAAGATCCGCAATAGACAGATTACGAGACTGCTTGCAGGCAGAGTAATCTGTCTATTAGCGGATCAAACATACATGAGCAAGTAGGGCGACAGCCCGGAAGGCGAATGTATGTGCCGGATTCGGGAGCGCAAAGCGCGGAGAAGCCGGATAGTATGGAGCCATGAGCAAGTAGGGCGACAGCCCGGAATGCGAATGTATGTGCCGGATTCGGGAGCGCGAAGCGCGCAGAAGCCGGATAGTACCAAGAAAGGAAATAAATATTATGATGAATGCAGGAGATATTGCATTTCCCCATTTAGGCATTTACCTGGAGAATGTTCCCAGAAGCTTTTCCGTATTCGGTTTCGAAATCGCCTTTTACGGCCTGATCATCGGAATCGGGGTACTGGCAGGCATTCTGATGGCGGTGCATCAGGCAAAGGTGACAGGAGAAAATCCGGATACGATCTGGGATTTCGCCATTTATGCCGTGATCTTTTCCGTGATCGGAGCCAGAATCTATTACGTGGTCTTTGCCTGGGACTATTACAAGGACAATCTGTTAAGCATCTTTAATACCCGTAACGGCGGTATGGCGATCTACGGCGGTGTGATCGGAGCATTCCTGACACTGCTCATTTATTGCAGGATCAAGAAGATCAACCCGTTCCGGCTGGGAGATCTGTGTGTGCCAGGGTTGATCCTGGGACAGATCATCGGCCGCTGGGGTAACTTTATGAACCGTGAAGTATTCGGGGAATATACGGACAGTTTTCTGGCCATGCGGCTTCCTATCGAAGCTGTGCGCAGCCGGGATATTTCTGAGAATGTAGCAGCTCACATTATCGATGGGACCAATTACATTCAGGTACATCCCACTTTCCTCTACGAGAGCCTGTGGAATTTGGTGATCCTGATCCTTATGCTGGTGTACCGCAAGCACAAAAAGTTCGAGGGTGAGATCTGTCTGCTGTACTTCGGAGGCTATGGTCTTGGCAGATTCTGGATCGAAGGTATCCGGACAGATACCCTGTTTATCCCCGGAACGACCCTCGCCGTATCACAGGTATTATCCTTGTGCATGGTGATCTTCGCAGTGGTGACGGACGTTGTGGTACGTATCCGCCTGGAAAAACAGCCGAAAGTGGAAAAATATTAAAAATTTTTAAAAATTTATTAAGAATATCGAAACAGGAGCAAATACATAGATATTGTGTTTGCTCTTATTTTTATACCAGATATTGTAGCAAAAAGCGCCTTTGTCGTACGACAAGGCGTTTTTTTGCGTGGTGCTGTCGAAAAAAGCTACTTGATTTCTCTTGTAAAATACCCTATTTTAGTATAAAATCATAATAAAAGTGGGAGAAAGTGGAGGTAAGTGCCACAAAGTGGTAGATTTTTAGAAAAATGACCTCCTTTTCGTGGCAGTCCCCTTTTGGATGAATGGTGGTGAGTGCGATGTTTATGAGCGAGTACAACCATACGTTAGATACGAAAGGCAGGTTGATCATTCCGGCGAAATTCCGAGAAGTCTTAGGAGAGGAATTTGTGATTTCCAAGGGAATGGATGGCTGCTTATTTGTGTATGCCAACGATGACTGGAACGCTTTTGAACAGAAGCTGACCTCATTACCTCTGATCAATAAAGAAGCAAGACAATTTGCCCGTTTCTTCCTGGCCGGTGCAGCTACGGTAGAAGTGGACAAGCAGGGAAGAATCCTGTTGCCGGCAGCACTCAGAGAGTTCGCTGGACTGGAAAAGGACGTGGTACTGGTCGGCGTCGGCAGCCGTGTGGAGATCTGGAGCAAGGATAAATGGGAGAATATGAACTCCGATACCGATATGGATGAGATCACCAGCGCCATGGAAGGACTGGGACTGACCATTTAACGGGTGAAAAACGTGACCGAGAAAGGATGACCGTCGTGGAATTCAATCATTATTCTGTGATGCTGCATGAGACCATTGAACAACTGAATATTAACCCGGACGGCATCTATGTGGACGGAACTTTAGGTGGAGGAGGACATGCCTACGAAGTATGCAGCCGCCTGAAAAACGGACATTTCTACGGTATTGATCAGGATGATGCTGCAATCGCGGCAGCATCCGCAAGATTGCAGCCGTTTGGAGATAAAGTGACCGTGATCCGCAACAATTATGTGAATGCAGTGGAGGCCCTCAGAGAATATGGTGTCACCGGCGTGGACGGAATCGTGCTGGATCTGGGAGTATCTTCCTATCAGCTGGATACCGAAGACCGAGGATTTTCCTATCGGTTTGATGCCCCTCTTGACATGCGGATGGATCGCAGGCAGACCCTGACAGCGAGAGATATCGTCAACAATTATTCCGAGATGGAACTGTATCACATCATCCGGGATTACGGTGAAGATCCTTTTGCCAAGAATATAGCGAAACACATTGTGAAAAACAGGGCAGACAAGCCCATTGAGACCACCTTTGAATTAAATGAGATCATCAAAGCCGCAGTCCCGGCAAAGATGCGACAGAACGGACATCCTTCGAAGCAGACTTTCCAGGCAATCCGTATCGAATGTAATCAGGAACTGGAAGTACTGAAAAAGGCGCTGGACGAGCTGATCGATCTGCTGAATCCCGGCGGAAGGTTCTGCATTATTACCTTCCATTCCCTGGAGGACCGGATCGTGAAGAACGCATTCCGCAGGAATGAGAATCCCTGCACCTGTCCGCCGGAATTTCCGGTGTGCGTATGCGGTAAGGTCTCCAAGGGAAAGGTGATCACCAGAAAACCCATTCTTCCCAGTGTGGAAGAACTGGAAGTAAACAGCAGATCCAAGAGTGCAAAGCTCAGGGTATTTGAGAAAAAATAAAAGACTTTAGTAGTGAAAGCGGGGAGAAAGAGTATGGCACAGAGAAGAAGAGTAAGCAATACTCCTTACATATATGATAATACAGCAAGAGACTTACAGATCCGCAGGCAGATGGAGGAGCCTCGGAGACAGATGTCTCATGAGACGAGAAAAAACAGAGAAAAAGCAAGACATATGAGCATCGGCTACGTCACCTTTCTGATGGGAGCATTGATTGCCTGTGCCTTCTGTCTGGTAAATTATATCCAGATGCAGTCGGAGCTGACCACCAAGATCACTGAGGTGTCCAGAATGGAGAGTGAATTGAACTCTCTGAAGTTGTCAAACGATGAAGAGTACAGCCGGATTACCAGCAATATCAATCTGGAAGAAGTCAAGAGAATTGCCATCGGCGAACTTGGAATGACCTATGCTGCCGAAGGACAGGTAATCACCTACGCAAGCAGCAGCAACGACTATATGCGTCAGGCGGATACCAGCCAGAACTAAGTCTGGGAGGCAGAAAGCGTGAAGGAACAGAAGCCTAAGAAATTTTCCATAAAGATGCAGAAAAAACTTTTATGCCTGTATGCCCTGATCATACTGGCATTTATTCTGCTGTCTGTCCGACTGTCTTGGATTGTGAAAGCGGATGGAGCAACCTACGAAAAACAGGTTTTGTCACAGCAGAAATACGACTCCGTGACATTGCCGTTCCGCCGCGGAGACATCGTGGATACCAAAGGAACGAAACTGGCAGTCAGCGAGAAGGTATATAATCTGGTCATTGATTCCTATGTAATGTTAAGCCGTGAGACTTATCTGGAACCGACGATGGAGGCGCTGTCCGCAAATTTCCCGGATCTGGATATGACGGCAGTGAGACAGTATGTGATCAGTCATCCGGATTCTTCCTGGTATGTCCCTCTCAGAAGGCTGACCTATGATCAGATCAGCGGTTTTCAGGCGGCAGCACTGGAGGACAGCAAGATCAAGGGCATCTGGTTCCAGGAAGAATACAAGAGAGTCTATCCCAATGGTTCCCTGGCGGCGGACGTGATCGGATTCTCCAGATCGGACAACGAAGGACAGTACGGACTGGAAGAGTATTACAATGATGTGCTGAACGGAACCACCGGAAGAGAGTATGGATATCTGAATGATGATGCCAACCTGGAGCGGACCATCAAACCGGCCGTGGACGGCAATACGATACACAGTACCATTGATGCCAATATCCAGGGTATTGTGGAGAAATATCTGAAGCAGTTTAACGAGGAACATAAGGATGCGGTACATCCCGGCAACGGTGCGGAGAATGTGGGCTGCATCATTATGGAGGTTAATACCGGTAATATTCTGGCCATGGCAAGTTATCCGACCTATGACCTGAACGATACCAGGAATACGGACGCCCTTTTGGGATCCCGTAAGATCGAGATGGTGACCAATGCCAACGGTTATGATGTTCTGACCAAGACAGATACCTATTTTACGCAGGAAGACATTGATGCCTTAACGGATGACGAATTGCTGGACAACCTGAATTACCTGTGGAAGAACTATTGTATCTCCACTACTTACGAGCCGGGTTCCACAGCAAAACCGTTTACTGTGGCGGCAGCACTGGAGAGCGGTGCTATCACCGGCAACGAGCACTATCAGTGTAACGGATCTCTGGA
>ULRQ01033542.1_pt1 | contig 11372 bp, 7 predicted proteins | sample 1955491 | NCBI WGS metagenome assembly ULRQ01 (sample SAMEA4835684, study PRJEB28245) | human gut metagenome | biome: gut microbiome; material: fecal sample | place: Denmark | collected 2008 | reverse complement strand
CCCGGCGGCATCAAGATCAAGGCCCGCAAGATGCAGGGCGTTGAGTCCAACGGCATGCTCTGCTCCGGTGAGGAGCTGGGCCTGAACGATGATCTGTTCCCCGGTTCGGAGGTCTACGGCCTGCTCATCCTGCCCGAAGACAGCGTTCCCGGCACCGACATCGCACCGGTGGTCGGTCTGGATGACTACATCTTCGATATCTCCATCACCGCCAACCGCCCGGACTGCCAGTCCGTTCTGGGCATCGCGCGGGAGGTCTCTGCCATCCTCGGCAAGCCCCTGCACATGCCCGCCATGGATTACCAGCCCGTCTGCGACGCCGATGCCCCCATCACCGTGCAGGTGGAGGCCCCCGACCTGTGCCCCCGCTACATGGCACACTATGTCCGCAACATCCGGATGGGTGAGTCTCCCCGCTGGATGAAGCGCCATCTGGCCCTGTGCGGCCTGCGTTCCATCAGCAACGTGGTCGATATCACCAACCACACCCTGCTGGAGATGGGCCAGCCCATGCACGCCTTTGACCTGAACAAGGTCGCGGGCCGCACTATCGACGTCCGCCGCGCCCACGAGGGCGAGAAGATCGTGACCCTCGATGAGAAAGAGTTCACCCTGAACCCCAACAACCTCGTCATCTGCGATGCTGAGAAGCCGGTGGCACTGGCCGGCATCATGGGCGGTGCCAACTCCGGCATGGATGAGAATACCACCAGCCTGCTCTTTGAGTGCGCTACCTTCGCCCGCGACTCCGTCCGCAAGACCAGCCGCGCGCTGGGCCAGAACAGCGACTCCTCCGCCCGCTACGAGAAGGGTGTGGACCGCCACTCGCCCGAACTGGGCCTTGCCCGTGCCCTGCACCTGATCCAGGAGCTGGACTGCGGCGACATCACCACGCTGGAATACGACCTGACCGATGGCCGCCCGCTGGAGCGCAGGCACATCGTGACCACCCCCGCCAAGATCTGCGGTGTGCTGGGCATCACGGTGCCTGACCAGACCATGATCGACATCCTGCAGCGTCTGGAGTTCACCGTGGACGTGCAGGCCGACGGCAGCTGGGATGTTTCCGCCCCGCTGTACCGCGAGGACGTAGAGAGCTTCCCCGACCTGGCCGAGGAGGTTATCCGTGAGTATGGCTACGACCACATCGTGCCCACCTTCCTGAACACCGCTGCCGTCACCAACGGCGGTCTGAACTACGACCAGAAGCAGCAGCTCAAGACCAAGCGTCTGCTGGCGGCGCAGGGCTTCTATGAGGCATCCACGCTGGCCTTCTACTCCAACGCCGAGCTGGACATGCTGCACATCCCCGCCGATGATGCTGCCCGCAAGGCCATCCGCATCCTGAACCCCATCAGCGAGAACCTCTCCATTATGCGCACCCTGCTCACCCCGTCCATGCTGAACGTCATCGTGGACAACCTGAAGAAGGGCAACGCCGAGGGCCGTCTGTTCGAGATGGCACCGGTCTATCTGGCCAAGGAGCTGCCCCTCTGCGAGCATCCGCACGAGCGCCAGACCCTCTGCATCGGTGCCTTCGGCCCGGAAGAGGACTTCTTCACCGTCAAGGGCGCCATGGAGGCACTGGTAGCCGGTTTCGGTCTGCACTTCACCTACGAGCGCGAGACTGCGCCCTGGCTGCACCCCGGCATCAGCGCCGCTGTCTACTGCGGCGGCAAGCGTCTGGGCGTCTTCGGCAAGCTCTCCAACGAGATCAACGGTGAGCTGGAGATCGCAAAGGAACAGAAGGACAGCCAGAACATCTACCTCGGTGAGCTGGACTACGAGGCCCTGATGAGCTGCGTGGACGGCGAGCTGCGCTATCAGCCGCTCAGCCCCTATGCTGCCGTCAAGCGCGACCTGGCCCTCGTCTGCGAGGAACAGGTCGCCTGCGGCGAGATCGAGGAGACCATCAAAAAGGCAAGCCCGCTCATCACCGACGTGAAGCTGTTCGATATCTATCGCGGCGCAAACCTCGGCGCGGGCAAGAAGAGTATGGCGTTCTCCCTGACGCTGTCCGACCCCAGCGCAGAAGTCTCTGCCGAACAGGTCGAGCGTGCCGTCAAAAAAGTGCTGGGCAACCTGAAGTTCAAGCTCGGCATCGAGATCCGCTGATTCAAAACAAGAAATAGAACAGGGCAAAGGCCGTCTGTGCAAGCTGCATAGGCGGCCTTTGCTTTTGTGCAAACATACCAATATTGTATGAAATCTGTGAAAAAAGAGAGTGCGCAAAAAACGCGCTGAAAGGTTGAATCGGGGCAAACCTGAAAAAACGGACGCCAAAATCCCCTATAATCCTATTGACATTCTAGGGAAATAGGTTTATCATACGGCCAACGAAAAAATCAATGCAAAAAAGGAGGGGACAGGCATGGACTGGGACGTCATCGCAAGCTATCTGCCGCAGTACGAAAAAGCGGCGTGGCTGACGCTGCGGCTGGGTGTCATCGGCATCGCGTGGGCCATTGGCATCGGGCTGGTCTGCGCCGTGCTCCAATACGATAAAGTGCCAGTGCTGCGCCACCTTGTGGGGGCGTACATCCAGCTCAGCCGGAACACGCCGCTGCTGGTACAGCTGTTCTTCCTCTACTACGGCCTGCCGAAGGTGGGCATCAAGACCAACGCAGAGATCTGCGGCATCGCGGGTCTGGCGTTTCTGGGCGGCAGCTATATGGCCGAAGCCTTCCGTAGCGGGCTGGAGGCCATCGAGCCCATCCAGACCGAGAGCGCGTACAGCCTGGGCATGACCCGGCTGCAGACGCTGCGCTACGTCATCCTGCCGCAGGCGGTGTCCACCAGTGTGCCCGCCTTCATGGCCAACGTCATCTTCCTGCTCAAGGAGACCAGCGTCTTCAGCGCGGTCAGCCTGATGGACCTGATGTTCACCGCCAAAGACCTCATCGGCCTGTACTACAAGACACCGGAGTGTCTGTTCCTGCTGGTGGTGTTCTACCTCATCATCCTGCTGCCGGTGTCGCTGCTGGGCAGCTGGCTCGAAAGGAGGGTGCGCTATGCCGGATTTGGGTCTTGAGGTCCTGTTCAAGGGCAAAAACCTCATCCGTCTGCTGGGCGGTCTGGGCGTGGCGCTCAAGATCAGCGCCGTGTCCGTCCTCATCAGCCTGCCGCTGGGCATCCTGCTGGGTGTGCTGATGACCTTCAAAAATCCCATCCTGAAAGCCATCCTCCGGGTGTATCTGGAGGTCATCCGCATCATGCCCCAGATGGTGCTGCTCTTTCTGGTCTACTTCGGCACCACCCGCGCTTTCGGGTGGGACCTCTCCGGCGAGACCGCGTCGGTCATCGTCTTCGTGCTGTGGGGCACCGCCGAGATGAGCGACCTGGTGCGCGGGGCGTTGATCGCCATCCCGAAGCACCAGTACGAGAGCAGCGAGGCACTGGGCCTGAGCCGGGCACAGACCTACTGGTACATCATCATCCCCCAGACTGTGCGGCGGCTCATCCCGCTGTCCATCAACCTCATCACCCGCATGATCAAGACCACCAGCCTTGTGCTGATGATCGGCGTGGTGGAGGTGCTCAAGGTGGCCCAGCAGATCATTGAGGCGAACCGCATGGCCAGCCCCAACGCCGCCTTTGGCATCTACCTGACGGTATTTTTGCTGTATTTCCTCGCCTGCTGGCCCATCAGCCTGCTGGCGGGCTATTTGGAAAAGAAATGGAAGTGACCCGGACATGTCAGAACCGATCTTGACCGTGGACCATCTGGTGAAAAGCTACGATGGTCAGACGAACATCCTGGATAACGTGAGCTTTGGCGTTCAGCCCGGCGAGGTCATCGTCGTGGTGGGACCGTCCGGCTGCGGCAAGAGTACCCTGCTGCGCTGTCTGAACGGATTGGAGCCGGTGCAGGCAGGCCGGGTGCAGCTGGGCAGTGAGACCGTCGCCTACGGCGGCAAGAATCTGGCGGCCCTGCGCCAGCGCATCGGGATGGTGTTCCAGAGCTACGAGCTTTTTCCACACCTGACCGTGCTGGACAACATCCTGCTGGCTCCCACCAAAGTGCAGAAGCGCCCCAAAGCTGGGGTGCAGCAGGAGGCCGAAGCCCTGCTGGACCGCGTGGGCCTGCTGCAAAAGGCCAAAAGCTACCCGCGGGAGCTTTCCGGCGGCCAGAAGCAGCGCGTTGCCATCGTGCGGGCGCTGTGTATGCACCCCGAAATTCTGCTCTTCGACGAAGTGACCGCCGCCCTTGACCCGGAGATGGTCCGTGAGGTGCTGGATGTCATGCTTGACCTGGCCCGCGAGGGCAAAACGATGGTCATCGTCACCCACGAGATGCAGTTTGCCCGTGCCGTCGCGAACCGTGTGCTCTTTCTGGATGGAGGCCGCATCGTCGAGGAGGCCCCGCCCGCGCAGTTCTTTGACCACCCGCAGACCGAACGTGCGAAGAAGTTTTTGAACACCTTCACGTTTGAGGCAGTGAAGTGACCGCGCACTCATTTTTCAGACTGAGAGGTTCCAAGCCAGCAACTGCAACTGTGTGCAGTTCAGATAAATTATATGGGAAAGTCATCATAAAGCAAAGGAGAACAAACGATGAAAACCAACAAGATCACCCGCCGTTCTTTCCTGCTGGGCCTGGGGGTCGCAGCAGCTGCCAGCGCACTGACCGCCTGCGGCGGTTCGTCCAGCTCCACGGCGGCTTCCGCTTCCGGTTCTGCTGCTGGTTCCGCTGCGGGCAGCGACACCGTTTACCGCACCCTCGATGAGATCAAGGCCGACGGCACCGTGAACATCGGCGTCTTCTCGGATAAGAACCCGTTCGGCTATGTGGATGAGAACGGCGAGTATCAGGGTTACGACGTCTACTTTGCCAACCGTCTGGGCGAAGATCTGGGCGTGGAGGTGAACTTCGTCTCCACCGAGGCCGCCAACCGCATCGAGTATCTGCAGACCGGCAAGGTGGACATCATCCTCGCCAACTTCACCGTCACCCCGGAGCGCGCCGAGGAAGTCGATTTCGCCCTGCCCTACATGAACGTTGCGCTGGGCGTCATCTCGCCGGACAGCAACGTCATCACCAGCCTGGACGACTGGAAGGCCGACGACCAGATGATCGTCATCTCCGGCACCACGGCGGAGACCTATCTGGTCAAGAACTACCCCAATATCCCGCTTCAAAAGTACGATTCTTACGCCACGGCCAAGAATGCACTGGAGAACGGCAACGGCGTGGCATGGGCCAACGACAACACCGAGGTCATTGCCTTCGCCAAGCAGAACCCCGGCTACACCGTCGGCATCCCCTCGCTGGGCAGCGCCGACACCATCGCCCCGGCCGTCAGCAAGGGTAACACCACCCTGCTGGACTGGATCAACGAGGAGATCACTGCGCTGGCCGATGAGCAGTTCTTCCACAAGGACTACGAGGAGACCCTCGTGGATACCTACGGTGCCGACTACGAGGACGAACTCGTCGTCGAGGGCGGCGTCGTGAACGCATAAGCCTGAGCCAAAACAACAGCCCCCGTGCCAAAGCACGGGGGCTGTGTGCGTTCCGGGGAGAGGGATCACTCGACATCTTCATATTCCGGGGCGTTCTCTTCTTCGTCGAGGTCCTCGGCGTGGATGCGGTCATGCAGACGCTGGCGGAACTCCTGGGCAGGGATGCCGCTCTGGTTCGGGGTCAGGTCGGGGGCAGGGTTGCCGTCCGGCAGGTGGGCACCGAATGCGGGCACGAAGAAGAACTTGCGCACAACGAAGATGAGCGCGATGGCACCCACGCTGAGCAGGTTCTCAACGGCGGATTCGTGGCCGACCACCATGTGGCGGGCGATGGCGTAGAGCAGCACTTCCAGGCTGCTGCCGGGGCTGTGCTTGGCCAGCATCTTGATGAACTCGATGCCGATGACGATGTCCAGCGCCCGTTCCAGAAATGTGCGGATCTCTGCATCGTTGCCGTCGAACAGCAGGCCGGGCATCCATTTCAGCAGCGGCACGATGCTGAACAGCAGGCCGATGAGGACCAGCCCGGAGAGAATGATCTCCAGCAGGGTGGATGCCTGGATGATGTAGTTGCGCAGCGCGGTGCGGCCGTGGCTTTCCACAGGGTGGTTGTGGGGTTTGAGCATGGTTCATTCTCCTTCGCATCTTCACGTCTTGCGGCAGATCTGGCAAAAAACGCCAGACTTTTCTTCATTGTAGCAAAGAATGGAAACGAAGTCAAACGAATGGAACACGTGAGTAAAAATTATTGGGCGGCCACATAGCCGGACTTCTGGATGCAGGCGCGGCCTGCATCGGTGGAGAGCCAGTCGTAGACCTTGCGCTCCGGGGTGTCGGGGCCGGAATCCTGCCGGACTGCGGCATAAAACTCGTTGCACAGGGGATAGCTCTCGTCCGCGATGGTGTTGGCTGAGGGGGTCACGCCGTCCACGGCCAGCAGCCGCAGGCCGGGCTTGGAGTACATCTCCGAGATGTAGTAGTAGACCGAGAAGCCGATGGCATTGGCCGCGTTGTTGTACTCGGCGATGTCGTCCACCAGTTCGCCCATCATGGCAGGGGCCAGCTCGGTGGGGGCGTCCATCAGCTCGCCGCCCTGAATAAGCAGCTTCTGGAACAGGGTCTGGCTGCCGGAGTCCTCCCGGCGCTGGAAGGCCACGATGTCGGCATCCTCGCCGCCCACGTCCTTCCAGTTGGTGATCTTTCCGGCGTAGATGTCCCGGAGCTGCTGCCGGGTCAGGCTCTGGACGGGGTTGTCCTCGTTCACGATGAAGACCAGCGCGTCCCGGCCAATGGCTTTCTGGTCCAGCGGGGCACCATCGGCCTTCAGCTCTTCCTTGACTGACTCCGGGGCCTCGTAGGCGATGATGAGCCGGGTGCCGTTCTCGGTGTCGCCGTAAAGGCCCAGGTTCCGCCAGGCCCAGGCGGTGGTGTTGGTGGTCACGGCACTCTGGGCGGCTTCCAGCTCCATGCCGGTGGTGTCGGCCATGATCTGCGCAATGAGCGGGATGCAGGCCGTGGAGCCGTCGGTGACGGGAAACTCGTCCTCGGTAAGGATGGGCACTGCGGGCACTTCGCTGGCGGAAGAGGCGGGTGCTTCGGACGAAGCGGCACTCGATGCCGGTGCGCTGGAAGCAGCCTCTCCGCAGGCGGCCAGCAGCGCCGCCGTGGAGACGGTCCCCAGCCCCAGCAGGAAGGAACGGCGGGAAATTTTAGTCTGTTTCATGGTGAAACCCTCCCTCAATAAAAGTAGTTGTCGGTCTCGTCGCTGGTGGAAGTGAAGATGCTCTGGCAGTAGACCCAGTTGCCCTTCACGTCCATCCAGCCGTAATCAAAGCCCTTGCGCGCCACGAAGACGCCCGCAGGCAGGGGCGCACTGCGGTTGTAGCGGGAGTACTCGCCGCAGCTGCCCAGCCCGGCCAGGACGACCGCGCCGTCGCTGTCCAGCAGGTCGTACAGCCAGGTGCTGCCGGGGCCGCGGTAGCTGATGGAGAAATAGAAGTCGTCCTCCGTGGCAGCCACGGGCCAGAGATAGCCGTCGAAGTCGTCGCCGTAGCGGGCGGTGAGGTCGGCCATCGAAAGGGTCTTGCTCAGCGTCGGCCCGGCGAGGGTCAGGGTGGTCACATCGTAGTTGTCGTTGTCGTACTGGCGCAGATTGACCCAGCCGCCGCCCTGGTCGTAGAGGTTGGTGCGGTGCAGCGCTTCCAGCGGCGCAACCGTCGTGTCGGTCCGGATGGCACCGGTGTCCATATCGTAGACGCGGAGAGTGCCGTCCCTGGCGTAGATGTCCAGCGTGTTGGTGCCCAGGGCCATGTTGTAGAGGTCGAGGGTGTCGCCGGTGGTCAGGTCGTAGAGGAGGTAGCCGCCCTCCCGGTAGAGCACGGTCACGCCGGGCGCGTACCCGCTGATGGAGTCGTCAAATTCGCACAGCACGGTGCTGGTCATGTCGCTGACCAGATCCACGAGCTGATACTTGCCCTCGTCGGTCCGGAAGCTGGCAATGCCCGCGTGGAGATAGGTGACAAAGCCGCTCCGCTCCTCGCCGGTGGCCGCGTTCAGCAGGGAAGTAGACTCCAGGCTTGTGCCGTCCGCGTTGTAGGTGTCGATCTCCACCCAGTCGGCGGGGGCCAGCGGGTCGTCGATCCCGGCGGAAAGGCTGTACAGCAGGCCGTGGAAGTTCTGGTAGACCACGGTGCCGTCCTTTTCCTGGATCTGAACGGCAGCATACTGGTAGAGGTCGTCGTTTTCCTCGTCGGGTGCAGCGTCGCCGGGGGCATAGAGGCCAAAGGCCAGCCGGTCGCCCGCCACAAGGCAGGTGTAGGCGTTTTCGGGCACAGGGTACTCGGTGCCCGAAGCAAAATCCAGCACCCGCACGTCGCCCGCTGCATGGTCGTGCAGGGGCGAATAGGCGAAGCTGGTGGGTGTGGTCAGAACGAGCACGCCGCCGGAAAGGCGGACGTCGTATTCGCGGTCAAAGGTGTAGAGCGCCTCACCCGTCCGGTCAAAGATGCCGCTGCGCCGCCCGGCGGCGGTGTCCGGGTCAGACCAGGTGCAGACGAACCAGTTCGTCTCGCCGGTCTGGCTGTCGGTCAGCAGATAGGACATTTCGCTGGCGGGGGACTGGTGCACCACCTTGTCGCCGCAGAGGATGGTGTTCCCGCCGAGGGAGTCATAGCTGGAGAAGAGCCGCAGCCTGCCGTCCCGCAGGGAGGAGGCGTCGTATTTAGGCGGTTCCTCCTCCAGCTGGGGGTGGGACACGGGCCGGGATGGCGTGGGCAGCAGCGAACAGGAGGTGAACACCCCCGCCGCCAGTGCCAGGCCCGCCGCCGCGCAGCCGATGCGGAGTAGATTCTGTTTCATAATGCAGTACCTCACAGGTCACAGGGACGAAATGCGGATGGGCTTTCCCATTTGATTATAATACGAAACACCCGGACATTCCATTGCATTGGAACATTTGGGCACGGTTACAATTTGGTTACGGCCGAAAGTTCAGTCGAAGTTTGCAAAAGCAGATGAAAAGCGGACGCTTTTTGGTCAAAGTGCTAAAGGAATGTCGAAATCCTTGTAAAAAATTACGACAAGTGGTATAATTTAACAGGACAAAAAGATAGATTTGTTTGTGAGAAAAACGTTTGGAGGGAATTATCATGAAAACTGTTGCACAGACTGTGATCGAAGCAAATCGTTTTTACACCATCGCTGCCCGCACCGGCAGCGTCATCGAGGCGGCTGCTTCCACGAAGAATGAGGAGACCGTTCGTCTGGGCAAATACGACCACAAGCCCGAACAGGAGTGGGCGTTCATCCGCGTAGGGGACGGTGTCTACCGCATCCGCAACCGCGCTTCCGGCAAGCTCCTCGACCTGATGATGACCGGCACCGCCAACGGCACCTGGCTGCATCTGTGGGAGGATGTGGGCGGCACGTCCCAGATGTGGACCGTGGAGCCTACCCCCGCCGGCACCGTCCGCCTGCGCTCTTCCTGGGCCAGCGGCAAGTGCATCGACACCGTGGGCATGGGCGTCTCCGACGGCGCACAGCTGCAGATCTGGCAGGAGACCGCTGGGGAAGACCAGCTCTGGACCATCTCCGAGGTGAAGGACCGTGCCAGCGCAAAGCGCGCTGCCAAGAAGGACGAGCCCGCCGCCGCTCCCGTTGAGGAGAAGGTCGAAGTCAAGGCAGAGGAGAAGCCCGTAGAAGCCGCTCCTGCGGTCGAGGCCCCCAAGGCGGAAGAAGTCAAGGCAGAGCCGGTCAAGGCGGAAGAGAAGCCCGCAGAGGCTGCTCCTGCTGTTGAGGCACCCAAGGCCGAGGAAGTCAAGGCCGAACCGGCCAAGGTAGAGGCAAAGCCCGCAGAAAAGGCTGCCCCCGCAGCGGTCAAGGCTCCGGTCAAGAAGCCTGCTGCCCGGAAGACCAGCCGCGCCGCCCGCAAGAAGGCTGCTGCAAAGAAGTGACCCTCTCAGGCATCGCGCAGCGATGCCAGCTCCCCCAAAGGGGGAGCCACTGGCGCGCCGGTTTTGGCTGTGCCGGGATGAACAAAGCGTAATAAAACCATAAACGAAAGTGCTCCGCTGTTTCGATCCACAGCATCGCTCCCACCGCTCTTTGTCAGAGCATGGGACAGATGCCGCTGGTCTTGACAGCGGAGCACTTTTGTTTACGATATCAGAATACCTTCAGCAGTCAGCAGGGGTTGCCCGACCTGCCAAAGGCTCCCCCTCTGGGGGAGCTGTCTGCGCAGCAGACGGAGAGGGTATCACACATTCATCATGCTGCGCTGCGCGGCGGCACGGAACTGGAGAGCTGCTGCGATGAAGCCCTTGAACAGGGGATGTGCGCGGTTGGGGCGGCTCTTGAACTCCGGGTGGAACTGGGCACCCAGATGGAAGGCGCGGCCCGGCAGCTCCACGGTCTCGACCAGACGGCCGTCGGGGCTGGTGCCGGAAATGACCAGACCCTTTTCCTCCATCTCGCTGCGGAAGTCGTTGTTGAACTCGTAGCGGTGGCGGTGGCGCTCCCAGATCTCCGGTTCGCCGTAGCACTCGGCCATCTTGGTGCCGGGCTTGACGGTGCAGGGGTATTTGCCCAGGCGCATGGTGCCGCCCTTGGGGATGTTGCCCTGCTGATCGGCCATCAGCGCGATGACGTTGTGCTGGCCGTCCGGGGTGAACTCGCTGGAGTTCGCATCGGCGTAACCCAGCACATTGCGGGCAAACTCCATGACCATGATCTGCATGCCCAAGCAGATGCCGAAGTAGGGCACATGGTTCTCGCGGGCGTACTGTGCGGCCTGGATCATTCCCTCGATGCCGCGGTCGCCGAAGCCGCCGGGCACGATGATGCCGTCCACATCGGTAAAGGCTTCCTTGCAGGCGGCCTGGTCGGTCAGGTCTTCGCTTTCGACCCAGCGGATCTCCACCTGGCTGTCGTTCTCAAAACCGGCGTGGTAGAGGCTCTCCATGACGGAGAGGTAGGCATCGTGCAGCTTGACATACTTGCCCACCAGTGCGATGGTGCAGGTCTTGCTGCGGGTGGCGATGCGGGAGACCACCTGCTTCCACTCGGTCAGGTCGGCAGGGGGGACGTCCAGCTTCAGCTTCTTGACCACTACATCGTCCAGACCGTTGGTGTGGAGCATCAGCGGGCACTGGTAGAGGCTGGGCATGGTCAGGTTCTCGATGACGCACTCCGGCTTTACGTTGCAGAAGGTGCTGATCTTGCGGCGGATATCGCCGCCCACGCTGCCGTCGGCACGCAGGATGATGATGTCGGGGTTGATGCCCATGCCCTGAAGCTCCTTGACGGAGTGCTGTGCAGGCTTCGATTTGTATTCGTCCGAGCCGGAGATGTAGGGCACCAGCACGACGTGGATGTAGCAGCAGTTGTCGCGGCCCTGCTCCAGGCCCACCTGA
>ULRQ01065236.1_pt1 | contig 11632 bp, 8 predicted proteins | sample 1955491 | NCBI WGS metagenome assembly ULRQ01 (sample SAMEA4835684, study PRJEB28245) | human gut metagenome | biome: gut microbiome; material: fecal sample | place: Denmark | collected 2008 | reverse complement strand
TGGCCTCCGTCACCGCCGCCGGAGCCTGCAAGCAGCAGGGGCGTCTGGAGGGCTTTTACCGCATGTGGCAGTCCCCGGACCCCGCCGCCCGGTGGCAGCCCATTCTGACGCCGCTGTACCTGGCCCTGGCCACGGTGCTGGCCCTGGTGGCAGCCCTCAGCGGGCACCAGATGAACCGCTTCCTCTGGCTGTGGTCGGCGCTGCTGTCGGCCACGGTACCCCTGTCCCTGCCCCTGTCCGGGACGCTGCCCCTGTCCCTGCTGTGCCGCCGCCTGCACAAAAGCGGCTGCGCCGTGGCAGGCTGGAGGGGGGCCCGGGCCATTACCGCCGCCCGCCGGGTGGTGGTCACGGACGAGGACCTGTTCCCGGCCGGGGTCCTGTCCCTGCACGGCAAGGAGAAGAACGAGCCCTCCGCCGCCCTGGGTACGGTGGAGCTTAACGGCCTGAAGGTATACGATCAGGAGATCGGCGAGGCCCTGGCCTATGCCGAGGCCCTGTGCCGGGCCGCCGGAAGCCAGCTGACGCCCCTGCTGCTGCAGCTGATGGACGGCCAGGTCAGCTTCCGATACGACGCCCACGACCTGCACTATTACGAGGACGGCGGCATCGACTGCACCATCCGGGGGGCCACGGTGGCCATGGGCAGCGCCTATTTCATGAAAAAGCGCCGCATCGCCCTGCCCCGGGACCTGAAAATGGAAACCGGCGTTTTCATGACGGTGGACGGCCGCCTGGCGGCCATCTTCGCGGTGAAGTACCTGCCCTCCCGGAACGTGGAGTGGGCCCTGCGGGCCCTGCGCCGGAACCGGGTGACCCCGGTGCTGGCCACCCGGGGCGTCAACATCACCCCCAATCTGCTGAAGCGGAAATTCCGCCTGAACGCCCGGCCCATCTACCCGGGGGTGGCCACCCGGCTGGCCCTGGCGGACCTGACCGCCCAGCCCGGGGAGACCCCCAACGCCCTGATCTATCGGGACGGCCTGCTGCCTATGGCGGAAACCGTCATCGGCAGCCAGCGGATGTGTCAGGCGGTGCGCTGGTCCACCGTCCTCAGCTGGATCGGCGGCCTGTGCGGCCTGGTGCTGTCGTACTATCTGACCACCGCCGGCGATTTCGCCGCCCTGTCGCCGCTGTACATGCTGGCCTTTCTGGTTCTGCTGCTGCTCCCCACCCTGCTGCTGTCGGGGCTGGTGAAGTATTACTAATACTTGTCCAAAATGCGCGAAACCTGCGGGCGGCAAACTCTGCGAGACCTTTTTAATAAGCAAAAAACTTCCCCTGCCATAGGCAGGGGAAGTTTTTGCGTTGTCTGGCAGGGAACCGGATCCCCTTGCTTTTGCGGGGTTACTGGAGCAGCAGCAGGCTGAACACCAGGGTGAACAGTGCCACCGTTTCGATAATACCGATGACAATGAAGTAGTTTGCCGTGCCCTTTCCGGTCTCGCCCAGCGCGTCGGCGGAGGCGGCGGCCACCTTGCCCTGGAAGAAGGCGGACAGGCCGATGGCCAGGCCCGCGAAGATGCCGGTGAACATGGCCAGAGCCGCGTCACAGCCGCCCTCCACGGCGCTGCGGATGAAGTTCATCAGCAGGAAGCCATAGATGGTCTGGGTCAGAGGTGCGCCGGAGAAGGCCACCATGATGAAGGGAGCGGGCTTGCCGTTGGCGTAGCACTTTTTCCACGCGCCCACGGAGGCCTGAGCCGCAAAGCCGGAACCGAACGCAGAGCCCATGGCGGACAGGCCCAGAGCGCACGCCATACCAATAAATTCGATATTCATAGTTGATCTCCTATCCGTTTATTTTTTGATTTTATCGTGCTTTTTAAAGGGATCGTAAGCAATACCGGCCCACTCCATACCCAGCTGACCGGAAAACTCCAGCAGGTTCAGGCGGACGCCGTGGACCACCACAGACAGCAGGCCCATGACAATGTTCAGCCCGTGGCCGATCAGCAGGATCAGGACGGCGGCGATGACCAAGGGGCCCTTGAAGCCCAGGGCCATGTTGTTGAAGCTCTGAGCGATGGCCAGGGACGCCATGCCCACGGCAAACAGGCGGATGTAGCTCATGATGTTGCCGAAGGCGCTGATGGTGTTCAGGAACACCGTGAACGCGTCGCCCAGGCCCGCCTTCAGGCCCTGGCCGAAGCTCTTGTCCGGGGACATACCGCCGAACAGCACCACCAGCAGGAAGCCCGCGATGACCACGCACGCAACAGGCATCAGGTTCACCTGCTGGCCGATGACCAGGTACAGCACCACGAAATACAGCGCGTCGATGGCGGCCAGCCAGCCCAGGTCCGCCAGCCAGCTCAGGTCCTTCTCCCGGAACTTGCGCCGGATGTTCATGACGCAGGCCAGCGACAGCTGCACCGTGCCCAGGATGAAGCAGAACTTCATGATGGTGTTCTGCTGGGTGGTGGATTCCACACCGAAGTGGGCGGGATAGTTGGCGAAGGTGGGGATCACCAGGCTCCGGAGCAAGGGCACGTCCATGGCCTGCTCCAGGCCGAACCAGGTGCCTGTCAGCGCACCCCACACAATGGTGGCAATGGACAGCAGCCACAGCAGCTGCACCGCGGTGGACGCCTTCTTGCTTTTCAGGGTCATGACCAGCGCCGCCAGCAGGAACAGGCAGCCGTATCCCGCGTCGCCGATGATCATGGCAAAGAACAGGGTGAAGAAGCCCAGAAACCAGAAGGAAATGTCATACTCCCGGTAGCCGGGAACCACGCCCAGAATGTCGAACACCGGGATCATCAGCCGGGTGACCTTGTTGTACTTGACCTTGGTGGGGACCTTGTCGTCATCGGCGGCGGGGTCCTCCATGGCCCAGGCCCAGTGGGCCTGGGCGGCGGCCTTCTTGAAGCCCTCCGCCTCCGCCTCCGGGATATAGCCGGTGAGCCACACCAGGCCGTCCTGGCTCTGGGAGGTGTTGCTGACGGAGGAGTACTCGGCGGCGTTCTGGGTCTTGAGCATCTGGTCGTGGATGCTGGGCAGGTGCTTGGCGGCCTCGGTCAGGAAGGCCTGGCAGCTGCGAAGCCCCTGGTCGCAGTCGTCCCGCTCACGCCGCAGCTGACCCGCACCCTTATCGGGGATGGGGAACTCGGTGACGGGGTAGGTCCCCGGCAGGGGACCGATGGAGGCCAGGGTGGGCATTTTCCCCACCGGGGCCAGGCGGATGATCTTCACGTCCGGGTCCGCCGCCAGGGCGGCCATGGTCTTTTTATCCGTCCGGTAAACGTGGATGTCGAAGCCCTGGTCCTTCAGCTCCCGCAGCTCCTCCGGGGAGAAGTCGCCCCACTCGGTCAGCTTCTCCGCCGCCGCACCGGCGGCGGTTTTCTTCTCCTGCAGGGTCTTGCGGCGCTCCAGGCAGTCGGCCAGCTCCTTATAAAAAGGCTCAAAGTCCTTGTCGGACATGGGCGCGGTCTCCCGGCCCGGGCCGGCGTACTCCTGCAGGGCCATGTCCATCCGGGACAGCTGTGCAAAGCGCTCCAGATGCCGCTGGTCGGCGCTGGCCTTTTCGCCGAAGTGGACGATGCCCAGGGTCCGCAGCCGGTCCAGCAGGGCGGTTTTTTCCGATGCGGCCGCCACAATGTGGACGACCTTCATTTTTTCGATCATCCGCTCACCTCCTGCAGCTTCTTCTTGGCGATCTTGCCCCGCACCACGGCGGAGGTCTGCTGGTCGCCCAGGTAGATGCCGATGACCCGGATGTTCTCCTTGGCCTCGGGGATCTTGACCTTTTCAAACAGGTTCACCCGCTGGGCCGTGGAGCGCAGCTCCTGCTCCAGAAGCTCCACCTGGCGGCGGAGGGTCTTTTCCAGAGCGTCCAGCCGGGCGATCTCCCGCAGGCGCACGGCGGCGGTGTCCACCCACAGGGGATAGTCCGCCACGTCGTATTGGATCTCCTCAAAGCTCAGCTCCTGGAACACCGGAACGGTGACACCGGCGATGTTCTCCTGGCCGCACACCACATGGTGGGGGCGGATCAGGGTCTCCAGGCGCTTGTCCGCCGGGAAGCTGTCGTTTTCCGCGAAAACGGCCACCCAGTCGTCCAGTCCCGCCACGGCGGCCCGGCGCTGCTGCTCCACCTGCTCCAGCTGGGCCGTTACCTGCATCACCACGGACTGCAGCTGCTGCTTTTTCAGCTGCAGGGTGGGCAGATACCGCTGAAACTGCTTCAGGCGGTCCTTCTGCACCTTCAATTCATTTTTGGTAAGTTTGACAGCCATAGGCGCACCCTCATTCCACGGCGGACCGCTTGGGCCATCTCTCCTGGATGAGGCTGGTTTTCAGGCCGGTTTCGTTGGGCTCGAAGCACTCGGCCAGGATCTCCCAGCCCAGGTCCAGCGCCTCCTCCAGCGGGATATTCACGCTCAGGTCCATCAGCTTCGTTTCAAACAGGTGCCCGTATTTCAGCAGCTTTTCGTCCCACTCGGACATCATGAAGCCCATGGACTTCTTTTCCAGACTCTCCTTATAGGCGCTGTACAGCCGGATCATACCGTCCATCAGGGCCCGGTGGTCGCTTCTGGTCTTGTCGTTGACGTTCTGCTTCAGACGGGACAGGGAGCCGAAGGGCTCGATGTGGCCGTTTTTCAGGTAATACTGGCCCTCGGTGATATAGCCGGTGTTGTCGGGCACCGGGTGGGTCACGTCGTCGCCGGGCATGGTGGTAACGCCCAGGATGGTGATGGAGCCCGCGCCCTCAAAGTCCACGGCCTTTTCATAGCGGGCGGCCAGGCAGCTGTACAGATCGCCCGGGTAGCCGCGGTTGGAGGGCACCTGTTCCATGGTGATGGCCATTTCCTTCTGCGCGTCGGCGTAGTTGGTCATATCCGTCAGCAGCACCAGCACGCGCTTTCCGGCCAGGGCGAACTGCTCCGCCACGGCCAGGGCCATATCGGGCACCAGGGTGCACTCCACGGTGGGGTCGGAGGCGGTGTGGATGAACATCACCGTGCGGCCCATGGCGCCGCTCTTTTCCAGGGTGTCCCGGAAGTACAGATAGTCGTCGTACTTCAGGCCCATGCCGCCCAGGACGATCACGTCCACCTGGGCCTGCATGGCGATGCGGGAGAGCAGCTGGTTATACGGCTCGCCGGACACGGAGAAGATGGGCAGCTTCTGGCTTTCCACCAGGGTGTTGAACACGTCGATCATGGGGATACCGGTGCGGATCAGCTTGTTGGGCACGATACGCCTGGACGGGTTCACGGAGGGGCCGCCGATGGGGATCATATTCTCCGTCAGGGCGGGGCCGTTGTCCCGGGGGACACCGGCGCCGTCGAAGATGCGGCCCAGCAGGTGGTCGGAGAAGGACACCATCATGGGGCGGCCCAGGAACCGGACCGGGTCCGTGGTGCTGACGCCCTGGGTGCCGCTGAACACCTGCAGCGTCACCAGGTCCTTGTCCAGCTTGATGACGTTGGCATAGCTGTCGCCCACCAGGGCCAGGTCGCCGTTGCGGACGCCGGAGGCCCGGACCGTGACAACGTTACCTACGATGGACTCAATTTTCGTGTAAACTTTCTGCATATTGACTCCCCTCTCAACCCGCTGCCTTGCTCAGGTAAAAGTCCTTGAGCCGCTTTTCCTGGGCCTCAAATTCCGGGGTGCGGAACACGGTGTTGTGCCAGTCCAGGAACTCCTGCCGGACCTGGTTGAAGAAGGCGCGGATCTCTTTTTTGTCGCTGAGTGCGAAGTCCCGGGTCAGCACGTCATACAGCACGTTGAACTCGTGGATCTGACGGTCGGGATCGCAGGCGGCGTCGATGGGATCGAAGGAGTTCTGCTGCAGATACACCGCATCCAGCAGCTCGCCCTTCTGATAGACGATATAGTCCTCGGCGGAGGTACCCTCCTCGCCGATGACCTTCATCATCTGGTTGATCTCGTTGCTGCGCTTGAGGATGCTGCGGGCCTGCTCCACCCGCTCCATATCCACCACGCCCCGGTACTTGGACCAGGAGTCGATGGGGTGGATGGCGGGGTATTTGCGGGCGTCGGACCGCTCGCGGGACAGACCGTGGAACGCGCCCACCACCTTCAGGGTGGCCTGGGTCACGGGCTCCTCGAAGTTGCCGCCGGCGGGGGACACGGTGCCGCCGATGGTGACGGAGGCGATCTTGCCGTTCTTCAGCCGGACCTTACCGGCCCGCTCATAGAAGGAGGCGATAACGGACTCCAGATAGGCGGGGAAGGCCTCCTCGCCGGGGATCTCCTCCAGACGGCCGCTCATCTCACGCATGGCCTGGGCCCAGCGGCTGGTGGAATCCGCCAGCAGCAGCACGTCCAGACCCATCTGGCGGTAATACTCCGCCATGGTAACGGCGGTGTACACCGACGCCTCACGGGCGGCCACGGGCATGGAGGAGGTGTTGCAGATAATGATGGTGCGCTCCATCAGGGAGCGGCCGGTGCGGGGGTCCACCAGCTCGGGGAACTCCTTCAGCACCTCCACCACCTCGCCGGCCCGCTCGCCGCAGGCGGCCACGATGACGATGTCCACATCGGCGTTCTTGGCCTCCATGTGCTGCAGCACCGTCTTGCCCGCGCCGAAGGGGCCGGGCACGCAGAAGGTGCCGCCCTTGGCCACCGGCAGGAAGGTGTCGATGGAGCGGAGCTTGGTCACCAGGGTCTCGTCCGGGCGCAGACGCTCCTCATAGCAGCGGATGGGCTGCTTCACGGGCCAGGAGAACACCATGGTCAGCTCCTTCTCCTCGCCGTTGTCGTTTTCCAGCACCGCCACGGTGTCCCGGACGTTGTACACGCCCTTTTCCCGGACGGATTTCACCCGCCATCCTTCGTCCTTCAGGCCGAAGGGCACCATGATCAGGTGGGTGAACAGCCCCTCGGGCACGCTGCCCACGGCGTCGCCTGCGGTGACGTGGTCACCGGGCTTCACCAGGGGGGTAAACTCCCAGTCCTTGTTGGGGATGGGATCCAGATACACGCCCCGCTGCAGGAAGAAGCCGCACTGCTGCGCCAGCTCCGGCAGGGGGTTCTGCAGACCGTCGAACACCTGGGTCAGCAGGCCCGGGCCCAGCTCCACGCTCATCAGCTCGCCGGAAAGCTCCACCTTGTCGCCCACCTGGATGCCGTTGGTCATTTCATAGATCTGCATGCTGGCCGTGTCGCCGTTGACGCGGATGACCTCGCCCTTGAGCCGGTCATCGCCCACCAGGACATAGCCCACTTCATTCTTTCGGACGGAGCCGGAAAAGGTGGCTGCCACCAGATTCCCGTTCACTCCGGTCACATATCCTGTCACTTTGTCCATTTTGATTCTCCTGTTTCGTTATAGGCTGGAAACCTGCTGGCGGATGTTCTGCATCAGGCCGTCGAAGGCCCGCTTGCCGGACTCATACCGGAAGGTCCGCTGCCGCTCCAGCAGCTGCAGCTTCATGGCGTAGCCGTACAGGGCGTGGTCATCGAAGTTGTGCAGGCCGATCATGCCGTCCAGGCGGCGGAATTCCAGGTCCAGCAGCAGCCGCTCCCCCTCCAGGGGATTTTCGGCGTTTACCGCCGCCGTCACCGTCTGGACAATGCCGGCGTCCCGGTCGGAGGGCACGGCGCAGGGCCGGCCCAGCTTCACATTCCGCTGATAGGTCAGCTCCCGGCACAGGGCCTTGTAAAACCCGGCCCACTCCGACAGCAGCGGCCCCTTGTCCGAGTCCACCGTCAGCTCCTCCAGCGTCCGGTATACCCCGGCGCTGACCGCCGAGCGGCACATGGCCAGAAAAGCGGCGTAGTCCATGGGAGGCTCCCCCTGGGTCCGGAGCATGGGCAGGCTGGAGATGAGATAGTAGTAGGAAGCCATAGGCCGCCCCCTTACAGGTGCATATCCCGGAAGAAGGGCATGAGCATCTCCGCGATCTCCTGGTCGGAGCAGTCAAAATAGCCGGAGCCGTCCTTGGCGGCCAGCCGGAAGCCTGCGCCCACCTTCTTGGAGGGGCGGAGCTCCAGGCCGTTTTTCAGCTCCTGGGCCAGCTGCTGGCGGATGCCGTCCGTCACCTGGCCCACCTCCACGGCGTAGCCGGAAACGTCCTCTCCCTGAAGGGCTGCCTGGATGAGCTTGGCCAGCGTCTGCTGGTCCAGAGCCTTGCCCACGTCGGCGGCCAGGATTTTCTCAAACTCCTGCTGCACCTCCTGCCGGAAGGCCAGAACCGCGTCCCGCTTGGCCTGCTGGGCGCTGAGCTGGGCGCTGTTTTTGAACACCTCGATCTCGGCCTTGGCGTCGTCCCGCAGCTTATCCGCCTGACTCTTTGCGTCGGCGATGATGGCGTCCGCCTGCTTCCGGGCGTCGGCCAGAATCGCGGCGGCCTGCTGATTTGCGCTGTCGATGCCGTCCTTTTTGATGGAAGAAACAAGATCCTGAATCTGAAGTTCCATAATTGATCACCTTCTTGTCTGTATTTGCCTGATAGAACTGCGGGTATGTCCATATTATAATACACGCCCCAAAAAATGCAACACATTTCGGCGAATGCGTCATACAATTTCCTTATACAACGTCCCTGACATATCTACTTTTTCACTGTTTATGTTTCCCCAGAATGAACAGTATCATGCAGAAATTTCCTGAATCTGGAAAAATACCGACACTCCCTCACTCCTCAAGGCGCAGCAGTCCCCGCTGCACCGAGTCGGACAGGACGAATTTCTTGTCCCCCTTGGCAGGAAAGCGTATCTCCACGATGGGGTCCCGGAAGGACAACACGGTTCCCGGTCCGAAAACCCTGTGGACGGCCCTCTGCCCGGAACGGACCCCGGACGGCGGCAGCGCCGCCTGCTCCCGGGGCAATGCCGCCGGAGCCGGCCGGTCCGGGGCCCTCCAGGCCACGGCCCGCCGGTCCACCATCTGGCCCAGGGTCAGGAACTCCGTCTCGCCGGAGGCATAGGCCACCATGCACTGCCCCCGGCAGCAGGCCCGGATCACGCCGCCGCCCTTTTCGGCGTGGCGATAGTGCTTTCCGCACGGCTCCGTATTCAGGGAGGCGAACACGTCCTCCGGCCCGATGTATTCCCGGGGCAGCTCCCGGCGCAGCTCGTCGGCAAAGGCGGACTCCCGATTCCGGCAGGCGAACAGATACAGCCGATTCCGGGCCCGGGTCACGGCCACATAGAACAGCCGCCGCTCCTCCTGATACTGGTCCTGCTGCCCGGCGTCCTTCGGCTCCGTCACCGCCGGAAGGATGCCGTCCAGCACGTCCAGCAGATACACCGTGTCGTACTCCAGGCCCTTGCTGGAGTGGACGGTGGACAGGATCAGTCCCCCGCCGCAGGGCAGGGAGGGGGCCGACACCAGGGCCTGCAGCTCGTCCAGGCGGCGGCACAGCCCCTCCAGCCCGGTCTCCTGCCGGGCCAGCAGACAGAGAATTTCATATTTGCCGCCGTCCAGCTTCTGGCGCTCCGCATAGTCCCGGTAGCGCAGGCCGTCCCAGATGCGGCTCAGGCCCTGGGCGGCGTTGTCCTGCAAAAGCATGGGCAGCATGGTCAGCAGAGCGGCGGCGCTGCCCCTGCCGTATTGGGACAGCTGCGGAAAGCCCAGCAGCTCCCGAAGGATGGAGCCTCCGTTGGCCCGGCTTTTCTGGCAGGCATACTCCGCCGCCTTTTTGGAAATTCCGCCGCCGACCTTGTAGTAAATTCGCAGGAAGGTCTCCGCGTCCGTCTGGTCATGGGCCAGGGCGATGATGTCCCGGATGTCCGCCACGATCCGGTGGGTGAAAAAGGCGTCGTCCATCCGGCGGCAGCGATAGGGTATCCCGCCCCGGTCCAGCAGGTCGATCAGCGGCAGGGCGCTGTCGTTGTTGCGGTAAAGCACCGCCGTCTCCTCCCGGACGCTGGCCGCCATATTCACCAGCCAGGGGTACTGGTCGGCCCGGTCCATGGCGTAGATCACCCGGACGGCAGCGCCGGAGGCCCGGGTGGGGTGGATGGTCTTGGGGCGGCGGTGGTGATTTTTCCGGATGAAGGCGTCCGCCGCCCGGAGAATTTCCGGCGTGGAGCGGTAGTTTTCCTCCATCAGCAGCACCCGGGCCCCGGGATAGGTCTGTTCAAACTGCATCAGGGCATCCGGATAGGCGGCCCGGAAGCCATAGATGCTCTGGTCCTCGTCGCCTACCATGAAGATGTTGCCGCTTTTCCCGGCCAGCAGGCGGATGATGGCGTGCTGGATCCGGGAGGTGTCCTGGGATTCGTCCACGCAGATATAGGGGAAGCGGTTCTGAAAATGGGTCCGCACATCCTCGTGGAACTCCAGAATTTTTTTGGCGTACACCATCTGGTCGTCATAGTCCATCCATTTATTGTCCCGCAGGGCCTTGCCGTATTCCCGGTACAGCTCCGGGAATTTCTCGAAGCCGGTGTCCAGCTCCCCCAGCCGCTCCTCCGGCAGCATCATATTTTTGGCATAGGCGATGCTCTTGCGCAGCTCCTTCACCACGCTCTGGGTGGGGTACTCGCCGCACAGGTCCCGGTACAGGTCCGAAACCAGCTTCGCCAGGGCACTCTCGTCCTCCGCCAGGATGAAGGGCGGCCTTTTGCCGCAATTTTGGGCATAGTAGGCGATGATCTTGGAGGATACGCCGTTGATGGTGCGGATCTCCGGGGGATGGGGGCAGTCCTGGCCGAACAGGGCGGCAAAGCGCTGCTTCATCTCCCCGGCGGCGGCCCGGGTATAGGTCATGGTGAGGATCTGGTCCGGCGCAATGCCGCAGCAGCACAGCATATAACCCAGGCGGGTCACCAGCACGGTGGTTTTCCCGCTGCCGGGCACCGCCAGCAGCAGCACAGGGCCCTCCACGGCGTGCACCGCCTCCTGCTGCTGGCGGTTCAGCCGGGCGGCATATTTCCGGTCAAAGGCTTCCCGGTCCATGGCGCGCCTCCTTTGTCTTTTATGGTCCGGCATGCATTTTATCACAAATCAGAAGGCTTTACAATCGGCTCCCGCCCCGCCGCCGGAACCGGATTTTTGCCCGCCGGGGAAGAAAATGCTTGCAATCCGCCGGGAAATGTGTATAATAGATGAGCAGGGTGTACTGCCCTGTTCATATGGGCTTGTAGCTCAGCTGGGAGAGCGTTCGGTTCGCATCCGAGAGGTCGAGGGTTCGAATCCCTTCAGGTCCACCAACACAATAGAATCCGAACCCTTTGCCGATTGGCCGTGGGTTCGGATTTATTGTTTTGTCCGCCGTCCCGGCATAATTTTCCCCGCCGCCGCATAATAGACAGGGGAGGGGAACGCTATGAAGCCTGCTGTTTATCTGTACGGTGTGCCGGGTCAATATGAAAACTATCTGGCGGCACTGGAGAGCGCCGGGGCCCGGGTGGTCCTGTGCCGGGACCTGTACCGCAGTCTGGACTGCGGGGGACTGCTGCTGCCCGGCGGCGGGGACATCCGGGGCCCCCTTCCGGGAACGGAGTCCTTTCTGATCGACTCCTTTGCCCGGTCCCGGCGGCCCATTCTGGGGATCTGCCGGGGACTCCAGGCCTTGAACGTCCACTGGGGCGGGACCCTGCGGGATATCCCCGGCCACCAGCTGCCCCGGGGCGATCTGGTGCACCCCACCCGGGCGGAGGGGCTGATGGCCCGTCTGCTGGGGGAAGCTCCCGCCGTCACCAGCTG
>ULRQ01035162.1_pt1 | contig 11752 bp, 10 predicted proteins | sample 1955491 | NCBI WGS metagenome assembly ULRQ01 (sample SAMEA4835684, study PRJEB28245) | human gut metagenome | biome: gut microbiome; material: fecal sample | place: Denmark | collected 2008 | reverse complement strand
GAAGATTGTCAGGCATTGATTCGCTTGCTGAAACAGCCAAAGAGAATCCCCGATTATGAGAAGAACAAGGATTGCTTTGACGTTTTGAAGCCTTTGCAGGCAGCTGCAATTCAGAGAGCGAAAACTCGTGATAGTCAAATCCAGGACCAAGGTATCGAGCCGATTTCACGACAGAGCAACCCTCTGACAACAGTTTGGGAACTTGTGGAGTATTTAAACTCTAAAATTTAAGAGCAAAACAATAAAGCCCACAGGTTGGATTTTATATCCGGCCCGTGGGCTTTACTTATTTCCGGCTATCCGCTTGCAAATGAAGAAACGCCCATGACTTGAACTCCTATCAGGTTCTTTCTCTGGCAACAATCATTTTGGGGGGTGCCTGTTCGGTTATGGTTGGTTTCTCCATTCTTAAAAAAATCACTTTTTCTTTTATTGTTGCCTTATCCTGACTGGAAATGCCTCCAAATCATCGTTTATACTTATGCACATTTTCCGAATATCTGTAATTCCAGCTTCATGTGCAGCTATAATGATATTTTTGGTATCTTCATCAGACGTTCTTAAGCCGATTATTATGCTTTTGGGCTTTAGCTTTATAAATGGCCGATTAGAACAATTTGTTGGCAAAACCATTCGCCATTCATCATCATAATGGTGTATGTACTTTTTGTTAAGCGATATTTTTTCAATTTCCCAGAGTTTACTAGAGTATACCCTGTTTTGAATTTCTTCACTCATTGGAACATGATCATGCTTCATACTTTCCTCTAGTAAAAGTGACATAGCATAAAGAGTAGCATCATACCTATTATTCGTATAGTACACTGGATAAATTGCCGGGAAATTATTTTTTATCACACAATTTTCGCAAATATCGCTATAGCCACATAGATTGGTAGAGTTATCATAGAAGTCGTACACCAAAACAAATCCATGATGATTATCCGCATATTTGAGCCATAGGTTTTCATTGAACGAATCTTCACAAAAACAAATTGAATACAGACTTTGAAGTATTCGATCTCTTGATTCTTTCACTAATCCACGAAACGAATCTCCTCTTACTGGATGAGCAAACGTTTTTTCTATTGCGGTATCAATCTTTTCCTTTGGTATTCCAGATGCCATAAGGATGTTTTTTATATCTTTTTGATGTTCCGGGTTCGCAAGTATTGAATACAATACATCTGTGCTTTGCTGTAAAAGTCTATAATTCACATAAAAATATGTATCAAACGGATCATCATAGTAATCAGCAGTCGAAAAATACAACTTATTCTCTCGAAGTTGTGTCAAGCTACTTTCACTAACTGCACGAAATCGGCATAGCGTATGCGGGACAATAATTGTTTGCTGTAATTGCTGAATATGCGCTGGTGTCATATCATGCATAGTAGATAGCACATCCCAGAATTTTTTTCGTTCATCTTGATTCATAGCGGCCTCCTCTCATCCATGTAATCTAGCAATTTTGTGCTATTTGAAAAGTTCCTTTCTTACTTCAACAGCTTCTTGTATATCATTCACGCATCCTTCCAGCTCTTTCCGAATAGTATGCTCCCAAAAACGCAGAACAATCCAGCCTTGATTGACAAGGGCTAATGTCACCTCTTGATCTCTCCTCATGTTTCGCTCAATTTTGGGTATCCAGTAATCCCGATTCGACTTAATTCGCGCTTTTCTGTTTTCCCAATCATATCCATGCCAGAAATCGGAATCACAAAACACGGCAATTCGATATTTTGTGATTACTATATCTGGCTTTCCTATTAGACCCTTATAGTTTTTTCGGTATCGTATGCCTCTCTGCCATAGAGCCTTCCGTAACGCAAGTTCTATCGTTGTATCCTTACTTCGGATTGCTCTCATATTTTTCTGTTCAGGTGTTAAATCATCCATAGGTCAAATCGAGGAACCGTCCTCCTGAACGTCATAATAAATCAAGTCGTTCGGCAGCTTAATGTTGGGAACCCACAGCTCCTGTCCGCCCCAGCCTTTTTTGCCAGTAACCTTATACATTGTCAGTACAGTCGATGCTGTATACTGGCCGCCCAATGCCCAATCATTCGGCGACAGTAATGCGCCAGTTCCTTGAGCAACATCTCTATTTCTACGAACAATCAGTATTCCCTGTGCGTTAGGCTTTTCAGACAGCGTCATCTCAAGAATAGAGATAAAAGCTGTCACTCTAAAATCGTCATCGGATTCAATGTGAGAAAGAATCTCCTTCATTATGCGAAGGCTGACCTGTTTTTGACCCGTTACTGATTATCGAAAAGACCAATGGACGTATGGCTGGAAATCATCAGTGAATCCAGATTATAAGGAACTTGATATGAGAATTTTAATGAGGTCTCTAGCTTTTCATCAAAAGTAATAGTTATGAGTTTATTAGGGTTAAAGGGCCTGGTTCAATCTGTCTATTTCGTACTGCAATAAATTATGATAAATCACTTCCTTGTTTTCCCTAATAAAGTCTAGGACACTGTCTTCCTCAAGTGTTGTTGGTATATATCTGGAAATTTGATGAATAGTATTAATTGGTATTCCATATTCTGTCAGAATCGACATATTCTCTTGAATGAAATCTGTCTCAAGTTGCTGTACGAAGTAACTGTATGACCCGGCTTTTTTACCATTTTGCTCACAAACATATCGTTGCAAATTATCTATTACGCGAAATGCTTTCGGAACTGAAAACTGGAACCAGTGACGATAAATATGAAAGCCAGCCTCAATAGCTTTATCTAGTTGAGCTATTTTCTGTTCCCCTGTCAATTTCTTGATTTTGCTAAGATTTTTTGTGTAAATATCGCTTATAATAGCATTGATGTTCTTACTTTTTCTATATGTGTCAACATAATGTGCCAATTGTTTTGCTGAAACAATATCGTGGCGATTATCAAAAGAGAAAATATTCTGCTCTGATAGACCTAGGATGTAAATAAGTTGATTCCAGTTGGGCATTTGTGACCATGCAATATTAGAATATTGAGATGTATTAATATCACGTAACAATGCATAATAAATGTTCATTTGCCCATTTACATTTGTTCCGTTTTTCTTTATTATTTCCATGAGTTTAGAATCTATTTTATACAAATTTTCGTAACGCTCAAGGACCTGTTCTTGCACATCCTCCTTTTTTATGTTAATTAAAATTTCGTCACTAAGAATATTTTTGTTTTGCTCGTAAAATGGAATATCAATAATTATTGAGGTCTTCTCTGGTACAGGTACAAAGTTGTAAATTGTACCTATATAGTGCTCCATCAAACGTCCAGAACGCCCCTTGATGTTGCTATAGTCGAAAAAGTCAATATTATTTGATCCTTTTTTCCCATCTAAAAGAATAACATTCTTGGCACTTGTATTTACCCCCTCTATTATGGTAGATGTGCAAAAAATGTATTGCAATTTTCCTTCGTTGAAATACTTAATGATTGAGGAACAAATATGCTTTTGCAAAGAGCCATCATGTATTGCGATTCCGAATTGGAGTTCTTGCGCTAAGCTCCAGTTTTCATTAACATATTTATTTATCCACTCAATCAAGGGCAATTGGATATGCGCAGTTTCTCCGCTTTCGCGGAGATGATTTAAGTAATTTTTCGCAAAACGACGTGCTCTGGAAGGAGACGAACAATAAATGAGCGTCTGCTCATTTTTCAAATCATCAAGTAATGCATAAAGCTTAACAAGCTTTTGATTTTCTAACGTTCGTAAAGATTGTTTAGAATCGAAAGTTGTGCTTAAATCCACAACATTACAGTCAACGAGAGAAAAATCAGATTTAAAAAATACCGCATTATACTTTTCTGAAAAGCCCTGGCTAATTCCATCAATATTGGGGCCAAGTAAATAGAACTTAGAATTAAATGCTCCAACTATTTTTAGAAAAGCATTATTGAGTATATCGGCACGGTTATCTACACGACGAAGGCTGAGCTTGTAAAATTCATCTATTACCAATAGGTCGATATGAGGGAAATTTTCATATTCCATTACACGCTCAGCGGTCAAAAGAAATAAATTTCCTTTTTCGGGACTTGGTGATTGTGAGGTTCTTACAATTATTTTGTATGAAGCAATATATTTTTTGAGTTTTGAACGAGTTTCGTCTAATAAGGCCAGTGTTGGTTGGATAATAACAATATTTTTGTATCTCTTGGAAGCAACGATTTCTTCTATCAGTAAACTTTTTCCAAAACTAGTAGGTGCGCTGGCAATTACATTTTTCTCAGATAAAAGGTATTCTGACAGTTTCTTTTGATCCGTATGCAGGTATGTTGACGGTAAATAATCAGAAAGAAATGATTGTTGACGTATTTTGTCAGAAAGAGAATTAAGGGGCATCGTTTGTTCGTTTTTCATCAGATATGGATAGAAGCCAATCGCCTCTATAATATCTGTCCATATCGGATAGGTTGTAGTTGGAATCCTGTCCCATGAATTTAGAATGTGTATCGCAATCGTTCGGACGGTCAAATTATCTGATATGCTGCCGTTCGAGAGCAACTGAGAACAATACTGTGCAATCGAAAAACTTTCCTCGAATGTGAGATTGTTCGTATCAATTTTATCAATGATATCCATAATATCACCTCACAGAGATTGCATATGCCATAGCTTTTCATGAAGTAATTTGACAAGTTCAATTTTGTCTCGCACTGGGAACAAAAACAGTATAATATTTAGATTGTCTTTTAACGGATTGTTATTGTGATCATCAAAGTACTTTTTTAGATTTCTGACTCTAGTTTCGTGATAAATGATGGCCGCTTGATTTTCCAAATCGCTGAATTGGCGATAAATATCATCAGAATATGTACAAAGCATCGGAATGTTAATCATTTTGATTTTGTCTCTCAACTTTGAGCACTCACTTAAATTCTTTATCCACTCATCGCGTTGGGGGATGCTATTATTTTCTAGATTCTTTTTAATTATTATAAACTGTTCATCAAGAAAATCACGCGTAAAATGTTCCGATAAATCTTTAACTAATGCTCCGAGGCCATCGGTTGCAGCTGTGTATAATTTACTTTCGCCAAGCCACAAAATTTTTTCATTTGGAGATATATGAACTGCATCAAACCCGTGTGCGGGTACACCTGCAGAGTCTTTAAAATACACTTTGGAAACAAGCGGAATCGTTCCCTTAAATTCCCGTAAAAGCAAGTGGAGCAAAATCTCTCCAAATTCACCACGACTATAAGCGGACATCTTCTCGATATCTTTCTGAACCGTCTCATCATTAGCCAGATACCATTTTCTCATGATTTCAAAATCATTGATTCGGTAAAGACTTTTTGCGGCTTGCCGTATTTTTTCTACAGCATCATTCTGTGGAATATCTGGATTTTCATATTGTGCAAATACATATTCAGGAATTGCATTCATAATGCTATTTGCGAATTCGTTTAGTGGGTAATATGGTTGGCCATCTTCTCCAATATCAAGATCCAATAAAAACGAGTTAAGGTCTTCTTCTTGAATCCTTGAAATTATAACGTGCTTTTTGTCAAAAATTCTATTTTCCATTAAAACGGTTCCTACCTTTTCCCAAATACTGCTTTATTTTTGAATCCAGTCATGCAGAGCGTAAAATGCTTTGATAGGTTCATCTTCCATTCTTTATATAGGAGTAGATTATCTTAAAGTGAATTGCAATATATGTTTTCCTATGTCAGAAATGATCGGTACCACCAATGCATTCCCCATAGTAAAATACCGCATCCTGTCTGGCATTCCTGCTGTCCAATTATCAGGAAAACCATTTAATCTTTCACATTCAATAGGAGTTAAAGTTCGTAACCGATTGCTTGTGGGGTCTAGGATAACGTGGGAGCTGCGATTCAAACTGCCCTCGCTTGTTAGCATCGTTCTGCCTGGACAATCTAGGGGGTCGGGGAACGGAACTGCCCCTTCAGAAAAGATGTAGCGCGTTCCATCTTTCCGGTGGCGTAACTCCTGCTTGGCTCCTTTTACATAACGCCAACGCGGCATAGTACTTTCCGTAAGATAATACTGCTCATCTATAACACCATCTTCTATAATACACCCAATCGAAGTTGGGGCTCTGCGTGCGGGAATCCCCTCTACGGAATAGTATCTCCCGTTTACCATTAAACCTGTATTATAAAATCGGCTTCTTTGAGAATCCAAAAGCTCTTGCATATCAAAAAATGCAAATTCATCAAGCCATCCCTCAGTATAGGTCTGACCATGAGAAGAAAGCGGAAATATCGGCGCGAAAAAGCCGTCACGCGTGACCTGCCTGTGTGCTCCCTTTAATCCGCGAATGCAAATATCATCTGCTGCATTCCGGAATAGTTGCGTATCATTATGATATGCAAAGATAAAGGTGCGGCGACGCCGTTGCGGAAAACCATAGTCGGCAGCGTTTATAACGCGCCATTCGACTGCGTAACCTTTTTCATAGAAGCACCGAAGTATGATGGAAAAGTCACGTCCTCGTTGCCATGCGGGTGAAACTATAAGGCGGTCTACATTCTCAAGTAACACATAGGAAGGGCGATGCTCGTAGAGGATCGAATCTATTTCCCACCACAAGATTCCCTTTTTCCCCTCGATACCTTGTGGATTCCTTTTTGCAATCGAGTAATCTTGACAGGGAAACCCTCCGACCAGAAGGTCATGAGGTGGGATTTGAGACTTTGCATTTTTTATATCAGCGCAAACATGCTCTTTCTTTGCACCAAAATGTTTCACATAACATTCATAGGCAAATTGCGTTTTCATAGATGGTTCCCACTGATTTGCCCAGACAGTCTGAAAGCGTGAGGATGCCTGTTCTAGTCCAAGACGAAACCCGCCTACTCCAGCAAAAAGCTCTACAACACGAATAGGCTTTTCCATACGACCACCTCAAAAGACACAAAAACCAAGGCCCGCATAGCTGACCTTGGTTTTTGTTTATAAAATATTCAGCAATTGATTCCCCATTCGTGTGATGAGAGGAACGACCAATGCATTGCCCATAATAAAATACCGTTGTCTTTCGGGCATTCCCGTATCAGTCCAGCCCGTGTCGAATCCATTCATGCGTTCACATTCTTCAGGCATTAGGCGACGAAGCTTTTTCGTATACGGGTCTTCGATAACATGGGAACTTCGGTTTTTTGTTCCCTCACTAGTAAGCATCGTGCGACCTGGTCTATCAAGGGGGTCCGGAAAAGCAATGGGACCTTCAGAGAATTTGTATGCAAAACCGGTTTTCGATACGCGGTCTATCGTTTTTGCGCCTTTCATGTATTCCCATTTGGGAAGTTCTTCAGAAGAAAGAAAGTATTTATCATCGATATCACCATCAACAACAATGGAACTCAATTTTTGCGCAGGCTCTCCATGTGGTGTCGTTTCTGCCGAAAAAACATGACCATCAAGCATTACACCGCTATTATAAAAGGTGGTCTTAAACCGTTTGGTAACTTCTACTGTATCTTTGAATTCATTCAAATCTGTGTATGTGATTTTTGTTTTGTCTGCTATTTCTTTTTCAAGAGGAAATGCGCTTGCAAAGAATCCTTTTTCTACAAGCCAATTCAAATCCGATTTTGAAATAGGATCCTTTAACAGCCTTTTATATTGTTTAGTCGTATTCTTAAAAGCGAAAATGAAAGTTCTCCTACGGCGCTGGACACAACCATACTCTGCTGCATTGATGACACGCCATTCAACACCGTAGCCCTCTTCCTGCAAGCATTTCAAAATGATGCCGAAATCCCTTCCTCGTTGTGCTGTCGGCGATTTTAGCAATCTATCAACATTTTCGAGTAAAACATACTTCGGATGGTGCCTTTGTATGATTTTGTGAATAGACCACCACAGGACCCCTTTTTTCCCCTCGATACCTTTTGCGCCAGTACTTGCTACGGAATAATCTTGGCAGGGAAAACCGCCGACCAGTAAATCGTGCTTAGGCACTTGGTCAATAACAGTAGCGATATCTTCGTTAGAACAAAAAGACTTTTCGCCAAAATTCCGGGTGTAACATTTGTAAGCCCATTGCCCGGCCTGACCGGGTTCCCATTGGTTTGCCCATACTGTTTGAAACCTAGAAGAGCTGCGTTCAAGACCGACTCTGAATCCCCCAACGCCAGCAAATAGCTCTACAACACGAATCGGAGCATCTGCAGCCACTTTTATAACACCTCGACTTATGATATAATTATAATTAAGTATACCATAATGCACGCAAAAGATCAAGCATTTTTGCAGCATTGTAAGTAACCTTGCACATTATACCAGAAAACAGCAAAAAGATCAAGTACTTTTTTCGGAGGTGTCAAAATGTCCAACACATACAAAACAAAAGAAGATGTACTAAGGCGCGCACAGGAGGCTGTTGGCAAGACTTTTGGCGAAATCGATAAGACAGGTCGGTTATCCACAGGAAAAGGTGCTGCCGGCAATGTTATCGAAGAGAGTTGGTTCGGATATCGTCCGAACAGTGACCCCACGCCGGATTTTGAAGAAGCAGGTGTAGAGCTGAAAGTGACTCCTTTTGAAAAAACTGCAAAAGGGATCCGTGCAAAGGAACGGCTTGTTTGTGATATGCTTAACTATATGGAAGAGTATAAAGTTCCTTTTGAGCAGAGTGCATTTTGGCAAAAATGTGCTTGTATGCTTTTAATGCCCTATCAATATGAAACTGGTGTAGATAAAAGGGATTTGCGTATCGCGGATGCGTTTATCTTTGATTTCCCGGAAGAGGACCTTCAGGTCATTCGCAATGACTGGAAGATATTGATGGATAAAATCAAGTCTGGTCATGCGCATGAAATCAGCGAGGGTGACACGATGTATTTAGCGGCTTGTCCAAAAGGAAGAAACGCAAAGGATACTCGCCAGCAGCCATTCAGTGATATCCCAGCAATGAAGAGGGCATATTCTTTAAAGCAAAGTTATATGACTCAGATGCTGCGAGAACGCGTTTTCGGTGGCGTACCCAATGAACACATTATTCGCGACCCGGAATCTCTCCGTAAAAACACATTTGAAGCTCAAATCAGTAAAATAGTGAAGCCTTATTTGGGGATGAGTCGAACTGATTTACTGCGGAAATTCAATGTATCTCCTAATGCCAAAAATGCAAACGCATTATTGTTTGCAGGGATGTTAGGGATAAAGGGAAATGTTGCTCATACAGACGAATTTCGTAAGGCGTCCATCGTTCCCAAAACGATCATGGTTAGCGCAAATGGAAAAATAAAAGAGAGTATGTCGTTTCCAGCAATCGACTTCTGTGCTATTGTCAATGAAGAATGGGAAACATCTACTCTGTATGAGCAGTTGGCACCGACTAAGTTTCTATTCATCATTTTCAAGAAGACGCCGGATGGTGATAGCGCTTTCCAACGTATCCAATTTTGGAACATCCCAGTTGACGACTTAGAAGAAGTCCATGATGTTTGGCAAAAGACAGTAAATACACTTCGCAAAGGTGTTCATATCATTAAGGACGATAAAGGATACTGTCATAGCGACTTGCCAAAAAAATCGGAGAATAGAGTGTCCCATGTTCGTCCTCATGGAAAAAGTGCAAGTGATGTAGTGCAGTTGCCAGATGGTGGTTATATGACGAAGCAATGCTTTTGGCTGAACAATACGTACATCGAAAAAGTGACTCATTCGGAGGATTTGTAAATGGCAGGATATCTTTTTTTACTTGGCGAAATAAAGGATGCCAACGATAAGGTGATAAAAAACGCAAATGCCATATATAACGAGGTTTTCTCGACGGGGACATATAGCACACGAATGCATTTGGAGAACACCTTGAAAGCCGGAAATTGGTCCCAATCAAGGGCTAAACAATCCACTTTCACAGACTATTTGGGAATGAAGGAAAACGATTATGTTTTCTTTTTCTTTGACCGTGAGATACACGGAATGGGGAAACTTGTAAATATTGGAGAAGATTGCAAATACTGGGGCTATATCGGCGCAAACAAACCAGAAGCTTATTCTGAAAATCAAATTGAAAATGTAAAACTCTTCCCCGAAATCACACCGGACAACCGATGCGTATGCTTCTTTAAACCTGTACTAGAAACGTATAATTCATCAGTAGATATGGATGAGGCTCTCACATCGTATCCAAATGCATTCAAGGCGTTGCGCGTCATTGATGGGCGCTCATTTATCAAAATGGACGATGAAGAATCCTTCGCGTTAGCAGCGTTGATTAGGAGACGGACGAACTCCTCAAAAACGATAGCCTTTGAGAATCAAATTCATCGTATAGTATATGAAAAAGTATCGAAAGAAAACCAGTATTTTCTAACAGCAAAGTCGATTTTGCAAACATATCCAATAGTGAATAAAGATGGAATATGTAGTGAACAAATGGTAGAGGCCGCTGCAATAGAAAGACTTTCTAAAGAAAATCGTCTTATAAAGGACACCGATTGTTTGCAACGATGGGACTATGTATGTCATCAGGTATCTGCATCTCCATTCAAACCTATCAAATATATGGAGTGGATTGATATTTTCGGGTATCGAAAATCCGCATGGGATGAAGAAATCGGTATCCCTGTCCCTTTTAGCATTGATAAATATCTTGTGGTTGAAATTAAAAAAGATTACCTTAGGGAAAAAGATGCCGCTGCAGTTACACAGGTGATGAAATATGTCGACTGGGTCACAAGAAAATATGCGAATAATATCTATCCCATGGTGACAGCCTATATCATTGCAAATGGGTTTGATGAAGATTTTAAAAGGAGTTGTCGGGAGACGGGCATCAGAAATTATAATTTAGGTTATCGAAACTCTCAGCCCCAAACGTGGATGGATATAAAACTTATCAAATACTCTTTTGATGGCCAAGAAATATCTTTTGTGGAAGTTCCAAACGTGTAAGATATGAAACATCCAAAATCATATGATACAACGCCGGAAATATCGAGGCGTATGTCTCGTGTACATTTAAAACAAGGAAAGGCGGAAACTTTGTTAGCCAAAGCCCTTTGGCATAAAGGTCTTCGCTATAAACGTAATGACAAATCTTTGCCTGGGTCTCCTGATATTGCTATTCAAAAATATCATATTGCAATATTTATTGATGGCGAGTTTTGGCATGGACAAAATTGGGATGAACGCAAGAAAAAGCTCAAGCACAATCGAGAGTATTGGGTAGAAAAAATTGAAGAGAATATCACCCGCGATATAAGAAACGATAAGGACTTGCAAGCACGGGACTGGGTGCCGGTTCATTTCTGGGAAAAGGAGGTCTTAAAGAATCTTGATAGTTGTATCGCTAGTATCGAAGAAATAGTTGAAGTTCAACGAGAGCTTTTGATAGATGGAAAAGAAATCGAGCTATATGACCAAGGTGACGAAATCGTTGAATATGGATTAAGCAATTATTAATGCCGACAAAATTGGTTGCAAAGATATAGCATAATTTGAGGGATTGCTAGGTGTGACTTTGTAGTTCCATTTAGGGAATCTGACTTCAACAGGGCCACATAATCTTCCACTCAAAATACTCTGCCTGCGTAATCTCTCCCGCATACAACTTCTTCTGAACCGCGGCCCAATCCTTTAGGAAATCATCTAGAATCGTATCATCGAACCACATGGCCACCGGGGAGCGCGGCGGCCAGTTATCGTTATCATCGTAGTGCAGCGCAAAGCTTGGGTTGGCATTATACCGCGCTGTGCCGCGCTCGGTGGGGACCAGCTTGATAACGCCGGGCTGCTCCTCGTCCAGCCAGAA
>ULRQ01057702.1_pt1 | contig 11876 bp, 8 predicted proteins | sample 1955491 | NCBI WGS metagenome assembly ULRQ01 (sample SAMEA4835684, study PRJEB28245) | human gut metagenome | biome: gut microbiome; material: fecal sample | place: Denmark | collected 2008 | reverse complement strand
ATCCAGCTGGTGACGGTGGTGCCCACGTTGCTGCCCATGATCACGCCGATAGCCTGATGCAACTCCATGATGCCGCTGTTGACAAAACCGACCACCATGACGGTGGTGGCGCTGGAACTCTGGATGATGGCCGTTACGCACAGACCCAGAAAGAAACCTTTGAGCGGGCTGTCGGTCAGCTTGCTCAGGATCTTCTGCAGCTGGCCGCCGGCCTGCTTTTCCAGCGCCTTGCCCATGATGTCCATGCCGAACAGGAACAGGGCCAGGCCGCCCAGCAGAGAAAAGACATTGAAAATAGTCATAAGGATTTTCCTCACTTTGATTTGACGTGTTTTCTTCCGATTTTCAGTATAGTGGATGCATTGTAAAATCCGAAATCGAGCAAATGTAAAATCCATGTAAATGTAAAATCTTTTTGCATGAAGCCCGGACAGACCTCTTCGCAGCAGCGTGCCTTGGCCCGCAGGATAGAAAAAGATGGGAACAGGCGTTGTAATCGTCCGGATTTTTTACTATAATAAAAAGAAGAAGGATGCCGGCGCACAGCCGGGCACAAGAACACAGGAGGAACAAGGATGGGTACGTTCAACGTCTCGCTCAAAACGCTGACCGAGCGCGTCAGCCTGGAGGTGGTCTATACCCCCAAAGAACTGGACCAGATCAATGTTGAGATCGCAGAGGTCAACCGTCCGGGTCTGTTTCTGGCCGGATACTATGACTATTTTGATAAACTCCGTCTGCAGATCATGGGTCTGGCAGAGATGAATTTTCTGTCCGGGCTCTCGGCCGAAAAGCGCTACGAGGCGCTGGAACAGCTGTTCCGCCAGCAGCCGCCGGCCGTTATCGTGGGCCGCAGCGAAGAGTTGGAACCGTTCCCGGAGATGCTGGAGCTGGCCAAAAAGCACAGCGTGGCGCTGCTGCGCTCCAACGAGACGACCTGCACCCTGATGGGCAGCCTGATTAGCGTGCTGAACCTGGAGCTGGCTCCCCGCATCACCCGGCACGGCGTGCTGGTGGAGGTGTACGGCGAGGGCATCCTGATCCTGGGCGACAGCGGCATCGGCAAGAGCGAGCTGGCCATTGAGCTGGTCAAGCGCGGGCACCGTCTGGTGGCCGACGATGCGGTAGAGCTGCGCAAGGTGTCCAACCGGCAGATCATGGGCACCGCTCCGGAGAATATCCGCCACTTCATTGAGCTGCGCGGCATTGGCATCGTCAATGTGGCCCGGGTGTTCGGTGTGGGTGCAGTCAAGCTGAGCGAGAGCCTGGACCTGGTGGTCCAGCTGGAAGCCTGGGACCCCACCAAGAATTACCAGCGTACGGGTCTGGAAAACGAATATTACGACATTCTGGGCGTCAGCATTCCCAGCACCAGCATTCCGGTCTCGCCCGGACGCAACCTTGCTGTGGTGCTGGAAACCGCGGCCATCAACAACCGCCAGAAAAAGATGGGTTACAATGCGGCCAAGGAGCTGCTGATCCGTCTGGGTCTGGACGATAAACTGGACTAAAGGAGCACGCACCATGGAACAACTCAAGCAGCAGCTGCAGGCGGCTGGAATCCTTTATAAAGAAAACGAGCCGCTCTCGGCACACTGCACTTTCCGCATTGGCGGCCCGGCCGACCTGTTTGTGATGCCGCGGGATGAAGATCAGCTTTGTCAGACCGTTCAGTTCTGCAAACAGGCGGAGATCCGCTATTACCTGCTGGGTAATGGCAGCAACATCCTGTTTGCGGATGAGGGCTTTCGAGGAGCAGTCATTGATGTTTCTGCCGAAGCAGCGGGAATGGGACTGTCGATTTATCAGAATGCCGACGGCGATTATATTTCGGCACCGGCAGGTCTGAAACTTTCCGAGCTGTGCAAATTTGCCCTCCAGCACGGCTACACCGGGCTGGAATTTGCCTATGGCATCCCCGGCACGGTGGGCGGTGCCGTCTACATGAACGCCGGTGCTTACGGCGGCGAAATGAAGGATGTGCTGGAAGCCGTCAGCTATCTCACCGCCGACGGCCGCTGGGTGGACAGTGAAGCGTCCGAGCTGGATTTTTCCTACCGGCACAGCGCGTTTGAAGAGAATGATGCCTGCATCCTTGGCGCAGTGTTCCACCTGGAAAAAGGCGACCCGGATGCCATCAAGGCCCGGATGAACGAGCTGATGCAGAAGCGCATCGACAAACAGCCGCTGGACAAGCCCAGCGCCGGCAGCACCTTTAAGCGCCCGGCGGGCGCTTTTGCGGCGGCCCTCATCGACCAGTGCGGCCTGCGGGGTTACCGCCATGGCGGTGGCGCCGTAAGCGACAAGCACTGCGGTTTTGTGGTGAACCTGGGCGGTGCCACCTGTGCCGATGTGCTGGCACTGTGTGACGAGGTGCGCGCCATTGTAAAGGAAAAGACCGGCTACGATCTGGAAAAAGAGATCCGGGTCGTGAAATAAGATAGATTCAAAAAGGAGCGGGATCGGATCCATGGAACTGTTGATCGTCAGCGGACTTTCCGGTGCAGGAAAGTCGGTTGCTATGAATGCGCTGGAAGATATCGGTTATTTCTGCATTGACAACATCCCGGCGGCACTTCTGCCCAGCATCACGGCATTTTCCAAGGCGGGTGATAACCAGCTGGAACGGGTGGCGCTGTGTATGGATGTGCGCGGCTGCCGCACGCGGGAAGAAATCGAGCAGGCATTGCAAGAACTGGATGAGCAGAAAAAGCCCTATAAGATCCTGTTTCTGGATGCGCCGGATGACGTGCTCATGCGCCGCTACAGCGAGACCCGCCGCCGCCATCCCATCAGCATTTCCGAGGGGCTTTCCACCCGCGAGGCATTTCTGAAGGAACGTCAGATCCTGGAGCCGCTGCGGTCGCGGGCCAATTACACCATCAACACGGCATTGCTCTCGACTGCACAGAACAAGGAACGCATCTGCGACCTTTTCCTGAAAAATGGCGGTGCAAAAAGCGCCATGCGGCTTACCATCATGTCCTTCGGGTTCAAGTTTGGTCTGCCGCCGGAGGCGGATCTGGTACTGGATGTACGCTGCCTGCCGAACCCCTTCTATGTGCCGGAGCTCAAACACAAGACCGGCCTGGATCAGGAAGTGGTGGACTTCGTCATGAACCACCCGGAGGCAAAGCAGCTGCTGGACCGGTATGAGCAGTTTTTGCAGGTGGCACTGCCGCTCTATGTCAAAGAAGGCAAGAGCCAGCTGACCATCGCGGTGGGCTGCACCGGCGGCAAGCACCGCTCCATTACTTTTGCGCGCAAGATCGCGGAGGACTGCACATCCCTCGGCTACGAGCCGGGTGTCCAGCACCGCGATGCCATGCGCTGACCAGAATTGAGGAACCACTATGAGCTTTGCATCCCGTGCACGGGAGGAGATCGCACAACGCAGCCTGCAGAAGGACTGCTGCGTGCGTGCGGCAGCGTATGGCTTTGCCTGCTTTGCCAAATATTTTGATAAAGGGGGGCTGGTGCTCCAGACCGAGCAGCCCCACACCGTGCAGCTGGCCCGGGAACTTTTTGCCCGCTGCGGGGTGCAGGGGGAAGTTCTGGAAAAGCAGCGCCCCAGCGGCGTACTGTATGAGTTCAACATCCGGGAGCCGGAACAGGTGGCGCGGATGCATGAACTGTTCGGCACCACCGGCAGCGAGACGAGCCTGCAGATCGACCCCGCCCTGATCCGCTGTCAGACCTGCGTCAGTGCATACATTGGCGCAGCTTTTTTGTGCAGTGGCACCGTCACAGACCCGCAGAAGGAGTACAATCTGGAGTTCCTGACCGCGCGCACCAATCTGGCCCGGGATTTTGAAGCCCTGCTGGCTGAGCATGAATTTGCCCCGCACCGCACCCGCCGCAACGGCGTGAACCTGGTCTACGTCAAGAACAGCGCCAATCTGGAACGACTGCTCCGCTTTATGGGGGCAGCCGGTGCGGCAGAGGAGATCCATGCACAGAAAGCCTTCAAGCAGGTGCGCAACCAGACCAACCGACAGACCAACTGCGACACGGCCAACCTTGGCAAAACGGCCCGGGCCAACGCCCAGACCCTCAGGGCCATCCGGTATCTGCAGGAAAACGATGCATTGGAAACACTGCCGGAGGTGCTGCAGCAGGCGGCAGCAGTACGGCTGCAATACCCCGACTTATCGCTTACCGCGTTGTGTGGCTGCTTTGACCCGGCGGTGAGCAAATCCGGCCTTTCGCACCGGATGAAAAAACTGGAAGCGTTGGCAGACGCCCTGCGGCAGCGCGTGGAAAAAGGACAGGAGGCAGAGCCTTGAGCGAAATCAGCGAAAACAACCACTTGGGCAGAGACTTTGTCCACCTGCACATCCATACGGAATACAGTCTGCTGGACGGTGCCTGCCGCATCGACCAGCTGATGGACCGCGTCAAGGAATGCGGCCAGACCGCCATTGCCTGCACCGACCACGGCGTCATGTACGGCTGTGTGCAGTTCTATAAGGCAGCCAAAAAGGCGGGCATCAAGCCCATCATCGGCTGTGAAGTCTATGTGGCTACCCGCACCCGTTTTGACAAGGTGAACAAGATCGACGGCAACAACCATCTGATCCTGCTGTGCAAGAATGAGACCGGCTACAAAAACCTGATCAAGATGGTCTCGGCAGCGTTCGTGGAGGGCTTTTATTCCAAGCCCCGCGTGGACAAGCAGCTGTTGGAACAGTATCACGAGGGCCTTATCTGCCTGTCGGCCTGTCTGGCCGGTGAGGTGCCGCAGGCCATTCTGGCCGGGGACTACGAGCGGGCCAAGGCCACGGCCTTGTGGTATCGGGATTTGTTCGGAGAAGGCAATTATTACATCGAATTGCAGGACCATGGGCTGGAAGAGGACAACATCGTTCTGCCGCAGCTCATCAAGCTGGCGCGGGAAACCGGCATCCCCATGGCGGCCACCAATGACTCCCACTATCTGCGCAAGGAAGATGCCAAGATGCAGGCCATCCTGCTGTGCATCCAGACCGGCAAGACCATTCAGGATGCCGACCGCATGGAGTTCCAGACCGACGAATTTTACGTCAAGACTACAGATGAAATGTATGACCTGTTCTCCATGGTGCCGGAAGCCTGCGAAAACACGGCGAAAATTGCAGAACAGTGCAACTTTGACTTTGAGTTTGGCCACACCAAGATTCCTTATTATAAAGCCCCGGACGGCATGGATAATCAGGCATTCTTTGAAAAGCTCTGCTGGGAGGGCCTTGAACGCCGCTATGGGCCCAATGTCCCGCAGGCCAACAAGGACCGCCTGAGCTATGAGATCGGCGTGGTCAAAACCATGGGCTACACCAACTACTACCTTATCGTCTGGGACTACATCAATTACGCCAAAAGTCAGGGCATCCCGGTGGGCCCGGGCCGTGGTTCCGGTGCAGGCAGCATTGCGGCCTACAGCGTAGGCATCACGGATATCGACCCCATCCGGTACAATTTGATCTTCGAGCGCTTCCTGAACCCGGAGCGCGTCAGCATGCCCGATTTTGACGTGGACTTCTGCTACGAGCGTCGGCAGGAGGTCATTGATTACGTCAATCGGAAATACGGGGCCGATCATGTGGCGCAGATCGTTACCTTCGGTACCATGGCCGCCCGCAACGCCATCCGCGATGTGGGCCGTGTGATGGGTATCCCGTATCAGCAGGTGGACGTGGTGGCAAAACTGGTGCCCATGGAGCTCAAGATGACCCTGAAACGGGCACTGGAAGTTTCCACCGAGCTGAAAAAGCTCTATGACACCGACCCGCAGGTCACCGAGCTCATCGACACCGCCCTGAAGGTGGAGGGCATGCCGCGGCATGCGTCCACCCATGCGGCGGGGGTCGTCATTACCCCGGAGCCTACCGACTACTATCTGCCGCTGGCCACCAACGACGGTCTGCCGGTGACCCAGTTCAACATGACCGAGATCGAGGAACTGGGCCTGCTGAAGATGGACTTTCTGGGTCTGCGCACCCTGACCGTTATCCGCGATGCGGAAACAGCGGTGCAGAAGCATCACCCGGAGTTCTCCATCCAGAAGCTGGATTACGACGACCCGGAGACCTATAAAATGCTGGGACAGGGCGACACTGAGGGTGTGTTCCAGCTGGAATCTTCCGGCATGAAGCAGGTGCTTGTAGGCCTGCAGCCGCAGAACCTGGAAGATGTCATCGCTCTGATCAGCCTGTACCGTCCCGGCCCCATGGACTCCATCCCAACCTATCTGCGCAACCGCCACGAGCCGGACAAGATCAGCTACAAGACCCCGCAGCTCGCCCATATCCTGGATGTGACCAACGGCTGCATCGTCTATCAGGAACAGGTCATGCAGATCTTCCGGGAGCTGGCGGGCTTCTCCTTCGGGCAGGCCGACAACGTCCGCCGTGCCATGAGCAAAAAGAAGCACGCTGTGATGGAGGCTGAACGGGAGCACTTCGTGCACGGCTGCACCGAGCCGGGCCACGAGTGCCCCGGCTGTGTGGCCAACGGCATTTCGGAAAAGGTCGCTAACGAGATCTACGATGAGATGTCCAGTTTTGCTTCTTACGCATTCAACAAGAGCCATGCGGCCTGCTACGCCTATGTGGCATTCCAGACCGCTTACCTCAAGTGCCATTACCCCAGCGAATTCATGGCCGCTCTGCTGACCAGTGTGCTGGACAACACGGACAAGGTCATTGAGTATTCCGGCGAGTGTGCCCGCCTTGGCATCAAGGTGCTGCCGCCGGATGTGAATGTTTCGGGCGGCGGCTTTACGGCGGACGAGAACGGCCAGATCCGCTTTGGCCTGAACGCGGTCAAGAATGTGGGCCGTAACCTGATCGAGAATGTGGTGCGGGAGCGCCGGAACAAGCCCTATACCAGCCTGTATGACTTCTGCAAGCGGATGCACGGCAACGAATTGAACCGCCGGGCGGTGGAGTGCCTGATCAAGGCCGGTGCCTTTGACCGGTTGGGCAACAACCGTCACAGCCATGTGGAAGCCGTGGAGGGCATCCTGAAGAGCATCGAGACCGACACCCGCCGCAATCTGGACGGCCAGCTGGACCTGTTTTCGGTGATGAGCGGGGGAGAGCAGGATGCCGCACAGGAGGACCGCTATGAGATCCGCCAGCTGCCGGAGTACAGTCATACCGAGCTGCTCCAGCAGGAAAAAGAGGTCAGTGGCCTGTATCTGTCCGGTCATCCGCTGGATGCCTACCGGGAAAAATCGGCCCGCATCGGTTCCCACACCATCAAGGACCTCACCGGCGAGGACGCCCATGTGACGGACGGCGAGCGGGTGCGTGTGGTCTGTGCGGTGGTCAAGAACCGCATGATGACCACCAAGTCCAACAGTATGATGGCCTTTACCAGCGTGGAAGATCTGACGGGCACCATGGAAGTGATCGTGTTCCCCAAGGTGCTGGACACCTTCCGCGATGCCATCCGCGAAAATGCGGTCGTGGTCATCGACGGACGCCTGTCGGTGCGGGAGGACGAAGCCTCCAAGCTGCTGGCAGACAGCATCGTGCCCATTGACAGCTACGACCCTACCCGCCCGCAGAACGGCCGCCCGGACCCGGTCAAGGCGGCGGCAAAGCGGCTGTATATCCGTCTGCCGTCCCGCAACTGCCCGCAGTATGCCAAGGTGATCAATCTGCTGGGCATCTTTGACGGCAATATGCCGGTGATCCTGTATCTGGAAGACACAAAACAGAAGCTGGCGGCCCCCCGGCATCTGTACACTTCCGGGCATCCGCTCTTCTTTGAAGAACTGGAAAGACTGGTGGGCGCAGAGAACATTGCAACAAAATGACATTTCTGTGCACGAATCTCGATAGGTCGGAAGGGCTCAAAATGGGCCCAAAATATTTTCAAATGGCTGAGAATGTGTTATAATGTTGAAAGGCAAGTCTTAACAATTCTTTACGATGCAAACACTGAGCGGCGTAATGAAGAAGGGCGCTGGCTCATGGGTGAATGAAGAAACAAATTGGAGGGAATCTCTCGTATGGAAAAGCAAATCAAAACGATTGGCGTGCTCACAAGCGGCGGCGATGCTCCTGGCATGAATGCTGCCGTGCGCGCTGTGGTCCGTACCGGCTTGCACAAAGGTTACCGCATGATCGGCATTCAGCGTGGTTACAACGGCCTGCTGAACGGCGAATGCTTTGAAATGAACCTGCGCAGCGTCTCGAACATCATTTCGGCCGGCGGTACCATTCTGTACACTGCCCGCTGCCTGGAGTTCAAGACCAAGGAAGGCCAGGATCGCGGTGCTGCCAAGTGTCGTGAGCTGGGCATTGACGCACTGGTCGTCATTGGCGGCGATGGTTCTTACCGCGGCGCACGCGAGCTGGCACACCGCGGCATCCCGATGATCGGCCTGCCCGGCACCATCGACAACGACATTGCCTGCACAGAGTACACCATCGGCTATGATACAGCCATGAACACCGCTCTGGAAATGATCGACAAGCTGCGCGACACCACCCAGAGCCACGACCGCTGCAGTGTGGTCGAGGTTATGGGCCGCAACGCCGGTTACATTGCCCTGAACGTTGCCATCGCCTCCGGTGCTATGGCTGTCCTGCTGCCGGAGAAGGAATTCGACATGCAGCACGACATTCTGGACAAGATCGCTGAGACTCAGAAGACCGGCAAGCGTCACTTCATCATCATCGTTGCCGAGGGCGTGGGCCACGCACAGGAGATCGCAAACGAGATCCAGGCCCGCACCGGCATCGACTCCCGTGCCACCATTCTGGGCCATGTCCAGCGCGGCGGCTCTCCCACGCTGCGTGACCGCGTGAACGCATCCGCCATGGGCTACCAGGCTGTGTGCCTGCTGGAGCAGGGCAAGTACAACCGCATCGTCGGCATGAAGGGCGAGAAGCTGGTGGACTACCCGGTGGATGAAGCACTCGAAATGACCAAGACCCTCGACCCGGTTCTGATCGACGTCTGCAACACCATTTCTATCTGATTTTTCTGCATTGCATTTCTGGAGCTGTTCTCTTGGCTAGGCTGAGAGGACGGCTCCTTTTTTGTTGGGTTATAATGGTGTTGCACACGTCGTTTCGATGGTTGCAAAGACCATTGGCATCTGATGGTCTAGGAACTAGACAATGTCCGTGACCTGGACGCGAAAAATTCGTTTTCCATTATGAAGGAGGTGAGCAGAATGGCTCATGAACTGCTGGCAAAATCGGATCATCAACTCGGGATGTGCCTGCGGATGCTGTATGCAGAAGGCATCCGCGGTCCGCTTCCTGTTCACAGCGCGAAAAACGAGAAGGGAAAGATGGAGTTTCTCGTGACTGTGCCTGTGGACGATGCACAGTTTGAGGTGCTGGAACGGCGCTATCAGACCCTGATCGGCTAAAGGAAAAGCCGAGCGCAGAACAGCCGGACCGGCATAGAGAGAAGAGCTTACACACGGAAAGTGCAGGCTCTTTTTCTTTTGGCTTTGCCGGGAGGACCGTAGCGTCTGCATTGGAATTTCTTTGAATGCGGCAAGAATCAATCTGAGTATTAACGTCAAGTCGATAAAATTTTAATGACATAAACAGAGAGTATCTTTCAGAATTGATTCAAAATCAACTCACAAATACGATATGATACCGATTTCATGCATAAAAAATACGATTTGTATTTTTCCCTTTGCTTTGCAGAGTGCCGCTTGGTGTGGTATACTAGAACCGTACAAAAGCGGTGTCCTGTGGGAGCAGTCTCCCGACACAGGTCACCCGGCAGGAGAGTGATTTGTTTGGAACTGGAACAGGCCCAGAAGCGTGTGGAGGAGCTGCGCGCTGTCATTGAAAAGAACAACCGGCTCTATTATGACCAGGATGCCCCGGAGCTGGAGGATTTTGAATACGATGCATTGACCCGGGAACTGAAAGCGTTGGAAGCGCAGTTCCCGCAGCTGATCACGCCGACTTCGCCGACCCAGAAAGTGGGCGGGACCCCCAGCGGGCGCTTTACCAAGGTGACCCATGCGGTCAAGATGGAAAGTTTGTTGGATGCATTTTCGTATGATGAGCTGCGCGACTTTGACCGCCGCGTACGGGATGCAGGCATCGAACCGGAATATGTGGTCGAGATCAAGATCGACGGCCTTTCCTGCAGTCTGGAGTATGAGAACGGAGAACTCGTCCGGGCGTCCACCCGCGGCGACGGCGTGGTAGGCGAGGATGTGACCCAGAACGTCCGGGCAATCAAACGCATCCCCAAGACGCTGAAAAATGCGCCGGAGTTTCTGGAGGTGCGCGGCGAGGTCTATATGCCGCACGAGGCTTTCCAGAAGCTGTGCGCGGAGCAGGAACTGCAGGGGGCCGCTCCCTTCAAGAACCCGCGCAATGCGGCGGCAGGTTCCCTGCGGCAAAAGGATGCAAAGATCACCGGAAGCCGCGGCCTGTCCATTTTTGTGTTCAACGTCCAGCAGATCCGCGGTAAGGAACTGATCCGCCATTCGGACAGTCTGGACTACCTCAAGAGCCTTGGTCTGCCGGTCTCGCCGCGCTACCATGTGGTGCACGACATTGAGCAGGCCGTTGCAGAGATCGAGCAGATCGGACAGAACCGTTCCAAGCTGGATTTTGATATGGACGGTGCGGTCATCAAGGTAAACGATTTTGCCCAGCGGGAACAGATGGGTTCCACCAACAAATTTCCGCGCTGGGCCATCGCCTTCAAGTATCCGCCGGAGGTCAAGGAAACCACCCTGCGCAGCATCGAGGTGGCCGTGGGCCGCACCGGTGTCCTGACCCCCACGGCCTGCTTTGATCCGGTCTTTCTGGCCGGCACGACCGTGGCGCGCGCCACCCTCCATAATGAGGACTTTATCCGGCAATTTGGTCTGTGCATCGGGGACACTATTCAGGTGCGCAAGGCCGGCGATATCATCCCGGAAGTGATCGGCGTCACCCACCACGCAGAGAATGCCCAGCCCTACGAGATGCCGACGGTTTGTCCGTCCTGCGGCGCACCGGTGGTGCATCTGGAGGACGAGGCGGCGCTGCGCTGCGTGAACCCGGAGTGTCCGGCACAGACTTTGCGCAACATCATTCATTTTGCGTCCCGGGATGCCATGGACATCGACGGTCTGGGCACGGCTGTGGCAACGCAGCTGGTGGAGAAAGACATGGTGCATTCGGCGGCAGACATCTATGCGCTTAGCCGGGAACAGCTGCTGACGCTGGACAAATTCAAGGAGAAAAGCGCGGACAATCTGCTGAACGCCATCCAGCGCTCAAAAGAGAACAATCTGGACAAGCTGCTGTTTGGCTTTGGCATTCGCAACATCGGCGACAAGGCGGCGGCATTGCTGGCAGAACATTTCGGTTCGTTGCAGGCTATCCGGGAAGCAGATGCCGCTGCCATCAGCGAGATCGACGGCTTTGGCGGTGTGATGGCCCAGAGCGTAGTGGAATTCTTTGCGAAGGAAGGCACCACAGACCTTGTGCACCGTCTGGCAGATGCCGGGGTCAACATGCAGTGGAAGGGTGAGCCCAAGGGCGACAAGCTGGCCGGTAAAACGCTGGTGGTTACCGGTACGCTGGAAACACTCTCCCGCAACGAGGCAGAAGCCCTCATCGTCAAAAACGGCGGCAAGGCCAGCGGCTCGGTCTCCAAAAAGACTTCCTATGTGGTCGCCGGTACAGCAGCCGGTTCTAAGCTGACCAAAGCGCAGGCGTTGGGCGTTCCGGTGCTGACCGAAGCCGAATTCCTTGATCTGCTCAAAGAAGAATAATTACAATTTTGCATAGCCTCTGCGGCGTTTCGGGCCGCAGGGGCTTTTTGTTTGTGTGCGGTTCTAAGCGGGTAGGAGCTGCATACACTGGTAACACAAGTTTCGTTGAAAGGAAGTGCCCATTGTGGACGAGTAT
>ULRQ01037456.1_pt1 | contig 12006 bp, 7 predicted proteins | sample 1955491 | NCBI WGS metagenome assembly ULRQ01 (sample SAMEA4835684, study PRJEB28245) | human gut metagenome | biome: gut microbiome; material: fecal sample | place: Denmark | collected 2008 | reverse complement strand
TTTGTCGGGCTTTTCAGTCTAAGTCTATTATAAATATGTATAAAAAGTATAGATTGTTTCCATTTATGCAGATGCTTCAAGTATCTTTTTCAGGTATCCGAATCTGCTGGTAATTTTTCTTTTAGAAGCCTGCATATTAAGCACAGCGTACTTTTCAGCAAGAAAATTATATCGGGAAAACTCAATGCCGTTAGGGTTATCTGGAAGCTTCAATCTTGTAAGTATATTAAAAATAACCTGCATTTCCTCATCGGAAAACTCATTTTCGCAGGCGTCAGCAAGAAATTCTAAGCATTCGTTGCTATACTTAGGCACTTCATCAAGGTACTCCTCAGAGGAGCCAGGCCCTATAAGCTTAGTTTCTATTACCTCGTGAGGCAAATGAACCTCATCGCGAACCAAATTAAACCTAATATGAGAAACCCTTCGGCCGGTTCGTTCGGTTGTATAAGAAAAGGTTAAATCTGTTTTATCGTTTACCTCTTTTAACGCCTTTTTCAAAACATCGGTGTTAAATCGCTTAAAATCCTTATAAAAGTCAGTCACACAATGAAGTACATTCTCCCTTAATTCCTCCAAGGAAATGCTCCAGCTGGAACGGTAACGATTATCAAGCAAATAAAGATATAGCTGAATACTGTATTTACTGGTAAGAGGCAAAACATTCTTTAGCTGATAGCGTATATAGCCAATGCCGTCAAGGTTAAAAAAGAGCTTTTTTGCCTTATTTGTACAGGACAAATCTATCCACCATTGACCGCTTGGATCCTGAAAGCACTCAGCCTCCTCAAAAAGGGTATACATTTTCCATCCGCCTTGAGAATCGGGATCCGGCACAGTTACGGTTTGTCCCATTAAAGATTTAACATATTTTTCAAGTCGGGAAGGATGCATACGCTCGATATTCATAAGAGCCTCATACTCTTCTTTACTAAACCTCACTTTAGTTCCGTTTGGATCTCTTGCATTTATTCTGCTTAAATATGTATCTAAAACCTTTAATTCTCCTAACGAAAAGGGAACGGTTTTCATTAGCATTAGAGGACGGCTTTTCTCAACAATATATGAGCCATCCAATCCATTTACAATAACATCTTTTGCTTTCATAGGCTCCACCCCCAATATCTTGTATTTTACAAAAAAAGACGGATTAAGTCAAGCGTAATCCGTCTTTTTTATAAATAAAACTACAGTTACTTATTATCCCTCAAGATTTATCAGCATTTTGCTGATAAAAAAGCAAGCAAAAGCATCATAAAGCAATCTCAATAAGCAAATGTAAATTTTTTATTAACCGTATGCAATGTTGCTTATTTATGTACAACATACCGTCCTTTTCTTACTGCGAAAAATTAAAGGACGGTACGGTGTACATCAAATTTATGCCTGTTCGTCAAAAGGTCTTGCCAGTGTACATTGTTGCATATTTGTGTACATCATTCCGTCCTTTAGCCCTGCCAAATTTTATATTCAATAATAAAGATGGCCTAAAATTTGGCTTATTTATGCGGTTTTTGGGACTAATATCAAGCAACTGGCATATTCTCACGCACCCAATTACCTCTTTGTACACCATACCGTCCTTTAGATAAAAATTCTCCCTTTTTAAACAAACGCAGAAAAAAATTGCACATATTTTTTTGAATTTTTCTACATATGTGCCTATTATACAGCAACGGCTGCATACTAGAGTACATTGATGTACACCATACCGTCCTTTTGGTAATTTGCAATATATTTCAAAAGAAAAAAACAGCCTTTAAAGGGCTGAAAAAACTGTTTCTATAAAAATCAACTTATATACCAATAATTAAAAAGTCTTATAGAAAATTTAACTCAAAGAGTAATAACTATAGAAAAAAGTCTTTAAATAAATATACTTATAGAGATAAATTTAATTCTATCTCACTATTATTTAGACAAAATGCGTGTACAACACACCGTCTTTTTATGTACAACACACCGTCCTTTTGTGTACATCGCACCGTCCTTTTATGTACACCCCACCGACCAACGGCGTACAGCGTACCGTCTTTCTATGTACACCATACCGTCCTTTTGTGTACACCATACCGACCAACGGCGTACAGCGTACCGTCTTTCTATGTACACCACACCGTCCTTTTATGTACAGCATACCGTCCTATAATATCGATAATTCCCATAGCCAAGGCAAATAACAGCATCAGTAAACAAGTAAGTAAACAAGTAAATAAACAAGCATATAAACAAGTAAACAAATAATATTAAACAAGTATCAAACAAGCATACAAACATAAGCACATATAAGACCGTCGGACAGACTGCTTATATAGATATATTATATTTAAAACATTAATTAATATTCATAAATAATATACTTTTTATATTATTGACAGTACAAATTCAGAGGAGTATGTCATCATAGAAGATGTAAGAGCTATTTATACTTTATACATAAAGCTGTTTGATGTCAATACAATTTTATGTTATAATTACAATAGGTTTTTCTATATATAAAATTTAGGAGGTGTTTATATGCCAAACATACTGGATTATATTCAGTGGAGAGGAGACCTAAGCTTTGAAAAAGACCAACTTAACCATGTAGACGCACTTATTTTCTCGAGAATATCCTATTTACCCTTTGAAAATATTCCTGATAAAATATCAGACAACGGAATAAAGCTTTCAAAGGCATGTAAAATGCTGACTCAGCAGGAGAATTACAGAGAAAAGCTTTTGTGGAAGGAGGACGATAATTTAATAAATTATTGTGCCGAGAGTATACGCTTTGGCGATGTAAAATTAATGTGCTGTACAAATATTATTAATGAAGAAGAAAAAGAGCAATTTTCGGCTATTGTACTAATGCTTAAGCCTGGACATTATTTTATTGTTTTTAGAGGCACTGACCATTCTTTTGTAGGCTGGCATGAGGACTTTAATATGTTTTGCAGGTTTCCCATAGGCTCACAGCAAAGGGCGGTTGAGTTTATTGAGGATACTGCACAAAGGCTTAGGGGTGATTTTTATGTAGGCGGACACTCCAAGGGCGGCAATCTTGCAGTGTATGGTTCAGCTTTTTGTAAAGACAGAGTACGCAAAAGAATAATTGCCGTTTATAATCATGACGGTCCGGGCTTTGACAGCAAAACAGTAAATATGAAAAGCTTTGATGTTATCAAGGATAAAATACATACATATGTACCTCAATCATCTGTTGTTGGAATGATGTTTGAGCATAGAGAGGATTACACAATAATAAAAAGCTCCCAAAAGGGTATAATGCAGCATGATATATATTCGTGGCAGCTAATCGGCAAGGAACTGATTTGTTTAAGCAGCAGAACAAATTCAAGCCTGTTTTTTGACAAAACCTTTACAGAATTTGCAGATAATATGTCGGTTGACCAGCGTGCCGCATTCATTGATGCACTTTTTTCACTTACTGATAATTTAGAGGAAAAAAACTTTGATGATCTCAGCCAAAACCTGATTAAAAACCCTGTTGCTATCTTTAAAAACCTAAAAAATATTGACAGTAAAACGAGGGATATTATCATAAGAAGTATTATGGAGTTTTTAAGATGTGCCAAAAACAATTTTTCCGAAATCTACATAAAAGAGCGAGCTTCCGATAAAAAAGCTCGTGCTTGCCAAGAAATGAATTAGGTATTTAAAAAAGCCGTAATAAGTGTTTGCTTTTTAATACTTTCTGTGTTAATTAATATTAAATTGCCGGTGAGGTACAATATTGATATTATTGAGAGCTGTATGTTGCGTAAGCCGTAATTTATGAATTTTAAATAAAATCACCTGTGAGGTTAACCTCACAGGTGATTTTGTATGCCGCAGAGAAGCCTATGGCGTGTGCCAAAAGAAAATTTATTAAATTTAAAACCCGTTTTTGAGCTTAGCAGCATTGAGATACAAATTTTTTAAAGATTAATTGACTGCTTTGGTTGGATTTATAAGAAAACTCCGGGTGCCACTGTACAGCCCACAAAAATTTTTTACCCTTCATATATACTGCCTCCACAAGACCGTCCGGAGAGTATGCCATTGCCGACAGGGGAGGGGCAAGGTCTTTTATGGCTTGGTGGTGGTAGCTGTTTACCTCGAGCTGTTCTGCTCTCAGCAGGCTGTATAATGGGCTTCTGGTATCCAGTGTAACGGTATGTATGGGGATGTCATAAGGAGGGCTTTGGTGGTGCTCTGTATTTGAACTGTACTGTGCAGGCAAGTCCTGATACAGCGTACCCCCTAAAACGGCATTTATAAGCTGTATACCTCGGCATATGCCAAGCACAGGCTTATTTAGCTCTAAGGCTTTTTTTCAAAAGTAGTTTTTCCATATTGTCACGAAGCAGAACACTTTCTCCGCATTGAGCTATGGGCTTTTCACCGTACAATTCGGGCGAAACATCATGACCGCCGGTAAAAAGGAATCCGTCTGTTCCTTCTGCCAGCTGATTAATCAACTGCGGATTGTCGGAAAGAGGCAGCATCACAGGCAGTCCGCCGGCCTGAATAATCCCCTCCATATAGCCCGGCAGCATCCAGTAGCTCTCTTTTTCGGTATCTACCAAAGGCAGCAGACCGATAATAGGGCGTTTAGCCTGATTTTGTAGAGCTTGTACGCACTCTGAGGATTTTTGGGGCTTTAGCTTTTTAAATGAATTCATATGCTTTCCTCCCTGCAAAAAATAAAGAGGCCGGTTAATCACCGACCTCCTTGTCATATAGCGATTATATCATTGCAGGTTAATTTATGCAAGCTTTAAGGCTGCACAGAAAATTATACAGTGCCTTATGTCAATGTAAAAAGCTTTTTTGTTGGTTTGTTAGAGCTATTGTGTATAAAAATATACCGATAACAAAGTGTATTGGATTGAAAAAAACTACAAAATTTGACAAAAGTATTTGCAAATAATGTTTAATTATGGTATTATTGCACTTAGAATGTATAATATTTAATTTGCAAATGCTTTGTTGCTATTTGCTTTTTACTTAGGATATTAGGTTTTGGAGGATAATATGGCTCAAAAAAATAATGCCAATATCGGCTTTGAAAAACAAATATGGGATGCGGCTTGTGTTCTTTGGGGACATATTCCGGCTGCTGAATACAGAAAAGTAATTGTGGGATTGATTTTTTTACGGTATATTTCAAATGCTTTTGAAAAGAGATACAACCTGCTTGTTGCTGAGGGTGACGGCTTTGAGGATGACATAGATGCGTATACAGAGGACAACATCTTCTTTGTACCGGAGGACGCCCGTTGGGGCAAGATTGCGTCTGCTGCACATACTCCTGAAATCGGAACTGTCATTGATGAAGCAATGAGAGCTATTGAAAAAGAAAATAGAACCCTCAGAAATGTTTTACCCAAAAACTATGCCAGCCCTGATTTGGACAAGCGTGTTTTGGGTGATGTTGTTGACTTGTTTACCAATATGGATATGGGCGATACAGAGGAAAGCAAAGACCTTCTCGGCAGAACTTACGAGTATTGCATTCAGCAGTTCGCCGCTTACGAGGGGGTTAAGGGCGGCGAGTTCTACACCCCGGCAAGTATTGTAAAAACAATCGTTGCTATCCTAAAGCCGTTTAAAAACTGCCGTGTATATGACCCTTGCTGTGGTTCGGGCGGTATGTTCGTACAGAGTGCAAGGTTTATTCAGGCACACAGCGGTAAGCGTGGAGAAATCGCTGTTTACGGTCAGGAGTCTAATGCAGATACTTGGAAAATGGCTAAAATGAATATGGCTATTCGTGGTATTGACGCAGACTTTGGTCAGTATCAGGCAGATACATTCTTTAATGACTTACACAAAACACTAAAAGCAGATTTTATTATGGCAAACCCGCCGTTCAATCTTTCCAACTGGGGACAGGAAAAGCTCAAGGACGATGTTCGTTGGAAATACGGAACACCGCCTGCCGGCAACGCCAACTATGCATGGATTCAGCATATGATACACCATCTTGCACCGAATGGGAAAATCGGTCTTGTACTTGCTAACGGTGCGTTGTCCTCTCAGTCCGGCGGCGAGGGAGAAATCAGAAAGAACATTATTCAGGCTGACCTTGTGGAAGGTATCGTCGCTCTGCCGACGCAACTCTTTTACAGCGTTACTATCCCCGTTACCCTTTGGTTTATTACCAAGAACAAAAAACAAAAAGGCAAAACCCTGTTTATTGACGCTCGCAAGATGGGTTATATGGTTGACCGCAAGCACAGAGATTTTACAGATGAGGATATTCAAAAGCTGGCAGATACATTTACGGCATTCCAAGAAGGTACGCTTGAAGATGTCAAAGGTTTCTGTGCCGCCTGTGACCTACAGGAAATCGAAAAGCAGGACTTCATTTTGACACCGGGCAGATATGTGGGTATTGAAGAAGCACCGGACGACGGAGAGCCGTTTGAAGAAAAGATGACTCGCCTTACTTCTGAGCTTTCGGAGATGTTTGCAAAGTCTCACGAACTGGAGAACGAAATCCGCAAGAAACTGGGGGCGATTGGGTATGAACTTTGATGTTGTTCAGCTGGAGAGTACTGGCATAGATGTAATTGATGGCGATAGAGGTAAGAATTATCCTCATCAAAACGAACTACTTAACACTGGATTTTGTTTATTTCTTTCTGCAAAAAATGTTACAAAATCGGGATTCAATTTTTCTGAAACGCAGTTTATTAGCCAAAGAAAAGACACTCTGTTGAACAATGGTAAGCTGAAGCGAGGTGACATCGTAATTACTACCCGTGGAACAGTTGGCAATGTTGCACTGTATTCTCCACAAATTTTTTATGATAATGTGAGGATCAATTCTGGAATGTTGATAATACGATGCACCAACAATATTAGCAACCAGTACTTATATCAAGTTTTAAGAAGCGAGTGGTTTCAAAAGCAAATAATGGCTGTCCAAAGTGGTAGTGCACAACCGCAGTTACCTAAATCGCACTTTTTGAAAATGTACATTCCACTTCCATCACTACCGATTCAGGAGAAAATCGCAAGCATTTTGCAACTCATCGATGATAAAGTTATGACAAATAATGCCATAAACAATAATTTATTTGAGCAAGTGCTAACTTTATATCGCAATAAATTTGTCGATACAGTCAACGATGAGCGCAAAATTTGCCGTGCTGACGAATATTTTGATATTTCCATCGGCAAAACACCACCGAGAAAAGAACCACAATGGTTTAGCACCAATCCCCAAGATGTTACTTGGGTATCCATATCAGATATGGGGACTTGCGGTCTTTATATCAGTAGCAGTTCTGAACAACTTACGAAACAAGCTGTTGAACGCCATAATGTTAAAGTAGTACCCGATAACACAGTCTTACTTAGCTTTAAGCTTACTGTTGGAAGAATTGCAATTACAAATGGTGAGATGACCACTAATGAAGCCATTGCACATTTCAAAACCGACAAAAAAGGAATAAATGAATATCTCTATTGCTATTTGAAATGTTTTAACTATCAAACTATGGGAAGTACATCTTCAATAGCAACAGCCGTCAATTCAAAAATTATCAAAGGTATGCCTTTTGTTGTGCCTACCTATGACGAATTGGAAGAATTCCACGGCTTTGCTGCACCAATGTTTGCGAAGATTAAGGCTAATCAAATTGAAACAGATAATTTGACAGCACTTAGGGATACATTACTACCAAAACTTATGTCCGGCGAACTTGATGCTTCTAACATCGAGATTTAAGCCGCTAAATTATTGTTTAGCTTTGATAATAAATTATTGGAAAGGTGTGGATTAGTCGTATATGGATAACAAGAAGTCATCCGAAAGGATTTGTTTAGATAAGACCCGTAACTATATACCTTTGGCTCCAAAAGCCTCAAAGGACATTCTGGAACTTCTTTCCGGCGAAGTGAATGACAGTGAAAGACCTGATTTTTTAATAAAAAATCAGGTCGGTGTTATAGGTGTAGAGCATTTTTTGATAGATACATTAATAGGCAGGAAAAAATCAGCAAGAAGTCGACTTAGAGAAAATGAAGGACAAAGAATCTTTGATAAATACCGTGAGACTATTGAAGATAATGTGGAAAGGGCTCTCAGTGAAATTGAGTCGATAGTTCAGTCAGATGTAGACGCTGTCCAGAACTTCGATTACCGAAAATTTATTAGCGAATTTGAAAGAATCATAAAAGACCATGCTGCAAATGCAAAAGAATACAAAGAACTACATGAAGAAATAGTTAAATTAGCTTTTCTTATAGAAATTCAAATTTCAAAAAATGAAATGATTGGAATACAGAGAAACGGACAGCAAGAAAAAATAAAAGGTAGAAGGTTTCCAATAACAGTTGATATGTTAAAAGCACTTAAAAGGCTACCAGATAAAGTAGACTATGTTATTATCAGCATAATGCGTGAAAACTATAACAAAGTGCCTTATGCGGTTTATGTAATTGATAATAGCAAATTTGAGGAATCTATAGCCCCTCAATTAAAAGAAGTATATTCTAGCTTCACCTACGATTTGCAAACATTACCGTTTAAAGCAAAGGTTAAACTGAACCTTGAGAAAAGCGACGATAATTAAGGAGATGATGTCATGCCGGGATTATATACCGAAGCCGATTATGAAAACTCTGTAATCGAGCTATTCAGAAATGATTTGGGGTACGATTATGCATACGGCCCCGATATAGAAAGGGATTTTTACTGCCCATTATATGAGGAGGTTCTGATTGACTCCCTGTATCGTTTGAACAGAGGTCTGCCTGATGACGCTATTCAGGACGCTATGTTTAAACTTAAAAACTTTGAAAACGGAGAGCTTGTGCAGAAAAACGCTGTATTTATGGACTATCTGCAAAATGGCATTCCGGTTAGGTATCTTGTTGACGGTGAGGAGCGTTCCTCTATCGTCTATCTTGTTGACTATAAAAATCCCGACAACAACTCCTTTATCGTTGCTAATCAATGGACTTTTATTGAGAACAGCAATAAACGCCCTGATGTAATTCTCTTTCTGAACGGCTTACCGGTTGTACTTGTTGAGCTGAAATCTCCGTCCCGTGAAGAAACGGACGCTTCCGAAGCGTACAGGCAGCTCCGTAACTATATGCAGGAAATTCCGTCAATGTTCATATATAACGCTATCTGCGTTATGAGCGACCAGTTGACCTCCAAAGCGGGTACGATCACCTCCGGTGAAGACCGCTTTATGGAGTGGAAAACAAAAGACGGCAACTATGAAAATACACAGTATGCCCAGTTTGATACTTTCTTTGAGGGTATGTTCCAAAAGGATAGACTGCTTGATATAATTAAGAACTTTATCTGCTTTTCTAACGAGGGTATCAATTCATTTAAAATTCTTGCCGGATACCACCAGTATTTTGCGGTTAGAAAGGCAATTGAATCAACAAAACACGCTGCTGTTACCGACGGTAAGGGCGGTGTGTTCTGGCATACACAAGGAAGCGGAAAATCGCTTTCTATGGTTTTCTATGCTCATTTATTGCAGGAAGCGTTAGACAGTCCTACTATCGTAGTGCTAACCGACAGAAACGATCTTGACGACCAGCTTTACGGTCAGTTTGCAAGGTGCAAGGACTTTTTAAGACAAGAGCCTATGCACGCAGAAAGCCGTGAAAACCTTAAAAATTTGCTCGATGGCAGAAAAGCAAACGGTATTATCTTTACCACAATGCAGAAGTTCGAGGAGTCTCACGAGCCGTTATCTGAACGCCACAATATTATAGTTATGGCTGATGAAGCACACAGAGGTCAATATGGACTTACTGAAAAAATTAAGATTACCAAAAATGAAGATGGCGAGGATGTTGCAAAGCGTGTTATCGGCATGGCAAGAATTATCCGCAACACTTTACCGAACGCTACATATATCGGCTTTACGGGTACACCAATTTCTTCTAAAGACCGCAGCACTCGTGAAGTATTCGGTGATTATATCGATATTTACGATATGACACAGGCGGTTGAGGATGGAGCGACACGCCCTGTTTACTATGAAAGCCGTGTAATCAAGCTCAATCTTGACGAAGCGACCTTGAAGATGATTGATGCCGAATATGACATTATGGCTGGGAATGCCGACGATGAGGTTATCGAAAAGAGCAAAAGAGAGCTTGGACAGATGGAAGCTGTTCTCGGCAACGATAACACTATTAACTCCCTTGTTTGCGATATCCTCGACCATTACGAAAACAACCGTGAAAACCTGCTCACCGGCAAGGCGATGATTGTTGCTTACTCTCGCTCTATCGCTATGAAGATTTACAAGCGTATCTTAGAGCTTCGCCCTGCTTGGACGGAAAAGGTTGCAGTTGTTATGACCTCCGGCAACAATGACCCGGAGGAATGGAGACAAATTATCGGCAACAAGCACCATAAGGATGAGCTTGCAAAGAAATTTAAGGACAACAACAGTCCGCTTAAAATTGCAATTGTTGTTGATATGTGGCTGACCGGATTTGATGTGCCGTCACTTGCCACAATGTACGTTTACAAGCCTATGTCCGGACACAATCTTATGCAGGCTATCGCCCGTGTAAACCGTGTGTTCCGTGATAAAGAAGGCGGTCTTGTTGTTGACTATGTCGGAATTGCTACCGCTTTGAAGCAGGCAATGAACGATTACACCTCCCGTGATAAAAAGAACTATGGCGATACCGATGTTGCAAAGGTTGCGTATCCGAAGTTCTTGGAGAAGCTGTCGGTTTGCCGTGATAAATTCCACGGATACGATTACTCCAAGTTTCAAAACGGAACAGACCTTGAAAGAGCGAAAACAATCAGCGGTGCTGTCAACTTTATTATGGGCAGAGAAAAGGTTGATGATAAAGACTCTTTCGTAAAAGAAGCCCTTATGCTTCATCAAGCATTGTCTCTCTGTTCTTCCTTGGCTGATGAGGACAGCAGATTTGAAGCGGCGTTCTTTGAGTCTGTGCGTGTACTGGTTCTTAGACTGACTAACACCGGCGTGGGCAAAAAGATTTCCCTGCCGGAAATGAACGCAAGAATAAACGAGCTTTTGAAGCAGAGTATCAAGAGCGACGGTGTTATCAATCTATTTTCTGACATCAAGGAAGAATTCTCTTTGTTCGATCCGAAATTTCTTGAGGAAGTTGCAAATATGAAGGAAAAAAACCTTGCGGTTGAGCTTTTGAAAAAGTTGATTGCAGAGCAGGTTTCTGTTTACCGCAGAACAAATGTGGTAAAATCTGAAAAGTTCAGCGAGATTATGCAGCAGACGCTTAATGCATATCTAAATGGTATGCTTACTAACGAAGAGGTCATTGAAGAAATGTTGAAGTTGGCAAAGCAGATTGCAGCCGCTAAAAATGAAGGAAATGAGCTCGGACTTTCTTCTGAAGAGCTTGCTTTTTACGACGCTCTGACAAAACCGCAGGCTATTAAGGATTTTTACGAAAATGACGAGCTTATTGCTATTACAAAGGAGCTTACGGACACGCTCCGCAAGAATAAGACGATAGACTGGCAGAAAAGAGAGTCTGCAAGAGCAAAAATGCGTATGATGATTAAAAAGCTTTTGAAAAAGCATAAATACCCACCGGAGGGTATGGATGATGCAGTTCAAACAGTTATGGCACAATGTGAACTTTGGACTGATAATATTATGGAGGTAAAATAACTTAAAATATAATATTGCAGATGTATTATCAACAAAAACGCTTGATTCAATAAAATGCATAAAATAACTATAGTTAAGTTGGGGTGAGTTAATGGATACAAAAAAATTGATTGGAATGCGTGTCAGAAATGTTGCTGCCAATGCGGTAGGAACAATTAAGCATATACAGAATGGATATGTTGAGGTCGATTTTTACGGGGATATTTGCAAGTTTTTATTTCCGTCAGCATTTACTAAAACACTTGAGTTAGAAGATGAAATGCTTCAGGAACAATTGCAAAGTGATGGTGTAAACGCTTCTTTTACTGAATTGGTCCTGTGTCAAGATTTAGCACAAAATAAAATGAGAAGTTCT
>ULRQ01057306.1_pt1 | contig 12093 bp, 10 predicted proteins | sample 1955491 | NCBI WGS metagenome assembly ULRQ01 (sample SAMEA4835684, study PRJEB28245) | human gut metagenome | biome: gut microbiome; material: fecal sample | place: Denmark | collected 2008 | reverse complement strand
GAGGCCATGATGGTGGTGTCGGAGATGGGGGAGCAGTGGTCACCGCAGACAGCGCCGGACAGGCAGGCCGCGATGGAGATGACCAGCATTTCGCCTTCCGGGAATGCGTGGCACACGATGGGGATCAGAATGGAGAAGGTTCCCCAGCTCGTGCCGGTGGCAAAGGCCAGGAACACCGCCACCAGGAAGATGATCACCGGCAGCAGATACTGCAGGGCCGCAGCGGAGCCGCCCAACAGATTGGCCACATAATACTTGGCACCCAGCAGGCCGGTCATGCCGGACAGGGTCCAGGCCAGCGTGAGGATGAGCATGGGGCTGACCATGGCCTTGAAGCCCTCCGGGATGCAGGCCGCAAAGTCCTGGAAGGTCATGACGCTGCGCACCCGGTAGAACACGAAGGTGAACAGCAGCGCAATGCTGCTGCCCATCACAAGGCCGGCAGAGGCGTTGCAGTCTGCAAAGGCGGTGACGAAGTCCACCCCGTCAAAGAAGCCGCCGGTGTAGATCATGCCGAAGATGCAGGCCGCGATCAGCACCAGCACCGGTGCGATCAGGTCCACAACATGGCCCTTCGTCTCGGTGCCGTCGTCCACGTCGTCGCCGTAGGGGCGGTCCTCGGTGGTGAACAGGTCGCCGTTTTTCGCGTTGTCCTCGTTCAGCTTCATGGGGCCGAAGTCAGTGCCGGTGAAGATGAGGAACAGGCTCATGACGACGGTAAGCAGGGCATAGTAGTTGTAGGGGATGGTGCGCAGGAACATGGTGAAGCCGTTGATGCCAGATCCCTCCGGCACGCTGGAGGTGACCGCCGCCGCCCAGCTGGACACCGGCGCAATGATGCAGATGGGGGCCGCCGTGGCGTCGATGAGGTAGGCCAGCTTGGCGCGGGACACCTTCTGCCGGTCGGTGACCGGGCGCATGACCGAACCCACGGTCAGGCAGTTGAAATAGTCGTCCACAAAGATCATCACACCCAGCAGCAGGGTGGCAAACTGTGCGCCCGCCCGGGAGTGGATGTGCTTCGATGCCCAGCGGCCAAAGGCGGCCGAGCCGCCGGCCTTGTTCATCAGGGCCACCAGGATGCCCAGCATGACCAGGAACACCAGGATGCCCACATTGCTGCTGTCGGACAGTTTGGCGATCATGCCGCCCTCTTCATTGAAAAAGAGGGTGTTCAGGGCCAGTTCCAGGTTTCCGTTGGCATACAGCAGCGCGCCCGAGGCGATGCCCACCAACAGGGAGGTGTACACCTCCTTGGTGTTCAGGGCCAGCACAATGGCAATGACCGGCGGCAGCAGCGAGAAGAAGGTGCTGTACACCGCACAGGTGTAGGTAGACGGGTCGGCGATCTTGCCGGGAGTGGCTGCCGTGCACCACAGCAGCAGGGCAAACACGAACAGTGCCGCCGCCCAGGACAGATTCTTGTTTTTCATAATGATTCCTTTTCGTTTCAGGCGATTCGTTCCGGCAGCGTATCAGGCCCCGTGCTGCGGGGCAGACTATCCCCACGGAATGCAAAAGGGGAGTGGGGCCGTGCCGGATTACAAAGCGATGTATTTTGAGCTGTTCCGCGCCAGCGTGCAGGCCGTACAGCTGCTGCAGGACGCACAGGCCCACGCCGAACAGCAGCTGCTGGCCGAGGACCCGCCGCCGCTGCGGCTGGAACCGGAAGAACTCCCTCCGTCAAAGAGGGAGCCTTAGGCTTCCCCCTTGGGGGAAGCCTTTTTCAGTTCTTCTTTGCCTCCGCCTTGGCCGCAAACTTGTCGTTGTGGATCACAAAGCGCTCGTGGGTGCCGCCGCCCACCGGGCCTTTTTCGTCGTGCAGGGTCACCTTGAAGGTGAGCTTGCGGCCTTCCACAGCCACCAGCTCGCTTTCGCAGGTCACGGTCATGCCCACGGGGGTGGGAGCGGTGTGCTCCAGCTCCAGCTTCGTGCCTACGGTGCCGTCGCCCTCGGCCAGGGCCGGGGCCACGCTCATCCAACAGGTCTTTTCGGCCAGGGCCACCAGGGCCGGGGTGGCAAACACGTCCAGCGTGCCGCTGCCCATGGTTTTTGCGGTGTTTTCAGCAGTGACGGGCACGCTCTGCTCGCCGCGGATACCGGTTTCCAGTGTCATAAAAATTCCCTCCTGTGCGTCTGTACGCAGATCTCGATTCTATACGTTTTATAAGATACCACAGCTTGGCAAAGAATGCACCCACTTTGGCGCATTTTGTAAAAAATACCTTTTCTGTTTCCTGCCCACTGTGCTATGATAGGGTCAAAAAGGGAGGGGACGTTCCATGTCTGACTTCTGGAAATCCTACGACATCACCGCCGCCGAATACGGTGCGGGCTATGAGTGCTACCCGCTGTTCGGCACTGTCCATCTCATAGAGCTGGCGCTGTCGGCTTTGTTCCTTCTGTGCATGGTGTGGTGGTACCGCCGCAGCACGCCGCGCACCCGGCGGCACATTCTGGTGGGGGTCACGGCGGCCCTGCTGGCCGACGAGGCCGCCCTGCTGCTGGGCATGGCCTGCACCGGCCAGTGGAACTGGAGCTATCTGCCGCTGCACCTGTGCAGCATCAACGTGTTCGTCTGCCTGTACAACACCCTCACCGACCGCAGCTGGTGCAAGGAGGAGCTGTACGCCCTGTGCATCCCCGGCGCGGCACTGGCTCTGCTGTGCCCCAGCTGGCGGGATGTGCCCGGGTGGTTCACCCTCATCAACCTGCACTCGGTCAGCATCCACGCTCTGCTGGTGCTCTACCCTGTGCTGCTGGTGGCGGGCGGATACCGCCCCAGCGTGCGCCGGGTGCCGCAGGTACTGGCCTTTTTGTTCGGCTCGGCCCTGCCCATCTATTTTCTTAACAAACCCCTGCACACCAACTTTTACTTTTTGAATAACCCCTATGGCAACGTCATCACCAGCACCTTTACCGCGTGGTTTGGCGAAAAATTCTACATTCTGGGCTTTCTGCCCGCCATCGCCCTGGCTCTTGCGCTGATGTATGCCCCCTGGGTGGTGGGAAAACGGAAAAAGATCTGACCCCCTGGCAGATATCCTGCAAGGCCTGCTGCACGAAAGAGGTGTGGCAGGCCTTTTGTTTTTTTGCCCGTCTAATCTGCATCTTTTTTGCGTTTTCAGGTGTTTTTTCAGCAATTTAGGGCAGATGCAGAAATTCTTGTGCAACCCCCTTGACAGGGTACTGTACCCGTGGTATCATGAACACATGAACAGACGTTCATGTGATTTCATCCCGAAAGGAGATGCTTCCATGGCACAGCAGAACGAACCCCTTGTGCAGCCGGAAGAGCTGGACATGCCGGATGACGAAGTGCTGTACGAGCTGGCCGACCTGTTCCGGGTGTTCGGCGACTCCACCCGCATCAAGATCCTGTACGCCCTGCACGACAATGAGCTGTGCGTGCAGGACATTGCCAACGCCGTGCAGCTGAGCCAGTCGGCCGTGAGCCACCAGCTGCGGGTGCTCAAGGATTCCAAGCTGGTACGCTTCCGGCGGGAGGGCAAGACCGTGTACTACGCACTGGACGACGACCATGTGCGCAGCATCCTCTCTCTGGGGATGGACCATATCGAAGAATGATTTTCCGGGCCGCGGCCCGCACAAAAACAGAAAGGCTGGTATCTACGATGAAAAAGACCTACAAGATCGAAGTGGACTGCGCAAACTGCGCCCAGAAGATGGAGGACGCTGCCAACACCGTTGCCGGTGTGGAAAAGGCGACTGTCAGCTTCATGACCCAGAAGATGAAGGTGGAGTTCGCCGAGGGTGCCGACCCCCACGCCACCATGGAGAATGTGCTGTCCGCCTGCAAGAAGGTGGAGGACGACTGCGAGATCTTTGACATCTGACCTCTTCCGGTCCGGTTCCCGGCATCGCTGCTGGGCGGCAGCTCTCCCCCTGTGGGAGAGCTTTTCTTTCCTCTGCCGCCGGGCAGCGGAAAACTCCTCTTTTTCGTGGAAAAAACGGGCAGTTTTCAACACTTTCCACGCACTTTTCAACATCCTTCGCGGAAAACTCCAAAAAGAAACGTGGAAAAGCAAGTTTTCTGCGGGAAAATCCCGTGGAAAACACGGGGGAAAGGGTGGAAAATCCATTTTTGTGGGGAAAACCTGTTGAATTCCACTGCGTTTTCCCGTTTTTTCTCAGAACCGCCGCAATCCGACAAAAGGAGCGTTTTGTATGACCAAAAAGCAAAAAAAGAGCCTGCAGCAGATCCTGATCGCGCTGGCCCTTGTGATCCTGCTCAAGCTGCTGCTCCGTGTGCTGCCGGCACTTCCCACCCCGGTGGAGCTGCTGCTCTACCTCATCCCGTACCTTGTGGTGGGCAAGGACGTGCTGCGCAAGGCCATCAAGGGCGTCAAGAACCGCCAGCCCTTTGACGAGTGCTTCCTGATGGCAGTGGCTACCGTAGGTGCCTTTGCCCTGGGCGACTATGTGGAAGGCTGCGCCGTTATCCTTTTTTACCAGATCGGCGAGCTGTTCCAGAGCGTGGCCGTGGGCAAGAGCCGCCAGAGCATTTCCAGCCTGATGGACATCCGCCCGGACTACGCCAACGTGGAGGACGAGGACGGCAAACTGGAGCAGGTGGACCCCGATGACGTGGAGGTCGGCACCGTGATCGTGGTGCAGCCCGGCGAGCGGGTGCCCATTGACGGTGTGATCGTAGAGGGCACCTCCGCCCTGAACACCGCCGCCCTGACCGGTGAGAGCCTGCCCCGCGACGTCCAGACCGGAGACGAGGTCATCAGCGGCTGCGTGAACATGACCGGCCTGCTGAAAGTCAGGACTACCAAGGAATTCGGCGAGTCCACCGTCTCGAAAATTCTCGATCTGGTGGAAAATTCCAGCATGAAGAAGGCCCGCGCCGAAAACTTCATCACCCGCTTTGCCCGGGTATACACCCCGGCTGTCTGCTACGGTGCGCTGGCGCTGGCCTTCCTGCCGCCCATCGTGCTGCTGCTGATGGGCCAGCCTGCCCGCTTTGGGGACTGGATCTACCGCGCTTTGACCTTCCTGGTCATCAGCTGCCCCTGCGCACTGGTCATCAGCATTCCGCTGAGCTTCTTCGGCGGCATCGGCGGTGCTTCTGCCTGCGGCATCCTGGTCAAGGGCTCCACCTATCTGGAGGAGCTGGCCCGCACCGGCATCGTGGTGTTTGATAAGACCGGCACCCTGACCCAGGGCACCTTCAAGGTCACCGGCGTCCACCCGGCAAACGGCGTCAGCGAGGAGCAGCTGGTGGAAGCCGCTGCTCTGGCCGAGAGCTGGTCCAAGCACCCCATCTCCCTGAGCATCAAGGCCGCCTACGGCAAGGAGATCAACTCCGCCCGCGTCACCGACGTGGAGGAACTTGGCGGCCACGGCGTGACCGCCAAAGTGGACGGTAAGGCCGTTGCCGCCGGCAACGCCCGTCTGATGGAAAAGCTGGGTCTTTCTGCCCCCGCCGTCAGCGAGACCGGCACCGTCGTGCACGTTGCCATCGACGGCAGATACGCCGGTTGCCTGCTCATCGCCGACGTGGTCAAACCCCACAGTGCCGAGGCCATCCGGGCCCTGAAGGCCGCCGGAGTGCGCAAGACCGTCATGCTCACCGGCGACGCCGAGCCGGTGGCCAAGGCCGTTTCTGCCCAGCTGGGTCTGGACGAATACCACGCCGGTCTGCTGCCCGGCGACAAGGTGGACCAGATCGAAACACTCATCGCCGCCAAGAAGTCCAAGGAGAATCTGGCCTTTGTGGGCGACGGCATCAACGACGCCCCGGTGCTGCCCCGCGCCGATGTGGGCATCGCCATGGGTGCCCTGGGCTCCGACGCCGCCATTGAAGCCGCCGACGTGGTGCTGATGGATGACGACCCGGCCAAGATCGCACTGGCCATGCGCATCGCCCGCCGCACCCTGCGCATCGTGTACGAGAACATCGTGTTCGCGCTGGCGGTCAAGTTTGCCTGCCTGCTGCTGGGTGCCATCGGTATGGCCAGCATGTGGACAGCCATCTTTGCCGACGTGGGCGTCATGGTCATTGCCGTGCTCAACGCCACCCGCGCCCTGTACACCAAAGATCTTGTCAGGAAGAGCCACCCGTAACGCTGCTGCTTTCCATAAAAAATGCCTGACCGCCAATGACAGCGGTCAGGCATTTTTGTGTTTTCCGGGGTTCAGATGTCCCACAGCTCCGGGGCAGAGGTGGACACTGCCGAGGCACCGGCCCGCATGGCGGCCATGACGTCGGCCTTGTCCCGCAGCAGACCGCCCGCGATCACCGGCACCCGGGTGCGGGTACTGATCTCGGTGATGACCCGGGGCATGATGCCGGGCAGGATCTCCACAAAGTCCGGCTTGCCTTGTTCCAGCTGACCGGAAAGGTTGTTCAGGGAAAGGGAGTCCAGGATGAACGCCCGCTGGATGGTCAGCAGGCCCTGATGGCGCGCCCGCCGAATCAGGGACGGGTGGGTGGAAATGATGCCATCCGGGTGGCACAGCGCAATGAGGGAATTCACGGCAACTTCCCGCGCCGAAAGGCCGTCCACAAGGTCGATGTGCACGACGGCCAGCTTTCCGGCCGCGTGGATGCGCCGGACCAGCTCCCCCACATTGAGCAGGGTGCTCGCCAGCAGAAAGACCGTGCTGCAGGGCGAGGCCAGGGCGGCCGTCAGAGCGTCATCCGTCTTGACGGCTGCGATCACCGGCTCGTCCAGCAGAGTTTCAGCAAGTGGATGCATCGGGCAGGACTCCTTTTCTCTCAGATGGTTCTCATTATCGCACAAAGGGGCCGCACTGTAAAGTGCAGCCCCAGTCTGCGGTTGTGCTTATGCCTGGAAATAGATCGCGGTGTTGGCCACGGTCATCATGGTCATCAGGATGGTATTCAGGAAGGCCGCAACGTACACGCTGCCGGTCTTTTTGTACAGGTACTTGGCCAGGCAGGATGCAATGGCCAGCGAGGGCACCAGCGCAAACAGCAGGATGCCGCCAAGGGCCTGTCCCGGGTAGAAGGCAACGCCGGTACGGAACAGGGTGCCGTACTGCAGCACCAGCCAGAGGAGGATGCCGCCCATGTTGGTCAGAGCAGCCAGCAGGTAGCCCCAGCCGCCCTGCAGCTTTTCGCTGCTGGTGTTGGAGATGGCGGCGGCGCCGCTGACAAAGTAGTACACAAAGAAGAACGGCATATACTTGACCGCCGCCGGGATGGCGCTGGCTTCAAAGGTCTTGAAGGCGAAAGTCCAGATGCGGAAGTCGGTCTTGAAGATGGCATCCACGGCAAACAGGCAGGCGTAGGCGATCACGCACACCAGCAGTGCCACGCAGAAGGCTGCGGCCACAGACACCGGCTTTGCGGCAATGCCGTACTGTTCCAGCGTGATGCCCTTCTGCTTGCGGCCGCCGAACAGGTAGACGCAGACCATGGTCACGATGGAGATGCAGGCGCAGATGAGAGCCCAGGTCACGATGCTGTTGACGGTGGGGCCCTGCCAGGTGGCATTGGTCTCGAAGATGTTCTTGGTCACCAGCACACGCAGGACGATGGAAGCGATCAGGACGCACACCGAGCCGGACAGCCAGGTCTTGCGGTCGTCCTCGGTGCTGCGGGCTGCCAGAACGATGCCCACCACCGACAGGAGCAGGGCAATGTCACTGGCGTAGCGCATCCAGCGGATGGGCTCTGCGGTCAGACTGCCGTCGTATACGGCGGGGAAGATGATGGCCGGGATCAGCATACCCACCACGAACAGGCTGATCGTGCCAAGCTTGCCGGACAGGGTGCCGACGGCCGGGGTGGGTGCTGCGACGGCCTGCTTTGCATTGGACAGGAAGGGCAGCTTCATCAGCAGCAGGGCAAGAGGTGCCAGCATGAGCAGGAAGCCCACCAGAGCGACCAGCTCAAAGACTTCTTTCCAGTACCAGATCTGGCTGGTGGAAGCAATGTTCTGCACCAGACCGGACTGGTCGGCAAATGCAGTGGCGTAGAACTCGATGGCATCCTTGGTGGAAGCCTTGGAGAAGTGGTTCCAGGGGTGGATCTCACGCGGCTGGTAAATGATGCGCTGGCCGCCATCCGAGCCGGTGTACCAGGTGTCAGCCTGCGGAGCTTCCTGCTCCAGCAGGGTCTTGCCAGCGGTGGTGGCAACATAGTCCTTGTGGTAGACGGTGCCGCTCTTCGTGGGAGGCTCGTCGGCCGCAAAGAAGAACTCGTCGTACTGGCCGCAGATCTTGCCGATGGTGCGTCCGCCGAAGGTGGCAACTGCAGCCTCTTCGTCCAGGCTCAGGTAGGAGGTCCAGGAGTAATCGGCACCCATGCTCAAACCGGCCTTGATGATGCGGTAACCGGCGGCAGCGTAGTTCTGCTCATCCAGATAGATGGCCATCTCGGAGGAGAAGCCGCCCATGGAGTGGCCGCTGACCGCGATCTGACCGTTGCCCTGTGCATCCTTGGCAACGTAGTCCTGGCTGTACATGTACTGTGCGGCATCCCACAGCGAAGTGGGCCAGAAGTTGAAGAAGCCGCCGGTATTGTCGGCGTTCCCGTGGGAATGGCCGTGGTCATACATATCCAGTGCCAGCACGACATAGCCGCGGCGGGACATCTCGATGGCGGTCTCGTCCTGCATCTCGGCACTGTTCAGGTAGCCGTGGGTGGTCACGATGGTGGGGTGCGGGTTGGAGGCGTCCACGCCCTTGGGCATGTACAACAGGCCCGAAAGGGTGCCGGAGTCGGTATCAAAGGAAATGCGGGAGACCTTGACCTTGTAGAATGAGGTGTTGAACATCTGGGCAAAAATGCTGCCCAGCAGCATCAACGCCACAGCGATCGCCAGCACAACGACCGTGCGCGAACGCTTTTCGGTGGCCTTTGCGGTGCTTTTCATGGGGATCCTCCTTCTTTTTTCAGAGACATGCCCGGCGGCTGCACTTCCAGAACCAGCCCCCGGAACAGATGTGAACGGGCGGACAAGGGGTGCGATGGGAACAAAAAATGGGGACGCACTGCGGTCGTGTGGCACAGTGCATCCCCATCTCAATTCTCTTGGGATGCTTTCAGTATACCATTTCTCAACGGTTTGTCAACAGACAATTCACAAATTCGTAATTTTTTGTTGGAAGTAGTCAAAGTCCAGACAAATTCTTTTAATGCTCTGCCCAGTCACTGCTGCGGCCCACGGCCTTGTGCCAGCCGGACAGCAGCCGTGCGCGCTCGGCCTCCGGCATAGCGGGGGTAAAGGTCATGTTGCAGTGCCACAGGCTGCGGATCTCGTCCCGGTCCTTCCACACACCGGTGGCAAGGCCGGCCAGATAGGCAGCGCCCAGAGCGGTGGTCTCCCGGATGGCCGGGCGCAGAACGTCCTTGTTCAGGATGTCGGCCTGGAACTGCATCAGGAACTGGTCGCGGGAAGCACCGCCGTCCACCTTCAGGGAGGTGATGGGCACACCGGTGTCCTTTTCCATGGCGGCCACAAGGTCGGCGCTCTGGTAGGCGATGGACTCCTCCGCCGCCCGGATGATGTGGTTCTGGGTGGTGCTGCGGGTGATGCCTACAATGGCACCGCGGGCGTACATATCCCAATAGGGCGCACCGAGACCGGTGAAGGCGGGCACGATGTAGATGCCGCCGTTGTCCGGCACCTTCTGGGCATAGTATTCGGCGTCGCGGCTCTCCTGGATCATCCGCAGGCCGTCGCGCACCCACTGGATGACGGCACCGCCCACAAAGACACTGCCCTCCAGAGCATACTCCACCTTGCCGTTCAGGCTGATGCCGATGGTGGAGATCAGGCCGTTCTGGCTGCGGCAGATGGTGTCACCGGTGTTCATGAGCAAGAAGCAGCCGGTGCCGTAGGTGTTCTTGGCCTCACCCTTGGCAAAGCACCCCTGCCCGAACAGTGCAGCCTGCTGGTCCCCGGCAATGCCGGCCACCGGCACCTGCACCCCGCACAGGTCGGTGGTGCCGTAGACCTCGCTGGAATCCGCCACGCGGGGCAGGATGCAGCGGGGGATGTCCAGCGCTTTGAGCAGGGTGTCATCCCAGTCCAGGGTGCGGATGTTGTAGAGCATGGTGCGGCTGGCGTTGGTGCGGTCGGTCACATGCACCTTGCCGCCGGTGAGCTTCCACACCAGCCAGGTGTCCACGGTGCCGAACAGGATCTCGCCCGCCTCGGCCCGCTCCCGCGCGCCGGGCACGTTATCCAGGATCCACTTGATCTTGGTGGCGGAAAAATAGGCATCCGGCATCAGGCCGGTATTCTCGCGGATGTATTCCGTCATGCCGGGCTGCTGCACCAGCTCGTCCACCAGCGGGGCGGTGCGGCGGCACTGCCAGACGATGGCATTGTAGATGGGGCGGCCGGTGGCCTTTTCCCACAGGATGGTGGTCTCGCGCTGGTTGGTGATGCCGATGGCGGCAATGTCATGGACATCCACGCCGCTCTGGGCCACCACCTCGTTCATGACCCCGTACTGGGTGGACCAGATCTCCATGGGGTTGTGCTCCACCCAGCCCTGCTGCGGGTAGATCTGCTCAAACTCCCGCTGCTGCACCGCGATGATGTTCTGCTCGTTGTCAAACAGGATGGCGCGGCTGCTGGTGGTTCCCTGGTCCAGTGCAAGAACATACTTTGTCGACATGGTTCAACGACCTCCGTTTCGCTCAAGGGCGGTTTTACAGGTCCCGTGTGGCTACGACATCCACACCGGTGCCGCAGACGTCGGTCAGCACGACCTGCCCGGTGCGGATGGGTGCGTGCAGCGTGACGCCGTCCAGCGCAGCCATGACCTGCACGATCTTTTCTTTGGGCACCGCCTGCGCGGTCTTGACCGGGCAGCGCGGATAGCGCCCGCCCTCGGCCCGCACCGTACTGGTCAGGATACGGGTGGGGTGGGTCAGTTCTTCCTTGCCATAGGCGGCACCGTTGGGGCAGGCATTGCCGGTTACATTATAATCGTTTTCCGGGTCCACCTGCAAGTGGCAGCCACGGGGGCAGCAGATACAAATGATCTCACGCTTTTTGTTCATTTTGCTACAACCTCCTCTACTGCAACGGTCAGCGGGCCGTCGGCCTTTGCCAGCAGGACCCCGGGCAGGGTGATGTGCTCCATCTCGCCGGGTGCCATCCGCTGGCGCTTGAACCGGGCCAGCTGCTTCTCCCCGCAGGTGATGGTGATCTGGCTGGGGCCGTAATTCTGCCGCACCCGGAACGAGATCTCCACGCCCTTGTCCACGTCCGCCGGGCGCACCCGCTGGGGGACGGTATAGCCCACGCCATTGCCCGGGACAAGGTCCAGCACAGCCGCGTCCAGGGTCTCACCGTGGAGCACATAGGCGGCGGCTGCGGCTCCGGCCCGGTCGCTCTCGCCGGAAACAAAGTCCACCAGATCGTGCACATGCACCACGTTGCCGCAGGCAAACACGCCGGGAATGCCGGTCTCCATGTTCTCGTAGACCACGGCTCCCTTGGTGTGGGGGTCCATCGGGATGCCGGCCTGCCGGGTCAGCTCGTTTTCCGGGATCAGGCCCACACTGAGCAGGATGGTGTCCACGTCAAACTCCATCTCGGTGCCCGGAATGGGGCGGCGGTTCTCGTCCACCTTGGCCACAATGGCCTTTTCCACCCGGGTATCGCCCTGAATGTCCACGATGGTGTGGGACAGGTACAGCGGGATGTCAAAATCCTGCAGGCACTGCACAATGTTGCGGGTCAGGCCGCCGGAATAGGGCATGACCTCCACGCAGGCCAGTACCTTGGCCCCTTCCAGCGTCATCCGCCGGGCCATGATCAGGCCGATGTCGCCGCTGCCCAGAATGAGCACCCGTTTGCCTACCAGATAGCCCTCCATGTTGACATAGCGCTGGGCGGCACCGGCGGTGTAGATGCCGGCCGGGCGGGTGCCCGGGATGCCGATGGCCCCGCGGGTGCGCTCCCGGCAGCCCATGCAGAGGATGACGCTCTTTGCTTCGAGGATCTGGTAGCCCTTCTCCTTGCTGACACAGTGGATCTTTTTATCCGGCGTGACCTCCAGCACCATGGTGCCCAGCTCCACCCGGACGCCGGTGGAGCGCAGCATTTCAATGTAGCGCCCGGCGTACTCCGGGCC
>ULRQ01068482.1_pt1 | contig 12126 bp, 10 predicted proteins | sample 1955491 | NCBI WGS metagenome assembly ULRQ01 (sample SAMEA4835684, study PRJEB28245) | human gut metagenome | biome: gut microbiome; material: fecal sample | place: Denmark | collected 2008 | reverse complement strand
GGCCAGCGTAGCGCCGCCGGTGTAGCCGAACAGGTTCAGCATTTTGATGGGCCGGCCCGCCGCGCGGATCTTCTTCGCATACCAGGCCCAGTTGACGGCCTGCTCCGGGAACACGCCCGTGTGCTTGAAGCCGGTGGGGCTGACGATGAGGGTCAGCTTGTCCTCCCCCTCGCCGCAGGAGATCTTCCACTTTTCGGGCAGACGGCGGCGGTACTCCCACTCGCCGCCGCCCTGATTGGAGCGGTGGTAGATGGCATCCGCCTTGGCCCAGAGCGGGCTTTTCTGCGGCGTCTTCCAGACCACCTGCGGGTCGGGGCGGACGAGCAGCGTCTCGCCCCAGCGCTCCAAACGGTTGCCGCCGGTGGCATCCAGCAGCTCATAATCTTTCCATGTATCTGCGGGGCGCATAAGCGTCCTCCTTTCCTCTTAAAACAGGCTCTGCTGGCCGTTGTCCTCCGGGGAGGCGCTCTCCGGGGCCTTCAGGCCAAGGTGTTCGTAGGCGAGCCGGGTGGCGCAGCGGCCGCGCGGTGTGCGGGTCAGGAACCCCATCTGCATCAGATAAGGTTCACAGAGGTCTTCCAGCGTGACGGCCTCTTCGCCGAGCGCTGCCGCCAGCGTTTCCAGACCCACCGGGCCGCCGTTGTACATCTCGATGATGGCGCGGAGCAGGCTGCGGTCCAGCTCATCCAGACCCAGTGCATCCACGTCCATCCGTTTGAGGCTCATCAGGGAAACATCCCGGTCGATGATGCCGTCGCCCAGCACGGTGGCGAAGTCGCGGACGCGCTTGAGGAAGCGGTTCGCCACACGGGGCGTGCCCCGGCTGCACTTGGCCAGCTCGTAGGCGCCCTCCGGGGTGATGGGCTGATCCAGAATGCCCGCCGAGCGCTGGATGATGCGGCTCAGCTCGTCAGGGCTGTACAGCTCCAGCTTGAGCAGCACACCGAAGCGGTCCCGCAGGGGGCCGGTGATCTGGCCCGCACGGGTGGTGGCACCCACCAGCGTGAAGCGGGGCAGGTTGATGCGGATGCTCTGGGCGCTGGGGCCCTTGCCGATCATGATATCCAGCGCATAGTCTTCCAGCGCCGGATAGAGCACCTCTTCCACCTGCCGGGACAGTCGGTGGATCTCGTCGATGAAGAGCACGTCGCCCTCCTGCAGGTTGGTCAGCAGGGCGGCCAGATCGCCGGGCTTCTCGATGGCGGGGCCGCTCGTGATGCGGATCTGGACTCCCATCTCGTTGGCGATGATGCCCGCCAGCGTCGTTTTGCCCAGGCCCGGCGGGCCGTAGAGCAGGATGTGATCCATCGGCTCGCCGCGGCGCTTGGCCGCTTCCAGATAGATCTTCAGGTTCTGCTTGACTTTGTCCTGACCGATGTAGTCTTCCAGATGCTGGGGACGGAGGCTGTTTTCCTCGTTGTCCGCCGTGGTCAGGCCCGGCTGCATCATTTTTGCGCCATAGAGCGCGGTTTCGTCCTGCATGGATTACCTCCTGCCTGCCATGCCCCGCAGGGCCAGCTTGATGATCTCTTCCACGGGCAAGGTGCCGTCGATCTTGGAGACGGCCAGGGCGGCTTCGCTCTGGCTGTAGCCCAGCGACACCAGCGCCGCAATAGCCTGCCCGGCCCCCTGAGCGGCGGGCGTGTCGGCCGCAGCACCGGCTACGTCTTCCAGATTGATGCCCTCCACGAAGCCCTTGGCCACCTTGTCCTTCAGTTCCAGCACGATGCGCTGGGCCAGTTTGGGGCCGACGCCAGACGCGGCCTTGAACGCCTTGTGGTCGCCCGCCGAGATGGCCAGTGCCACCCGGTCCGGCTCCATGACGCTCAGGATGGCAAGGCCGACCTTGGGGCCGACGCCAGACACCGCCGTCAGCATCTCGAAGCAGGCCTGCTGCTCCTCGGTGGCGAAGCCGTACAGGCTGACGTCGTTCTCGGTCACGCTCATCACAGTGTAGATGGTGGCGTCCTTCCCCACACCGGGCAGCGCACCGGCCACGCTGGCCGGGCACTGGGCAAAGTAGCCCACGCCGCCGCAGCTGAGCACCACGGCGTTCAGCGTCTTTTTGATGATCTTTCCAGTCAGACAGTAAATCATAAAACCTCTCAGTCAGCGCATTCGCGCTGCCAGCTCCCCTGTCAGGGGAGCCTTTGGCAGGTCGGGCAGGCCCGGCAAATGCAGTGCGCTGCCCTCATTCTAAAAGCTTCCGCTTCAGATCGGCCCCACGCCCTGGCGGCGGAACCGGTTGAGCTGGTTGCCGTTGGTGTGGCAGAACGTGATGGCCATCGCCAGAGCATCGGCGGTATCGTCCGGTTTGGGGATCGCAGACAGATGCAGCAGGATGCGGGTCATCTCCTGCACCTGTTTCTTCACGGCTTTGCCGTAGCCGGTGACGGCCTGTTTCACCTGCATGGGGGTGTACTCGTAGATGGGCAGGCCCGCCTGCGCCGCCGCCAGCAGGATGACGCCGCGCGCCTCGGCCACGCCGATGACGGTGGTCTGGTTGTGCTGGTAGAACAGCTTTTCGATGGCCAGCACTTCCGGCTGTGTCCGCTCGATGACCTCCCGGATGCCGGCATACACCTCATCCAGCCGCCGCTCGAACGGCACCCCCGCATCGGTGCACACCGCGCCGAAATCCACCGGTGCAAACCGGTTGCCTGCATAGTCCACAACGCCCCATCCCACGATGGCATACCCAGGGTCGATGCCCAAAACTCTCATTCTGCGATACCTTTCCTATTATAATCAATCCATTATACCACAATCCATGGGCCAGAGCAACGGAGAACACAACCAGTTTGCGGAAACCTCCACCCAAATCCCAAAAATCATACAAAACCTTCTTTATTTTGTCATAACTGTTCCGTATAATAGAAGATAGGGACTCTTTGAAAACACCCGTCCCAGGCTGTGGGACGATTTTTAAGAACGCTACATGGATACAGGAGGAACACTCATGGCAAACGAAAAGATCCTTGTCGTGGATGACGACGTCAATATCTGCGAGCTGCTGCGGCTCTATCTGACCAAGGAGGGCTATCAGGTCACCATCGCCAACGACGGCGAGGAAGGTCTGGACAAGTTCAATCAGGTCAAGCCGGACATGGTCCTGCTGGATGTGATGATGCCCAGGATGGACGGTCTGGAAGTCTGCCGCCGCATCCGCAAGCTGGGCAATACGCCGGTGATGATGCTCACGGCCAAGGGCGAGACCTTTGATAAGGTGCTGGGCCTGGAACTGGGCGCGGACGACTACATGGTCAAGCCCTTTGACGCAAAAGAGGTCGTGGCCCGCATCAAGGCGGTGCTGCGCCGCTGCCAGACCAGCACGGCGGCTGCCGAGAGCACCGAGGGCGTCATCGAGTTCGACAACCTCCGCCTGGATATGAACAGCTACGAGCTGCGGGTCAAGGGCAAGGTGGTGGAGGCACCCCCCAAGGAGCTGGAGCTGCTCAACTGCCTGGCCTCCCACCCGAACCGCGTCTACACCCGCGACCAGCTGCTGGACGAGGTATGGGGCTTCGAATACTACGGCGACAGCCGCACCATCGACGTCCATGTCAAGCGCCTGCGCGAGAAGCTGGCCGGTGCCTCCGACAAGTGGGAACTCAAGACCGTCTGGGGCGTGGGCTATAAGTTCGAGGTGCGTCAGTAATGCGCAAAAGTATTTCCGTCACCTTCTTTTCGGTGGTGGCGACCCTTCTGGTGCTGGGCACGGCGGTGATGGGCTGCTCGGAGTGGGTCCTGTTCAACCGCTACTTTGCGCAGGAGCGGTACGAAGCGCTGGACAGTGTGGCCGAGGTCACCCGGCGGGCGGCAGACTACGTGGTCCAGCAGGCGGCCCTGCCCAAGGGCGAGGAACTGGACACGCTGAGCACCAAGCTGGAGATCATCGGCGAGAGCGCCGAAGCCTATCTGTTCCTGACCGATGAGGACGGCCATGTCCTCATCACCTCCAACCCGGCGCAGCTGGCGGAGGATGCCGTGCCGCAAGCCCTGATGGCCAGGGTGGGGGATGAGAAGCCCTACCATGTCCTGAGCACACTGGATGGCGTCCTGACCGAAAAAAGCTACGTTTCCGTGCGGAAAATGATGGACGACAACGGCGCTTGCAGCGGCTATCTCTTCCTGTGCTCGTCCGGTGCACGGCTGACCGATTTCAAGGAGGAGTTCTGGTCGAACTTCTTCTTCTCGGCCTGCATCATGCTGCTCTGCGCCAGTGTGCTGACAAGCGTCCTGATGCGGCGGCTCACCGACCCGCTGCAAAAGATCACCGAGGCCGCGCAGCGGTTCGGCGGCGGGGATCTCTCGGTCCGCGTTGAGGGGGTCGAGGGCGAAGGCGAGGTCGTGGACCTGGCCCACACCTTCAACCAGATGGCCGAAAACATCCAGTCCAACGACAATTCACGCGGCCAGTTCATGGGCAACATCGCCCACGAGCTGCGCACCCCGATGACCACCATCAAGGGCTTCATCGACGGCATTCTGGACGGCACCATCCCGCCCGACATGCAGAACCACTATTTGCAGCTGGTCAGCGAGGAGACCGGCCGTCTGGCCCGGCTCATCCAGAACATGCTGGACCTGTCCAAGCTGGAAAGCGGCGAGTATCAGGTGAACGCCCGGATGTTCAACATCTGGGAGACCCTGACCGGCGTGGCGCTCTCGGCGGAACAGCGGATCAACGACGGCATGATCGAGCTGGAGGGCCTGACCATGGACGAAAAAGTTCTGGTCTATGCCGACCCCGACCTCATCCATCAGGTGGCGTACAACCTCCTGGACAACGCCATCAAGTTCACCCCGGCGGGCGGGACCATCCGGTTCCACGTCGAGAAGCTGGGCCCGGAGGTGGAGGTCTCCATCTGGAATTCCGGTCAGGGCATCAGCCCGGAGGCGCTGCCCTATGTATTCCAGCGCTTTTATAAGGAAGACCGCTCCCGCGGCCTCCACGCCCGCGGCGCAGGTCTGGGCCTGAACATCTGCAAGGTGCTGGTCAACCTGTCCGGCGGCCAGATTCGGGTCGAGAGCCAGCAGGGCGAGTGGTGCCGGTTTGTGTTCACCCTGCCCACCTGCCCGCCCAACCCCGGCGAGATCAAGCGTCTGCCCGACGAATCGGGCCGTCCGGTGCCGGTGGAAGACCCCGCCAGCATGAAGCCGGTCAACTGAATCCTGCACAGCCAGGCTGTTCCGTCGCGTGGAACGGCTTGGCTGTTTTTTGCATGATGGGGGCTGCAAAAGGGATTTTTGCGACTTTTCCGTGAAAAACACGGCTGCGGATTTGATTTTTTCTGCGTTTTCATGTAAACTAAGAATAGCTATGTCTACCCTGGATTCTGTTCCTGTACGGAGCACAAAAACAGGACGCATGGCAAAACTTTTTGAAAAAATAACGGAGAGTACAAACGAACATGACGATTGTAAGTCCTTCGATCCTTTCAGCCGATTTCACGAAGCTGGGCGCAGACTGCCGGATGGTGCTGGACGCCGGGGCGCAGATGCTGCACTACGATGTGATGGACGGCCATTTCGTGCCCAACATCAGCTTTGGTGTGCCGGTGCTGAAGAGCCTGCACAAGGGGATGCCCACAGCGTTTTACGATGTGCACCTGATGATCAGCCACCCGCTGGCCTATGCCGAGCCGTTTGCAAAGGCGGGGGCTACGCTGCAGAATTTCCATCTGGAATGTGAGGACGACATCCAGCAGACCATCGACGCCATCAAGGCGCAGGGGTGCAAGGTCGGCCTGACCATCAAGCCGGGCACGGCCCCGGAGGCGCTGGCCCCGTATCTGGACCAGCTGGATCTCGTTCTGGTCATGAGCGTGGAGCCGGGCTTCGGCGGGCAGAAGTTCATGCCCTCGGCGCTGGAAAAGCTGCGCTGGCTGCGCGAAGAGCGGGCCAGACGGAGCGCACATTTCCTGCTGGAAGTGGACGGCGGCGTGGACGACGCCACGGCCCCGCTCTGCGTGGAGGCCGGCGCGGACATTCTGGTGGCGGGCAGTGCCGTCTTTGGTGCGGCAGACCCGGCGGCGGCTGTGCGCCGTCTGGCTGCGCTGTGAGAGGTGCTGAGCCATGGATGAAACTTTGATCCGGGCGCAGCAGCGGGAACTGACCCGGACGGGCCGCTACTACCGGCATGTCTGCTGGATGGCCGTCCCGCTGCTGTGCATGTCCTGCTACTTCTACGGGCTGCGGCCGCTGCTGCTCTGCAGCGCGGCGGTGATCACCGGCAATCTGTGCGACCGTCTGGTCTCACTGTTGCGTCGGCGTGTCTACCAGTCCAACGATCTTTCCAGCGAGAGCTTCGCGCTCCTCATCGCGCTGCTCATGCCCGCCACGGTGGACTGGTACGTCCTCATCGCGGCTGTCTTGGCCGGTGTCTTTATCGGCAAGGAGGTCTTCGGCGGCTACGGCAGCTACCCGTTCCACCCGGCGGCGGTGGGCTACGTCATCGCGGCGGTGTCCTGGCCGGAACAGGTGTTCCAGTACCCCCAGCCGTATACCGCCATCCCCCTGTGGGATGCATCGGCTGTGCCGGTGTCGGATACCATCTCCCGGACCCTGCGCAGCGGCGGCATCCTGAACCTCAGCCCGATCTCGCTGGTGCTGGGCGAGTATGCTGCCCCCATGGGCACCGGCGCGGCGCTGGTCATTCTGGCCTGCGGGCTGTTCCTGTGGTATCAGAAGGATACCCGCCTGAGCGCAGCCGTCAGCTTTCTGGTGACGAGTGCTCTCATCGCGTTTCTGTTCCCCCGGCAGGTGGGCCTGCTGGACACTTCCTTTGCGGCCAGCCTGCTCCCCCGTTTGCAGTGTGTGCGGGATGAGCTGCTGACCGGCGCGATGCTGTTCAGCGCGGTCTTCCTGCTGAACGAGCCCTATACCTGTGCCCATCACCGCATCGGCCGCATTTTGTACGGTGTGCTGGTGGGTGCCGCGACCATGGGCTTCCGCTACTTTGGCGTCTACGATACGGGGGTCTGCTTTGCACTGCTCACGGTCAACAGCATTTCCGGCTGGCTGGACCGCACCGAGACCCGCCTGTATCGTCTGCTGGGCTGGAAGGAGGATGCGGAATGAAACGTCACGTTGCAGAAATGATCACCCGCGACCCCGAAAAGTTCGCACACCATGACCGCGTCTTCAAAAACAACCCGGTCGTCATGCAGGGCATGGGCCTGGCCCCGCTGGTGGTGCTGGCCACCAGCGGCAGAAACGCCGTGATGCTGGCGGTGGCCGTGGCCCTGCTGCTGACGCCCTCGCGGATGCTGGCCTGCCTGCTCAGCCGTCTGTGCCCCCTGCGGGACGAGCGCCCGGCCCCCGAAGAGCTGGAAAAGAAGCTGCTGCCCCGCGCCTTTGTCTACAGCGGCAGCGCCGCCGTGGTGTATCTGGCGGTGTATCCCATCCTGAACGCCCTCTTCGGCACCGACCTGCTGACGCTGGGCATCTACCTGCCCCTGCTGGTGGTAGAGCCACTGCTGACCTACCGCTTCGGCCGTGTGCAGGAAACGATGCACAAGGCTGTTTCCAAAGGTCTGCGCATCACGCTGGGCTATGCGCTCATCCTGCTGCTGTTGGGCTGTGTGCGCGAGTGGCTGGCCCTCGGCAGCGTGTTCGGCATCCCGCTCAGCCGCTCCGTCCTGCCCATGGCCGGGATGCCGGCGGGCGGCTTCATCGTGCTGGGCGTGGTGTGCGCCATCTGGCGCGCGCTGGCCCGCAGTCGGCAGAAATACCTGAAAAATGAGGCGCGCGGCTATCTGGCCGTGCATCCGCAGGAGAACCGGAAGGAGGCAGAACAATGAGCGACGTGCTGCACCTGGTAGGCGTCTTCTTCAACTATGCAGTTCTGGCCATCTTTGCCCAGAACGCCGTCTTCACCCGCAGCCTGGGCGTGTCCCGGCTGGTCCAGCTCGTCGGCGACGAGCGGACGAGCAGCTGGTGGTTTGCCCTGATGCTCTGCATCACGCAGGTGCTGGTGGCTCCGCTGGCCTATTTTGCGGGCAGCTTCATTGCCCCGCTGCCCAACCGCGCCCAGCTGCGCCCGGTGATGTATCTGACCTGCATCGCGGCGGTCTGCCTGTTTGAGCTGCTGGTCCTCAAGCTGGCAAAAGGCCCCCGCAGCGGCCAGCTCATCCGCATCCTGCCCGTGGCCGCCGTCAACAGCGGTGTGCTGGGCACGGTGCTGGTCGAGCGCACCCAGAGCTTCACGCTGGAACAATCCCTCGGCTTCGGCCTGGGCAGCGGCCTGGGCTATCTGCTGGCCGTCATGCTGGTGACGGAAGCACAGAACCGTCTGCGCAGCCGGGCCATCCCGGAGGCGTTCCGCGGCCTGCCCGTCACGCTGATCTACATCGGGGTGCTGGCACTGGCCATCTATGGCTTTACCGGCCATTCTGTGATCTTGTAAAAGACCCCAAGGGAGGGTGGTTGATTATGGCAAAATATCCGAAACGCCAGAAGGTCAAGCGCTATCGGCGCAGCTTCTACAGCCGCGAGATGCGGGTAAAAAAGGGGATCGGCATCGCCGTGCTGGTCCTCGTGATGCTGGGTGCGGCCTGGCTGGCAGCTCCCCATGTGCTGGACTGGGCAACGCATACCTGGTACACCGTGGTGCGCAACCGGGACCTTTCCGCCTCCTCCCCCGCCAGCGCGAGCGCATCGTCCGTGGCGGAGAGCCCGGCGTCCTCTGCGGCGAGTGAACCGGCCGCTTCTTCGGAGGTGCAGCCGGAGGTGGTGACGCCCGCTGTGGACGGCACCGCCATCGTGGACGGCAGCTGGGCCGAGGCCGACATCACGGCCCTGACGGAGGATGCCTCCATCCGCGCTGCGGCGCAGCAGCTGGCCTCGCAGGGCGTGAAATATGCCGTCGTGACCTTGAAGGACGCCACCGGCGTGGTCTACTATGCGTCTCAGGTGCCCGCCGCTGCGGCCAGCCCGGCCAGCGTGACCGTGGACCCGGCCAGAGTGGCCGCCATCTTCCGGGAAGAGGGCCTCATCCCGGTGGCGAAGCTCGCCGCCTTCCGTGACCCGGCCGGTGCCCGCGCCGACCACGCCATGGCCATTGGATATAAGGGGCAGGCCTACCTCTGGCTGGACAACAAGGCGTCTGCCGACGGCAAGCCCTGGCTGAACCCCTATGCGGACGCAGCCGTCCAGTACATCGGCGACCTCATCGACGAGCTGCACACCGCTGGGTTTGAGCAGATGGTGCTGGAGAACGTCCAGTTTCCGGCCTCCACCAGCAGCAAGCAGGACTACGGCACCACCAACGGCGTGAGCCGTGCCGACCAGCTGCGGGCCGATATGGCGGTCTGGGAGCAGCGCTTCGGCAACGGTGTGACCCTGTGGTACAGCTATACGCTGGCCGAGGTGACCGACACCTCCAGTACGCTGGGCGTCCCGGCGGCACAGCTGGGCGTGAAGAACCTTGTGGTGCGGGTGCCTTCGGCCTCCACCATGACCGCCGAGGAGCGCGCTGCTCTGGTGCAGGCGCAGACCGAAGCGGGCGTCGAGCATGTGGTCGTGCGGGACAATGCGGCCGGATACTACGAATAAAAACTACGGTTTCCTTTCAATAACGCGAGAGGGAGGAATGTGATATGAACAAAACATCGTGCTTTTCTCCGGCACACATCCTGCTCCCGGCGGAGAATATCCCGCTGGAACAGTGGGGCTGCGTGGCCTGCGATCAGTTTACGAGCGACCGCTCCTATTGGGAAAAAGCGGCCCGGACGGCGGCAGGTTCGCCCAGCACCCTGAACCTGGTCCTGCCGGAAGTGTATCTGGAAGAGAGCGGCGTGACCGGCCGCATCCAGAAGATCCATGAGACCATGGACGACTATCTCCGCACGGTGCTGACCCGCGCGGTGGACGGCTTTATTTATGTGGAGCGCACCGAGCAGAGCGGCCGCATCCGGCAGGGGCTGGTGGGGAAGATCGACCTTGAAGCCTACAGCTACGCCGAGGGTGCCCAGCCGGAGGTGCGCCCCAGCGAACACACGGTCGAGAGCCGCATCCCGCCCCGGATGGCCGTCCGGCGCGGGGCCAGCCTGGAAACGCCCCACGTCATGATGCTGGCCGACGACCCGGACTGCACCCTCATCGAGCCCATCGGGGCGAAGAAAGACGCGCTGCGCAAGGTCTACGAAGGCGAACTGATGCTGGGCGGCGGGCACATCGCGGGCTGGGCCGTGGAAGACCCGGCTCTGCTGGCCCAGATCGACACGGCCCTGCAGGGGCTGGGCCGTCAGGAAGTCTTTGATGCCCGGTATCCGCAGGCCAGGGGCGCAGCCCCGCTGACGCTGGCCGTGGGCGACGGCAACCACTCGCTGGCATCGGCCAAGGCCTACTGGGAGGAGCTGAAGCAGACCCTGCCCCCGGAGCAGCAGGCAGACCATCCGGCCCGCTGGTGCCTGGCCGAGGTGTGCAACGTCCACTCGCCCGCCATCGAGATCGAGCCGATCCACCGGGTGCTGTTCAATGTGGACTGCGGCGCGGTGCTGCTGGCCCTCATCGCGTGGAGCGACTCCCACAATGCAGGCATCTGCTTCGGCGATGCCCGGCAGCAGTCCTTCACGCTGGCAGGCCCCCACGTCGCCAATGTGCTCAGCTTCGAGCACCCTGTGGCCCCGCTGACCGTCGGCACCATCGACGCCTTCATCGAATACTTCATGGCCCGCCACATCGAGGCCCGCGTGGATTACGTCCACGATGAGCCTGCAGTCCGCGCTTTGTGCAAGCAGGGCGGCGTGGCCTTCCTGCTGCCGCCATTCGACAAGAGCGACCTGTTCAAGGGCGTCGTGATGGGCGGTGTGCTGCCCCGCAAGACCTTCAGCATGGGCCATGCGGAGGAAAAACGGTATTACATCGAGTGTCGGAAAATCAAAGAGTAACAGATGAAATGCAGAGGTCTCCCCGGCAGGGTGAGGCGGAAGCATTTCATGGACAATAGGAGAACCATGACTTTTAACGAACTGAATCTGTCCGCCCCGCTGCTGCGTGCCGTTGCGGAGGCGGGCTACGAATCCCCCTCGCCCATTCAGGCATCGGCCATCCCGCCGGTGCTGGCCGGGAGGGATTTGATGGGCTGCGCCCAGACGGGCACCGGCAAGACCGCAGCCTTTGCGCTGCCCATGCTGGACCGCCTGACGGCGGCCCCGGCCAAAAAGAAAGGGGCCGTCCGTGCCCTGATCCTGACCCCCACCCGCGAGCTGGCGCTGCAGATCGGCGAGAGCTTTGAGCTGTACGGCAAGTACCTGAACCAGCGTAGCACCGTGATCTTTGGCGGCGTGGGCCAGGCCCCGCAGGTCGCGGCCCTCAAGAAAGGCGTCGATATCCTCATCGCCTGCCCCGGCCGCCTGAACGACCTGGTGGGGCAGGGCCTCATCGACCTCTCCCACATCGAGATCTTCGTGCTGGACGAGGCCGACCGGATGCTGGACATGGGCTTTGTGCATGACGTGAAAAAGGTCATCGCCAAGCTGCCCGCCCAGCGCCAGAACCTGATGTTCAGCGCCACCATGCCCAAGGAGATCGAGCAGCTGGCGGCCGGCATCCTGCACGACCCCGCTTTCGTCAAGGTGGACCCGGTGTCCAGCACCGTGGACCGCATCGACCAGAGCCTGTATTTCGTCGAGAAGGGCAACAAGAAGTTCCTGCTGCCCTGGCTCATCCAGAATCTGAAACCGCCGGTGCAGAACGCGCTGGTCTTCAGCCGCACCAAGCACGGCGCGGATAAGATCGCCAAAGACCTGAACAAGCAGGGCATCCCGGCGGCGGCCATCCACGGCAACAAGAGCCAGTCCGCCCGCGTGGCGGCGCTGGAGGGCTTCAAGGCCGGGGATACCAAGGTGCTGGTGGCCACCGATATCGCCGCGCGCGGCATCGACATCAGCGAGCTGTCCCATGTCTTCAACTACGACCTGCCCGAAGTGCCGGAAACGTACGTCCACCGCATCGGTCGCACGGCCCGCGCCGGTGCCGACGGCACGGCCGTCAGCTTCTGCGCCCCGGAGGAGCAGGAGTATCTGGCCGGGATCGAAAAGCTGAACCGCCGGAAGATCCCGGTGGTATCCGGCCACCCGTGGGACGGTGTGCCCGCCCCGGCCAAAAAGGAGCCGCCTG
>ULRQ01039922.1_pt1 | contig 12488 bp, 8 predicted proteins | sample 1955491 | NCBI WGS metagenome assembly ULRQ01 (sample SAMEA4835684, study PRJEB28245) | human gut metagenome | biome: gut microbiome; material: fecal sample | place: Denmark | collected 2008 | reverse complement strand
TGTTTTATCTGCTATTCAAAAAGCTAAAGCTGTTTTGCTTCATCTGAAACATCAGCCCGTGACATCCGACCCTTCTTTTATCGTTAGTTTTGACGACAAATAATAAGTAAAAACCCTTAATGAAGGCGGATGAATTAAAAATTTTATTTCAGAATAATCTTTTTATAAACAACAGGTTGGAAACGATTGTAAAATCTACAGTTTTTACATCTAAGCAATAACCCTAATAATTTTTATAAAGTATCGACGCAGAATTGAATTTAGCGTATCTTTTTATCCGCAAATTTACAAACTTATACAAAGGAGATACGAATGGCTCAAGCCCCTGAGTTCAAATATGCACCGATGTTCCAGGTCGGGGAAGATACCACAGAGTATTATCACCTCACTTCCGAACATGTCTCTCTCGGTAATTTTGAAGGCAAAGAAATCCTGAAAGTTACGCCAGAAGCACTCACGATGCTTATCGAACGTGCCTTCACAGACGTCAACTTCATGCTTCGCCGTTCTCATAACGAATGTGTAGCAAAGATTCTGAAAGATCCGGAATCTTCCGATAACGACAAATACGTCGCTTTGACGATGCTGCGCAATGCCGAAGTCTCTGCCAAGGGCGTCCTGCCGATTTGCCAGGATACAGGTACCGCCATCATTCACGGTGAAAAGGGCCAGAGAGTTTGGACAGACTTCTCCGATGAAGAAGCGATCAGCCGCGGTGTCTACTACACCTATACTAAGAACGCTCTTCGTTATTCTCAGAACGCTCCTTTGACGCTCTATAAAGAAGTCAATACACGCTGCAACCTTCCTGCTCAGATCGATATCGAAGCCACAGAAGGTGAAGAATATCGCTTCCTTTGCGTTGTTAAGGGCGGCGGCTCCGCCAACAAGTCTTATCTCTTCCAGAAGACAAAAGCTATCCTGAACCCGAAAGCTTTAATCCCCTTCCTTTATGAACAAATCAAGGGTCTGGGAACAGCTGCTTGCCCGCCGTATCACATTGCTGTCGTTATCGGCGGAACTTCTGCTGAAAAGACCATGCTGACGGTCAAACTTGCTTCTACGAAGTTCTACGACAATCTTCCGACAACCGGCGATGAAACAGGGCGTGCTTTCCGTGACGTCGAACTCGAAAACAAACTGCTTGAACTCGCTAACAACATCGGCTTAGGCGCCCAGTTCGGCGGCAAGTACCTTGCCCACGACGTCCGCGTCATTCGTTTGCCGCGACACGGTGCCAGCTGCCCGATCGGCATTGGCGTCAGCTGCTCTGCTGACAGAAACGTTAAGTGCAAGATCAACCGCGAAGGTCTTTGGGTCGAGAAACTTGACGACAACCCTGCTGAACTGATTCCTGAAGAATTCAGACATATGGAAGAAGGCGAAACCGTTAAGATCGACTTGAATCAGCCGATGGAAAAGATTCGCGCTGAACTGTCTAAACATCCGGTTTCTACACGCGTCTCTCTGACCGGCAAGATCATCGTTGCCCGTGACATCGCTCACGCTAAACTGCAGGAACGTCTCGACAAAGGCGAACCGCTTCCGCAGTACATCAAAGACCATCCTGTTCTTTACGCTGGTCCTGCTAAGACTCCGGAAGGATACGCCTGCGGTTCTATGGGTCCGACAACTGCTAACCGTATGGATCCGTATGCCGATCCGTTCATGGCAGCCGGCGGCTCTCACGTCATGATCGCTAAGGGCAACCGTACAGACGTCGTTACCGAAGCCTGCAAGAAACACGGCGGCTTTTATCTCGGCACCATCGGCGGTGTTGCTGCCGACCTGTCTGCTGAGTCCATCCGCAGCATTAAGTGCATTGAGTATCCTGAGCTCGGTATGGAAGCTGTTTACGAAATCGACGTCGTCGACTTCCCGGCATTCATCTTGGTGGATGACAAAGGCAATGACTTCTTCAAACAGCTGAAACCTCGTTTCCCTGTGAATTTTGAAGCCTAATAACTTCTCGCAGTAAGTTCGGAAAACCCGGTGGCAAGCATCGGGTTTTCCTATTTCTGAACCAAAATCCAATAAACTACTACCAATAAAAAAACGTCTCTTTCCTCACAACTACTAGAGAGGGACGGAGCTAAGAGTAAATAATTTTATGGGCCGCGCCCTGCGGCTCGGAGTCCCAGGATGAATTCGGTTTTCCTAGTCGTTATAGCAGCGATGATCCTCATCGTTGTGCTTCTTCGTTTTAAAGTTCTTATCGGACCGGCAATTTTGAGCGGCGGTCTGTTAATTTGGCTCTTTGAGTCGAGATCCTTTGAAAAGCTTTGGATTGCGTTCACTGAAACGCTGACAATGCAGAGAACTTGGGATCTGCTTCTTTGTCTGTACTTCGTGATGTGCCTTGAGGTTGAGCTGCGCAAGAGCGGATCCCTTCACGGCATGGTGGTGACGCTGAGGAATATCTTCTCCAGCAATAAAGTTACTTTGGCGTTTATGCCGGCGTTCTTGGGGCTTCTTCCTTCCCTGGGCGGAGCTCGTTTCTCCGCGCCGATCGTGCAGGAAGCCAGTGAAGGCATTGCCGTAGACGATGAACAAAAAAGCGCCATTAATCTTTGGTTCCGTCATATTTTCGAGTTTTCAAATCCCTTGATGCCGGGCGTCATTCTTGCCTGCGGTATTGCGAACGTTTCAATCGGCGATTTAATTGATCAGGTCGGCTGGGTAACGATTCTTTGCTTTGTTTTAGGTTGGATCTTTTTAATTATTCCGTTGAAGATTACGGATCTGGAGAAAGCCACCAATACTCAGCATGACCGTACTATCGATTGGAAGAGTCTCGTCCTGGCTTTCGGTCCGATTGTCACGAGCTTCCTTTTAATCGTTGCTTTTAACGTTCAGGCCGCCCTTGCAATGGGCCTTGTGGTTGTGGCCTTTATTCCGCTTTATTTTTGGTTCAAGCGCCCCATTTCTGTAAAGAGCGTCTTTACAGAAAGCCTGGATAAAAAATTATTTTTCAATGTCATCTGCATTCTGTACTTCATTCAGCTGCTGACGGTTATCGGCACATTGGATGAAATCGTCAGCGTCTTTAATAATTCCTCTCTGCCTCAGGCGGTTATCATTGCTTGTCTCTCCTTCATTTTCGGAGTTATGACCGGCATGGGACAAGGTTACATTGCGATCGTGATGCCGATTGTTGCCCTTATGGCTCCGGGCAATATTGTTTTGGTCGGTATTGCAATGGTCTACGGCATGGCCGGACAGATGGTGACACCTACTCACCTTTGTATCTTGGTTACCGTGGAATACTTTAAGTGCCGTCTTTGGAAAACGATCGGCAAATGCGGTGTTCTCTCCTTGTTGATGGTTTTGATTTTCTCTGCTTGGACGTATTGGCGTTATTACCTCTAACCTTCTGAGGCTAAACGTAATCTTTTCTGATTTCATGGCTCTCGGTAAAAATCTTACAATGAGGCTATAGACCTCAAAAAAGAATTAAAAGTTCCGTTGCCATGAAGTTAGATAAGGACAATCTCGCCAAAATTCTTTCGCTTTGGCTCCACGTCGAAGCGTTGACGCCGTTCGACCTCGACAAGAATGATCTTATCGAACAGATGCCGGGGAGTCTGAATCAACCTCGGTCGTCTCTTTTTACATGGGATAACGAAGACACAACACAGCGGGACAGTCTGGAAATTGAACTGCAAAAGCTTCCTAAAGAAGAAGACAGAACAGACTTTTTTCGGATGTTTACGGTCTGCATCGGCATCGTTAACCGCAACGAATTCATTGATCGGGCAGAGCATCTTCTCAGATCCAATCTATTGGATATTTCGCAGGATTTGTCTGACTTCAGCGCTGAGGAGCAAAGAACGGATGACCTTATCTGTTTGGGAGTCCTGCGTGCAAACCATTTCGGCAAAATCAGCATGGGGACGGTTGAGCCGTCCTACGCTTTGTGCGAGCTGGTTAACCTAACAAATAAACAAAAGGGCGTCGAGAGTTTTGAGTTCTTGACGGACGTTGCTCAGATTCTCCATACCTCGGCGGTCCGTCAGCTTTCGCTTGACTCTGAAACGACGGCTCAAAAAATCAGTGAAAAGGACAGGCAGTTCTATGGAATGCTCATCCACAATCTGAACAAGAAGGAATTAAAGCCGGATGAAACCCGAGGATATAAACTCATTAAAGATTTAAATCCTCCTCAAAACTTTCTCAATCCCAGAAAAATAGACGAGCTCTGCAAAAGCTGGCTTGAGAAGGCCGGTCTCGGGCCTTCTTACCGAATCTGGGTAATCGTTAATTACTACGAACGTCCAAAGCCTCTGTACTTCGACTTTATGAATTCTCCTTATATCGAAATTTTGGAGAAGATTAAAAAGCGTGTTCAGACCGAGCCGCCCACTAGGGTGCTGAGTCCGGTTTCGGAGCGATTCTTTTCCTTGGCTTACGACAATCCGGATCGAAACGACCTTTTAGCCAACTCTAAGAAGTTTCTGGAGATGGCGAATCCGGAAAGGATGATCTTCGGACGCTGGCCGAGCGATATCAAAAATTATCTTGTTCCCTGCCAACAGGTTGCTCTTTCAACCATGATTTGGGCGCCGCCTGTGGATCCGATTATTTCCGTAAACGGGCCTCCGGGAACCGGAAAAACGATGCTCCTAAAAGAACTGCTGACGGAGATCGTAATCAATCGTGCCGCAGTGCTGGCTAACATTGAGGATATAGGAACGGCGCCGTTATTTGAACTGAAGTCAGGCTGGAGGGGAGAGCAGGTTCCAGTTCTTTTAAAGGAGTATGTCGAGGATTATCCGATCATCGTCGCGTCGAATAACAATAATGCGGTAGAAAACATTACGAAGGAGCTTCCTTTCGATTATGGCTTTGAGGAGCCGTTTGATTACTTCTCGGATCTCGCCAACAAATTAAATAGAAGCAAAGATGCATGGGGACTGGTTTCAGCTCCTTTAGGGAAGTCAGATAATTGGACCCGTCTTTGGAAAGCGTTTTTCAGCAATCACAAAACGCCGAAAGGGACAATTCCTTATCTTCAGCATGCCTTGGAAGAAGAGATTCAAAGCGAAGGCGGCATTGCCGAAATTCGATCCAATTGGAAAAAGGAGACTCAGCGTTTTAGAGAACTTTACTGCGATGTTCATGAGCGCATTACGTCAAAAATGCCTGATTACAAGGCTGATGTAAAGAAGTTTGCACAAACCTCTGAGGAAAAGCCTGTCACTGCCCGCTCTTTCCGAGATTCGGTGCTTCGCTCATTCAGATCCAAGAAAGGAGAATCGGAGGACAATCCTTTTGATTTCTCCGGAAGCTCGAAAGAAAAGAATCACGCTAGGCGTCTTTATACAGATGAGGAACTCGACAGAGCCAGGACTCGTTTATTCATCTCAGCATTAAAGCTTCATCGTTTGGCGGTGTTGGCCAAGAAGAAGGATTTCATCGACGGTATTCGAGGTTCGATTACCGCGAATATGTACGACCTGGTTTCACCTCATCGGCTGTCGTTTCTCGGAACACTGTCTTTTCTGATACCGATTATTTCGACAACTTTTGCTTCGGCAGCTTTTAGATTTAATAATTTTCTTTCTTCTTCGCTGCCTTGGGTGATCGTTGATGAGGCATCTCAGGCGACTCCGCAGTCAGCTTTACTTCTGATGCAGAAAGCGAAGCGGTTTTTAGTGGTCGGAGATCCGCTCCAGCTCACACCTGTCGTGACGCTTCCTGATTCTCTTTCAGAGCTGCTTTGCGGAAAAGAGGAGCTTCTGAGGAAGTGGTCGCCGCATCTTCACAGTCTTCAGCAGCTTGCCGACGGAGCCAATCCTTTCGGTGCCTTCGTGGGTCCGGAAGAACACAAAATTTGGTCCGGACTGCCTTTGAGACTGCAGAGAAGAAGTTATCCCCCGATGTTCAATATCTGCAATCGGATCGCATATTCAGGACAGATGGTCCTATCGCCGGAGATGAAGGTAGATAAAACGCCGGAAAGATTTATCGAAAGCTATTGGGTGGATGTGGTTCCGGCAAGACCGAGCCTCTCCAATTGTGTCTCAGAAGAAGTCGGTGCAGCCGAGGAGGTTCTCAACCATATCGACGTGCAAATTGCCATGAAACATCTTCAGGGCGAAGTTTTTGAAAAGAAATCTGTCCTTATTTGCACGCCGTTCCGAACCGCAGCGGCAACCCTTCGAAAGAGAATTAAGAAGACGGGCAACTGGCTTGAAGTGGAGCGCATCGGGACCGTACATACGCTTCAGGGACGCCAAAGCGACATCGTCATTGTTGTATTGGGTTCAAAGACGAATAAAGACGGATTCGGCGCGAGAAACTGGGCAACTTCAACACCTAATTTATTAAACGTCGCCGTCAGCCGCGCTAAAGAAACCGTGATTTTTATCGGAAACTATGAAGATTGGAAAGAGCACAACTACGTTCCGACCATCATGGCCGAGCTGGAAGATTACGGCAAAGGACGTCTTAAACTTTCTGAAGTATTGAATGAACCGGAACGCAATAACTAAAAAAGGATTTTTATGAATAAAGGCGTGGTTTCCGTTTTAGTTGCCTATCTTATTTGGGGGCTATATCCGTTTTATTTTCATGCGATGCAGCATGTCGCCCCTACCGAAATTGTGATTCATCGTGTCTTATGGACCTTTGCGCTTTTGGCTGTTTACTTATTCTGCTCAAGGCGCTGGCGGTGGATCCAGAAAGCTATTACTGACAGGAGAACCGTTGCCGTGTTTTTGATGTCTTCGGTGCTCATCACTGCCAACTGGTCAACTTATACCTATGCGATCGTTACGAACCAAACGCTGGAGGCTTCGCTCGGATATTTTATGAATCCCTTGGTTTCTGTATTGCTGGGAACAGTATTTCTGAAAGAGAAACTAAATAAGGCTCAGATGCTTGCGATTGTTTTTGCATGTGCAGGCGTAATGTGGGTGACCTTTAAGCAAGGCGAATTTCCGGCGCTTGGCCTTACGCTGGCGCTCAGTTTTGGATTTTACGGTCTGGTACGCAAGATGGCCCCCCTGGGCAGTCTTGAAGGTCTGACGCTGGAAACGGCCTTTGCATTTCCTGTGGCGCTTTTGGCCACTTTCTATTTTGCGGGGAACGGAGATTTAACTTTCGTCCATGGCACGAGCTGGGACAAGTTCTGGCTGATCATGGCCGGTCCGATTACAACAATCCCTCTGATCTTATTTGCCTACGGATTAAAACAGGTTCCTTACTCAACGGTCGGTTTTATTCAATACCTGAGTCCGACGATGGTATTTTTTATCGGGCTGTTCTTTTTTGGGGAAGAACTGCAAGTTGACCGCTTAATTGGATTTATCCTTATATGGACCGGCGTACTGATTTTTGTCGGCGAGAATTTTTTCCGCAGCCATTCCGGATATCGTACTGAATTCAACCAATTGTCAAAATGACCCTATCTGATTGTTTTGCACTTTTTGTGAAGTTTTTCTTCCTGCTGACGCCTCCGTTTGTGATGTCGGCATTCCTGTCGGTGACGAAAGACAACACGATCCAGGAAAGAAATACCTTAGCGATTTGGATCACGCTGTGGATTTTGATTATCAGTGGTGTACTCCTCTTTTTCGGCGGATTCATTTTTAAAATTTTCGGCATTACGCTGGACGCATTCCGAATCGGTACGGGTGCGCTCTTGTTTTTGACTGCCGTTTCTCTGGTAAGAGGCGACTCTATCCGAGTGCCGTCCGGAGACTCCGTCCAGTCTTTAGCAGTTGTGCCGATGGCCATTCCGATCACTTTGGGGCCGGCCTCTATCGGTGTGCTGATGGTTTACGGCGGTGAAATTAAAACGGGTTTGGGATTTTTCCTGGCTTATCTTTCCATCAGTGCGGCTGTCATCTGTGTCGGGGCGCTCCTGTTGGTTTCCAACTACATTCAGAAAGCCATCGGAAAGAACGGGTTAGTGGTGCTGAGCAAACTCACTGGTTTGATTTTGGCTGCATTGTCTGCCCAAATGATTTTTGAGGGCGCAGATGCATTCCTGCTGCAGACTTTAGAAAAGTTGAAGTAAAACTCTGCCGATTGGGCGGCGAGTTTGAAAATTCCTCGGCGCTTTTCCGGCATAGTCAAATAGAAAACGGTCATGTTTCGAGAAGGAACACGACCGTTTGGTTTACCTTGAAACTGCGTTATTAGATGGATTCAGGTTCCATCTTGATCGCACCGCAGGGGCATTCGCTGGCGCAGACGCCGCAGCCCTTGCAGTAGTCGTAATTGAAGATGTAGGGGACGTTGTCGTCACCGGTCTTAATCACGGCGTTGTCCGGGCACACACCGTAGCAGTTGTCGCACTGCAGGCAGTTGCCGCAGGACATGCAGCGGCGAGCTTCAAACAAGGCGTTTTCTTCCGTTAAACCGTGCTGAACTTCATCGAAAGTGCTCTGACGGCGGACAAGGTCGAGCATTGGGCGAACGGTCTTGGGAGCATCCGAGTAATACCAGGTGTTGAGGCTTTCGAACGTGGCGATTTCCTTCTTAGGATGATCAACCGGTTCTTTGCCCTTTAGGTAGCAGTCAATGCCGTAGGCAGCCTTGTAGCCGTGGCCGATGGCAACGGTAACGTTTCTGTCTCCCGGGACCATGTCGCCGCCGGCGTAAATGCCGGGGACGCCGGTTCTCATGAAGCGGTCGACTTTAACAACGCCTTTTTCGATGTCGAGTCCGGGGATCTTATCGATGAGGCTCTGGTCGACGTTTTGACCGAGGGCTAGAACAACGGTATCGGCCTCGACGGTTTCGAATTCACCAGTCGGCTGAGGATTACCGTTTTCATCGAGTTCCATTTTTTCGATGCGGATTTCCTTCGGATTTTCTGCTTCTGTAATGGTGGAAAGCCATTTCACGGAAACGCCTTCCTGGAGGGCTTCTTCAACTTCGAAGTCATGAGCCGGCATCTTTTCGCGTGTGCGGCGATAGATGATTAGAGGCTCAGCACCCATACGCTTGGCAGAACGAGCGACGTCGATAGCGGTATTGCCGCCGCCGTAAACGACAACTTTACGGCCGAGCAGAGGCTCTTCTTCGCCTTCCATGGAGCGGAGAACGGAAACAGCGTCAAGCATGTGTTTTGCATCGCCGCCCGGGATGTAGGCGTTTTTAGCCATGCCGGCACCGACTGCGAGAAAGACTGCATCGTAACAGTGAGCCTTCTTTTCTTCTTCGATGTCTTTGACGGTTGTGTTCAGTTCGAGTTTGACGCCCAGATCAAGGATTCTTGCAATTTCCTGATCAAGCACTCGGCGGGGGAGGCGGTATTTCGGAATACCGTAGCGCATCATGCCGCCGGCCTCCGGGCTGCCTTCTTTGATTGTGACCTCATGGCCTTTGAGGGCGAGCTGATAGGCAGCAGAAAGGCCTGCAGGGCCGGAGCCTACGATCAAGACTTTTTTGCCTGTCTTCTGTTCGGGTTTGACGAACTTGTAGCCGTTTTCTAAGGCGTTGTCTCCGAGGAAGCGTTCGACAGAGTTGATGCCGACGGAAGCGCCCAGCTTACCGCGGTTACAAGCGCCTTCACAGGTGTGATAGCAAACGCGTCCCATGCAGGAAGGTAGAGGATTGCGCTTGGTTAAATGGCGCCAGGCTTTTTCATAGTTGCCGCTTTCGGCGTAGAAAAGCCAGCCCTGAATATCTTCGCCGGCGGGACACTGATGGTTGCAGGGAGGAAGCTTGTGGACGTAAGTCGGACGAAGCGTTCTCCAAGAGCCGGTACGGTTTTCCAAGGAAGTACCGACATCTAACGTAATAGCAAAAGGTTTTTTCATGGGATTAAGTCCTTAAACTTTGTCGGCTCGTTCGTCAGCCTGGACAGACGGCGGAATGATTTCAGGTTCTTCTTCGCCGAGAAGGCCAAATCTTCTGATATTTCTTTGAGCGATTGCCTGAATACGAGCAAACGCATCGGCGTCTCCCTTCGGTCCGAAGAGGTGAGCGTAGCGCTTCTGAAGTTTCATATAGTTTTCAACCGGCTGGAGCTGGCGAATCTTGGTGACTTTAGTGATTTCGCCGTATTCGGATTCGAATACCGGGAAGAGACCGGTCTCAACAGCGAGGCGTGCCAGTTTGACGGTGTCAGCCGATTTGGCTCCCCAGCCGAGCGGGCACGGAACCAAGATGTGGATGTAGCGTGCGCCATGGAAAGTCATGGCTTTTGCAACTTTTCTTTCCAAGTCTCTTAAGTCGGCAATTGTGGCTGTGGCAACGTAAGGAATGCCGTGAGCCATGGCGATAAGCGGTACGTCTTTACCTTGGCCGAAGGCGTTGCCGGGATGCTTGCCGACAATCTGTGTGGTAGCCGTACGGACAGCCGGCGGCGTAGCGGACGAGCGCTGAACACCTGTGTTCATATAGCCTTCGTTGTCGTAGCAGATGTAAAGCACGTCGTCGTTTCTTTCGAACATGCCGGACAAGCATCCGAAACCGATATCAGTCGTACCGCCGTCACCGCCTTGAGCGATTACACGGACCAGCGGTTTGCCGGATTTTTTTGCCTTGACGCGTGCAACTGCGGCCATACCGGAACCGACAGCGGCCGTGTTGCCGAAAAGAGAATGAAACCAGGGAAGCTGCCAGCTGGTTTCCGGATAAGGTGTGGAGAATACTTCCAGGCAACCTGTGGCGTTAGCAGCAATCAAGCGGCCCTCGGTCGCGCGCATAGCAGCGTCCACAGCATAGCGGGCGCCCAAGGCTTCGCCGCAGCCCTGACAGGCTCTGTGGCCGGAGTTCAAGGAGTTGTATCTTTCGATGTTGGCCTGTCCGCTTCTCTGATCGGGCTGCAGAAGACGGTTGCCGACCGTGAAAGTACCGGTCTGATAAAACTTAATCTGATGTTCGCTCATGGCTTAGAGATCTCCTTTGTGAAGGTCGGCAACGGCCTTAACAATGGCTTCGGCCATCGGGCCGGAGTGGCGTTCTTCTTGTTCGTGCTTCAGCTGGTCCTGAACGACTTTCTTATCGAGATCCAGGAATGTGAGTTCGGGAAGTTCACCTTTAAGAGCAGCGTCAAAAGCTTTGTGCAGGCTGCGCTTAGTGATAGCACGGCCGCCGAGTCCGGAGATGACGCAGCAGATATCGAGGTCGGAGAGTTTACGGGTCGAACGGATTACGTCGTCGGTGACGACACCGCCGATACCGACCTGGAGAGAACGGTCAATCACGACTGCGGTCTTGGCGCCTTCGAGAGCTGTAAAGACTTCGGCAGCCGGGAAGGGGCGGTATGACTTGATTCCGAGAAGGCCGACTTTCTTGCCGTCTTCGCGCATTTCGTCAATAACATCCTTGATCGTGCCGATGACAGAGCCCAAAGCAACAACCATGACTTCGGCATCTTCAGCACGATAAAGATCAACCAAACCGCCGCTCTTGCGGCCGATGATTTCTTCGTATTCTTTGGCGACTCTGTCGATCACGCCGAGTGCCTGGAGGTGATGGGCGTGGGCAAGATAACGAACTTCGGTAAACGCTTCGGGACCGACCATTGCACCGATAGAAACCGGCTGTTCCGGATCCAAGCTCTGGCGAGGATCGTACGGAGGAAGGAATTGGTCAACTTGCTCCTGAGAAGGAATGTCCATTCTTTCGAAAGCGTGCGTTAAAACGAAACCGTCCATACAGATCATGACCGGAAGAGAGAGCTCTTCGGCAATCTTGAAAGCCTGAATATGGAGGTCGACCGCTTCCTGGTTGTCTTCAGCAAAAAGCTGGATCCAGCCGCAGTCGCGCTGGCTCATAGAGTCGGAGTGGTCATTCCAAATGTTAATCGGGGCACCGATGGCGCGAGAGGCGACGGTCATAACGATCGGGAGACCGAGGCCGGAGGCGTTGTAAACCGCTTCAGCCATATAAAGCAGCCCCTGGGAAGCGGTAGCGGTGTAGGCACGGCCGCCGGCGACGGAACCGCCGATTGCCACGCTCATGGCTGCGAATTCACTTTCAACGTTCAAGAATTCGCAGTCTTCAAGAGTTCCTTTTTTGACCATGGCGCCGAGGTTTTCGACGATATGGGTCTGAGGAGAGATCGGGTAGGCGCAGATGATTTCGGGGCGGCAAAGTGCCACAGCCTCAGCGACGCCTAAAGAGCCTTCAATTTGTTTGAGCATTGGGGCGATCCTTTATAAACGATTCTTAGCTTCTAAAACAAAGGAGTAAGCGTCTGCCGCAACGTCGGCGTTGGCTTGGGCAACTTTTCCTTTGTAGCGAGTTTGGAAAGCCTGCTGGACGCTTTCGAGTTTGAGTTTGCCGGTCAGCGCGGCAAAACCTGCCAGCATAGCAGCGCCGGGAAGAGGACGACCGATGCGGGCGAGCGCGAATTTAGTGGCGGGCAGCGTAATGACGTGTCCCTTAGGTAGGCGGTTGACCAAATCTTCCAGACCGAGTTCTTCAGGCGACTGAGAGCTATTCAGAAGGACATAGGCATTTTCCGTCAAGCCGGAAAAGACATTTACGCTTTCGAGCAGTGTGCGGTCCTGAATAAGAACGGC
>ULRQ01058202.1_pt1 | contig 12514 bp, 11 predicted proteins | sample 1955491 | NCBI WGS metagenome assembly ULRQ01 (sample SAMEA4835684, study PRJEB28245) | human gut metagenome | biome: gut microbiome; material: fecal sample | place: Denmark | collected 2008 | reverse complement strand
TAGACCCTGTCGGGGGCTACGCCCCTGCGACCCCTTTTTTATCAACGATAGAGGTTTTTCGACAGACTGAAATAATAACATTATTTCTGCTTTTTGTCATCCGTGTTTTTGCTGTCGGAATTTTTGTTCTTGACGAAGATTTTCTTTATATCTTTAAACTCGTGCTTTTCCTTTTCCTTTTTCATATAAGGGGGGTGAGGGAAGTAGACCGGCTCGTTTGTTTCGTCATCTATATGGTCGATGTCACGGTACACGTTTGAGTCGGAGGGAAGGTCTTTCTTTTCGAGTCGTTTTTTGACCCTGTTCTTTGTGAAGCTGTATACAACGGCGAACAGGGGTATACCGATGATAAGACCGACAAAGCCGAACAAGCCCTGACCGACAAGCATACCGAATATAACCCAGAAGCTCGAAAGTCCGGTCGAGTCGCCGATAATCTTCGGGGCGAGGACGTTACCGTCAATGTTCTGGATGATAACGACCATAATGGTGAAATAGATGCACTGGATCGGGTCAACGAGGACGAGCAGCAGCATACACGGGATAAATCCAATAAACGGTCCGAAATAGGGAATGATGCAGAATATACCCATAACAACGCCGCAGAGTACGGCATAGGGCATATTGAAGATGCTCATAAGCAGTACATAGACCATACCGATAATAAAGCTGTCGAGTATCTTGCCTGTGATAAACTGACCGAAGGACTTGTTTACCTCACGGGTGCTGTTGATAATCTTTGTAGCGACCTTAGGCTTGAACAGGCAGTAGAGGATTTTTTTGAACTGAGCGGCGAAAAGCTCCTTACTGTTGAGGAAGTAGATGGCGATAACGAAGCCGAGCAGGAGGTTCATGAACACGCTGATTATGTTCATAACGTTGGACGAAATCAGATTCCATATATTGTTCATCTGAGGGAGAAGCTCGGTTGACAGCCAGCTGTTGAGCATATCGGAAATGCCGCCGGTGAACTGGAGGACATAAGCCTCTACCTCGGGGTAGTTTCTGAGGGTCTGCGATACCCAGTCGCTTATCTGTGTAACGTATGTCGGCATATTGTTTACGAGCATAGTGATAGTGTCGATAAGCTGAGGGAGAAGTACCCAGATTATACCTGTGAGTATAAGCAGGGCAAGAATCATAGTTATAGCCACGCTCATAACTCTTGCGACCTTACGGACGGGGAAGGTCTTGGGCGGCGGCTCTTCGCCGGGGTGTTCACGCTCGAACTTTTCACGCTTTTTGTCCTGTATTGTATAGAACAATCTGCGCAGGCACGGCTTTTCGATGAAAGTCGCTATCGGGCATAGGATATATGCTATAACAAAGCCGTACAGGACGGGGGTCAGTATAGACAGGAACGAGAAGATGCTGTCGAGTATTTCTTTAATCTGTGACAGACCGAGGAAGAACACGATAGCGGCGGCGATAACGAGGAATGCGGTCACTCCCCAGTAGAGATATTTTTTATCCCATTTGAAGTTCATTACATCACACCTTTATATTGATATGGAAGTTACTGCTTTTATTATAGAATTATCGGCGGAAGTTGTCAAGGGTATACAGGGAGGAAATGAATGTTCGATGATGAATAACGGGAAATTGAGGGGTGAGGGTTTTGGGAGGGTTGGTGTGGGGTGAAGGGAATTGAAATTGATAGGAGTGCTAACATAAAAGCTTCTAAGTATTCACAATCCCCTCCGTCACGGCTCGGAATAGTTTCAGAATTGTAAAAGCAGGACTATCTGAATACTGTACAGCAAGCGAAAAACTCTACAGCCGTGCCACCTCCCCTTTTTCGAGGGGAGGCAAGGGTGTTGGTGCAAAGCAAGTGGATAGTGCGGTTTTGGAAGGGTTGGTGCAAGCGAGGGATAGTGGTGAGGCAATCCCTCCGGTAGTCGCCCGAATTTTTTCGGGCGACAGCACCTCACCTTTGACAAGGGAGGCATAGATGTGGTGCTGAGCGAAGGGTGGTATACCAATCCCTCCGTCTTGACGGCAAAAAGTTTGGTGAATAAAAAAGGCGGCTGTATCGCAAGCAAAACGCAACAAAGCGACAGTTTGTGGCTTGCCGTCAAGCCACCTCCCTTTGACAAGGGAGGCAAGTTTAGTGCGGGGCGAGGGATAGTGCGGTTTTGGAATGGTTGGTAAAGCACTATCACCTTTAGCTCCCTTGTGTAAAGGTGAGCTTCTGTTGCAGTGCGAAGCACTGCCAACTATTGAGGGATTGTTAACGGAGGTGCCTGAGAAACGGAAAGGGTGCGGTAGAAAAGCAATCCCTCCGGTAGTCGCCCGAATTTTTTCGGGCGACAGCATCTCACCTTTGACAAGGGAGGGCAAGGGTGTTGGCGATTTTCGAGGAATAGTGCAAAAGTGAAAGAAACGACAAAAATCCCCCGCAGTTTCTGCGGGGGATAAATTGCTTATTTATTGCTTAAAGCCGAAATTACTTTCTCTTCTTAGCAACGATAACAGCGCCTGTAGCGAGAACTGCGATGCCTGCTACTACTGCAACGCTCTCAACACCTGTGTTTGTGTTGGGCTTTGTAGAATCGCCTGTTGTGGGCTTTGTTGTATCAGCAGGAGCTGTTGTGTCAGCGGGAGTTGAAGCACCGCCGATTGTGGGAACGCCCTTTTCATCGAATGAAACGAGAACATTACCGCTTGCATCCTTAACCTCAAGCTTAGTAACTGTTACTGCTGCGATACCGTTGCCCCATTCCTGAAGACCAACCTGCATGCATCCGATATCTTCAATAGAAGAAACGTCGCCTGCTGTGATGGGGTTAACGAGCTGGTCGTTTGTGACAGCGTATGTGTAATCACCGACTTTTTCTACCTTACCGGGCTTTGTGTCATCGTATGTAGAGCCTTCGCCTACAGGACCGAGTACCTCTTCATCAAGAACGCCCCAGAATTCGCAGCTGGGCCAGTTATACTTATCGAAGAGTGCTGCCTTTGCAGCGTCTTCATCGTTCTGAACGCCGAGCTTTTCACCGTTGCATGAGAATACAACGGAACCGCCGATTGTACCGTCCCACAGTTCCTTATCTTCTTCATTTACCTGGAAAGTAAATGTAAGAGCAGCGATCTTTGAGTAGTCGATGTCGAGCTTTGTTTCGGGCTTGTTCTCAGCTTCATTGCCCTTGTTGTAGAGCTGGAGAAGCCACATGCCTGTGCCTGTGCTTAATGTTGATTCTGTGCCTTCAACCTTTGTGAGGCAAGCAGCGCTTGCTGCTACGGCTAATGTGCTTGCTGCGAGAGCAGTAGCTACAACGCCAGCCATGATTTTTCTTAACTTCATTGGAAAAATCCTCCTATAAAACTTATTTTCGTTTTGTTACATACTTATGTAACTTTACACAATTATTTTAACATTTCGGTTTTTTAATGTCAATGTGCATTATGCCTAAAATATATGTGAAAATTTATTGAAACTCACGGCTTTACACAGCATTAAGGCTATAATTTAAGTAAATTTAAGATTAACAGTGAATTAAGTTGTGTTTTTGTGATAAAAAGGGTGGGTGAAATGGTGCTGTAATATACCTCTTATACAACGGAATTGTTTGGGGGATTGCTTGAGGATTGTTTTGCAAAAATGAAAAATGCTTAAAATTTTACTTAAAAGGATTGAGAAAAGCCGTGAAATATGTTATATTAATTGTATATGGGAACTGGCCGTATCCCGAAAAATTAAAAGGACGGAAAAAATTATGTCTATCGTATTTGATGAAAACAAGCGTGTATTCAAGCTCGACACGGAAAAATCGAGCTACGCATTTCATATCACCGACAGCAGAAACCTGCTCCACCTGTACTACGGCGGGTATATTCCGGAAACTGATATAACTCATATGCTCCGCATACCGAATGACGAGCCGTTTGTACCTGCGGTACACGACGCTATGGGACCTCACAGCTTTGACTGTGCGCCTATCGAATTTCCGACATCGGGCGTTGCGGATTTCAGAGAACCGGCAATGCAGGTAATGGATATAAACGGTATGTCCGCCTGTGAATGCTACTACAAGGATTACAGAATTTCAAACGGCAAGCCGAAATTAAAGGGGCTTCCCGCTACATACGCCGCAGACGATGAGGCGCAGACGCTTGAGGTGTTCTGCTACGATCCGCACAGCGGTCTTGATATTACGCTTATGTACAGCGTTTTCCCGAAATTTGACGTTATTACAAGAAGCGTAAAGGTCGAAAACAACGGTCTTGCCGCTATCGACCTGCGCCGTATCATATCAATGAGCCTTGATCTTGACAGAATGGACTACGATATGATAACACTGCACGGAACATGGGCAAGAGAACGCCATGTACAGCGTTTTCCTGTACGTTTCGGCAAGCAGTCGATAGATTCCAACAGAGGTGCTACAAGCCACGCTCACAACAACTTCTTTGCGCTGTGCGACCACACCGCAACAGAGGACTTCGGCGAAGCGTATGGCTTTGCTCTGGTGTATTCGGGTTCGTTCCTCGGAATGGTAGAGGTAGGTCAGTATGAAAAGACAAGGGCGCTGCTCGGTATAAATCCGTATGACTTCTCGTGGCACTTAGAGCCGGGAGAGGATTTTCAGGCACCTGAGGTCATCATGACCTATTCCGGCGAGGGCTTAGGTCAGATGTCGAGAAACTTCCACGATGTAATGAGGAACAACCTTATCAGAGGAAAGTGGAAGAATATGCGCCGTCCTATACTTATTAATAACTGGGAAGCGACCTATTTCAACTTTGACACGGACAAGCTCCTTGATATAGCAAGAGAGGCTAAGAAAGCCGGAATCGAGATGCTCGTCATGGACGACGGCTGGTTCGGTCACAGAAACGATGATAAATCTTCCCTCGGCGACTGGCTTGTGAACGAGGACAAGATAAAGGGCGGTCTTAAGCACCTTGTAGACGAGGTAAACAAGATAGGTCTTAAGTTCGGTATATGGTTCGAGCCTGAGATGATAAGCCCTGACAGCAAGCTGTATGCGGAGCATCAGGACTGGTGCATACACATTCCCGGCAGACACCGCACGACTGTAAGAAGTCAGCTTGTACTTGATTTTTCAAGAAAAGAAGTGCGTGACTATATCTATGAGCAGATGAAGGCTATCCTTTCAAGCGCAAACATAGAATATGTAAAGTGGGATATGAACAGACAGCTGAGCGAGGTCGGCAACGAGGTATTCCCTCCCGAAAGACAGCGTGAGATATGGCACAGATATGTCCTCGGCGTATATGAAATGCAGGAAAGACTGCTGACAGACTTCCCTGACCTGCTCCTTGAAAACTGTGCAGGCGGCGGCTCACGCTTTGACGCAGGTATGCTCTACTACTCTCCTCAGATATGGACAAGCGATGATACCGACGCTATAGAAAGGCTCAAGATACAGTACGGCACATCTATGTGCTATCCCTGCTCCTGCTTCGGCGCTCACGTTTCGGACAGCCCGAACCACTGTGTAGGCAGGATCACTCCGTTTGAAACGAGAGGACACGTTGCGATGTCGGGTACGTTCGGCTATGAGCTTGACGTTACGAAGATTTCGGACGATGACAAATATGCGATAAAGGAACAGATAGAAGAATTCAACAAGTACAATCCGCTTGTGAGAACGGGCGATTATTACAGAATCGGCGATCCGTTCGCAAACGACCGCTTTGACGCATGGCAGTTTGTCGCAAAGGACAAGAGCGAAACGCTCCTCGAATATGTACAGGTTCTCAAGGAGCCGAGCGTGTTCCTGCACAGAGTAAAGCTGAAGGGGCTTGAAAAGGGCTGTTATTACAGGCACGAGCAGACGGGAAGGGTTTATTCGGCAGAGCTTCTGATGAACAGCGGATTTGACATTCCGTCGTTGTGGGGAGATTTCAGGTCGTTTATTGCACATTTTGTAAGGGTGAAGTGAAAGTGCTCATCTTATGATTATGAGATATTACAATAAAGTGTAACAACTCAAAAAACAAACCACGTTTTCCGTTATTCGTATGGGAGCGGGCTTGCCCCTCCCGAATACAATTGATTATACATTCGCCGTTTGCAAAGCAGAAGCTACATTAAATACTGCGATTTAAGCTGTTTCGTTTCTTTTCACGGGAGGGGCGAGCCCCTCCCCTACGAAAGAATTATTACGATATTCTTGCAAGATGAAGTAAAGGTGCTCGTCTTATGATTATGAGATATTACAATAAAGCGCAACAACTCAAAAAACAAACCACGTTTTCCGTTATTCGCAGGGGAGCGGGCTTGCCCCTCCCGAAATATCATTGAGTATACTTGCACCGCTTGTATAGTGAGCGCTGCATTAAATACTGCGTTTCAAACCGTTTCGTTCCTTTTCACGGGAGGGGCGAGCAAGGCAAGGACGCCTTAGCGTGTGTGCCCAAAGTTTCGCAAGGACGCGAAACACAAAAGCACACACAGACCCTCCCCTACGAAAGAATTATTACGATATTCTTGCGAGATGAAGGTACAGATAAAATGACCGATTATACTAAGAGAAAGCCAACACGTCTGAAAAATTATGATTACAGCTCTACCGGCACATATTTTGTTACTGTCTGTACTCAGAACAGGATTAATTATTTCTCAGATATAGTTATTTCAAATGCAAGTGAGCCGGCTACCGTGCGATTGACACGTTTCGGTAAAATTGCAGAGGAACAGATAAAAGCTATCAATTTCAAATATGTTGATGTGGATATAGAGAACTATGTTATCATGCCGAACCATATTCACATGATTATTTCAACGTTCTACGATAACGAAAAAGATAACAACATATCTGTTACAGATGTAGTGAGAATCTTTAAATCGCTGACCACAAGGTTATGTAAAGTCGGACCTGTGATTTTTCAACGTTCATTTTACGACCATATAATCCGAAATGATACAGATTATTCAAGGATTCTTAATTATATCAATAATAATCCTTCCAGGTGGGAAGAGGACAGTTTATATAATAGTGCAAAAACAGTCACTGTTCTTTAATATGATAAAACTGTAAAGGTGAAATATTATGAAAAAACTCGGTGTTATACGGCTGTTTATCTGCATTGCGGCGATAATAACAGAGCTTTTGCCGCTCGGCGCAGTGCTTAAATACGGATTGATGTCCGACAACGGTCATTTGATTTTCAGGTTTGAAAATTACTCATATTTCGATGTCACGCCTTTCGGATACGCAATGTTCCACTATATGATATGCGCTGTGACAACTACTATTACGGCTATGCTTTCTCTGCTGTGGATATTCTTCGGGAAGAAACGGCAGACACCTATTACGGTGCTTTCCGCCATTGCTCTTGCGATGTCGGCTGTACCGTACATTATAATGACGTTCAACGTTTTTACCGTGATAATATCCGCATTGCTTGCGGCGGTGCTGGTAATATCGGTTGTAATGCAGATAAAGCACGAATAGAAAGGACTTATGTTATGGCACGTTCATCCAACCAGAAGCAGAAAATTCTTTATATTGAAAAAATGTTCCGTGAGGAATCGGACGAGCTTCACGCTCTGACGGTTGCCGGAATACAGGAAAAGCTGGAAAGGTTCGGAATAACGGCGGAACGCAAGGCACTCTACTCCGACATTGAAACGCTCCGTGACATTCTCGGAATGGATATATGCTCGGATAAGAACGGAACGTATTATCTTGCCTCCCGTGATTTTGAGTTTGAGGAATTACAGCTGCTTGCGGACGCTGTAGCCTGCTCGAAATTCATTTCAGAAGAAAAATCAAGGGCGCTTATCGGCAAGATCGCCCACCTTACAAGCAACTTCCGTGCAAATGAGCTTCAGCGGAGCGTTATTGTCGCAAACCGTGTAAAGACCGTAAACAAGAAGATATACTACAGCATAAACAAGATACACGAAGCCATTGAAAACGGCAGAAAGATAACCTTCCACTACTTCAACTACGATATAAAAAAGAGAAAGATATTCAGAAATGCAGACGGACGTTATACTATGTCGCCGTATCATCTTGCGTGGGAGGATGAAAACTACTACTGCATAGGCTTTTACGAAAAATACAACTCGGTTTCAAACTTCAGGGTTGACCGTATGGAAGACGTTGAGGTGTCAGACGAGCCTGCGATAATCTCGGATGACTTCAACCTTGCGGAATATACACGGAAAATATTCGGTATGTTCGCAGGCAAGGAAACGATAAGAATAAAGCTGAGGTTCGACAACTCGCTCACAAGCGTTGTTATGGATAAATTCGGGTCGGATATAACCATGCACAAGCTGGACGAGAATAACTTCTATATATCAAAGGATATAAACGTAAGCCCGACCTTTTACGGCTGGCTGTTCCAGCTGGGGGTAAAGGCGGAAATAATCGAGCCGTTGTCGGCAAGAAACGACTTTGTCGCTTTTATCGACAGCCTCAGAGATATGTATTGATCCGAAAGGCTGTGGTAACATTGTCAGCGACAATAAAAGCGTTTTTTAAAAAGCTGCCGAAATGGCTGTATTATGCCGTTCCTGCGTTTTTGCTGTCACTTGTTCTCACACTGCTTGCAAAAAACACGGCAGACTTTGCGCAGTGGTACAGCACAACGATATACCCGTTTTTTGTGGGTACTGTAGGACGGATCTCATCCGTACTGCCCTTTTCGCTGTGCGAGATACTGCTTTATGCGGTTATCATACTTGCCGCCGTCGGCGTTGTCTTTACCGTGATACGATTTGTAAAGGGCAAGGGCAAGCGGAAAAAGCTGTTGATGAGGGTGCTTGCGGTCGTGGTATGCTTTGCGGTAAGCGTGTTTATGGTGTTTACGCTTTTCTGCGGAATAAACTACAACCGTTTTACATTTTCCGAGGTGAGCGGATTTACCGTTGAAACATATACGGCGCAGGAGCTTGCGGATCTTTGCGTGTATATTCTGAAGAACGCAAACGACGCTGCCGGAAAAATAGAAACGGACGAAACGCTGACGGTATCGCTTGACGGTAAAATCAATCTCGATGAAGAATGTAAAAAGGCAATGAACCGACTCGGCGAAAGGTATGACAGCCTGTCGGGGTTTTATCCGGACGCAAAGGCTGTAATTGCATCAGAGGGTATGTCTTATATGAAAATACTCGGTATGTATGCGCCGTTTACCATAGAGGCAAATTATAACGCAAATGCGCCGGACTTTGCAAAACCGTTCACGGTGTGTCACGAGCTGTCGCACCTGAAGGGCTTTATGCGTGAGGATGAGGCGAACTTCATCGCTTATCTCGCCTGCACAGGCTCGGATAACGTGTATCTGCAATATGCAGGGTGGGTATATGCTCTTATCTATGCCGCAAATGCGCTTTATTCGGCGTCAGGAGCGGAAATATACAGCGAACTTATGAGCTATGCGGACAGCAGGATAGTAGCAGAACTTAAATCAAACAGCGAATACTGGAAGAAATACGAAACGCCGGTCGCTGCTGTCGCCACAACGGTGAACGATACCTATCTTAAGTCGCAGGGGCAGACGGACGGCAAGAAGTCTTACGGCAGATTCGTGGATCTGATGATAAGCTACGAAAAAATGCAAGCAAGTGAATAAAACGCTGTACAGCGTTATAAATATAATTATCATTTGTTCCCGACCGTTATGCAAAGCTGAGGTAAACACCTTGCTTTCACAAGGTCGGAATTGTCAGCGGCGACCCGCCGCAGGGCGGAGTTTGAGGCGGCACATTGCCGCAGGTCGGAATTTGAGGCGGCACATTGCCGCAGGTCGGAGTTTGGGGCGGCACATTGCCGCAGGAGATTTTATGGCAAATAAGAAATTGTACAAGAAAGAAAGGTTTTCGGGTTGTATTGTAGGTGCCGCCGCAGGCGACGCACTCGGTTCTCCCGTAAAGACATTGACAAGAAGTCAGATCAAGGATCTGTACGGCAAAAAGGGCATACTTAAGCTAAGCCCTGAGAAGCGACAGAAAACCGCCCGTATATCAGACGAGACCCAGATGATGCTGTTCACGGCACACGGTATACTGTGGGCTGATGCGGCAGGGCTGAGAACGGGAGAACCGAACTGTGCGGATTATGTTTTCCTTGCGCTTCAGCAGTGGCTTTATTCGCAGACAGGCGGTACTTCTTCAATCGACCTGCAGTGGATACTTGATGACAACGAAACAGGTTTTCCGTGCGATCTGCTCGGAATATCCGCATTCTGCAAGAAGCGTAATCCCACAAAACAGCTTGTACAGACACTTGCAGGAATAAAATCCGAAAACGACTACGGCAGGAAGCGCCGTCCGATAAATCAGAACAAGCTGTTTGACTGTCTGCCGAGAGCGATTCCTGCGGGGCTGTATTTTTACAGCGACCCGGAACTTGCATTCTCGGTAGGCTGTGACCTTGCCGCAATTACACATTCGCACCCGACAGGATACCTTGCAACAGGCTGTCTTTCTGCCATTATCGCATTTATCTGCAAGGGGAATACCATTGAACGCTCGGTGCTGAACACGATGAAGATACTCAAGGAGCATGACGGCTTTGAGGAGTGCTTTGCGGCGCTCGACAAGGCTCTTTCACTGCTTGACGAGGAAACCTCGCCGCTGACCGATGTTGCGGAGCTTGGAAACGGCAGTACGGCGGACTCTGCGCTTGCCATAGGCGTATACTGTGCCTGTGTACATTATGACTATCTCAGTGCGGTACAGCTTGCCGCAAATCAGGACGGTATAAGCGATATATGCGCATTTACAGCGGGTGCACTGAAAGGCGCACTGCTCGGATATTCGGAGATTCCGTCGGGATTTGTGAAAAAGCTGCAGTTTGCGGAGCTGATAAAAGACTATGCGGGAAGGATGACTAAAGCCGCTCCAAAAGGTTTTATGAAAAGATAAGGAAGCGATTATAAAAGAATGGTCACGGATATGACTAGCGGCAGGACCTTTTCCGTCCTGCTGAAATTCTCTCTGCCGATGCTGCTCAGCGTTGCATTTCAACAGCTTTATAACATTGTTGACAGCGTTATTGCAGGCAACTTTGTAAGCGATATGGCGCTGGGTGCAATAGGCGCAAGCTACCCCGTCACAATGATATTCATGGCAGTGGCAACAGGCGGAAGCGTCGGTGCGTCGGTCGTTGTTGCACGACTTTTCGGTTCAAAGAACTATACATATATGAAAACGGCGATAAACACGGCGCTGGTTTCGTTTGCGGCAATCGCCGGAGTGCTTACCGTGACAGGCTGTGCCTTATGTTCACCGATGCTGACATTGCTCGGCACACCGGATGATATATTTGCAGACAGCGACATATATCTGAGGGTATATGTACTCGGACTGCTGTTTCTGTTTATCTATAATGCCTGCAACGGTATATTCACCGCCCTCGGCGACTCGAAAACACCGTTGTTTTTCCTTATAGCATCTTCACTCGGAAATATCGGGCTTGACCTGCTGTTTGTAATAGTATTTCAGATGGGCGTCGCAGGCGTTGCATGGGCTACATTCGCCGCTCAGGGTGCGGCAGGTATTGCGGCGTTCTTCGTACTTTTAAGACGTGTCGGAAAGATACAGTCGGATACTCCCGAAAAGCCTAAAATATTCTCTTCTGACGCACTCAAGCAGATAAGCCGTATTTCTATACCGTCAATATTACAGAGCAGTTTTGTATCGGTAGGAAATCTGTTCGTGCAAAGTCTTGTAAACAGCTTCGGTTCATCGGTAATAGGCGGTTATGCGTCTGCTATCAAGCTGAATACTTTCGCAATAACCTGTTTCTCAACGCTTTCAAACAGCGTGTCTAATTTCTGTGCGCAGAACATAGGCGCAGACAAGACCGACCGTGTTAAAACGGGTGTGAAGTCGGGTATGCTGATGTGTCTTGTTATAGCGATACCTTTTGTAGTGTGCTTCCTGCTTTTCGGCGGAACGCTTGTAAACCTGTTTGCGACACAAGCAAATGCGGAGATTATAGCAACAGGCAGTAAGTTTCTGACTATCGTTTCCCCGTTCTATTTCTTTGTCTGCATAAAGATAGTAATTGACGGCGGTGTAAGAGGCTGCGGCGTTATGACGCCGTTTATGATAAGCACCTGTCTTGACCTTGCATTGCGTGTTATTTTCGCCTATATCCTCTCTCCGTTCTTCGGCTCGGACGGAATATGGCTGTCGTGGCCCGTAGGCTGGGTGCTTGCGCTGGTTGTAGATCTGTTCTTTTACAATTACTACATAAGAAAAGGCAAAGCCTTTACGGCGAGCGGCGGCGAGTCGCCGCAAACTGTTCGCCGTTCTGACGATCAGCGATCGGCTTAACCTCCGTTACCGGCGGACGGCACACTTTAATTTTACATTAAAACTTTATATCAATGTCCGTTGTCCGAAAAGACGGCGGACTTTTTGTATAATGAATGATGAAAAAGGAATAGTGCTTAATATAATGTGAATGATATTGAGCTTTAAGAGGTTCCGGGTTGAGCGCAACGTGTGAAAAAAGAAGTATCGCAAATAGCTCCCTTGTGTAAATGCTCATGTACGGTAGAGAAGCACAAAGCAAAACAAAGA
>ULRQ01066058.1_pt1 | contig 12722 bp, 10 predicted proteins | sample 1955491 | NCBI WGS metagenome assembly ULRQ01 (sample SAMEA4835684, study PRJEB28245) | human gut metagenome | biome: gut microbiome; material: fecal sample | place: Denmark | collected 2008 | reverse complement strand
TTCTCGTTTGGGCGTACGCCTTGAGACGATTTCAATTCAGGACGGCTACACGGCATTTGAATTCATGCTGGCCAAGCAGTTCAACGGCATGCCGCACGATGTCACTGAAGAAAACCTTCAGGCACGTATCCGCGGTGTCATTCTGATGGCTATTTCCAATAAGTTCGGCTCGATGGTTGCTACGACCGGGAATAAGAGCGAAATGGCGGTCGGTTATTCAACCCTGTACGGCGACCTGGCAGGCGGTTTCGCCGTGATTAAAGACGTCTACAAGACTCAGGTCTACGCTTTGTGCCGCTGGATTAACGAATGCAGTAAAGAGAATCCGGTTTTCCCGGAAACGATACTGACTCGTGCTCCGAGCGCGGAGCTTCGTGAGAATCAAAAGGATCAGGATTCTCTGCCGGATTACAGCGTGCTCGACGAGATTCTTCGCCGCTTCATCGAAGATCGTGAAGGGCCGGAAGAGATTGTTGCAGCAGGCTTTGACCGTGCCGTCGTCGACAAAGTTTTAAGAATGGTCAGCCGTGCGGAATACAAGCGCCGCCAGTCTCCGATCGGACCTAAGGTGACAAAAGTCGCTTTCGGGCGGGATTGGCGCTTCCCGGTCACTAATAAATACAGACTTTAAGAGTAAAATTTCTGAAAAAATTTCGGGAGAAAAAATGAAACAAGTCGTCGCTATTATCAAGCCCTTCAAACTTGACGAAGTGAGAGAGGCACTCGCAGAAATTGGTGTTCAGGGTATGACCGTGACCGAGGTCAAAGGTTTCGGCCGTCAGAAAGGACATACCGAACTTTACCGTGGTGCGGAGTACGTCGTAGACTTTCTGCCCAAGATGAAGATTGAGTGCGTGGTCGACGACTCGCTGGTCAACATGGCGGTCGAAGCGATTATGAAAACCGCCCGTACCAACAAGATCGGCGACGGAAAGATTTTCGTGATGCCGGTCGAAGAGGTGATTCGAATCAGAACTGGTGAAACCGGAAACGCTGCCGTCTAACAAAACGAAAGACCGATGCCGCAAAGCATCGGTCGAATTTTTTTTCTGCCGGTTAAGGCGCTAAAAGAACATAAACGGCGCCGGCTCCTCCGTCATAAGGCGGCGCCTGTACAAAGGCGAGCACCTCTTTTCGCTGAGCCAGCCAAACCGGAACCTTTTCCTTTAAAACAGGCTTCCGTCCAGCAGAGCCGAATCCTTGTCCGTGGATGATTCGCACGGCACGGTGTCCGGCTTTTCTCTCCTCGTTTAAGAATTCCACCAGAAGCAGTCTGGCTTCCTCCGACGTGTACCCGTGAAGATCCAAGGTACCTTTAACGGACCATGCGCCCTGGTGCAGTTTCTTGGGAACATCGGGCGCCATAGAAGGTGCCCGATAAGACAGCCGTTCATCGGAATCCAGAAGGTGATCGATACTGATGTTGTCGGACAAAGAGTCTTCGAGCACCGCCTTTTCGTCGGCGTAGCGCTGACGAGGAATGGGTGCCGGCTTCGGCATGGCGTGGAAGACTTTATCTTCCCTGCCTATTTTTTTTTTGACTCCGAGTTCTTTCATTGCATTCTCGAACTCGTGAGCTTTAGCCTCAGCCTCTTTACGCTTTTGTTCCTTTTCGGCAGCGATTCGTGCTTCTTCTTCCTGTTTGACTTTCAGTTGTTCCTTCAAGCCCATCAGAGAAGCGAAAGACTCTTTATCGACATTCATTTCTGTTAATCAACCAAACCGTTTGTTTCTAAATAGTTTAAGGCGTCCAGAGCAGCCATACAGCCGGAAGCAGCGCTGGTAATGGCTTGACGGTAAACCTGGTCCTGGCAGTCGCCGGCGGCAAAGACACCCGGGAGGTTGGTGGCCTGAGCAGCGCCGGAGGCAATACCTTTAGTGACGATGTAACCGTGGTTCATCTCCAGCTGGTCTTCGAACATCTTGGTGTTTGGGGAGTGGCCGATGGCAATGAAAACGCCCATAACCGGAATGTCTTCCTTTTCACCCGTCTTGAGGTTGTTCAAACGGACGCCGGTCACACCGGTCTTGTCGCCCAGGATTTCGTCCAGCGTGCAGAACTCGTGGAGAACGATCTTGCCTTCGGCTGCGACGGCTTTAAGACGATCTACCATGATTTTTTCAGCGCGATACTGGTCGCGGCGGTGGATCATGTGAACCTTGGAGGCGATACCGGCAAGATAGATGGCCTCTTTAATTGCGGAGTCGCCGCCGCCGACGATGGCAACTTCCTGGTTGCGGTAGAAGAAACCGTCGCAGGTTGCGCAGGCGGAAACGCCTTTGCCCTTGAATTCTTCTTCACTGGGAAGACCGAGATACTTAGCGCTGGCGCCGGTAGCAATAATCAGAGCGTCGCAAGTGTAGTTGCCGTTGTTGCCGACCAAACGGATCGGTTTTTCGTTCAGATGAGCTTCGGAAATTTCATCGAAAACGATTCTTGTTTCAAAACGCTCAGCATGTTCGCGCATGCGCTGCATAAGTTCCGGACCCATCACGCCTTTGGGGTCGCCGGGCCAGTTGTCGACTTCAGTCGTTGTTGTCAGCTGACCGCCTTGCTCCATACCTGTAATGAGAGTAGGTTTTAAGTTAGCGCGGGCGGCATAAACGGCGGCGGTATAGCCGGCGGGGCCCGAACCGATGATCAAAACTTTACTGTGTTCGGTATTGGTAGTCATGTTCTACTTCCTTTAATATTCACAAATTGTCCAACGATTATAGAGCGTTGGTTTACAACTAGAATTACGGAAACACCATTTAACACATAATGAGCAACTCGATAGAAACCTCCTTCTTATATAGAAATTTCCCCCGGTTTCGGAATAATTCCGAAGACGAGGTCGGCGCCGGAGGAAAACTCTGGGGTCTGGTTCTCTTTTGCGTTTGCGCGGCGGCTTGTATCGCTCTTTCTCTTGTTCTGGGAAGTTATGACTACTCGGATCCGGGATTTTCACGCTTCAATACCAAGCTCCAAGTCAGCAACCTCTTCGGAGTGCAGGGTGCTTGGACGGCCGATCTGTTCTATCTTTTATTCGGCTGGGGCGCCTGGGTCTTTGTTATCGGACTCTTTTATTTTCTGGTTCGCGGCTTAAAACGCCTGCGAGGAAAAAAAGTTTCCGTTTCTCCGATCCCGATGGGTTTCCGTATTTTGGCTTTCTGTGTGTTGGTCCTTAGTTGCTGTGCGCTGTTCTTCCTTCGGTTCCATACTCATTCCGAAGGGCTTCCCGGCACGACAGGCGGAGCGCTTGGAAGCGCGATCGGATCCGAGCTCCTCTATTGGATGAGCCTAGAAGCAGCCACGGCTTTCGTTCTTGTTTTAGTTCTGTTTTGTTCTTCCGTGTTTTTCGGTTTTTCTTGGATGTCGGTCGCGGAACAAATCGGAAGAACTTTTGAGCGTTTATTCCGCAGAGTGGCTTCAATTAAGCAAAGCAAAGAAGATGACGCTTTTGCGAAAGCCTCTATGGAGGAAAGAGAGAAGTCGCTTCAGGACCGACAAGGGCCTTCTCCCGAACTGCCTGCGCTTCCTGCTGCTTCCGCTCCGGTTGTTCAGCCGCGGGCTGAAGAGATTAAAACTGAGGAACTTTTATTCGCTGATGATAAGGAAGACGAGGTGAAAGGTCCGGATCAATTTAAACCGATTGATTATGAGCGCGATCCGGAAGACTTGGCACCGGCCTCACTCCGCCCTACGCCCGAAAATACCGTTGCGCCGATGGAAAAAGAACCCTTCGATATTGAAGATATCCGCGATGAAGAGGAAAGTGTCAAAGATCTGCCGATCGAAGATCATGTCGTTGAACAGCCAGCCCGGCTGATCGAAGAAGTTCCGGAAGAACCGAAGGAGTTTGTCCTGCCTCCGGTGTCGTTGCTGAACGATCCTCCGTTTGAAGCGGTTCAGGTCAGCAGGGAAGAATTGAACCTGACCTCTCAGCGTATCGAACACATACTTCAAAATTATAAAATTAACGCTAAGGTTCTTTCTGCTCTGCCGGGGCCGATTATTACCCGGTTCAAACTGCAGCCGGCTCCGGGCGTCCGCTCTCGTAAGTTCGTGGAAGTAGCAAAAGACTTGGCTCGCGGCTTAGGACAGCCCAATGTTCGTATTGTAGAGAATATGCAGGAAGCTGACTGTATTGGTCTTGAAGTGCCGAATTCTTCTCAGTCGGTACAGACGATTTATCTGAAAGAAATTATCAACAGTCACCCCTTCCAGTCGAGTACTTCTCCGCTGACCTTGGCACTTGGTAAAGGCGTTGCGGGCGACCCCGTCGTTATTGACTTGGCTAAAGCTCCTCATCTATTGGTCGCCGGTACTACGGGTTCCGGTAAGTCCGTCGGTATCAACGCCATGATTCTGTCGATGCTGTATAAGAATCCGCCTGATAAGCTCAAGCTGATTCTGGTTGATCCGAAGGAAGTGGAATTCAGTCCCTACGAAGATATTCCCCATCTTTTGACCCCGGTGATTACGGATATGGCCAAGGCGGCTCATTGTCTGGCCTGGGCCGTCCGCGAAATGGATCGACGCTACAAACTGCTGAAGATGGCCGGACAGAAAAACTTTGACGGTTACAACCAGCGAATTCGCGAAGCGAAGGAAGCCGGTACTCCGATTATGAATCCGCATGCCCAGCCGCCGATTCCTTTGGAAGAGATCCCGTACATCATTATCATCATCGACGAGTTGGCTGACTTGCTGATGGTTTACGGCAAGGAAGTAGAGACTCAGATCATGCGCCTGACCCAAAAAGCCCGAGCGGCCGGCATGCACATGATTATCGCCACACAGCGTCCGAGTGCTGATATTGTCACGCCGGTGATTAAAGCTAACTGCCCGTCGCGTATCAGCTTCCAGGTCTCCAACCGCTATGACTCGACGACGATTCTGAATACTCCGGGTGCGGAAGAATTGCTTGGTCGCGGCGACATGTTCTATATGAAGCCCAGTGCTCAGTTGCAGCGCATTCACGGTGCATTTGTTCCGGACGAAGAAATTTACCGTGTGACCGAGTTCCTCAAGGAACAAGGCAAGCCGGAATATGTCGATGGTGTGACTGACGCACCTGAGGAAGAAGAGGAAGAGGTTGAAGAAACTTCTTCCGCCCGCAATGAAGGTAACGAACTTTATGACAAGGCAGTTCAGCTGGTTACGACGGAAAATCGCCCGTCTATCTCCTACCTGCAGCGCCGTCTAAACATCGGCTATAACCGTGCCGCCAACTTGATCGAAAAAATGGAACAGGAAGGCGTGGTGTCTAAACCGAACAGTATGGGCAAACGCCGAGTTTTAGTTGGTTCCGGTCCCTCAATGGATTAAACGTTCACACATGAAAAACGGAAGGTTTCGAGGCCTTCCGTTTTCTGTTAATAGGAACTGATTAGTTTTCAGAAGCTTGAGCAAACAGACCGCGCTCAGCTGCCCATGTCCAGGGCGTATCCAGCCAAGCATCGATTTGTTCTTTCTCGTTTGCGTCGATAAGGCCTAATTTTTCGGCTTTTTCAACAATGAACGCAAAAGGAAGAAGCTGATAAGCGGTGATGTGATGCTTTTCAAAGTTTCTCATCGTCTCCGGCATATCAAAGTTAGTGATTGCAAAGCAGGCTTCTACGATGGCGCCGGCTTCACGAAGTACTTTGGCTGCATCCAATAAAGAAAGACCGGTAGAAAGATGGTCCTCAATGATGAGAACTTTTTTGCCTTTGACGTCGATACCGTCGATTCGACTGAGGTTGCCGTAACTCTTGGTAGCGCGGCGAACCGTGACGAACGGAACGCCGAGGCGGTAAGCCAGGGCGGCGCCGTGAGAAGTTCCGGCGCCTTCAACGCCGGCGATGACGTCAAAGTCCAGCTTAAGTTCAACGATGCGGGATGCCATCGTTTCAACAATATCTCTCCAGGCTTCCGGATAAGAAGGAAGGATACGGTTATCAACGTAAATCGGAGTGACCAGACCCGAGCGAAGACGCATAGGCTTGTCTTTGAGAAATACGATGGCGTTATGACTGAGGAGGTGTTCAGCCATGATATCTTGAGCGATAAAAGAAGTAGGCATTGCTGACACTCCTAGATTTGGATAGAGAAGTCGGTGTTTTCCAGCGGCGGCAGACCGAGGACTCGGCGTCCGTTGACCGTTGCAATCTTTGCCAGGGCTTCCATTTCGTCATAACGGCAGCCGGTCGCAAGCGTCATCAGTTCGTGCCACATATCGCCGCCATTCCAAGGCACCATGGCGTCGCAGACGTTATCCGTACCTAAGGCAACCGTGATGCCGGCAGGATCGAGCTCATCGACAGGAGTCATCGAGTTATGGACAGGGCCGATACTTTCCGAACGCGGTGTGTCAATCCAAGCAGTAGGGCAGGCGATCATCATGACGTCGGCTTTTTTCATCAGATCGTACAAGCGGCGGCGATACATTCTGGAGTGAGCTGCGATGGAAATACCGTGAATGGCCACAACTTTGCCCTGCATACCGTGTTCAATGGTTTTAGCGCACAGCTCTTCGGTTTCATATTCAAGCGATTCATTAAATTGATCGACGTGAACGTGAACCATCTTATTGAGGCGTTTTGCAGTGCTCAAAATAATGTCAAAAGCTTCGGAGCCTTTTCCGTAGTCCTTTTCATCGCGTTTAGGAAGGGCACCTATGATGTCGACCATTTCGGAGCCGATATCGAACCATTGTCTGGCCTCAGGGTCGATAACACCCTTGAGCGTCTGGTTAGCGAATTTAACAGTCAGCTGGTCTGCGTAATGCTCTCTTGCTCGAACGCCGGCTTTGATAGCGCGGTCTCTGCTCTGCGGGTCGATGTCCACGAAGGTACCGACGGCAGTGACGCCTTGAGAAATCATGAGCTCGAAGAATTGACAAAACCTTCTGTAGAAGTCCTCTTCAGTGGATTCTGACTTCAGCTTATCCAGCGCATCCCATTTCTGCTGTAGCGTGCAAGTCTTTCTCATATGCAGTACATCCGGACTCAGCGTAAAGGAACGGTCTGCATGAGCATGGGTATTCACCCATCCGCCGTTCCTTTTGATGACCGGTTCAATCATCGAGCGAATAGTAAGAGGAGTTTCCAAGTTCATTTCAATTCCTGTAAAAAACGGCCTCCCGAAATTGGGAAGGCCGTTGAAGAAAACAGTTATTCTTGGGCTTGCGCAAAGCCCTCCAAAAAGACAGAAGTTTTTCTTCTTGAATTTGGATTATTCCTGTTTTCATGAGCTAGGAGCATAGCAAAAATAAGATGAGATTTTTTGATTAAAAGCCTGAGAGAACAAACAAATCGCAAACAATGTTTGCAAGAAAACGCTAGTCTTAGTAAAACTACTAATCATCATTTATGATTAGTTCATCGCTAACTTTTGTTAGATTGAGGAAGAAGCGTTTCATGAAAAAAACAGCACTTTTGACCATTACCGGTTTATTTCCGTTCGTTGTTTTTTCCCAGCCGTTGGATCTGTTAAATAATTTTTTGAATGAGACAAAACAGGCTTCCGGTGCTTTTGAGCAACAAACCTTTCAAAAAGACGGAAAACCTGCAGAAGAATTACAGAAAGGAACGTTCTCGTTTTCTCGGCCCGGAAAATTTGTTTGGACTTATACCAGCCCGTATCCTCAGAAGATGGTTTGCGACGGCAGCCGAATCTATATTTGGGATGAGGATTTAAACCAAGTGACTGTTCGGTCGGCTAAAGGAGCTATTCCTAAGAGTCCTGCCTCTATCCTATTCGGAACTCAGTCCTACAAAAAAGATTGGAATGCGACACAACCCAAGCAAGAAGACGGATATACCTGGATCACGCTAACGCCTAAAGCCAAGGACGCTTCGGTGAACTCAGTTTCTTTCGGATTTAAGTCTGAAAAACTTGAAAAACTCATTTTTGTCGGATCGATGGGTGAGAAGACAAATCTAACGATTTCCGATCTTAAGACTGATGTTCAGTTAAGCCCCGAGACTTTTAAATTCACGGCTCCTAAAGGTGCGGACGTGATCGAAGTCAAGTGAAGAATCTTTGTTCCGGCCTGGCGCAGGAATCTGAATTTTTAGCCAGGTACTCTGCGGCTGATAACGCGCAGTGCTTCTCTTTTTAGAAAAAATTGTGCGATTTGTGTTTCTTTTGTCAGTTTTTATGCCCAAATTTGTGGGGAGAGTCGGTTTAATTTTTAGACGGCGCTAAATAGTGTTATTCTCCGAGTAGCAGAACACACGGGGAGCCAGGTCTTCTAATCCAGTCCCTTATAAGTAAAAAGAAGGCCGGCTTGTATTGATGGACACAAAGAACGAAGTTTTTCGTCCGGCGAGAAGTCGGGTGAACTCTGCCTTCGTTAGCAACGGAGGCATGAATGAGTAAGGTTTTTCTATGCGGCGATCCGCACGGAGAGTTTGACCACATCCTGAGCGCCATAGACCAATGGCACCCGGATGCGGTTCTGATTCTCGGCGACCTGACGCCGTCTCATTCCTTGGATGAGATTTTTAAAGGTGTTAAAGGAACCAAGATTTACTGGATTCCGGGCAATCACGACACTGACTCAGACCTTATTTATGACCGTCTTTGGAGGTCTTCTTTCGCTAAACATAATCTCCACGGCAGAGTTCAGGACGTTTGCGGCGTTAAAGTGGCCGGTTTAGGCGGTGTATTCCGCGGCCAAATTTGGATGCCTCCGGCAATGCCGCTTTATGCTTCTCCAAGCCTTTTCATCCGAAAGATCGGCAAGAGCGGAATGTGGCGCGGCGGTCTTCCCCGCAGACACCGTTCGACGATTTTCCAGAGTGTCTATGAAAAACTCAAGGAATGCAAGGCTGACATCCTGATTACGCATGAAGCCCCCTCGATGCATCCGAAAGGCTTCAAAGCCTTGGACGATCTTGCTGTGAAAATGGGTTGCAAAATTATCTTTCACGCCCACCAGCATGAAAGCAAGCGCTATTGCCCGTGCAACGGACTCTGCGCACGCGGAATCGGACTTCGCGGAATCATTGATTTAGAAGGAAACGTTATCGTTCCCGCACAGGTCGATCCGCGCGAGCTCGAAGCAAAAGTCCGATCTGTACCTTCTCCGGTGAAAACTCAGTTAAGAAGAACGCCGGCTTCTAAGTTCCGGCGTCTCAATCGATTCAATCGGTTTTCAAGAAAGGGATGGTCTAACAGGCCCCCCAAAAAGGAACGACAGGGATAAGTTCTCCGTCAGCGGGTGCAGCCTGATTATCAGCCAAGTAAATGAAACAGTTGGCTTTTATCATGGACTTTAAGGCGCCCGTTTTTTGTGAACCTGCAGGCGTCACCGTTACTCGGCCGTCTTCCATTGTCAACAGACCTCTTTGGAAATCTGTGTAACCTACATTCTTCTTGAACTTGCCTTTTGCCGCCGCTAAGGCATAGACCAATTTAGGATCCTTCTGACCGGAGAGTAATGCCAAGGCAATGGAGACAATGGCATAGAAAGTGACTTGTGCAGCAGTGGGATTTCCCGGGAGACCGAAGAAATATGCCTTTCCGATTTTTCCGACAGCTAAAGGTTTGCCCGGCTTAATTAGACAGTGCCAGGAAATGAGTTCCCCGATCTCTAAGACAACTTTTCTTGTGAAATCGGCTTCTCCCACGGAGACACCGCCGGAGGTAATCACGGCATCGCACTCTTGAGAAGCTCTTAAAAGACATTCTCTCAAGGTTTCAGGATTATCTTTGATAACACCGTAATCGATGATGTCAAAGCCTTTTTCTCTTAACATCGCTCCGATGCAGTAACGGTTCGAATCGTAAATTTTTCCCGGAGCAAGTGGCTGATCGATGCTTTGAAGTTCGTCGCCCGTGGAGAAAAAGCCGACCTTCACCTTTTTAAAAACAGTTACCTTGTGAATACCGAGCGCTGCAAGGAAATTTATTTCCGGCGCATGGAGCAGCGTACCCTTCGTCATGCAAACGTCACCGCTCCTGATCTCTTCTCCTTTTCGGCGGACATTGTCATCGGCCCTTACTTCCGACGGGAAAGTAATTTCTTTATCGTCGGCCTTCACAATTTCCTGTTTGACGACGGTGTCCGCTCCTTCCGGTACTTCTCCGCCGGTCATAATACGAACACATTCACCTGACTGCAGCTTTTTCGGGTAAGGATGACCGGCAAAAGAGGATCCGACCTCTTTTAACGTAAAACCTTCAGGTTTGATGTCTTCCGAACCAAAAGCCCAGCCGTCCATCGCTGAGTTATTAAAAAGCGGAAGGTCGATGGGTGAATGAAGATCTTCAGCTAATACAAAACCAAGCGCTTCGGAAATCGTCTTTTCTGCTGTTGAAGCCACAGGCTCGATATAGGAACGCAGAAATTCGAGTGTCTGCGTGTAGGTTTTAACTTCCATCGGAAAGCTCCTGTTCTAACGTTTTGTTTAATAGTTCCAGCTCTTCAAGCGTGTTGAGGTTCATGAAATCGCCTTCATCGATTTCACAGTCCAATTCGAGTGCACCAAGATGCTCTAGGAATCCCAGAACGCTCCGTTTATTTGAATCCAAGAATGAGGTTAGCGAGGGCAGGACGTCTTTATGAAGCAGGCAGTGCAGAGGTTCCTTTTTACCTTTGTGAGTTGGAAAAACACAGAGTGCCTGTTTCTCTTTCGCTGTCTTATGCAAAAGTCCGGCCAGATTTCTCGGTAGAAACGGGGTATCCGTCGGTGAGACGAAATACCAAGGACCGCCTAAGTCTTGTTTTAAGATAGTTTCGATTCCGGCTAAAGGCCCCGGATAATCCTGACGAACATCCTTGAACACAGGATAACCGTAAGAATCAAATTCGGCGGCAAACTCATTAGAGCTAATGAATATGGACTTGACTTGAGGTTTCATGCGTTCGATGACCAAGCCTGCGAGTGTTCGGCCTCCAAGAAGCTGAGCTCCTTTATTTACGCCTCCCATTCTTCGGGCTTTTCCGCCTGCCAAGAGAATTCCGCTGATTTCGTTTTTTGTTTCGTTACTCATTCGCAATAAATCTACAAAGTGTGTTCAGCCAATGCCGAACATCTGAGTTATCACTTGATTGTATTACTCCTGGATTTTGAATCGAACAAAAGGACAGTGTATCCCGAACATATCGTTTGACTGGAGCCTACAAAAGTCTGATTTGTCATTTGCTGTTTTAGGACGTAAGACATCACCTGACGTACTAAGGAGGACGATGAAATAAATAAACTATTGTCGGTGTTTCATCATGAGCGAACTGAAATACATAGCTTCTAAAAACGGCTTGAAGTACAAAATCGTGCGTTTCGAAGCAGGTTCTGAGGGCAAGCGAGCGAAAATCAATCAAAAGGCAGCTACCGTAGATTTCACTGTCTATCCAGCTAAGTTCGAGCCTAATCTGAAATTGACAAATGAAGAAATTGAAGAGATCAGTGTTTTCACAAAAACAATGGAGACCGAGCTTGAAGCAGCAGAAGTCAAAGAATTTATTCTTCGGTACAGGGAAGGGTTGAGGGTTGAAATCATTAGCAAAGCTACGGGGGGGGGGCTGCCCCGAAATCATCGCAGACCTAGTTGACTCATTGAAGCGCGCCCTGGTTCCTAAAGAAACATTGGAAGCTTCGCCCGATCACCTTTGTTTCTTGGTCGAAGGCGAGACGGAAGGAAACTACATTTCTGCCTATGCGAGAAGACTTGGTGTGCTGAATAAGATCTCCATTATCAAGCCATCAGGCAATTCACCGGCTGAAATGGTAAAGGAAGCAGCCAGAATTCTGGCGCTGGATGAATTAAAAGGAACGACATTAAGAGATGTTTGGTGTGTTTTCGATCGGGATAGACATCCTTCCTACCGGGAAGCTTTCGAACTAGCTTCTCGCAATAGAAGAATTCGTCTTTGCTGGTCCAATCCCTGCATAGAGCTTTGGTTCTTGATGCACTTTTTAAAACTTCCATGCGGATTAACAGCATCAGTCCGTTTTCCTGGCCCGACACAAACTCAACTGCTCAAAGTTTCTGAAAGCATGGAAAAGGAAATTATTGAGCAGGTTTACTACAAATTATTCGATCCTGAAGAAAGCTTGGAAGCCCTTATGAAACAGTGGCCTAGCTACAAGAAGAACGGATTGGGTTATGTAGAAGAACTCCACTCGAAATTGCCATTTGCAATGGTGCAGTACCAGAATTCTGATAAAGACCCCAATCAAATAGGATCGTGTTTTCCTGAGTTGCTGAAAGCTCTTGCGGATATAGCCGGCAAAACTTTAGAGGACGCTTCAGAAGTATCAGCAGTTCTAAACATCGACAATACTGAGCTTTTGGCAATCGAAGAAAAAATAGCCGCGGCTCAGAATAAAGTAGAACAAGCGAGGGCAGGCTATTTGCTGGCTAAGAGCAAGCGTGCTTCACAAAATAACAACAAGAACAGAGTGTACGAAGAAAACCAAGCCAAATTTTTAAAGAATGCGGAAGGCCGGTTGAGTTACCTCCTGGAACTCAAGGAAAAGCTCTCCTCAAAGACAACGCAAGAAGAGCCTCCGAGTAGGGACAATAATGACTAATACGTAAGCGTGACATTGAAGCCTTTATTGAGATAAAAAAAAATCTGTTGAAAGAAAGTTGAATTTTGTTGACTTGACAATCCCAAAATAAGCATTCATAATTCGCCTCCGTTTTTCGACGCAGTAATGTAGCGGGGAGCACAGAAACGAAGTTTTACATTTGAAGTTGTTCAGTCGCTTGACAGAAAATTTTAAACGAGTAGAATTTTAAT
>ULRQ01067190.1_pt1 | contig 12752 bp, 7 predicted proteins | sample 1955491 | NCBI WGS metagenome assembly ULRQ01 (sample SAMEA4835684, study PRJEB28245) | human gut metagenome | biome: gut microbiome; material: fecal sample | place: Denmark | collected 2008 | reverse complement strand
TATTGGGCAGCCTTGTATGGGTCGTCTGTTGCTGCGGCAAGTTCCTCGAAACATTTACCAAGCAAAGATAAAGGCTTGTTTCCGCTGCTTGCCACATCAAGTATGCTCTCTGTCTCAAATGCAGCATTATACAGCCACAACACAGCTTCTTCATAGTCTGTCTGGTTCATGTAAAATGTACCGAGAATCAGACACATTTCAGCAGGAGGATTGTCGGCAACTGCTTTTAAAGTGGTCTTAAAGAATGCGTCAGTGTCACCGTCTGCCATATATATCTTAGCAAGAATACAGTTGATTTCTTTCATTAAATCATTGCTTCTGCCTTCTTTGGAAAGAACATTTTCAAATATATTCCTGAAAGCAATAAAGTCGGAATCTTCACCGGATATAAGAAGCTCTTTACACAGCATGGTAACTACATAATCTTCAATGTGGATACCTTTTTCAAATGCTTTGAAATATGTTGAAAAGTCTCTTTTGCTATGGTCGCCCGACTGCATGTGAAGAATTTCAATGTCACTGTCATATACGATTGGCGTGAGCCGTACTGTTTCATGTATTGGTGAAATCCATGTGAATGGACGGAGCCTTTTGAAAAGCTTCGGGCGGAGTTCTTTGTGTGCATTGTATACAGAATTATATTCTGATGCATTGACATAATACATCTGGACAATGTCTATCTCTGGAAGAAGCATATGTTTCAATTCTCTTAATGCGTAGTTGTTAGTATCATCAAGCACTTCGTCTGCGTCAGCACTGAATATGTAGTCACATTCAGCTTTGGAAAATGCGAAATTTCTTGCGGCTGAAAAATCATTTATCCATTCAAAATCATATATTTTATCGGTGTAGTGAGCGGCAATTTCTTTGGTATTGTCAGTTGAGCCTGTGTCTACAATAATCAATTCATCATAAGTTCCTGCGTATGAATCAAGACACCTTGCAAGAATGTCCTGCTCATTTTTTACAATCATGCACATGCTTATTGATATCATGTTTTTCTCCTGTTCTTAATTGGATTTATATAGGTTATATCGGTAAATGCCTTGATTTTTTTAGGTATTCGTAAGATACTTGTTATCAATGATAACATATATCTGATACGAGGTACACAATGTCAAAAAAGAAATCTGCAGCAGAACCAGTTGAATATATAGACAGTCAGGCTTTTGACGCGGCGAAAGAGAAGATAATCGGTAAGAGCCATAATGACAAGGGGATAGGTACTTTGTCGGAAAAGACACTGCATGCAGTATTAAAAATGTATTATGAACCTGATGAGGATAATCATGAGGTTGCAATAGACGGTTATTTTGCAGATATATATAATGAGCATGGGATAATTGAGATTCAGACAAGGCAGCTTAACAAGTTAAGGGATAAGTTGTCAGTGTTCCTGAATGAATATCAGGTGAGGGTTGTATATCCGATGCCGTATGAAAAGTATTTAAGCTGGATTGAGCCGGAAACAGGGGATATTACTTCCAGAAGAAAGTCTCCAAAGCGATGCTCTGTGTATGACGCGATGTTTGAACTGTATAAGATTAAAGCATTTTTAAAGAATCAGAATCTTAAGGTTACATTGCTGCTGATTGATATGGAAGAATATAAGCTTCTTAATGGCTGGAGTTACGATAAGAAGCGCGGAAGTGTGCGTTATGACCGCATTCCTGTTGGAATAAGAAAGATAGTTGAACTGGACTGTCCGCAGGATTATATGCAGTTTGTACCAGAAGGGCTTGAGAAGAACTTTACTTCAGCGGATTTTGCAAATGCAGCGCATATTGACAGGCAGACTGCTGCCAGTGTACTTGCAATGCTTAATTACATGGAACAGGTTAAAAGAGTCGGAAAGACAGGCAATGCCTATATATACGATATTGAAGAACATTATTGAATGGAGATAGTATGTACTCTGTAAATGGAAACTGCTTTCGAATATCTGTAAGGAATCTTGTGGAATTCATGTGCGCAGAAGGTGATATTGACAACAGGAATACAGGCAGCAATGATGTGAAAATCATGCAGGAGGGGGCAAGGATTCACAGGAAAATCCAGCACAGCATGGGAACTATGTATCATGCAGAAGTGCCTTTAAAGATTGAGATACCGCTTGTATCTGACTTAGGGATTGAGTATGTATTACAGGTTGAAGGCAGGGCTGACGGTATTATTGCAGATATTAATTATGACGAGGATGGCAATAAAGGGCCGGAGAGCGATGCAATAATTGATGAGATAAAGACTATGCAGACAGATGTTTCTCTGCTGAAAGAACCGGTCTATGTGCATAAAGCCCAGGCACTGGTATATGGCTATATATATGCAAGCCAGAAGAAGCTGTCAAAGATTGGAATCCAGATGACTTACGTTACTCCTGAGCCTGAGACAATCAACAAGTTTCTGGAAGAATATACATTTGAAAGAATTGAAGAGTGGTTTAATAAGCTGATTACGGGCTTTAAGAGATGGACTGATTATACATTTGATGAGAGGCATAAAAGGACGGAATCAATCAGAGAACTTAAGTTTCCCTATGAATACAGGGAGGGGCAGAAGAATCTGTGCGTGAGTGTATACAGGGCTATTGAAGATAATACCAATCTATATATTCAGGCACCTACAGGTGTCGGAAAGACGTTGTCTACTGTGTTCCCGGCTGTGCAGGCGTTAGGACAGCAGATGTCAGACAAGATATTTTACCTGACTTCAAAGACAATAACGAGAACTGTTGCGGAGGATACTTATGCTATATTAAGAGATAACGGGCTTCATATGAGAACTGTTACTCTTACAGCGAAGGACAAAATATGTCCACTTGATGAGCGCAACTGCAACCCCGTGGCATGTCCTTATGCCAAGGGGCATTTTGACAGGATTAATGATGCTGTGTACGACATAATAACGAGCCAGATGGTTATCGGAAGAGATAATGTCATGGAATATGCCAACAGACATAATGTCTGCCCGTTTGAGATGTCGCTTGATGTTTCGTACTGGTGTGATGGAATTATATGTGATTATAATTATGTATTTGACCCGGATGCGTCGCTTAAGCGGTATTTTGGCAATGGTGCGAAGGGTGATTATGTGTTTCTTGTGGATGAAGCACATAACCTTGTGGACAGAGCAAGAGAAATGTACAGTGCAGTGTTGAAAAAAGAAGATTTTCTTGCGGCTAAGAAGCTTGTCAAAGAGATGGACAAACGGCTTGCAGGCGCACTTGACAGATGTAACAAGCAGTTGCTCGAATATAAAAGACAGTGCGATACATTCATGGTTGTGAGTGGTCTTGGAACATTTCCAGCCAGCCTTGAGCGTGTAATGGGACTTATGCAGAAGTTTATGGAAAGGCATAAGGGTGAGCCTGTGACTAACGAGCTGCTCGAGTTTTTCTTTGCAGTGAGACATTTTCTTAATATGTATGACTGTGCTGATGAAAAATATGTCTATTATAATGAGCATGATAATGATGGAAACTTTCTTGTACATCTGTACTGTGTTGACCCGTCTGGCAACATAAGTGAGAGACTTTCACAGGGCAGAAGCACGGTATTCTTCTCAGCAACGCTGCTTCCGGTCAATTATTTTAAGGAAATGCTTTCAGGTGATGTATCAGAAAGAGCGGTGTATGCACACTCTTCTTTTGAACCTGATAATAAGAGAATTGTCGTGGCTACTGATGTGACAAGCCGTTATACAAGAAGAAACGCAAGGGAATATGCCAAGGTACATGATTATATTATGCATATGATTTCTGGCAGAAGCGGCAGATATATGGTGTTCTTTCCGTCATATTCTTACATGGAGAGTGTTCTTGAGTGCTTCAGGTGGGAAAATGGTGTTAATGTGGTCGAATGTGGTGGAGAATATACATTTTTACCAGAAAGCTGTGTAAATGTGCTTGTGCAGGGAAGGTTTATGAAGGAGGCTGACAAGGAAAATTTCTTATCAGCATTTTATGAGGAACTTCCAGAAGGGGCTTCGCTTGCAGGATTCTGTGTGCTTGGAGGAATATTTTCCGAAGGCATTGACTTAAAGGATGAGAGCCTTATCGGAGCTGTCATTGTCGGAACAGGGATTCCGATGGTGTGCAGGGAGCGTAACATTTTAAGGGATTATTTTGATGAGTTTGGTAAAAATGGATATTCTTATGCTTATGTTATTCCGGGAATGAATAAGGTGCTTCAGGCAGCAGGAAGGGTTATAAGGACGGATACGGATAAGGGAGTTATTGCACTTCTGGATGACAGATTTATGACTGGTGAATATGAGCGTATGTATCCTAGGGAGTGGAACAGGATATTTCCAGTCAGTCTGGGTAATGCTTATAAATGTATTAAGGATTTCTGGACGGAACAGGATATATAGGGCATTGATAAAAAATGTACAATGTTAGAACTTGTAGTCGGACTGTATGTGTGATAGAATTTAGACAGATATTATTAAGGTCCGGATATATGATGATTTGTTTTGATTATGGGAGATGGGCTTATGCAGAACGTGGAAGAGATTAATAAGAATATAGAAAACAAAACTGTAGACAAGCAGGTCTGGCAGTCTCTGGGATTTGATGAATTACAGACTATTGAGATTATCAGAGGAATTGAGAATGGCGTTGATGTGAGTGTGTATTGCAAAGAGGAATTTAACGCTGCCCAGATGAAAGCATTAAGACTTGGTCTGGAAGAAAAACTTGATGTAAGCAGATTTGCAGATGCACAGTATGATTATATGCAGATGGAAGAACTGAAGCAGGCTGTGCGTAGCGGAATGAATATGGATGATATATGTAATCCTAAGTTCAGTCATTCTGTTATGAGAGAGATAAGGCTTGCATCAGAGCTTAATTATGATCTGACCAGGTATGCAAAGCTTGGTTATTCAGGAGAGGTATTAAGACAGATAAGACTTGCAAAAAAAGAAGATATTGACCTTACATTTTTTGTTGAGGATAATTATGATGAATATCAGCTCAATGAGATAAGGCTGGGAATACACAGCTGTGTCGACATAACTAAGTATCTGCTTCATGAATATAATGGGAAACAGATGGAACAGATCAGACTTGGACTTGAGGAGGGGATAGATGTTACTCCGTATAACATGGTTGGATTTTCATCAGGACAGATGAAGCAGATAAGACTTGGACTTGAAGAAGGAATAGATGTTTCTGAATATGCAGATCCGTTTATTGATGCGGTAAGCATGAAAGAGGCAAGACACAGAATTTCTGATAAATGGAATGACGAGAAGCCTGCACTTAATGAATTGCAGTCACAGGAAATTCTTATGGGACTTACAAGCGGTGTAGATGTTTCTTTATATGCTGATCCAAGATATACCTTTAAAGAGATGGAGAAGATAAGACTTGCACTTGAGAGGGGAAGTAATCTGGATGGGCTGCTTAAGTATGGATGTTAAGATGCAGCTATTACAGTACAGTGTTTTGATAATGAATGGATAAGACCTTCGGAAAGGGGGAACAGCATGAGCAATACAGAAATAGTTAATGAAACAGCTGATATAGATGATATCGAGTTACATGAGGTTTATGTATATATTGCAGATGATAATATGAGCGCATCAGTCAGGCTTGGCAAATGTGATGAAGGATATACATATGATGAAGTCATGAATAAGCTATCGCTTAATGGAATTAAGACGGGAATAGATGAAGAAAAAATTCGATGGATGATTTTACAAAAAATATATGACCAGCCTGTTGAAGTTGCTTTTGGTAAACCGGTAGAGGCAGGAAAAGATGGATATTATGAGTTTTTCTTTGATACAGATGCAATTAATAATAACAGACCTACAGTAAGAGAAGATGGTTCTATTGATTACTTTAACCAGAAGAGATTTGAAAAGGTTAATGAGGGTGATCTGCTGGCAAGATATCATGAGCCGACTAAAGGGGAGTTTGGCTTTGATGTATGTGGAAAGCTGCTTGTTCCTAAGCAGGGTAAACCAAAGCCAAGACTGCATGGTAAGGGCTTTAAGACATCTGATGATGGTAAAGAAACTTATGCTGCAATATCTGGAAAGATTGAATACTGTAACTATGATTTAAGTGTTGTTAATGTATATGAGGTTAATGGTAATCTAGATATGAGCATGGGGAATATTGACTTTAACGGGGATGTTAATATTACAGGCAGTGTGAGAAGTGGTGTAACAGTTCATGCCATGGGAAGTATATATGTTGGAGGCTTCGTTGAGGGAGCAACACTTATTGCTGGGAAAGATATTGTATTAAAGGATGGTGTTAATACTAAGAATTCAGGAAAAATCGAGGCAGGGGGAAATATATCAGGCAGATTTTTTGAGAATACAGAGGTTATTGCCAAAGGAGACTTACAGTGTAATTATATTCTTAACTGCAGGGTGCTTACATATGGCAGGATATTTGTTGAGGGACCCATAGGTTCTATTATAGGTGGTGATGTAACTGGTGTTATGGGAATCAGTACTACATCATGTGGACATGAAAGCAATGTAAAGACTTTGTTGAGAGTTGGTTCGACCAAAGAAATCAGAAAAGAATATGCAGAACTTATTATGGAACTTAAGGAAGTAGACGGACAGATTGAAACTTTTGAAATGGCTAATAAGAAGTTTGAGATGATTAAACAGAACATGCCTGAAAAGTATGATAGTAAAATGGCATTGAGAGTTACCCAGTCAAAGATTGTAAAGATGGCTCAGAAAGCCAAGCTTGAAGAAAAGAGCAAGGCATTATACAATCTTATAAGAGATTCAGAGAGAGCAGTTGTTAAAGTAAAGAATCATATATATCCGGGAAGCAGGATATATATGGATGATAAGACTTACATGCCAAGTTCTGTATTTTCACATATAATTGTTAAGAAGACGCCAAGCACAATTATTCTTAGGGATTATGATGAATAAGTATATTACAGGGAGAGTATTATGATAGAAGAAGTTGTTTCGGTGGAATTGCCGGTGCATGAAAGGCTGGTAGTAAGAAAGAACAGACTTATGAATGAAGAAAACGGCATTGATATGCCAAGGATTTCTATAGTTACAGGCACTCATGGGGATGAACTTGACGGACAGTATATCTGCTATGAGGTTATCAGAAGGATTGAAAGAGAGAAGAATAAGCTTAAAGGAATTGTAGATATTTATCCAGATATTAATCCTCTTGGACTTGATACAGGTTCAAGAGGAATTCCTATGTTTGACCTTGATATGAACAGGGTTTTCCCTGGCGATAATAATGGAGCGATGGCTGAATATGTGGCAGCAGGTATTATTGAAGATATTATTGGAAGCGATCTGTGTATTGATATCCATTCAAGCAATATATTTGTAAATGAGATGCCACAGGTAAGAATTAATGATGATACGCAGGAAAAGCTTCTTCCTTATGCGAAGATGATGAATGCACAATTTGTGTGGATATATTCGTCTATTACTGTGCTTGATGCAACTCTTGCCTATAGTCTTAATCATCTTGGTGTGCCTACTCTTGTTACGGAGATGGGTGTTGGAAACAGAATTACGCCAAAGTATTGCAGGGATATTGTTGATGGTATATTTAACCTTATGTCTCATATGGGGATATGGGATGATGAGCCGAAAGAAGTGAATGAACCTATTATCTCTACAGAGGGTGAGGTTACATTTCTTACTGCTAAGGAAAGCGGAATATTCGTATCAGCAGTTGATTCTATGGGAAGGATTGGAATTGGAACGCATATAGGAGATATTATCGAACCTATTGAGGGAAGAATAATCCAGAGAATTGAATCGCCTACAGATGGAATTATATTTACATTAAGAGAGAATCCGGTAGTACATAAGGGGGCTCTTATAGCAAGAGTTTATGGTGGCAGATAATGAAGAAAGAGATTATTTATTCGTTAAAGGGTATATATAGAGAAGATTATCAGATAGAAGGCTACAGATTCGGCGGTGGTGAGAAGTCGGCATGTATTGTTGGTGCATTAAGAGGTAATGAGATACAGCAGCTGTATATATGTTCGCAGCTTGTTAAGGCACTTAAAGAGCTTGAGGCTCATGGCGCAATATCACACAATCATGAGATTCTTGTTATCCCATCTGTTAACAGATTTTCCATGAATGTTGGAAAGAGATTCTGGCCTACAGATAATTCTGATATTAACAGAGCTTTTCCTGGGGATGTTAATGGAGATACAACCAAGCAGATAGCAGGAACACTTTTTGACAGAATTAAGGGTTACAGTTATGGTATACATTTTGCGAGCTTTTATATGCCGGGTGATTTTATTCCTCATGTAAAGATGATGGATACAGGATTTCAGAGTGCAAGTCTTGCCAATCTGTTCGGACTTCAGTACGTTGTTATTAGAAAGCCGAAGCCAATGGATACAGTGACACTTAATTATAACTGGCAGATGAATGGTACTAATGCGTTTTCAATATATACTAACAGCACAGATATGATTGATGAGAAGTCTGCAAGACAGGCTGTGTCATCTGTTCTCAGGTTTTTAACCAGAATGGGTATTCTTAAGTACAACAATCACAGTGGATATATTGCAAGTGTTATCAACGAATTTGACCTTATGGCAGTAAAGACTTATGATGCAGGATTTTACAAGAGACTTAAAGAGCCGGGTGATCCTGTATATCATGGTGAGCTTATAGCACAGATTCTTGACCCATGTGAGGGTACTGTTAAGAGTGAGATAATATCACAGACAGACGGTATTGTTTTCTTCGCACATACAGGTCCTACCGTAATGGGTAATCAGGTTGTTTACAAGATAATAAGAAGAATGCATGAATAGTTGTTTGAAAATATGTTTTATTGTGATACAATGGTTAAATATTAATAATTAATATAACTAATCTCAGGAGGAAGATATGAGCGGCGTAAAGAGAGTTTTTGTCGAGAAAAAGAAACCATTTGCAGTTAATGCGAAAGAATTACTTGAGGAGATAGGGGGATATCTTGGAATAAAGACTATTACAGATGTAAGAGTTCTTATCCGTTATGATATTGAGAATCTTTCAGAAGAAACATATAAGAAAGCACTTACTACTGTTTTTTCTGAGCCACCGGTAGATGATGTTTATGAGGGAACATTTCCAGCAGGAAATGACGATTTCGTGTTCTCTGTAGAGTATCTTCCAGGACAGTTCGACCAGAGAGCTGATTCTGCAGAACAGTGTGTTAAGTTCTTTAATGAGAATGAGACACCAGTTATCAAGACTGCTGTAACTTATGTATTGACAGGAACTGTTACTGATGAGGAGAAGAACAGGATTAAGGAACACTGCATTAACCCTGTTGATTCAAGACAGGCAGCAGAGGATATTCCAGAAACTTTAGTTACTGAGTTCAAGACTCCTGCTGATGTTTTATATTTTGACGGATTCAAGGATATGCCAGAGGATAAGTTAAAGGAATTATATGATTCTTTAGGACTTGCCATGACATTTAAGGATTTTAAGTTCATTCAGGAGCATTTTGCTAGTGTTGAGAAGCGTGATCCTTCTATGACTGAAATCAGAGTACTTGATACATACTGGTCAGATCATTGCCGTCACACAACATTTGCAACAGAGCTTACAGATGTTAAGTTTAAGGACGGATTCTATAAAGCCCCTATGGAAGCTACATATAACAAGTATCTTTCAGACAGAGCAGAAATATATAAGGACCATAAGGACAAGTTCGTATGCCTTATGGACCTTGCACTTATGGGTGCTAAGAAGTTAAAGGCTGAGGGTAAGTTAGCTGATCAGGAAGAATCTGATGAGATTAATGCCTGCTCAATTGTTGTTCCAGTTGAGATTGATGGAAAGACAGAGGAATGGCTTGTTAACTTTAAGAACGAGACACATAACCATCCAACAGAGATTGAGCCATTTGGTGGCGCAGCAACTTGTCTTGGTGGTGCTATAAGAGATCCATTGTCAGGACGTACATATGTATATCAGGCAATGAGAATTACAGGTGCAGCAGATCCTACTGTTCCGGTATCAGAGACAATTCATGGAAAGCTTCCACAGAGAAAGCTTGTTACAGGTGCTGCTCACGGATACAGCTCATATGGTAACCAGATCGGACTTGCTACAGGATATGTTAAGGAAATCTACCATCCTGATTATGTTGCCAAGAGAATGGAGATTGGTGCAGTTATAGCTGCTGCTCCAAGAAGTGCAGTTAAGAGAGAGAATTCTGACCCGGGAGATATCATTATTCTTCTTGGTGGAAGAACAGGACGAGATGGATGTGGCGGAGCTACAGGTTCATCTAAGGTTCATACAGAGAAGTCTATTGAGGATTGTGGTGCTGAGGTTCAGAAGGGTAATGCTCCTACAGAGCGTAAGATGCAGAGACTCTTCAGAAGACCAGAGGTTACTAAGCTTATTAAGAAATGTAATGACTTTGGTGCAGGCGGTGTATCCGTTGCAATTGGTGAGCTTGCAGCAGGTCTTAAGGTAGATCTTGATAAAGTTCCTAAGAAGTATGAAGGTCTTGATGGAACAGAGCTTGCTATATCAGAGTCTCAGGAGAGAATGGCTGTTGTAGTTGATCCTAAGGATGTTAAGGAATTCCTTCAGTATGCTGCTGAGGAGAACTTAGAGGCAGTTGAGGTAGCTGTTGTAACAGAAGAACCAAGACTTGTTCTTAACTGGAGAGGCAAGGATATCGTTAATATCTCAAGAGCATTCCTTGATACTAATGGTGCTCATCAGGAGACTAAGGTTGTAGTTGATATTCCTTCACAGGAAGACGATTACCTTAAGCCGGTTAAGGTTACAGATGTACGCGGTAAGTGGTTAAAGACTTTAGCAGACCTTAACGAATGCTCACAGAAGGGACTTGTTGAGAGATTTGATGGTTCTATCGGAGCCGGTTCAGTATATATGCCATATGGTGGTAAATATCAGCTTACAGAGACACAGAGCATGGTTGCAAAGCTTCCAGTGCTTAAGGGTTCATGCGATACAGTAACTATGATGTCTTATGGATTTGATCCATATCTCTCATCATGGAGCCCATATCATGGAGCAATCTATGCTGTTACAGATTCTGTAGCTAAGATTGTTGCTGCCGGTGGTGATTTCAGTAAGATCAGATTCACATATCAGGAATACTTCAGAAGAATGACAGAAGATCCAGAAAGATGGAGCCAGCCATTTGCTGCACTTCTTGGTGCATATGAAGCACAGATGGGATTCGGACTTCCATCAATCGGTGGTAAGGACAGTATGTCAGGAACATTTGAACATATTGATGTTCCACCAACACTCTGCTCATTTGCTATTGATGTAGCTAAGGAAGGAGATATTATTACTCCTGAACTTAAGAATGATGGTGATGTATTAGTCAGATTTGATATTAAGAAGAATCAGTATGATCTTCCAGATTTCGAACAGGTTAAGGCACTCTACAGTGCAATACATGAGCTTATCCAGAAGAAGGCAATCGTATCTGCATATGTTCTTGATGCTAACGGACTTGTGCCAGCACTCAGCAAGATGGCATTTGGTAATAAGTTAGGTTTTGAGATCAGCGCAGACGTTAAGGAAGATGATCTCTTTGCACCAGCTTATGGCTGTATCGTTGCAGAAGTTCCAGCGGACAAGCTTAGTGAGATTACTACAGCTTATACTAAGGTTGGTACTGTTAAGGATAATGGTAAGTTCACATACAAGGAAGTTTCAATTAATGTAGAAGAAGCATTAAGCGTATGGGCTGATACCCTTGAGGGTGTATTCCCAACTAAGGCTTCTAAGGAAACTACACCGGTTGAAAGCAAGTTATATGAAGCACCAAGCGTACATGTATGCAAGAATAAGGTTGCTAAGCCAACAGTATTTATCCCGGTATTCCCAGGAACTAACTGTGAGTACGATAGTGCCAAGGCATTTGAAAGAGCCGGTGCTGATACAATCGTTAAGGTGTTCAAGAACCTTGATGCTGAGAGTATCAGAGAGTCTGTTGATGAATTTGAGAAGGCTATTAACCAGGCACAGATTATTATGTTCCCTGGTGGATTCTCAGCAGGTGATGAACCAGATGGTTCTGCCAAGTTCTTCGCGACAGCATTCCGTAATGCCAAGATGAAGGAAGCAGTTGAGAAGCTACTTAATGAGAGAGATGGTCTTGCACTTGGTATCTGTAATGGATTCCAGGCACTTATCAAGCTTGGTCTTGTACCTAATGGTAAGATTACAGGACAGGATGCACAGTCACCTACACTTACATTTAATACAATTAACCGTCATATATCTAAGATGGTATATACTAAGGTTGTCAGCAATTTAAGTCCATGGCTTGCTAATGCTGAACTTGGCGGAGTATACTGCAATCCAGCTTCACATGGTGAAGGAAGATTTGTTGCTCCTAAGGAATGGCTTGATAAGCTCTTTGCTAACGGACAGGTTGCTACACAGTACTGTGACCTTGACGGTAATGTATCTATGGATGAAGAGTGGAATATCAATGGTTCATACATGGCTATTGAAGGTATCACAAGCCCAGACGGAAGATGCTTCGGTAAGATGGCACATTCTGAGAGACGCGGCGACAGTGTTGCTATTAATATATATGGTGAGCAGGATATTAAGATATTCGAATCAGGTGTTAAGTACTTCAAGTAATAGTGCATTTTGATTTAAATAATAATTGTATAATATAAATAAAAGACCTTGCAGATGACTGATTTATCTGCAAGGTTTTTTGTATTCTCAGTAAATATATTATACTATTAAATACGAAACAA
>ULRQ01068110.1_pt1 | contig 12904 bp, 7 predicted proteins | sample 1955491 | NCBI WGS metagenome assembly ULRQ01 (sample SAMEA4835684, study PRJEB28245) | human gut metagenome | biome: gut microbiome; material: fecal sample | place: Denmark | collected 2008 | reverse complement strand
CGCTTCGGGAAAAGATGTTAAGGGTGCTATTGAAGCAGAAAGTAAAGATGAAGCAGCCAGAAAGATAAAGGAACAGGGCTTTACTCCTATATCAATAGGTAAGCAGGGAGCTTTGGATAAAGATGTTAATCTATCATTTTTTGGCCCAAGGAAAATACCGGCACGAGATATGAGTGTATTCTGCCGGCAGTTTGCAAGTATTCTTAAAGCAGGTGTAAGTGTAATTAATGCATTGGAGATGCTTGGTGAACAGACAGAGAATAAGAGACTTAAAGAGGCGATTGAGAGAACCCAGTCCAGTGTAGAAAAAGGTGAAAACCTTTCGGATTCAATGAAGGAGAATGAAGAGTTTCCAAGTATTCTTGTTGATATGATTAAGGCTGGTGAAGCTTCTGGTAGTTTGGAGAATTCTCTTACACGAATGGCGGTACAGTTTGAAAAAGATGCCAAGTTAAAAGGTGTTGTCAAGAAAGCAATGATGTATCCAATAGTTCTTATCTTTGTTATGATAGGTGTTATTGTAGTAATGCTTACATTTGTTATACCAAGCTTTATGACAATGTTTGAAGATCTTGATTCAGAACTTCCAATAACAACGAGAATGATTCTTGCAATGAGTGACAGTGTTAAAGGATACTGGTATGTATATCTTATTGTTGTCATTGGAATAGTTGTGGGAGTTAAGTTATATGGTAATACGGAGAATGGAAGGCATAACCTTGATAAATTAAAGTTAAAGATTCCAGTATTCGGATTGTTACAGACTAAGTCAGCATGTGCTTCATTTGCAAGAACAATGAGTACATTGTTACAGGCTGGTATGCCAATGATTGATGCACTTGAGATATCTGCTTCTACTATGAAGAATGTATTATATTATGATGCATTAGAAAAAGTAAAGAGCGGTGTATCATTAGGCTTGCCTCTTTCTAATCAGTTAAGAACATCGGGGCTTTTTCCTCCGATGGTTGTACATATGGTAGGTATTGGCGAAGAAACTGGTAATGTTGAAGAGATGCTTACCAATTCAGCAGTTTATTATGAAGAAGAAGTTGAAGTCCAGACACAGACTCTTACTTCGTTAATGGAACCAATTATTATTATCCTTATGGCTTTAGTTGTAGTTATGTTAATACTTGCAATCTATCAGCCAATGATTCAGCTCTATAATACATTAGGAGCACAGGGGTAGTATATAATCTGTTCTGCAGGTCGCTTAACGAGAACGGATTTATATAAATATATTTCAAAAGGGAGATATGAAACATGAAAAAGACACAGAAAAAATTAGGTAACAAAGGTTTCTCTTTAGTAGAGCTTATCGTAGTTATTGCCATCATGGCAGTACTTGTTGGTGTTTTAGCTCCAACACTTATCAAGAACATTGAGAAATCAAGAGAGTCAAAGGACGCTCAGAATTGTGAACAGCTTAAGAGTTCAGTAGAGATTGCTCTTCAAAATGAAACAGCTTACTCTACTAATGTTAAATCAGGTGGAAAAGATATTGTGACAATAACTTCATCAGGTGTAACAATAGCTAGTGATGCAGGAAGAGATTTTACAACAGAGTTTACAGGACAGATTGACACTTCTAAGACAAAGTTAACATCTAAGAAGTACAAAGATGTTACAGATGGTATAAAGATTAATGTTAATGAAAAAGGACAGGTTACAATCGTAGGCTTACCATCATAAAATTAAACTAAGGAAACATTAAATCATGCAATACGAATTACCACTGTACTTCATTATCTTTCTATACGGAATCGTATTCGGAAGTTTTTTGAACGTACTGATTTACAGATTACCATTAAAAGAGAATATAGCTACAGAACATTCGCATTGTATGACATGTGGCGAAAAAATCCAGTGGTATGATCTCATACCACTGGTAAGCTACATAATACTTGGTGGAAAATGCAGACACTGCAAAGCTAAGATATCACCGCAGTATCCAATCATTGAAGCGACCAATGGGATAGCATATGTGATAGTATTCTTAGTTCACGGATTTAATGCGGTAAGCATATTGATGTGCTTTGCATTTTCAATATTTCTTGTTATTTCAGTCATTGACTGGAGAACTTTCGAGATACCATTTTCACTTAATGTGGCAATTGGTGTTTTGGCAGTGATAAGAATCATATTAGATCACAAGAACCTATTAGACTATCTAATAGGGTTTTGTGTTATAAGTGGATTCATGCTCATATGTCTTTTTATTGGACGAGCGATTAAAGGAATTGACGCTTTTGGCGGTGGAGACATTAAGCTGATGGCGTTTGCAGGATTATTTTTAGGATGGAAGTGCATTATTCTGGCATTTCTGATTGGCTGCATCTTGGGTGCAGTCATTCATTCCATCCGTATGAAAGTTACGGATGCTGAACATGTACTGGCATTCGGACCATATTTGTGTGCAGGGCTTACAATAGCCATGCTTTTTGGTACGAATATAATTAACTGGTATCTTTCTTTTATGGGATTCTAACTAATCTGTGTATTTATGTAGGAGAGTTTTGGACTATATAGAAAGGACAGGAAATTTATATATATTTTTATAACTAGAAATCATTAGCTTATTATGTGGGGAGCTGGATAGGAGGATTTTATGGCTGCATCTAAAGCCAAAGGTAAATTGGTAAGTATCGTTATCAATAACGAGTATATTAAAATATGTGAAATCACTAAATCAGGTAAGAACAGTGTCGTTCATAAGACTGTTACAATTCCTGCACCGGAAGACTGCTATGTTGAGGGTGTAATTGAGCAGACTGACGTACTTGCTAAGGCAATCAAGGTTGTTATGGACGAGCATAGATTTAATGCTAATAATGTCGCATTTTCTATCAGTTCTCCAAGACTTGCAACTAAGGAAGTTCTTATTCCTAATGTTAAGGCTAATAAGATTGATAAACTTGTACAGGCTAATGCTACAGAGTATTTCCCAGTTAATATGGATGAGTATATCATTCAGTATACGGTTCTTGAGAAAGTAGAAGATCAGGGACAGGAAAAGATTAAACTTATGGTTGCTGCTGTACCATCAGAAGTTGTAGAGTCTTACTATGGACTTGCTAAGGCTTTAGGACTTAAGGTGGCATTCGTTGATTATGCTGGTAACAGTACATACCAGATTATGAAGCAGCAGATTGGACCAGAAGTCAGCCTTGTTATTCAGGTTGAGAATGATGGTACTGTAATCAATATTTTCAAGGATAATGTATTGCAGTTACAGAGAAATGTTCCTTATGGAAAGTCAATGCTTGTTAATGCAGTTATGGAAAAGTATGGACTTAAGTATGAGGCTGCGACAGCAAAGCTTCAGAATGAAACACTTCTTCACTCAAGATTTGATGGAGATGAGGTTACAGAATCATTAAGATATATGGCAAGTAACATTAACCGAGTTATTGATTATTATGTATCGCGTAACAGAATATCAATCCAGAAGGCATACTTAATCGGACATTCTACATCTATTAAGGGCTTTGCAACACTTCTTTCTAATGAGCTTAATATGCCAATCGAGAAGGTTGAGAGACTTAAGAATATTGCACTGGACAAGAAAGCGTATGTTGAAGAGGCTACTCTTACAAGTTATGTAACTAACTTGGGTGCTGTTATTGATCCGGTTGATTTTATTCCTAAGAGACTTATTGAGAGTGGTGCCAGAAAAGAAAATACAAAGACTCTTATCGTAGGATTTGTTGGAGCCCTTGCGGTTTCTGCACTCCTTGTTCTTATTCCACTTGTTCAGGTTGTTGCTCTTAATGCAGAGATTGGATCTCTTAATAAGAGTATAAAGAAGCTGAGCATTATTAATGATGTTGTTAATGAATATTATTCAGCTAAAGACAAATATAATGATATCGCAGCATTTGCAGCACTTACATCAGACAGCGATGACGCATTACAGGATTTTGTTGATTATCTTGAAAAGAATATGCCAAGTGATATTACTATCCAGTCTTTCAATGTTGCATCAGGAGCAATTACTGTTAATGGAACAGCGGGAAGTAAGTCTTCAGTAGCTAAGTTCATTCAGGAACTTCAGAAGAATTCTTCTGTACTTAATGTTGATGCCCCTACTATAACAGAGACTAAGGATAATGCAGGTACAATTGAAGTTACATTTTCATTATCATGTACATTTGTTGGAGGAACATCTAATACAACTGATATGAAGTCATCTAATACATCAAACAGTACTAAAAATAGCAGTACTAAGAGTTCAACAACAAAGTAGGAGGGGAGTCAGATGGATAAGTTAAAAGGTATGTTAAAAATCTCTGAAAGAGACAAAAAGTTATTGGTTGTTGTATTAGCAGTGCTTATTATGGCTCTTGCTTATTTCTTTGGATTTCAGAATCTTTCAGACCAGGTAGATACTTTATCTACTAAAAAGACTACTCTTGAGACAACTCAGAGAGACTTAAAAGAAAAGAATAACAACAAACAGAAGTATGTTAATGATACAATGAATTATCTTAAGCAGTATGATAATCTTCTTGACAGATATGCGGCAGGGAGCACACAGCCTAATTCAATTGATTTCTTTAACAAGACAGAGTCTGTAACGGGAACATGGGTAAGAAGTCTTTCTTTATCACCAACAACTGTTCTTTACAAGTTCGGTCAGATTGCTTCAAGTAATGTTAATGGAAAAAGCAATTATACTTCTAATCTTACCGGCTATAAGTCAACTATTAATATTGCTTATGAGTCAGATTATAGCCAGTGGAAGAATTTTATTAAATATGTCAATACATATGCTGATAAGAGCACAATTGATGCTTTATCTGCATCTTATAATGAGGCAACAGGTGTTGTTACAGGAACAGCATCTATTTCACTTTATTCGATTGAAGGTGGAAAGCGTGATTATAAGGAACCATCATTTGATGTTAAGACAGGAACAGGAAATATATTCTCAACAGTTACACCAACTGAGTAATAAGAGAATTCAGGGAGAGGGATATGAAATTATATAGAAAGAATAGAAAATTGAATAATTCCGGTTTTTCACTGGTTGAAGTACTGGTAGCGATTGTTATTCTTGCAATCATATCTCTACCGGTATTGAGTACATTTTCTAATGCTGCAAGAATTAACAATAAGGCAAGAAGGACTGAAAATGCTAATACTGCAATTAACAATATTATAGAGGAAGCAAAGAGTATGAGTCTGGACAGGCTTGCTGGTGGCAATGGACAATATACTTATCAGCAGCTTGGTGGGATTGACAGCACAACATATTCTGTGGGTAATAAGAAAGATGCTTCTAATATTCTTTATTATGAGGGTGTAAATAAAGAAAAATTTTACATTAAAGCAGAATTTGATCCTTCACCTTATACAACACCTGCTGACAGTACGGTTAAGGATAATCCTAATAATAATATTAATTCTGCAGGAATATCAGTATATGCAGATGTTTCAGCTGACAGTTCACTCGTTTATCGTGATGATAACAGTGATAATCAGGCAGTCGCACATTTTAAATATTATACAGGTGAGCAGGCATTCGACAGGTCTAAGATTACTAAGAGTACATCTATTGATGTTAATGTAACAAGAAATACTTCAGATGCATCTAAGGTTTTATTTGACCAGACGGCAGTTATTACTGTTACATATCATTATGATACAGTACTTAGTTATCCTGATTATGTTAAGACTACTACACTTACAACTAATACTTTTGAAGCGGAAGAACGTGAGGAAGATGTAAGTGGTACAAAGCAGACCGTCTATTACGTTTCAGGAAAGATTAAGAAGAATATAAAGAATCTGTATGTATTCTATACTCCGTTTGATGATTATATCAGTACTAATAAGAAGGGTACAACAACTACAGATGGTACTATGGAAGTATATGTTAATGATAAGATTAATGTAACATACAAATATCCGGCAGAACTTACTAATGTAAGATATAGTGATCTTAATGTATATCTTCTCGAGCAGGAAAAGATAACGCAGGAAAAGAATGCAGATGGTTCAGTAGCATCAGCACAGAAATACAGAATGTTGGTTGATCATAATAAAGTTAAAGTTACATTTAATACTCAGGTTATGGGTAATCTTGCTGATAAAGCAGGAAACAAGGATACTGCAGCGAGAATTTATTCTAATATTAAAGACTGGAAGTCTGGTTCTTCATCAAAAACAGAAGATTCTATGTACAGACTTACAGTGACAGTATATTATAATGATTCAACTATGTCAGATGATTCAAAGATTGCAACTATGACATCTACTAAGATTAATTAGTCAGTGAAAGAATGGAGACAGTTTATGGGGAAAGTATTATTGAATTTGAAAAGAAAAAGAAATAATTCTGGTTCTACTATTGTAATAGTGCTTATTATGACTTCATTTGTATTGATTCTTTCAACACTGATTACTACAACTACAATGGTCAACCTTAAAATGAAGATGATAGCATCACAGTCTAAAAAGACGTTCTACACATCAGAAGAGGCTGTTGATGAGATATATGCTGCACTTGGAAAAGCTTCAATGGAGTGCTTTAATGCTTCATATGAAGAACAGCTTACCACATTATCGAGTTATAGTAAGGTCGTTTCTGACCAGCATAATAATTTTGCAACTCTGGTTGAGATTGATAATGAAAAAGCAAATGTTGCTTTAAGAGAAAATTATATGCAGAAGCTTATAGGAAAGCTGTTGCCAGATTTTAAGACAACAGATTTTAGTCCTGTATATAATAATAATTATAGCTTTGATGGACACAAGGAGAAGTTCATTGAAATATTGAATTCATATCTGGAGAATTATTCTACAGGTGTTGATAAGGATGGTAATGCTACGGGAGATCCTATTCTTGTGGTGCAGGATGTCAATACTATCCGTATGAGAAATACGAGTGATAAGAATAATGGAACAGGTCTTAATGTGTATGCAATCACATTTACAGATTGTGTCGTTAAGTATCTGACACAGAATGGGGACTATTCTTATATTACATTTAATGGAGCAGTTGGGCTTCCTGATATATATGTTAATTTCATGGACGAAGACCTTGTTGGTACAACATTCTTTGGTAATTATGCGTTAGTTGGTAATACTGGTATTAATATTACTGACGGAGGAACAGCGATAATTAAAGGAAATGCATATGCTGGAAGAGCATCAGGCCTTAATATTAAGGGTTCAACTCTTGATTTTACAGGCAGTTATCTTATCTGTGGAGGTAGTCTTAACCTTAATATTAAGTCAAAAGGAGAGACCGGAGCATTATCTGCGTCACAGCTTAACCTTGGTGGCTCTTCACAGTTATGGTCTGATGAGATTGTACTTGGAAATAATGCCACATTTAATGGCGCTGGTGCAGTCAATGTTAAGGATGACCTTACTATTGAGGGGGATGATTCAAGTGCAGTTCTTAGTGGTTCTTATGAAGGCTTTGGATATGAACCTAAGGAAAATGCAACTCATTATGACAGTAGTGCGGTAATTATTAATGGAGAAAGAGCGACAATTACATTCAGTTCATCTCTTTCAAAGCTTGTTGTTGCTGGCCGTTCATATATTAAATTTGAGACATCAGTACCGCTTGCAACAGGTGAATCAATTTCAGTTAATACTAATCAGGAAATATATCTTGTTCCTGCACAGCTTTTAAAGAGTGGTTCTAAGAATCCATCTAAGAAGCAGACAGCAGGCAACGGAATCAAGTGTGAGACTAAGATAAGTGAGTCAACATTCTTTGGATTTGATTTATTAAGCAAGAATGGTGATGATTATTATGTGACAAGAGATTATGATATAGCCGGTTCTGGTCTTAATACAATTGATTATGATAAGTCAAGAACATATTATTATTTCAGTTTCAAGGATACAGCATCACTTAATACTTATGCTAAGATTATATATGATTATACAGATACTCAGTTTGAGGAATTCCTTAATAATACTTCTTATGCACAGAAATGCAGTGCTGCAGAGAAAAATGATTATATTAAGGAATCTAAGTCTTTAAGAAATGCTATTAAGAAATCTGTAGGTACATATGCCGGACTTAGTGGTTCATCAGTTGTAAGAAGTGAAAGTCTTACAGATGGAGCCAGCCTTGGTATCTTTGCTGATAATTCAAGTTTTGATTTTAAAACTGAATATTCAGACAGATCGAATAGATATAATGTGTTTAATAAGATACTTGCGCCTCTTGGGGATTCAGTAACATATACAACAACTCAGCAGGCAGAGGAATATCTTAATAGTATTGCTCATAATAATATTGCTATTGATCTTAGCAAGTACACACCTGATGATGTTTATGACAATATTATTAATAAAGATGGTTTTGCAGAAGTTACTGATGGTAAGGCATTCAGCAAACAGGTAGAAGGAAAATGGTTTATAGCTTATGCGTTATCTGAAGTATCTGCATCAAAAGGTATAGAACTTGTTATAGATAGTAATTCGTCTGAATCAAAATCAAATATTCTTAAGATAACTTCGGGTGTTGTTGTCTGCTCTGGTAATGTTCATATTAAGAGTGATTTTGATGGAATTGTTGTTTCTAATGGAATAATTACGATTGATTCAGGAGTGACAGTTTCTAATAACATATTCTCTGATTCACTTTTCAGAACATTTATTGATGACCATGAAGCAGAGCTTACAGATACTAATGGAAAAGGCAAGACAGTCCACTATAAGGATATTTTCAGATTCTGGAATCCGCATGTTGAATCTAAGAAGGATTCATCACTTAGTGTAAGCAATATGACTTATAAGGATATGGTTACATTCAGTCTCTGGAGGAAGTACGAAGATCCTAAGGGAACTAATGTTGAGTCTACAACGGAGGCACCTACTAATCCGTCATAATACGGAATATTATAGAAAGATTATTTAATGGAGATGTGATGATGAGCAGGAGAGGGAACAGACATTTTAAGAAACAATTAAATAATCAGGGATTTTCTTTATTGGAACTTCTTGTAGTAATCGCAATAATCGCAGTTGTTTCACTTCTTGTAACAGTAGGCCTTACGGTTCTTAACAAGGGAAATGCCAAGAAAGCTAATAAGAATCTTTATTCAAGTCTGAGTGAATTAAAGACTAGTACTATGGCTAAGAATGGGAACTGGTACATGGAGATTGGTAAAGATGGTGATTCTTATGTATTTACTACATATAAGGATACAGGAAGTTCATTAGAAACATACAAATGTAGTGCTTCAAGGATTTCTATTGTATATGAAGCTGGTACTTCGTCGTATAATGTTGATGATTATACAATTATGGTTAAGTTCAGTAAAGCAGATGGTTCATGTGACAGTGTGACAGCTACTAAGTCAGGAATGGATCCGGTTGAACTTAAGAATACAGCAACTTCAGGAACATTTAAGGTTACATCATCTGGTGTTGATTATGAATCTAAGCTATGGTATAAGACCGGAAAAGTTACGACATCGAACTAGTTTATTAATATGGAGTGGAGTTATGAAGAAGGATAACAAGGGATTCTCATTAGTGGAGCTGCTTATAGCGATAGCAATATCAAGTATTGTTCTTATGGCACTTGTAATGCTTATTACGCAGGCGGTCAGAAGTTACACGAAGCAGACAGCTCTGGCGCAGATACAGAGTGATGCTGATATAAGTCTTAATCAGATGTCAAAGAATATTCTTGAGGCGACAGAGATAAAGATTGAAAAGCTGAATGGGGATGTAACTATATATACTAATAAAGTTGTTGAGAAAAAGAATAGTACTGAGGTAGGTATTGAATGGGGATACTATTATGAAAGTGCAACACAGCAGCTATGGTATATCAATTCAGATAAGTCAGAAATGAGTCTTGTATGTGATAATGTTACATCATTTGATGTAAGAATATCAAAGGATAGTATAGAGCTTGATACAGCAACAATTAAGTCAATTGACAGGAATCCGCAGATTGTTATTTCGTTAGGCTTACAGAGGATGAATGAAAAGAGAATTGTTTCAAGAACATTTTCAACAAGAAACCAGCTTAATGATAATATAACACTTGGCAAGTCTGTTACATCGGTTGAAGGAGATAAGGACGATGTTGTTAATACACTTAAGGTTGGCAACACGTTATCAGCAGCACAGATAATTGATTATTTTACAGATAATTAAGTAAACGGGAGGTAATCTTTATGAAGTCAAAGTTCAAAGGAAATGGTAAAAACAGAATATTGGCAGTGATTGCTTCTGCAGTTATGTTTTGTCTTGTTGTGCTTCTGATAATTGTTACACGAAAGACTGATGCGGTGGCAGATACTTCGGTTATTATTAATGGTAAGGAATATTCACAGGATAATAAGATGAAGATTCTGGAGATTGTTTCTGAAGATTATTATGATGAGTTAGGACCGATTATAGGTAATTCATCTGGTAGTGTCAAGTGGGATGATATTGTAGCAAAGGCTACTGATAAAAAGGTAGCATCTAATAGTGATGTACAGAAGAATATGGATGTGTATCTTCAGTATGTTAATGGTATTCTTTTAAACGGAACTAATTATAATTTATGCCTTGAGTATAAAAGTGGCAACTCATACAATTATTACACTACTTCTAATGATGCAATACAGAAGGTTGGCACTTTAGATGTTGATAATATAAAACTTATTTTCTGTAAAAAAGATGGTAATAGCTATATACCTATGACAACAAAAAACGGTTCTAAGTTAAGAGATGCATTTTCTTTCTTTGTATTTGGTGACAAAGGAATGGAAGGATTTGTTGATCTTGTAATCAAGAAACCGTCAGAAGTTACAACCAAGGATATAGATGATGCGACTATTGTATATTTTTCATGTAAAATACACAATGCAGGAATATTATCTGCATATAATTATCTGAATGGAACTAATGTATCTTCTACAGAGAAAAAATGGACATTGGGAGACAATGACTTATCAGCGGAAACAGCACTTTACTTATATATGTTGAATGCTACTAAAGGAAAAGCCATAATGTATAATTCTGCCGATAAAGGTCTTGGAAGTGATAATAAGTATTCTAATATTGCAAGAATATGTCTTACTATGTCTGGTATTGACAGAGATCAGTTTGTTACAGATTTTGCCCATACCAAAGAAGGCATAAGCGGAGGTGTTACAGGTAAATATTATAGTGGAAATGTAGGATATATTAATATTGATGACGAAAATGGCAAGAAGGTAATTAATTATTACCTTGAATCTGGAGAAAAAAGAAGCTTTGAAGATGCCGGTGGCTCAGGACCATTTGCTTACTGGAGAAGTTATCAGATGATTTTTGAACCGGAAAATTTTAAAAACAATAAGTCAGATTGGGTTACTACATTTCCTATATATAATGCAACGGAAACAAACAGACAGAAGTATATAGATAAGTATGTATGGGAATTCAATTCGGATAATGCTATTACATCAGAACTTATGTCAAGTAATGTGTATCCAAGTAATGCCCAAGAAAGTGATATTAAGTATGGTACAACATATGACGAAGCTAAGACATTTACTAAGGACAATAAGACTATAGATGCTGAACTTACCGGAGCAAAGATAATTCAGTATATTATTGGTGCATATAAGAGAACACCTAGTGAATCTGTCAATGTACTTGAAATTGAGCCTATTGGTGTATATGGCTATAATACTGATGGCGGTAAGGATATTATTAAGACATGGTATGGCTTGCCAAAGACATCAAGTGTAACGGTTAATGTTACAAGTATGTCAATAAATGCATTTGCAGGACTTAATGAAGATATTCTTTCAAAGTATGATCTTGTTATTATTGGTGATAGAGGTTCTGCGCAGACAGTTGGCAAAGTATTTGGTTCTCATATGTATAATACTGATAGAACATTTACAGAATCATCAAAGACATATAATCTGAATGCTAATGACCTGACTGAGAAAGCGTTTAATAAACTTTTTGAATTTGCACAGAAGGGTATGCCGATAGCACTTGATAAGAATGTATATTATGGCAATAAGTCAGTTGTAGACAGTAACACTAACATGTATAAGATGAGAAAATCTAATCTTGCAATGCAGCTTACAAAGACAGGATCATCTAATATTGTATGGGTAGATAATGATGAGATATCAGATACATTAAATTATATCTATAAACCGACAAGCAACATTTCACCTAACATGCAAGAGTATGATGGAACTGAGGCAAGTGTTAATGAAAGAGATTTTGACAAGAGCCTGTTAGTTACATTTTCAGGAAATGTAACTGTTCCGGTAAGGGATGGTTCATATAAAGTTAAGATATACATTGACAGAAACTGTGACAGTATGTTTTCAGAAGATCATACAACAGATGATACTGAGTTATTCTATTGTGAAAGTGATGGTACGGGGATACAGTGGACTAATGGAGGTTTTAGTACAACATTGTCTCTGCCAAGTGGACTTACCGGTTATGTTGGCTGGAAGGTTGAGATAACTGATACAGATACAGGATTAAGAACTTATACTTCTGGTGCATTTGCATTGAAGAATAAGGAGAGAACAATAAATGTTTTACAGATTAAGAGTAATTCACAGGAGTCACATCTTAATCTTGCTCCTGGAAGCAAGTTTGATGAAAAATTCAAGTCAGAAGCTGGGATTACAGGGTTTAATCTGAAGGTTAAAGAAATGACCAAAACAGTTTTTTCAGAAGAATTAAAGAAGAATCCTAAGCTTCTTGATGATTATTCTATGATTGTTATGGGATTTGCTGATAACTATGGTAATGATAATGATTTATCTGCCGATGCAATTGATGCTATAAAAACTTATATTGATGATGGAAAATCTGTACTGATGACACATGACTGTATGTCTTATAGGGAGAATGGTACAGGCAAAAAAGCAGCTGGTTCATATGAGAAACTTAATTATGCTACCCA
>ULRQ01011847.1_pt1 | contig 13191 bp, 11 predicted proteins | sample 1955491 | NCBI WGS metagenome assembly ULRQ01 (sample SAMEA4835684, study PRJEB28245) | human gut metagenome | biome: gut microbiome; material: fecal sample | place: Denmark | collected 2008 | reverse complement strand
TCATGTGTGTCTATGCGCGGTTAGGTTTGACGGTTACGTCGTTAACGATTGAACGTAATCTCTCAGGCACATATTTAGGTTTGGACATAGAAAGCCCCCCCTAAGATAGACTTTGGATATTTCCATGGTCTACCTTAGGGGGATCATATCAATTCTGCTGGCCGGGAAAATTTTATATTTTTTCACTGTCCTCTTGACGGGTAGCGGTTCAAAATCCTCTGTTTTTGCTATATACGAATCGTATAGAATTCTTGCAGTTTTCGGGTGTTATTATCCGTTGCAATCATCCAGCCAGCAGGGCTGCCCATGTTGCAGGTCCAACACTGCCGTCTACCGTGAGATTCATCGCTCGCTGGAAAAAACTCCACGCCAGGTAGCGGCCGCAAATTGGCAATAATTTATTAATTAGAACGATCAGCAATGTAGCAACAAAGTAATGTAAAAGATATGAAAAGCCCCGGGCAAAACCATGGCTTTTTAGAAAAGGGAAGAAGATGCGTATAGGCTCACTAATTGGCTTCTTTGCCGGTGGCCGTGAAACGCCCCAATAGGATACGTCTTCTCACCAGAACAGCTCCATTTATAGTTTAGGATTTGTTGGTATAACGCCAGCAAGCTCCAAAAAAGCCTTCATCGCAGGAGAAAGGGTTCTGCTTTTTTTGCTGGAAAAGAGAATTTTTCGCTTTGCCAGCGGGCCGCCAAGCCGATAATAACAGATTCCACTCCGGAGAGAATGATGCGCAGGCACTGCCGGACGAGAAAATGTTGCGCCTGTGCCAGCAGCAGTTAAGTTTGTTGCAGTAAGGATTTGCTCCACTTGTAAAACAATTTTGGGTGTGAACCCAGCTTCTTTACAAAAAGCCATTCCGCGTGCGAAAAGGTCATTGCCTTCTGTAAGAAAAACGAAAGGAATGTCTTTGAATGTCTCTAAAGGAACGGGAGGAACAGTTTCGATATAAGGGCTGTCACTTAAAGTTTCAGGGGGGATTTGAAAATTTTTCATAGAGGCATTGATGGGGAACTTTTCCGGTACCGCCAGCACAATATCTTCCGTTTGATATAAATAGGTATTAAGCAAAGGGTCTGCTTCATGAATTGATGTCTCCAAGATTAAATCTATACTTTCGTCTTCAAGGCCATCACGTAGAGAAAAAATGTTTCCTTCGCGCATTCCAAGAGAAATGTTTGGATACCGTGCGGAAAATGATCCGAATAGTTTGGGAAAAACAAAGGAACAAAAGAACGAAGACCCACCAACAACAAGGCTTCCCGTCTTCAAATTATTGAGATCATCAAAGTAAGACTTTAGGGATTCTTCCAAATGCATGATTTGTCGGATGTGCGTAATGTATACTCGCCCTTCTCTAGTCAATGTAAGAGGGACGGTGCTTCGATCAAATATTGGGACACCAATCTCGATTTCTGCTTGCTTTATCATTTTGCTTAAAGCTGGTTGCGAGATAAACATTTTTTTGCCGCTTTTGAAAAACTCTTTTCTTCGTAGACCGCATACACATGACGCATTTCTTTAAGCATAAATACCCCCCTTCATAATTGAACACAATTCTACTAGCATAATATGGCGGCTGAGGCAAAAATGCAAGAAAAAATAATCTCTCTGCGCTTTTATAACTAAAAAGTTATGACCATTCGAAAGATGGAATAACTGTTGCAGACGAAAGTGAAAAAATATAATGTGTATACATCCAAGGCTTGCCAAAGTGCTTAGTGCACGATCACTTTGACAAAGAAATTGTAACGTTAACACAAAACGCAGTATAGGAGGAAAAAATGGAAGACAATCGCATCATTGAATGTATTGAGCGCGCAGACTATCTTTTGTCTAATCTGATGGCAGTCAAGCCTGGTGAAGAAGTTCTTATTGTCATCGATCCCGAAACCGACATGCGTATGGCGAATGCCATGGCTGCCGCAGCGCTTAAGTGCGGAGCTGAATATGGTATCTACATGATGCCCATCCGCGGAAAAGACAAGGCCACTATCTTCCCGAAGTCTCTTGAGCTTGGCATGGATGCCTGCGATGTATTTGTTGGTATGACGACATCCTCTGGTGCAGCCATCTACAACAATCACCTCAAAGAACTTATCAATCAGAAGAAGTTGCGCGAGGTTTCCATTTGCCTGCGCAACATCGACAACTTCACCCGTGGTGGTGCTTTGGCCGATTACGAAGCGGTTTACGCTGACGGTGTGAAGCTGCAGAGCATTTGGCGTGGTCATAAGAAGGCGCATATCACAACCCCTACTGGCACCGACCTGTACATGGAAATGAACCAGATGGAGCCTATCATCGAATGCGGCATTGCTCGCAATCCCGGCGATGCTATGGCTTGGTCCGATGGTGAAGTTTCCCTGGGTCCTGTGATTGACACCACCCACGGCAAACTGGTAATTGATGGCCCCATCTGCTACTACGGTTGTCCGACCTCTCCCATTGAACTCATAATTGAAAATGGCCGCATTGTTGAGGTCCTTGGTGGAGATGCCAAGATCTGTAAGGAAATTCGCCGCCAGATTGCGGAAGTCAAGGATTCTGACAACATCGCTGAGATCGGTATCGGTCTGAATCCTGCTTGCATGTTCAATGGCGACTTCGAGGAAGAAAAGAAGGCGCGCGGCACCTGCCACATTGCTATGGGTAACGGTTACTACTATGGCCAGCCTGCTCGCTCCACGGTTCATATCGACATGGTTCAGTACAACCCCACCGTAATCTTTGACGAAGGCACTGCAGAGGAAATTGTCATTGTCAAGGGCGGCAAGATGGTCTGCCTTGGCGAATGATTTCTTAGCAGGCGCTTATATTTGATTCAAGCGTAGGCTGTGATTCCTGGTTTGATTGCGCGAGGAGATTTTATAGGCGTAATTAGGAAAAGGGGTTACTTTCTACAAATAAATCGCTTTTGGTTTGTGCCATGGTCAAAATCGATTTAGCGCAAAAACATGTATAGTACATGGCGAGGTCGCTTCATTTTGAAGCAATATGAAAGGAGTTCTTTGCATGGGCAAATTAGACGGTAGCGTCGCAGTCGTTACAGGTGCTGCGACGGGCATTGGCTTTGGCAGTGCAAAAGTTATGGCTTCGCACGGGGCAACCGTTATTATGGCCGACCTGTCTGAAGCTGTTGAGGAGTCTGCAAAGCAGTTGCGCGACATGGGCTACAAGGCTTTTGCAAAAAGAGTGGATGTAAGTAAGCTTGATGCAACGAAGGCATTTGCAAAAGAAGTGATCGAGGAATTCGGCAGGATTGACATCCTTCACAATAATGCTGGCGTTAACCACAGAGATCGCTTTGAGGATCTCTCCGTCGAAACTCGCGATTTCATTTTTGGGGTAAATATGTATGGCGTATGGAATATGACAAAAGCCATTTACCCCTACATGATTGAAGCAAAGTATGGTCACATCATTAACACCTCCTCCGTGACAGGCCCCATTGTCGTCGAAGAAGGGCAGTGCTCTTATTCCATGACGAAGGGTGCCGTACTTGCGCTTACCAAAGCGCTCGCTTACGAAGCTGCTGAATTTAACATTACCGTAAACGCCATTCTTCCTGGCTGGGTTCGCACCCCTATGGTTGAACGTAGTGCAAAGAACAGCCGTCCGGATGATCCCGAAAGTGCTCTTCGCGATATGGCAAAGTTCATCCCCATGCGCCGCCTTGCCACAGTTGAAGAACTTGGTGACCTGGTTGCTTTCCTGGCATCTGAGGACTCCCGTTACATCACTGGTACTGGCATCGTGATCGATGGTGGTAGCACTCTGCCGGAAACCTTTGATATTCTGCACGCTTAATCATATTCTTCTATCCCCATGCGACAATTCTAGAGGCAACGATTTTACAAAAAGAGATTTCCATTTGCCACCCCAACAAATAATATATTATCTATGAAAGGGCGAACAATCATGGAAGATAACAACAATGCTGTCATTACAAAGCGCCCCCCGTTTTGGGCTTGCATTACCATTGTCACGTTCCTTGCCGTTATCCTTGTCGCGCAGATACTTGTTTTCGGTTCCCCCGATGTTCACATGACGATGATTTTTGCTTTGGCATTCTCTTCTGTTGTTCTGTTGCTTACGGGAACGAAGTGGGATGCTATTGAAGAAGGCATCATTCATGGTTCTAAGATTGCAATTTTGCCGATGCTCATCCTGATGTTCATCGGTATGCTCATCCCCACGCTCATTGCCTGCGGCACGATTCCTACGCTGATTTATTACGGCCTGCAGCTCATCTCCCCTAAGGCTTTCCTTGTGACCGCAGCGATTGTCTGCTCGATTTGCTCGATCGTTACGGGTTCCTCTTGGACTACTGGTGGTACTTTTGGCGTTGCATTCATGGCCATTGGTGCAGGCCTCGGCATCCCTGGAGGTATGACTGCTGGTGCGGTTATCTCTGGTGCGGTGATTGGCGATAAAATGTCTCCGATGTCTGACTCTACCAACCTTGCTCCTGCTGTTGCAGAATGCAACATCTTTGATCACATCAGCGCCATGATGCGCACTACTATTCCCGCATTCATCATTTCGCTGGTTCTTTATTTTGTGCTTGGTATGCGTTTCTCTGCTGATTCTATTGACCAGAGTACTTTCAACGCTATCCTCGATGGTATTTCCGCTAACTGGGATACTGGTGCGCTCTATGTTCTGCTCTCCATCATCCCCCTGGCAGTGGTTCTCTTTATGGCTGTTAAGAAGATGAGCGCCGTTGCCACGATGGTTGTTGCCTCCCTTGTGGCAATGGTTATCGCTATGATCACCAAGGGCTATGGCATCGGTGAGATGATGAGCTTCATGAACTATGGCTTCGTGATTGATACCGGCGACGCTTTCCTGAATCGTCTCCTGAATCGTGGTGGTCTGCAGAATATGCTTTGGACCTGCTCTCTCGGTTACATTGCACTTCCCTTCGGCGGCATCCTTGAAACCACCGGCGTGATGGACGTTCTGCTTGAGAAGCTCCAGAATGTCACGAAAAATGCGAAGGGCCTTATCATCACTCACGTTTTTTCTGGTATCCTTGTCAATCTGCTCTCTGCTTCCCAGCTGGTTTCCATCCTCCTGCCTGGCAGACTTTTCCTCCCGGTCTACAAGAAGCTGCACATCAAGAATTACATTTGCTCCCGCACCTGCGAAGACTCTGCCACCTGCACCAGCCCGCTGGTTCCTTGGGGTCTTTGTGGTGTAACGTTTACCGCCGCCCTGGGCGTTCCCACGATGGAGTATCTCCCCTATGCGTTCCTCTGCTTCCTTGTCCCCGTTGTTACCTGCACCTTTGCATCCCTCGGCATTGCAATTGACTACGAAGACGGCTATAAGCCCATGGCCAAGGAAAAGAAGTAAATCTGAAACGAGAGGACAAAAAGCCTATGATGGAAACTGTATTAAACGAGGAAAGTGTCGTTCAGCTCCTTGCTGACCTCGTGAAGATTAAAAGCCCGTATTTCGAAGAGGACGAGGTCATGGCTTATGCCAACGAATGGCTTAATGCTAACGAAGTTCCGTCCTACATCTTCGAATACGACGAGGACAAGATCACACATTTCCATGGTAAAAATGTAGTCGCTACGCTTAAAGGACGTTCTCCTGGTCTAAAAATCTGCTTTAACGGCCACCTGGATACAGTCAATCTTTGCGAAGGATGGACAAAGAATCCATGGGGCGAGCGCGACGGCGATCGCTTCTACGGGCTGGGCACGGTGGATATGACTGGCGGCGTTGTTGCAGAGATGCTGGCAATGAAAGCCTTTAAGAAAAAGTATGGTTCCAACTTTTCTGGTGAAGTCATTGGCACTTTCGTATCCGATGAAGAGGGGCCTTTTGGCCTTGGAACCGATGCAATTATCAACAGCGGCCTGCTTGACGGGACAGATGTGTCGATTTGCTGCGAGCCGAATGCTCCTTTTTGCAACGCAGAGTTTCCGTCGGTGAGCTTTGGGTGTCATGGTCTCTATGCCATATCTGTTGAACTGACAGGGATTTCAGCGCACGCCTCCCGGCCCTGGGAAGGGGTTAATGCGATCGAAGATGCATCGAAAATTATCATTGCTTTAGAGCAAACAGAATTCCGCTCACATCCCAAGATGGGCAAAAGTGTCTGCTGTGTATTGGGTATTGAAAATGAAATTGAACCCGCAAGTGTGCCGAGTTTTGCTAGACTCCGTCTGCTTCGACACACCGTTCCCGGCGACACAAGAGAGACCATGCGCGAAGAGGTCGAGGATGCCATCAAACGTGCGAATATTAAGAGCACGTGGAAAATCGCATTTCGCGAAGCCCCAAGCATAGAGACAAGCGGTTTCTTGGCTTATGCGGTTGATGAGGACTCTCACTTCAGCAACCTACTTCTTGACTGCACAAAAGAAATCTGTGGTGTTGAGCCTAGCCGCACCTATTTTGGGGGTTGCACCGACTGTTGCTATCTCGTTACGCGCTTGAATGGTGCACCTGCCTACCTGATTGGCCCTACGGGAGCTGGATTCCATGGTATCGATGAGTACGTTACCATTTCCTCTGTTCTCGCAACAGCGAAAATTCTTTTCCGCTTCTTAGAAGAAAGTCTGCTCTAAGATTTCTTTCACCCTTACTGCGTCGCACTGGGTACGACCCGCCCCTTTCTGGGGCGTGCCCAGTGCAAAGACGCAGAATCTTACTAGTTAGGAGGCCCTCATGAGCAATAAGCAAATAATCTCACACCCCTATATCCCCAATACAGTTGAAAAGGTGCGTCAAAGCATGCTTGAGACGATCGGCGTGAAGGAGCCTGGCGATTTATACGTTGACATTCCAGCAGCCGTCAAACTGAATGAACCTTTGGACCTGCCCGAAGCGCTTAGCGAGTTTGAGCTCAAACGCCATGTGGAAGGGATGCTTGCAAAGAATGTCTCCTGCGGAGAAAAACTGAGTTTCCTTGGGGCGGGTTGCTATCAGCACCATGTTCCTTCGGTATGTAAGGAGATTGGTAGCCGCGGCGAATTTGTCACGGCATATGACGCCGGCTATTATGCGGATCAAGGTAAATACCAGGCCGTTTTTGAATATTTGAGCATGATGGCAGAGCTGTTAGAAAGCGATGTCGTCAGCATCACCTATGATGGGCACTGCGCGGCCAGTAGTTCACTATTAATGGCTGCACGCGTAACAGGACGTAAAAAAGTACTTGTTGCAAGCAGTATCAGTGTAGATAAGCGTTCACATATGAACAATTTCTGCCGCCCCGTGTTGGAAATTATCGATCTGAAGTATGACCAGCAGAGCGGGCATATTGATTTGTCTGCACTCGAAAATAACCTTACCGAGGAAGTTGCTGCAGTTTATTTTGAATCGCCCAACTATCTCGGAATAATTGAAACCCAAGGCGAAGAGATTGCGCAGATTGCGCATAAGTATGGCGCATTGTGTGTTGTTGGGGTCAACCCGATTTCTCTCGGTGTGCTTGAACCCCCTATGGCTTACGGGGCAGACATTGTTTGCGGTGATGTGCAGCCCTTTGGCCTTGGCATGAATTATGGCGGGGGCCTATGCGGATTCATCTCTACGAGCGATGATGAACGCTTTGTTGCAGAACACCCGTCGCCTCCGCTGAGCGTCTTTCCTAGCGAAAATGGCGACTTGTTCTTCTCTAAACCGACTAAGCGGTTCAGTTCGTACATCAAACGCGAAAGCTCGCCAGACTTTACTGGTAGCCTTCAGACACTTTCCAGCATAACTGCTGGTGTGTACTTGGCTCTTATGGGTCCCGAAGGCTTGCGCGAGATTGGCGAAACTATGATTCAGCGTTGCCTCTATGCCATTAAACTGCTCAATTCTGTGCCTGGTGTTTGCGCTACTCGCTTTACTGGTCCTAAGTTCAACGAATTTGTCGTTGACTTTAACGCTACGGGCAAAACCGTTGCAGAGATCAATGCTTTCCTGAGCGAAAAGGGCATCTTTGGTGGCAAAGACCTTAGCAAGGAATTTCCTGTGCTGGGGGAGAGCGCACTGTACTGCGTGACAGAGATTCACTCGGCAGAGGACATTAAAACCCTCGCCAAAGCGATTGAGGAGGCGGTAAAATGATGTACAATGCACGAATTAATCGAGAGTTTCATGCAGCATCTTGGCATGAACCTATCATTTTCCAGCTCGGGAGCGAGGGAGAGCGTGGCATTACTATTCCAAAAACGCCAGCGAGCATTGTCGAAAAGGTTGGAGGTGTGACGCAGGCTCTTCCCGAATCTGTGCGTCGTAAAAATCCTCCTCGCCTGCCTGAAATGGCACAGCCCCAGGTTGTACGCCACTATATGCGCCTTTCCCAGATGTGCTTGGGCAATGATTTGAATATCGATCTGGGTCAGGGCACCTGCACGATGAAATACAACCCCAAAATTGACGAAGAGCTTGCTCGCTCCCCTAAAGTCACAGATCTCCACCCCTTGCAGCCAGAGGAAAGCGTGCAGGGTATGCTGGAAATGCTGCACCGTGCGGAGAAGCTGTTTTGCGCAATCTCTGGCATGGATCGCTTTAGTTTTCACCCTAGCGGAGGCACGGCTGGAATTTTCCTTAATGCCTGCCTAATCCGTGCTTATCATGAAAGTCGTGGAGAAGCCGAGCAGCGAAATGAGATTATTACAACTATTTTCTCTCATCCTGCGGATGCAGCAACTCCGTCTGTAGCGGGCTTCAAGGTAGTCACCCTATATCCCGATGAGAACGGATATCCTAGTGTGGAGGCACTAAAGGCTGTCCTTAGTGAACGCACGGCAGGCTTGATGTTGACAAACCCTGAAGATACCGGTATCTATAATCCAAACATTAAGGAGTTTGTTGATTTAGTACATGCTGCGGGTGGCCTCTGTGCGTATGACCAGGCGAACACAAATGGCATTTTGGGTGTAGCTCGTGCAAAAGAAGCTGGTTTTGACATGTGCCATTTCAATCTGCACAAGACTTTCGGTGCGCCTCACGGTGGTTCTGGACCGGCCTGTGGCGTGGTTGGTGTGCGTGATGAGTTGGCGAAGTTTTTACCTGCCCCTCTTGTTGCGTTTGATGGCGAGAAGTATCATTTGGACTACGACCGCCCAGAAAGCATCGGAAAGATCAAAGGCTTTATGGGTAATGCAAACATTGTGCTCAAATCCTATGCCTGGATCATGAGCCTTGGGGCTGACGGCCTTTTGCAGGCTGGCCACACCGCAACAATGAATAACAACTATCTCCTGTCTCTGCTTTCCAAAATCGATGGCGTCAGTATTCCCTATATCGGGGGAAAGCACCGAGTAGAGCAGGTTCGCTATAGCATGCAAAAGCTTTATGAAGAAACCGGTGTTACGACAGACGATATTGCTCGGAGACTGTTAGATTACGGTGTGACAGACTGGTACAGTAGCCATCATCCGTGGCTGGTTCCCCAGCCGTTCACACTTGAACCCAGTGAGACATATTCGAAGCGAGATCTTGATGAGTATGCAACAATTGTGGAAACTGTGTTCAATGAAGCTCGGACGAATCCCGAGATGGTCAAGACTGCTCCGCACAACAGTACGATGAAGCAGTGCGATGATAGCGTTGTACAAGATAGAAACCGTTGGGCCTTCACCTGGAAAATGTATGAAAAGAGAGTTTTAAAGCAGAGATAATCTGAGTGAGATAAGGAGTTCTATGAAATCTTCCAAAAAGACCGTTGGCATAATTATAAATCCAATTGCCGGTATCGGAGGAAGAGTTGGAATGAAAGGTAGCGATGGCGCGAGGGCTCAAGAACGAGCCCTCCGCCTAGGCGCAGTTCCGCTTGCGCCGGCACGAGCGGAAGAAGCAATCGCTGCCTTGTTAGAGATTAAAGATGAAATAAATATTCTTGCAGCACCTGGCTGCATGGGAGAAGACATTTGCCAAAAGCTAGGACTATCTGTAAATACTGTGGGAGTAAAAACAAGTGACAAAACTTCTGCACAAGATACAGAATCTGTGGCAAAAGAAATGGTGGCGGCAGGAGTAAATCTTTTGCTGTTTGTTGGCGGCGATGGGACGGCAAGAAATATCTATACAGCAATCGGAGTGTCTATTCCAGTTATTGGAATTCCTGCGGGGGTTAAGATTCATTCTGCTGTTTATGCAAAAACACCCCAGGCGGCCGGAAGGCTTGCGGTTTTGTTTTTAACGGATAAAGTAAGGACCATTCGAACTTTAGAAGTAATGGATCTTGATGAAGATGCGTATCGGGATAATCGAGTTGCCGCAAAACTTTACGGATATCTTCTTGTCCCGTATGAGACCTCCTGTGTGCAGCGTCTCAAAATGGGCGGCTTTGAGCAAACGACTTTAAACGGAATCGCTTCTCAAGTTTTGGATGAGATGCTTCCCGACTGGTATTATGTATTAGGTGCCGGGACAACAACACGGGCAATTACGGATGCACTAAGTCTGCAAAAGACCTTGCTGGGTGTCGATGTCCTTTATAACGGGGAAATAATAGCATTTGACCAAAATGAAGAGCAGCTTATGACATTGCTGCAGGGGAAGAATGTAAAAATCATTATTACTCCAATTGGTGGCCAAGGGTGTCTGTTTGGGCGTGGAAACCAACAGTTGAGCCCCGATTTTATTCGAAGAGTAGGGCGGAACAATGTTATTGTCATCGCTTCTATGGAAAAGATAGCCGAATTATCTGGAGCTCCATTTTTCGTGGATACAGGAGACGAAGAAATTAATCAATTGTTTAGAGGGTATATACGCGTCATTACAGGATATCGAAGTGAATTGATTTATCCCGTTTCGTAAGTGTTTTCTTCATATGCTGTCCACTTTAAAAGTCTGCCGCAGAATGGAGAAAACTGCAGCAGACTTTTTTATTGCAAAGAAGGCCAAATTGCTGAACTCGTATATTGCGCAGAATATCTCTCTGGGCTATATCGGTACTCGATAGAAGGGTGGGAAAATGTGACTGAAAAGAGCGACTTGCTTTACAAAAGGTTTCTTGATGCAGAATGCCAGTTTCTCCTATGTGTCCGCGAAAAAAAGGCAAAAACTAATATGTTTGGTATTGTGGAGATAGGCGGGGCTTTAACTGAGCTGCTATATTACGCAGGGGCGCAAAAGCACCCTTTATTTTCTGAGGGGCAATCGACAAACATCAGCCGCCTCCTTGCCGGTAAAAATGCAGCAGAAGTCCTAGATGTATATGTTGCCATTTGGGACATTTTAACTAATAGTACTACCTGGCAACGAACTGCCGATGGCTATGTAGGGTGTAATGCATCTCACATTTTGCTTCATGTACAAAGCAAAATTGATTTTTATAGAAATATTGTAAACGAGTACGAGGCCTCAAAGGAGGCGTATCTTTGCTCTAAATGAATAATCAATTCTTAATCCTCTATTTTTGGGGACAAATCAAAGAAGGTAATAAAATGTAGATTTCTATTGTATTAATTATTTTTGCAGCAGGTTTAGCTCTAAGTTTTGCGATGTTCAACTTCCAGGGCGTCAAAAAGATGCAAGAAGGGCACGAGCAAATGCGAGAAATCGCTTCGGCGATTCGAATTGGCGCCAATGCCTTTATCGAATATGAGTATCGAGTGTTATTGCGAGTTATTCTGGTTGTTGCAGTTGTTTTGGGTATTGTTACTATGTTGCAGGCAGCTGTTGCATTGCTTATCGGAGCTTCCATGTCTGCATGCGCTGGGTTCATCGGCATTAAGATTGCAACGTATGCCAACGTTCGAGTCGCAAATGTTGCCCGCGAAACAAAAGACATTGGAAAAACTGTAAAAGTCGCATTCCGCGGAGGAAGCGTTATGGGCCTTTGTGTGGGTGGCTTTGCGCTGCTAGGGCTGTTTATCGTTTACCTGATTTTCGGCTTGGGTATGGGGCAGCTATATGAAACAGAAGCCAGCTACACAAACTTTTTAGGCTTAAGCTTTATTCCGTTTACAATGACTCTTTCTGGATATGCATTAGGTTGTTCTATTGTAGCAATGTTCAACCGCGTTGGTGGTGGCATTTATACGAAAGCTGCAGATATGGGGGCCGATTTAGTTGGCAAGACTGAGGTAAACATTCCCGATGATGACCCTCGTAATCCTGCGACAATTGCAGATAATGTTGGCGACAACGTTGGCGATGTGGCTGGTTTGGGATCCGACTTGCTTGAAAGCTTTGTCGGTGCGATTTCCTCTGGTATCATTCTTGCATATCATATGTTTTTGCAGTCTGAAGCGGTGGGAACGGGAATGAGTAACTCCATGTTGCAAAAATGCATTTTGTTCCCTGCGCTTTTCGCAGCAGTTGGGCTTCTTGCCTGTTGCGTCGGTATCGCTTCTTTGCTGTTTAAGAAAAATATGTCTTCCAATCCGCATAAGGATTTGAATGGTGCCACTATTGTGTTTGGCCTTTTAATTTCAATCGTGCTCTTCAACGGGGAGAACACAACTGTTCTGAAAACCGCCCTTGGTTTTTCGGCTGGTATATTCTCCCCTTGGATTGCGGCTACCATCGGGGTTATCTCTGGTGTAGTAATTGGCATGATGGCTGAGTTTTATACATCTGCTGATTATAAGCCAACGCAAGTATTGGCGCATGCGGCCATTGAGGGCTCGGCATTGACTATTACACAAGGATTGGCCCTTGGTATGAAATTCTGTATGGCATCGTGCATCGTCTTAGGCGCAGGGATTATCCTAAGTTATGCTGTGTCAGGAATGTATGGTGTGTCGATGGCGGCCATGGGTATGCTCTCCTTTGTGACCGTCACTGTTTCGGTAGATACCTATGGTCCCATCTCGGACAATGCTGGCGGCATTGCCGAAATGAGCCGTCTCGATTCTGATGTGCGTACCATCACTGATACGCTGAATTCTGTGGGCAACACAACCGCTGCAATTGGTAAGGGATTTGCCATTGGATCTGGCGCACTGGCTGCCTTAGCACTAATGATTTCTTACCTCTATTCTTTTAATGAGGCAGGAACATAATTAATCCTGGACATGATAAGCCCTATGATTTTAGCCGGCTCTATTGTGGGTGCTGCATTACCATTCCTTTTCTCTGGCATTCTCATTGAAGCTGTCGCAAAAACAGCGCGGAAGATGGTTGAAGAGGTTCGACGTCAGTTCCACGAATATCCAGGTATTTTGGACGGAAGTCAAACGCCAGATTATAAAACTTGTATTAGCATTTCTTCAAAAGGC
>ULRQ01036758.1_pt1 | contig 13329 bp, 10 predicted proteins | sample 1955491 | NCBI WGS metagenome assembly ULRQ01 (sample SAMEA4835684, study PRJEB28245) | human gut metagenome | biome: gut microbiome; material: fecal sample | place: Denmark | collected 2008 | reverse complement strand
ATCCTCCGGGAGCCGCTGGAGCATTTCTGCGAGGGTTCTGGCAGAGTAGACGAGAGCACCGTCCTCCTGTGCGGAGCATGGAATTTTCTCTACGAGGGCAATCTCCAGATTGGTAGAGGTCACGGTGAGCATTTTTCTAGCGCTGTCCGATTCCAAGAGCACGCCTTTCAGGACGTCCAGCGGAGAGTCAGGCGGGGCAATGGTCATTGCGCGTTTGACCGTAGCGAGAAGCTCGGCGCGATTTACAGTAATAAGCAAATAATCTTCTCCTTTATGCAGCAAAATCGAAGATCGACAGTTGGTTTTCATCCACCTCTGCCACCTTCGACTTCCGCTTTTTCTTTTCTTCGTTTGTCCTTGCAAGTAACCCCTCGTAGCGTTCCCAGATCGCGGCAGCCTGTGCTGTGCGGACACTGCTCTCGCGGGGCTCGGACACGACCTCCGGGGCAGACGAGCTTTCCACGTTTGTCTCTTCCTGCACGTTCTTTTTACGATTGGGGTTGATGATTGCCATTTTCTTAAAGGCTGCGGCAATATCCTCTACATTGTCCCGGATGCCGGCCGCCAGCTCCTTTGCCATCTGTGAGGTCAGGTCCTTTACATCGCTCATGGCGGCAAGGCCCTCTTCACTGAATGTGCCCTCAATGATGCCCGCAACCGCCAGCTTGGAGGCCATCAGCTTCATGGCCTTGGCCTGCATGGTGTTTGCGTAGTAGAACATATACACCTCCACCTTGGGCGCCGTCTGATTGATGCGCCAGCTTCTGCGGGAGGCCTGACGCAGCGTAAAGAGGTTATAGCCCATGGAGTAGTAGATGATGGTGGTAAAAGCATTGAGGTCAAGGCCCGTCTCCACACAGCGCGGATTTGTGATCAGGACCTGCAGGCCGCTTTTGACCCGCTTGTCCACCCATTCCTCCCGCTTTTCTGTGGGGATCTGCTTTGTCAGGATCTCCGTGCGGTATCCATTCTCCCGCAGCAGCTTCAGCAGCTTTTGCTGAGAGTCCGTCCGCGTCCAGCTGGTGTAGATCAATACCCGTTCGCCATCTTCCACCTTTTGCTGCACCAGATTCAATATTGCTTCTTCTTTTGGCAGAAGCGTTGAAAAGTCACCGCAGTTTTCTGGCTCTACGAGGGTCGAGCCATCAATGGGATGGACAATCTCCGGCTGGTCGTAGGGTTGATCCGGGTAGACCGTGAGCAGATTGAGATAAGCAGAGAGGATCTTCTGCGCGATTCCTGTACCCGAACGGAGTATCTTTTGCAGTATGTTCTCCGCTTTCTCATAGGCTTTGCGGACATTCTCAGGCATCTCCAGCGCTATCGGGATTTCCTCATAGCTCGGCAGATCCTTGTTCATATCCGTAAGGGACAAAAAGGCCGCATACTCCAGCAGGAAGCGGGAAAACACCAGCGGTGAGACACCGGGGAGCAGCCGCGACTTTGTTTTCCGCTTGTTGGCGCGCCGGTTGGAATTGTACTCGGTGTCCTCGATCTCATAGGTGTTTTCTACGACACCATACTCCGCGTCAAAGTCGCCAGGCTTGCGATACCTCTTATCATCTTTGAGCATGAGCCCAGGGACGATGCGGTAAAGCAAATGAAAGATACCCGAGGAGTACCCATTGATGAGCGTCGCAGTCATTCCAACAAACAGCTTTGAAACACCGTAGAGTTCTGCCATGGCGTCGCCCTGGCCACTGGCGTTGTTGTATTCGTGGAGCTCATCGCAGAGGAAACCGTCGATTTTTCCATGCAGTTTCTTCTTGATATAGGTACTGAGCGGATAGCGCCGCTGTGCGCCGCGGACAGGATAGTAGCCATCCGGGTCCTCAGCGATCTTCATAAGCTGGTCAATGACCTTCTCATTTTTCGTCCGCTTGAGATGTGCGTCCGCTCCGTAGCGGTGTACCCAGCCATATTCGCCGATCTTGACCCACTCGGTCCGCTTACTTGGATTGACAGCAGACCATAGCGGCGTGCCGCAATGAGAGCAGACGTGATTTACCCTGTTCTCTTTGCGGAAGAAAAACTGGTCTGCCGGTACGGTATAGCTGATTCCATTCTCGCTGATATCCATTTCGATGACCGCATCGCAGTCCGGGCAAAGAAATGCATGCCGGCGTCTGTTCCACCGCACGGCAGGGCTGCGCATATAGCCGTCTCTGGCCCGTTCCTTGGAAAAGACCGCATACACACTCTTGTCGCCCTGCTCGTACATGGCATAGAGGCGGTTTAAGTCTGTAATATTGCGTACCACCATAGCGTAGGTATCCGGGAGCGTTTCGCCGATCTCGCGTACCCATTTTTTCGTAACATGGGAGGGGCACATAATGATGTTGAAAGACTTTTCTGCGCCTTTTTTCTTCTGCGAAGCCCATAGCCCGTGCAGCGCGCCGAGAGCGGTCGATCCGATCTTGGTTTTTCCAGAGCCGCATTCCGCGATGATGAGGGCGGCCCGCTTTCGCTCAAGCTGACGTTTGACAGCCTCCGCTACAGCAAGCTGTGCGTCATAAAGGGAATAGCCCGCGTGCTGCGTGATAAAGTCGTTGATGGCTAGCACTTCATCAGAGAGGGGCTCACTGGCAGGGTCAAAGAGGGGCATGAACTGATTGCGGATGCGATCTGCGACGGTCACGCCAAAGGTGTTGAGATATTCCGTGACGTTATTGACTTCCTCGAACCCATCCGAAAAGCCTGGAACCGCGCTAGGGATCTGGATGTCACCGGTTTTCAAGCCTTCCTCCAGCACCTCCACAACATTTTTATCCTCTGGCTTCAGCGTCAGCACCCATGCATCGATCCGCTCTTTTTGCGAGATGACCTCCAGCTGTCGGAGATCTCCGCGGTTTTGGAGCGAAGTGAGCACATAGTCCTGAAACGCAGGGATGAGCGGTGCTGCTGTTTTGTGATCCAGTTCCTCAAACAGGCGCACACGATCGCCTTCAGGGCAGAAAATGTAGCATTTGCGTGGCTGTGCCGGCTTTTGCGGAGCGACTTCTTCATCTCCTTTTTGCCTGTCATCCTCCGGCCCGCATTCATCCTGCGGCGATGTTTCTTCCTGTGTGTCGTCTGCTGCCATAAGCGTTGCCACGGCGTATACGCCATCATGGGTGATTTGACGCTGATACCCTTTCAGCTTGCTTTGCAGCTTTCGCACCATATCATTTTGGGTGGCCTCTATGGTAGCCCCGCCGTAAATAGCGTCTGCCATAGCCCGCACCATCTCGGGATATCCACCGAAGCGGATCGCGCAGATCACGCTTCCTTTCTTGTCTGCGTCAAGCACGACTGTATCTGCGTAGGCCGACAGCCGGATCTTCGCCGACGGATCATAATACCCCAGCTCGATCAGCTTGCTCTCTGACATTCATTCGCGTCCTCCTTTCAATTTAGGGGCAAAAAAAGACCGCAATCGCTCTATGAGCAATTACGGTTCTCTTCTTGTCCTTATTTTGATTCCAGTTCGTTTGAGTCTCTGACGGAGGGCGCAATGCCCCCCCTTTCCGTCGCCGTTCCTCCCTAACTTACTCCGCCCTGACTTACTTCGCCCTGACTTACTTCGCCCTGAAATGCAACTCAATTCTACTGCCTTATACTTTTCCTGCATAGTTGGAAGTTTTCCATAGTGATTTGATAGTCTATATAGATAATAGGCACGGAGAAGAACTGTATCTGCAGGGTGCTCCGTTATTTCACAATCAGGCTCAGTCAAAACAGCGCCTGTGTAGAGCGAGAAGTGCGTTTAGTTGCAAAAATCTTTTCTAAACATTGATGCGACTACTTGATTTTTGAGCTTTGTTCCGGATATAATAGAGAAGAAAAATGCTTCTGGTTGCAAAAATCTTTTCTAAGGAGGCGACCTCATGGTCATTCGAAGAGACTTCTATTTGGAAAAACTGATTCAGCGAAAGGGAAATGGCCTGATCAAGGTCATCACCGGTATTCGCAGATGCGGGAAATCGTACCTGCTCAACAATCTTTTCTATCATCACCTGCTGGAGTCTGGTGTTGATGCTGAGCACATTATTCGTTTTGCCTTTGACTCAGCCGACGACCTGTATCTGATTGGAGAAAGTCTCATTCAAATTGAAAAAGAAAAACGGGGTGTTGACCCCGAAAAGTTTATGGCATATATTCGCTCCAAAGTTGTAGACAACAGCGTTTACTATCTGCTACTGGATGAGGTGCAGATGCTCGATTGCTTTGAAGCGGTTTTGAACGGCTATTTGCGCAAAGAGAATATGGACGTGTTCGTGACTGGAAGCAACGCCCGACTTTTATCCAAAGATATTGCCACCGAGTTCGCTGGGCGCGGAGATGAGGTCCATATGTATCCCCTGAGTTTTGCAGAGTTCATGTCTGTTTACAAGGGGGACAAATACATGGGGCTTTCAGAATATATGCTCTATGGCGGTATCCCGCTGGTCGTTCTGCGAGATGGGGCAGGTGACAAGGCTGCAGCCTTACAAAACCTTTTCAGTGAGATCTATCTGCGAGACATCTGTAAACATAACAGGGTGAAGAATATTGGAGAACTGGAGGATTTGCTCAATATTCTATCTTCCGCCATTGGATCTCTGACCAACCCGGAAAAACTGAAAAATACCTTTCGGACTGCCAAAAAATCCCGAATTACCTCTAACACCATCCGAAAGTATTTGGGCTACTTTGAAGACTCGTTCCTGATTGAGTCGGCGCAGCGGTATGACATCAAGGGAAAAGCCTACATCGAAACGCCGAAAAAATACTATTTCTCCGATTTGGGACTGCGTAACGCCCGTATCAATTTTCGCCAGTTTGAGCAAACTCATTCTATGGAAAATGTGATTTACAACGAACTTCGCATGAGAGGGTACAGTGTCGATGTAGGTGTCGTGCCGATTGCTGAAAAAGACGCAGAAGGCAAAGTGATTCGCAAGCAGTTGGAAGTTGATTTCGTGTGCAACATGGGTTCCCTACGCTATTATATTCAATCTGCCTTTTCGCTACCGGATGAAGCAAAGCGGACACAGGAGATCCGACCGTTTCGGAAAATTGATGACTCTTTCAAAAAAATCATCATCACCAAAGATATTGTTTCTCCCTACTATGATGAATACGGCATTCTGACTGTGAATGTCTATGACTTCCTTTTAGACGCCAAATGTCTTGAAATATAAGCGTCAATATCTGCACAATAAAAGTGCCGTACCTCCAATGCCCTTCATTTTTTGCAGTCAGGAACGATTTGATACGATGCTGCACAAATTTACGCCCCTCTGAATCCTTACGTTGCAAGGATTCAGAGGGGCGCAGTTTGTGCAGATTATGTTGCCCGATTCATCTATGAAATCTTGTCAATGAATTCCTTCATGTTATCAATCTAGATATATGGTGCATGCTTAGAATAAACCTCATGAAATTTAGAAATAACAATCTGGATTTCATTTGCTCACAATGCTTCTAAGATTCCATGCAGAAATCGTGCCTCATTATAGGACTTGCAGAGATACGCAATGCCGTAACCGCTAACTTTTCCAGATCATGCTCCATTGCAGTGCCTCTGCATAGGGTACAGAATTTTTCATTTCCCATTTTAAACGATTTTGATTCGCGTCGTAGCCAAAGCTACTCTCGAGATTATTGCAGCTGCTTCAGCACGTGTAATGGTGTCAGATGGTCTGAATGCTCTGGTTCTTTCATCTCCGGTTAAGATGCCTGCTCTGTAAAGAGCAAGTATCTCATCAGCGTATTCGCTTCGTTCGCTTACGTCAGGAATACAATCATAGTCAATGTCGTTGACAACGGCAAAATCAGATATTGCTTTCGCGAAAATATGTGCTATTTGTGCTCGTGTTGCGTAAGCATCGAGGCTGGAATATTCGTCGCTCGAGACAATTCGATTTTTTACACAATAGTTCAGATAGGCATCATACCATTTACCACCATCTGATGCTGAAAAAGAGATTGTCTGGTTATTACATGTGGCATGGACAACAGCAGCCATTTTAATTGCTTCGCTCAGTGTGATATTGCCTATAGGGTGAAATGTACCGTCAGTATATCCGTTCATAATGCCCAACTGGACAACTGACTTTATAACGCCCTGTTGCTGACTTCCATACCATGCTGACTCATCCGCGTCCAGGAAGCCATAATAGTCGGTAGACGCACTGAACTTGCTGTCGGTATCTGTAAGGCTATCCGTATCAATACAGGTAATGCTATTCCGAATTGTCTCTGACCATCCCCATAGACGGCCGAGGTTGTCCCTATACTGCCACTCTGCCGGCAAATATATAGCCGTATTGTCGCCGTCTTGTTGGAAAGCCCTTGCTTCGGTGATTGTGTCTGATTTAATAGACAGCTGTTGGTACTCTTTCAGCTTGGAATTGTCGGAGAAACCGTTGGTCATATAAAGCTGCACAGAATCATCATTTTGCTTCTTGGCATGAACGATCAAACCGGCAGTGTCTCCCAGCCTTTTTCCGTCGCTGAGCCTCACAAGGCCGCCTCTGTTCAGACTATTGCTCTTTTCCGGGCCGACAAGATACGACAAGTACACCTCGTTACCGCAGCTTGTCATGGAAGCGTAAAAGTTCACAAATTCTTGGGGCAAAACCTTATTATCGCTAACTGGGATACTGTACTGATTGATCCATTTTCCGTGTTCATTCAAAAGGAATACCTTGCCAGTATAGGCATCGACAAAACATGGCCTGCCATTCAATGCCGAAATCGCATAAGGCTCTGCGCCAGCAGGAATGTCCACAGATTTGACGATCTCATCGCTATCCCAGTAACACAACGAACTTCCTTTTTCCCATAAGGCAACATTTTCGCAGAGGACAACATTACTGGCTGCAGCCACATTAACATTGTCTTGAAGGATAAAAAGGCTGTATTGCAAACCCTTTGGATTCTTCGGATAGAATAGGTCAAGCCAAACTGAACCATTTGGTTGGACAGACATATTCTGAATGATCATCTCATCTTCTAAATCTTCGCCGCTTCGATAGCAAGCCTGCAATTCAAGCGTCTTTTCATTTATACAGGCTACTGCATCTTTGTCTATCGAGTTATCATGCAAAAGAAGCCATATATGATTATCTTGAGCTACCATGTCTTTCACATAATAGGAATCTATTCCGCAGCTCAGTTTGGAATTATTCTCACGATCAATAGCTGCAACACTGGAATTGAATATGACCGCAACAACCAACGGGAGTATTATGCAGGCCTTTTTGAGTTTGTCTATTCCGTTTCTTTCCATGAGAATACCTTCTTTTTCATTAAAAGGCTACTGATATAGTATATTTGTGGTATCTTCGCTCCATTTTGTCGTAATGCTTACGGAAACCTTGTTTGCAAGTGTGCTCGTCTGCGCAGTTTTATGTGCAAATGTCGTTGCCGCTGTTCCCCATAATCCATAGCCGTTTGACGGAGTATAAAGATAAACCTGGGACCAACGCGCATTTAGAATTGTCGTACCAGTTGGTGCACGATTGGACTGTGCAGCATATGCCAAGCATACTTCACGGTTAAAATACAGATTTGTATAATTTGATGTTACGTACGATGTGCTTGCACCACTTACTACTTTTTTAAATGATGAATCATAACCGCTTTCGTTTGTATTGAGCGTTATTGTGTCAATAACCGCCCACGATACACCATTAATGATTTTAAGAGTAACGGTATCATATGCACTGCCCTTTGTGATCGTTGCAACTAAATTTACAGACGATAGCTGACTTGGCGAATACTTGATTGAAGATGGTCTCCAGTAATGCGCATACCCTCCGGCCGAATTCTTAATATATCCACTAATAACGAAACCCCATACACCGTCTTTTTGAAGATAATAGGTTCCTAAATCTAAGCCTATTTTATCACTTACGTATATTCCAAAAAAGCCATAGGGTACATCAGGATCTGACAAGCTGCTTTTAAGATTAACTGATGGTAAAGTAAATGTTCCACTTGCCTTGTAATATCCTCCTGTTACAGTCCGAACCATGTAGTGTAGCCCTGTCCAATCCGAGGAATTTACATATGTTTTCACATCTCCAGAATATGACATAGTCACCGGAGATTCCTTCGCTTCAATGCATGATAGCGGATCTTTGCAAAGAATCGATGCATATTCCAAATCTATTTCATTTTCAGCCGAGGGAGTTGCAGTTTTCCAACTCGATATTAAAGTGTTTGCTTGCTCAAACGTAAGGTTATTTGTTTTAATAACAGATGCTGCGGTTTGTAAATCATATACTGTCCACTCATTTAACATAGCAGAACTTGAAGAATACTGCAAAAGGAAATCATAATCTTGCTGCGTCTCTGACAGTTGATCTTTAATGCGAGAGTCCACCGTTCGTAAAGATGCCAAGTCGGATAAGCTCATTTCCATAACGTCCGTATCTGCATATTGTGAAACATCACTCCATGCAAAGCAAAATGAAATAGATGAAATGAGTGCTGCGCATAAAATAAGATCTAAACCTCTTTTTATAACTTTTTTCATGGGATCATCTCTCCTTTTTCATCTGCAGATTATTGCTTATTTTTAGCTTGTAGACGGTTTTTGCTACTAAGAGGCCTATCGAAGGTGCCGTTGCCGACAGCGACAGGTTGTACCATCGTCTTACCAATGGGTAAGGAGCATTGGTGCTACAATTCTTTTCATAAAACCACCCCCTTCCGTATATCCTTGATAAAATTTTTTGCTTTTACCTAATAAATGCAGAAGAAGTGCTTTTACTTGCAATTTTCAGCAAGAATATTTCATTTCATCGTTTCGACTAAATACCCTCTTTTAGATATGTGCAAAATTTCCATCTGACTAAGCGCCGTATCGATAGCAAATACGGGGTGTTCTCCCAATTGAACTATATATCCAAGCACAACCATTCAGCCTTATTTCTCGTAAATATTGTATTAGTTTCCGCTTTGTGCAAAAAATGGCGGAGGCATCGACATCACGTATCGATACCTCCGCTGACATTTATTTATGCTGCCTTTTGCCGAAATCGCAAGTTGCGGATGCCGTTTGCCCTGACCTGGAGTTCCTGCGAGAGGAGCTTCAGGACGGAAAATTCGTCATCCAGCCCATCCAGTTCTCTTTGCAGTACACCTTCATAGTGCCGTTTCTTCTCCTCCAGAGCCTGCACCTTCAAAATCCAGCGATCCATGATCGCAGGGCTTTGGCTGTTGCTTTTGATAAGATAATCACACTTTTCCTGATACACTGCAATCTCTTTTTTGACTGCATTATAAAATTCTTCTGTCATCTTTTCACGCTGCTTCGCATCGTCAATGATATAAAAGCTGTTGACAATCAAAGGTGTCGTTCTTTTGTTGAGACCACTGAGGAGCGTGATAAAATCCTCAAAAATGTCCACTTGGTCCATATGGGTACGGGGAACAAAATACATGTGACCATTGACACTCAGTTTGGTGGCCTCAAGGCCCCGTAAGTAATTGAGGCAGATTGTTTCAATCTGCTTGCGGTTGGCACAGCGCTGATAGAGTTCAAAAAGTTCTTCTGCATGCCGGCAGCACGCAGGCACATCCACCGCAGAATCGTAGACCATATTGTCGCTGCGGAAAATGCCGTCTGCCTTGTCGTAGCTGATATTTGCCAACTTTTCGTATTGATTCGTCTGTCGATTCAGCGTTTCCTTTATCAGTTCGCGGGAGAGAACACCAGGGGTGTGCTTATTATCCCGGCAGTAGGCAAGGTAGATGTTCGTCTCACTATTCTCCGTAACAGGGATGCGCTCTCGGATATCACCTGTGGCAGAGCGAAAGGCATCTGACACGGAAAGCCGGTTGCTGCCGCTGTACGGGATCCCCAGGCTCTCACACAGGTGAGATAACTCGTCTTTATCCACCAGAAGATTTGCCAAAGAAAAATACAGAAACTTTCCTAGCATGTGCTGCTGATCACCAGCAGCCGCACCGATAAGTTCATTCATGTTTATGACTTTATCCATATTATAGATCATCCTTTCTTCACAGTAAGTTCTCTCACCAGTTTTTAATTACTTCCGACAGCTTATCATACTGCCCGGATATGAGCAGCCCGCACTCGTAATGAAAATTGATGTCGGTCAGATAGTACTCGATTTTTTCCATCGTTTTTTTGTCACCAATTTCCCGTGCGTGCTGATGCTTCTTGAAAAACTGCTTCATCTGGCTGAGCGTAATGCCATACTGCCTTTTTCGAATTATCGCTTGGATTCGTACTTTTTCTTGTTCTATTAACATCGTTTCTCCTTTACATCGTTGCAGTTCGGCTTAAAAGGTAGTCATCCACGCCCTTGTAGGCGGGATTCCATGTGTATTTTGCATAGCGGATACCCGGTATCTTCTGCACTTCTTTTCTCATAGCAAGGATGGCATTGCGGACATTGGAATTTGTCATCTGATCCATGTCCATTGCCTCCACGACCTCATGAACGCCAAGCTCTCGGATGGTATCGGTCAGCCCGTGAAGTGCGTTGACTCCGCCGATGCAGATAAATAATGCATCTTTTGCGAGAAAGCTGGCCACGTCGCCCTTGAGCGGGCCCTCTGTTAAAAACGCACGCTTTCTTGTCCTATCTCCCGTTACATGAACCCAGGAATAGCTGCGGGTGCCGTTTGGCAGGTTCCGGCTGGAGAGCCAGCGGTACTTCCGGTTGGGATGGTCCGCTTCGTCGAGCCGAATTTTAAGCCCCTGTATGAGCCCGTCCTTATTCCGAACCGGAATAAGGAACCCACTTGGGCCGGAGAGCGTCCATTCGCCGTAGTAGGTGCGAAAGCCGGGAACACCGTGCAGGTCATGCCCGTGGGAGCGGAGCAGGTCGGTCAAAAGCTGGCGGCCCCGCTCAGTCTCGGGCATACTTCTGTATCCGTTTTCTCGGATGCGATCTTCGGATAAGCCTCTTCCCAGCAGGTTTTCACCGTGCTGGTCAAGAAGAGTCAAGTGCTCCAGCATATCCGTATATGCGGCGTGGCGCTGCTCCAGCGAAACAGGCTGCCGCTCTTTCCTTTGGGGAGCGGGCGCCTGGGGCAAAGGATATACCTTTGTCCCCCGCACCAACTCCAAATAGGCCTCTTTATTGCTGATCCCTTTAAGTCTTGCATACAAGCTCACGCTGTTGCCGTGGGCCCCGCAAAGGTTACAGCGGTACTGATCTGTGTCGGTATTGAGGCTCAGATGGTATTTTCCCGGTCCGTGGTCATGGCAGAAGGGTCAGCTTTCCTCGACCTCCGTTCGCCGCAGCGTTCGGGAGTCGAGGACAAGCCCACACCGTCTGGCCGTTTCCACGATAGGGATCTTATCATATTGTCGGACGGCCAAACGGGATCACCCCCTATCAGGCGGCACGCTGCTCCGCGAAAACAATAGGTTTGATAGGCCTCACCTGCAGCGGCGCATTGCTCACGCATTTTGCCATGATGATCTGTCCTGTCGGACGGACATTGGCAAGGTCATCCACGGACTCCATGTTGTCTACGAAGACGGGGTAATTGCGCCCTGTGAGACGCTTTATCAGCTCTGACAACTCCATACCTGCCCGGATCTTCTCGGAAAGAGAGAGCCGGTCATAACGGCGGCCGCTGTAGGTAAACTTGAAGGTATCTTTGACCTCGCCCGTGGATTTCACCACATCGTAGAGGGAAATTTCCACGCGGTTCATTTTAAGCTGTGAAAAAGTAAGCTCGGCCCGCTTGCTGACATACGAAATCACATTCGTCATCGTGCGCTTGATTTTGCCGATGGCCTCCTGCGCCTCACGGATCTCACGGTCAAAGTCAGGCGTCTGTGCAGATGCCATCTCATTCAGCGCAGAGAGCTTGGACTCCAACTCACGGCACTGTTCCCGGCACTCACGCAGGCGGCCATACTCTGCCTGCGTCAAATTGCCGTATTCCAGCTCCGCCGTCAGGGCCTGGATCTCACTGCGCAGTGACTCGGCAGCCTGCGAGCTGGTTTCCGACTGTTCCGCGCAGCGCCGCTCCAGTTCGGCAGCGTCTTCCGTCCATTTGCGGAGATCAGCTTCTTTGAAAGCATCGAAGGTATCTCTGGCCTTTTTATCCATTTCCTGAAGCTCTGTAAGCTGCCCCTTTTGCTCTGTTCCGGCGGCATACAGTTCAGAAATGTTTTTTTGAGCGCAGCCTGTACCTCCGGCAGCGTTTCCTCCGTCACGCGACGGTGACAGGTGGGGCAGTCCATACCGGCATGAAATGCCTTGTATGCCACGGATTCCCGCTTATACCGCGTCCCCAAGTCATTGACTTTGGCCGCGATCTCCGCCAGCGGCTCGGTAAACTTGGACTGATACTGCTCGGATTGTCTGCGGACAATCTTTTCACGCAGTGCGCGAAGCTCTTTTTGCTGCTGCACCGTATCGCCGCGTTCATCACGGGCCATCTCATCGTAGCGCTGGCTCAGTTCGACGAGCCGTTCCTGCATTTCGGCAGTATCGAGACCGGAAAACTGCTTTTCCGCCAACACCTCGATCTCATTTTGAAGAGCTGTAATGCCATTCGAAATCTCCACCCGCATCGTTTCATGCTGCTTCTTTTGCGTTGCCGCCAGATCCTTTTGCCCGCCGAGATATGTGATACGCTCCTCCAACTCGCGGATCTCCGCACGTCGTCCCTTGAGATAGGCGTCAGGTGAAAGGATCACCTCATCTTTCAGGGACGCCTGCACCGCACCGGGGAGCTGTGCGAGAATTGTCTCCTGCGGAATGAACGGTAGATACCGTTCCAGAAGATTCTTACCGCTTGTCCCCAGCTCCTCGATAAAATACAGAGGGTTTAGGATAGAGAGAAACACGTCTCGCTCCCCGAAGAGATCGGTCAGGTCAAGCTGACGGATGGTATGACCGTCGTAATAGATGGACATATCGTTATTTCGGCGGATACGGGTCAAATCATGGGTAATCCCATTCTCATCCACAAAGCGCATCTGGATAACGACGTCAGGATTTTTCTCATTGTGGAGCCGGTCAAGGCCACGCTCTCCAAAAAACGGGAGTCCGGTCACAGCAAATGCGATGGCGTCCGCAATGCTGGTTTTCCCGCGGCCATTTCCCCCGGTGATGACGGTCGGATTGCCGAAGGTCAACTCCGTAGGTTTTTCATAGGACTTAAAGCCGGAAATACTCATACTGGTGATCTGAAACTGTTCGATCTTTTTCAACTGTCTGCTCCTTTCTTTGGCTCAGGGCAGCTTTTTTATGCTGCCTGCTGGCCCTGCTGATAGACCTCATAGGACTCCAGCACACAGAACACCACGGTATCCTGCTTGCGGGTCGTGAGCCTCACATGAGAAAGCTGCGTGCCCGGTGT
>ULRQ01041782.1_pt1 | contig 13404 bp, 8 predicted proteins | sample 1955491 | NCBI WGS metagenome assembly ULRQ01 (sample SAMEA4835684, study PRJEB28245) | human gut metagenome | biome: gut microbiome; material: fecal sample | place: Denmark | collected 2008 | reverse complement strand
TTTCTATATTAGTTTATATAATTACTGCTTTCTTGACTATATGCTGTATTAAGGGTATAATAATGGCAAATAAGTGCCGGTCTTTTATAATAGGCACTTTTAATATTAAAAATACGGTTTGAAAAGCCTTGTGCTTGGTAGATTAATAGGGAATTCGGTGAGAATCCGAAGCAACCGCCATTACTGTATTTGACGATGAAACAGCGTGTACCATTTGCCCTTGCAGAGAAGGTGCTGTTTGTGTGAGTATCACTACATCATAAGTCAGGAGACCTGCCGTATTTTCATAGGTAATATATTCTTTGGCGATGAAGATGCGGCCCTATTATTTTAATGTTGGCTACGGCTGTGTGCTTTGCCGCACTGTGCCTGTGCTGCCCAAGCATAGTAGTATTCTGCCCCTTCATACCATATGGAGAGGCTTTTTATTTTTAGAGGAGATATTTTATGATTAGAAGTTTTTCAAAAATAACCTCGGTGCTAATGTCAGGTGCTTTAGTTGCATCTATGCTGCCCTTTTCACTTTTTCAGGCTGTGGCAGACAACACCGATATTGTAAGTAATACAAACAATAATGTAGTGAACAGTAAAATTCCTACATTGGCAGACGACGCTGTTTTAAACTGGGCAACAAAGGTGGGCGATGGTTATGACAGCAATGCAATAGGTACACCTATAATTGTAGGTGACAGCTTGATTTTCTGTTCCGGTACAAGGCTGTATAAAATGGATAAATACAACGGTACTGTACAGGCATACAGCGAAATGGCAGGCAGATCAAGCTATAATATTGTACCGCCAACCTATGCCGATAATAAGATTTTTGTGGGCTTGGCAAACGGTACAGTACAGGCATTTGACGCACAAACCCTTAAGTCACTGTGGATATATAAAGACCAACTTTCCGGTCAGCCAAACAGTCCTATTGTGTATAGCAACGGTTGTGTGTATACAGGCTTTTGGAATAATGAAGATGCAGAGGCTAACTATGTTTGTATTTCTGCCAAAGATGAAGACGCTGAAAGTGACTTGGAGGAAAAGCAGAGCATTTGGCAATATACCCATAAGGGCGGTTTTTATTGGGCAGGTGCATATGCTTGCAGTGACTATTTGCTTGTAGGAACGGACGACGGACAAAACGGAAGCAGCTCTAAAACCTCTTGCTTACTTTCACTTAACCCAACTAACGGTAAGGTTATTGACAAAATAGAAGGACTAAACGGCGACATACGCTCGTCTGTTTCTTACGATAATCAAACTGACCGATATTATTTTACAAGTAAGGGAGGCAGCTTTTACAGTGCGGCTGTAAACAGTAACGGCACATTTAAAAAGAATGCCGATAGCTATGACATAAAAGAAATTAAGCTTGAAAACGGTACAGACTCAACCGCAATGAGTACAGCTGCACCTGTAGTACATAACGGTAGAGCATATATAGGAGTTTCGGGTTCGTCACAGTTTACTGAATACAGCGGACATAACATAACGGTAATAGACCTTGATTCATTCAAGATTGCTTACAGAGTGCCTACCAAGGGCTACCCACAGGCTACAGGTCTTCTTACAACGGCATATGAGGATAAAGACGGATATTCATATGTGTATTTTGTTGATAACTACACGCCGGGCAAGGTAAGATTTATAAAGGATAAAAAAGGAGTTACCTCGGTTGTAGACGGTGTAACCGAAAGCTGTAACAGCGGCGGTAAAATAACAAAGGTTGAAAACTGTGCACAGGTTTTGTTTACGCCTGTAGAGGCACAGGCAAACTATGCATTGGCAACCCCTGTGGCAGACACAGACGGTACATTGTATATGAAAAACGATTCTGCCTATATGATGTCCATAGGCAGTAAAATTGATAGCCTAGAGGTTACAGCACAGCCTGAAAAGGCTTTGTACTGTACAGGTGACAATTTTGCTCCTAAGGGGATTACAGTAATTGCCAAGTTCAAAAACGGTACACAGCGTGATGTTACAAAATACATTACCTACCCTGACTATCAGCTTACAGAGGACTATTTAGATGTTACTCTGACATATGACATACAGAAGTACGGTGATAAGCTTGACAAAAATAACGGTAATGAAATTGGCATAGAGGCCGAGCCTGTGGAAGTGAATGTAGATGTTACGGTATTGTCAAAGACTGACTATGACGCCGTAGAAGGCGTTGTATCTGCCATTGATAACATAGGTACCGTTACACTTGAAGGTAAGACTTTAATAGACGCTGCACGCAACAGCTACAACAGCCTTGACGATAGTTTAAAGCAGTATGTAAATAACTATGAAGCCTTGCTTAATGCAGAGGAAGAGCTTAAAAGGCTAACACCAACTACTCCTACAGAATCGAGCAAACCAAGTGAACCAACAGTTCCAAGCGAGCCAATAGTGCCAACAGACCCTACAGAGCCAAGTGAGCCTACTGTAGTGCCGACAACCCCAACAGCACCAAGCGAGCCGACAGTGCCGGCTACGCCAACAGCACCGAGCGAGCCGACAGTGCCGACAGCACCAACAAATGCACCTGCCAGTCCTGCAACAGCTGTACAGGATACTACGCAAAATGCAACGAGCAATAATGCCGCTGCAAGCAGTACACAGGCAAACGATGCAAATCAAACAGGAAAGGTTGCTACAGGTGCAGCTGCACCAACAGCCGTATTGCTTGCCGTAATGGCTACAGCTTTGGCAACAGCCTTTGTGCTAAGAAGGGCAAAACCGTTAAATAGGTAAAATTTATAATGAAGGAGGGGCAAAAATGAACAGACGGAAAAAGCTGCCGGTATATATAGCTGCATCGGTAATTCTTGCTTTATGTGTGGCAGGGTCGGTGCTTTTTGCCCTTTTTCAAAATACTGCCGAGCCGGAAAATCCATTAAATAATATAAAGACCTCTAAGCTTTTTCCGCCGTCCGATGTCGGGGATTTATCAGTTAATGAGGCTGCGTTAAAATATGCCGGCAGTGCAATTAACGGGGCTGAAAACGCTGCCAATGCAACAGAAGCGTCAAAGGCTGCTGAAGATGTAACAGAGAATACATCACAGCAGCCTACTGCTGTTACGGAGAAAACAACAGATATTTCACAGGGCGGCAATTCAAGTAATGGCGAAGCTTATATAATACCTAACGCAGTTAATTATTTTGAAAATGTAAACGGTGAGGGTCAAGGCGGCAACATTTCATCTGTAGGAAATAACGCAGCTGCTAAGGAAGAAAATCATACCGACAACAGCGGGTCGGTACTTGCAACAGTGCCAACGGAAAAAGCAACAAACAAAAGGTCAAATAAAGAGCATTCCCCGTCCGATAATACGGTTGATGTTGAATATTTTACAACAACAATTAAAGACGGTGAAACAGTTAAAAACAGAAATTACAGCTTTGAAATCACACACAAAAATAAAAAGCTGAATGTTAAGGAGATTACTGTTTTTGTAAACGACAGCACGGTTTCGCAGTTTAGCGGCAAGGTGCTTTTAAATGAGGGCAGAAACAGTATTCGTGTACAGGTAACATACACCGACACTGACGGCAAGGCAATTACAGTGTTTAAAGATTACACTGTTAATGTTGACTTGGGAGATATTGTTATAAATACAAATCTGTCTGACTGTACTGTAGACAGTGAAGATATAAGCTTTAGTGCCGATGCTGCTTTGGGCGGCGAAGAAATACCGCTGAATGTTCAATGCAACGGCACTGCCTTGCAAAATAGCGGCGGCGAATATACCGCCGATTTAAAGCAGGGTGAAAATATCATCAGACTGTCTGCACAGTATGGCAGTCATAAAAAAGAGCTAAGCTTTACAGTTATATCTACTGCCACAAAAGAGTTCGATATTTATACAACCGTCGAGAATACTACGGTACATAACAGCAGCTACAGCTTTACCGCCTACTGTAAAAACGGAAGCGGCAATGAAAGACTAAGCGTAAAGCTAAACGGCAGGGTGCTTGCCGGTAATAACAACAGCTATACAGCAGAGCTAAAAACAGGCAGCAATACCATTCGCCTAAGGGCTGTAGACAATGTAAACGGCAATGAATTTACAGTGGAAAAAAGCTTTGCGGTAAGGTATGTTCCGCAGGCTACGCCACAAACGGCTCCAAAGCTTACATACACAAATGTCAGCAACGGTATGAATATTAAAGGAAATCAGCTTACACTGGATGTAAAGGCCGAGGATTATAAGGGCAATGCAATTTACTATGACGGCATTTCAGTAAGCCTAAATGGTGTAGAATATAATTATAAATGGACATCAGAATATGTAAGCTATTTGCTGTATTTATCTAATGGCAGCAACACACTTGATATAAGGCTTACCGATAAAGAGGGCAGGTATGCAGATTATAGCTTTAATATAAATTGTATTAAGGCAGCTGACGGCGAAAAAATAGGCACAATTACAATCAGCGTTGACGCTAATGTTTTGGGGCTTAACTATCTGCTTTCGCCGCAAAAGGTAGATATATATCAGGGTGAAACAACGGCAAAGGCTGTACTTAGAGCACTTGAGTCGGCCGGCTTTGTTTGTCATTATACGGGTACAGCAGAGCAGGGCTTTTACCTAAGCCGCATTGAAAAGCAGGGCATCGGCGAGAATGTTGCTATCCCCGGTGAGCTTGTTGATTATATAAACTCTGACGGCTTAACATGGACAGGTGCAAGGGACAACAACAGCATCGGCGAAAATGACTATACGCAAGGCTCAGGCTGGATGTACACTATAAACGGCTCGTTCCAAGGCGGAGGCTTGTCAGATGTACCGATAAAGGACGGCGACACTCTGTGCCTGCGTTATACTTTGGCCTATGGCAAGGACATAGGCGGCTATGTGTCAAGAGGGGGCGAGGAAGATAATTATCCAAAAATATGGTAATGCTGTCAAAAAAGCATTAGCCGTAATTATATGCGTAAGCGTTATATGTGCGTCTGCTGCAGAAGCATTTGCGGCTCATAAGGATTATAACGAAAAGGATATTCAGTCTGTAATAGAAAATATAATTAATCATAAAAAACAGCAGCTAGGTGTTGACAAGGCCTCAAATTTACTGTCGGCACTTGCAGTATCGGCAGGCACAACAGCAGGCGACTGGTATGCTTTTTCTGTAGGGCGTTTAGGAATAGATGATGATTATTTCTCGTATTTAACGGCCTTACAGGACTATGTTGAAAGTAAATATAAAACCGCTGATAAGCTTGACAAAACAAAGTCTACCGAATGGCACAGAATTGCACTTACGGTGCTGTCATTAGGCGGCGACCCTACCGCCTTTGGAAAGGATACAAAGGGCAACAGTATCAACCTTATCAGTGACGGAACATACAATAGGGCAAATTTGTCACAGCAAGGAATAAACAGCTGCATATGGGCGTTAATTACGCTTGATTCAAGCAATTATGCAGTACCCGACAGTGCTTTAAACACAAGAGAGAGCATAATCGACAAAATTATTTCCTATCAAGCAGACGACGGAGGCTTTTCGGCAAATAATGGTGAAGGCGGTGTGGATATTACGGCAATGGCAGTTCAGGCACTTGCACCGTATGCCGATAAAAGCTCCGATAAATATGAAAAATATAAAAAGCATAATGCAGATAAGGCTGTGGATAAGGCTTTAAGCTGGCTTTCAAGGCAGCAGCAGACAGACGGCAGCTTTAAGCAGGACGGTGAAGCCTGTGCCGAAAGCACGGCTCAGGTGCTTACGGCACTGTGCTGCAGTAAAATTGACGCTGTAAATGACAGCAGATTTATTAAAAACGGAAATAATGCTTTAGACGGAATTATGCTTTTCAAAACAGAAAACGGCGGCTTTTCTCATACAATGGGGAAGGGTGCAAATGCCATTGCAGAACAGCAGGTTTTGTATTCACTGTGTGCTCTGTACAGAATGTGGGGCGGTTATAATACCCTGTATGACATTACAGATGAAAATAATTCAGGTGAAATTACAAATATTTTTACCGACAAAAAGGTAAGCCCTAAGGTGGAATTTAACGATTATGATGTTCAGCAGTACAAAGGTCTGCCCGAAAATCTAACTACCGAATACTACAGTAAAGTGCTTATTCTGTATAAAAAGCTTTTAGCTGCCGATAATGCAGACAGCCACAAGAGCGAAGAAAAAGATTTAAAAGAAAAGCTGGATTATTTAACCTCGGTAAGAACTGAAATTGAGGATATTAACAGCATTATAGCCAACAAATTGTATCCCTTTGATAATATTTCGCAGGAGGACAAGGAGCTTATCGACAGTCTGTGCAGCAGGGCAGATAAGCTTAGTGAATATGACCAAAAGCAAATTTTAGGTATAGATAGCCTAAGGCAGGCACAGGCGGAGCTTAACACTCGGCAAAGCACAATAGCTGTGACTGCTGCAGTAACGGCATTGGTTGTGCTGTTAGTAGTTGTACTGCTTATAGGTATTGTAAGAAAAAGAAAGGCAAACAAGCAGCAACAGCCGGAAAACGATGAATGGTAATGGTGATATAATATGCAAAACAGCGTACAGCCTGTATTACAACAGGTGAAAAAGGTAATTATAGGTAAGGATTTAATTATAGAAAAAGTGCTTATGGCTATACTTGCAAAGGGCCATATTTTGCTTGAGGATGTACCCGGAGTGGGCAAAACCACCCTTGCCTTAGCTTTTGGCAAGGCGTTAGGCCTTGAATATAAGAGAATACAGTTTACATCAGACACAATGCCGTCTGATGTAACAGGCTTTTCAATTTTTAACAAGGCAAAGGGAGTCTTTGAATATCAGCAAGGCCCGATTATGACAAATATTTTGCTTGCAGATGAAATTAACAGAACCTCAAGCAAAACTCAAGGTGCATTACTTGAGGCTATGGAGGAAAAGCAGGTAACGGTTGACGGAGTAACGCATACATTGCCACAGCCGTTTTTTGTGTTGGCAACGCAAAACCCTGTAGGCTCGGCAGGTACACAGCTTTTGCCCACCTCTCAGCTTGACAGATTTATGTTAAGGCTGAAAATGGGCTATCCTGATTTTAAAGAACAGGTTAGTATTTTAAAGCAGCGACACACAGAAAATCCTCTAAACAAGGTGGAAACAGTTTTAAATACCCAAAAGGTGCTTCAGCTGCAAAAGCAGGTTGACAATGTATATATTGACGACTCTATTTATGAATATGTAACTACGCTTACTGAACAGACACGAAGTAACTTGTCTGTAGAGCTTGGCGTAAGCCCAAGAGGAGCCTTGGCTGTGTGTAATATAGCAAAAGCGGCGGCGTTTTTAAGTGACCGTGACTATGTAATACCCCAGGATGTTGACAAGGTATTTTGCAGTACAACGGCACACAGACTTGTTCTAAGCAGAAAAGCTAAAATTTCCAATGTTTCGGCTGAGGATGTAATTAACGAAATTTTAGAAAATACAGATAAACCGTCTGTGTCTGTACAGGGAGTATAGCATTATGCCTAAAATGTGGATATTTTCACTTGCGGCGATTTTACTGCTGACTGTAACGGGAATTTATGCAGAAAACGGGGCACTTATTGCTGTAGCACTGTTTTATGTTGTATTTGCTGTTATACAGCTTATTGTATGCAGATTGTTGCCGGCAAGGCTTGAAGCAAAGGCGGTTTTACCTGATACCTGCAGCAAATCGAAAACGGTTGAGGGGAAAATTATACTAACCAATAACAGCAGGGTTTACTGCGGCTGTGTTAAAATAATTGCCCGGTGTACCAATTTACTGACAAATACAAGCTCGCCGCTTGTTGCTACAGCTTTTATGGGGGTTAAAAGCGAGGCAGAGGTACCTATAAAATTTAATAGCAGACTGTGCGGTGCTGTTAAGATAAATATAGAAACGATACAGCTGTACGACATACTTTGCCTTACCCGTAAAGCTGTATATGTTCCGCTTGAGAGTTCGACCGTAACCGTGTTGCCACAGCTTTATGATGTTTCGTTAGACGGCTTTCTGACCAACAGTTATGACATTAACGGTTCACAGTATGCCGAAAATATGCCGGGCTATGATATTAGTGAAATTTACAACCTGCGAGAATATGAAAAGGGTGACAGCCCAAGAAATATTCATTGGAAATTAAGCAGTAAGTATAATAACTTGATTGTAAAAGAGGGCAGTATGCCTACAGAAAACTGTACTCTTATTATCTTTAATAATACAGTTCCTGAAAATCCCGATAATATCTCATTGCTTGCAGAGGTAATGGTGTCACTTAGCCAGGTGCTTATTGAAAACGGTGTTGTTCATACTGTAGCTTATTTAGAAAACAGTCAGCCTGTATTTAACTATATAGAAAATGATCTTGACCTGTCGGCAATCCTGCCTAAGCTGTTAAGATGTGAAAGAACAGAAGAAGATATTTTTAACTGTTTAGATAATATTACAAATGAATATAAATCTGTTCTGTGCTTTACCGAAAAGCTTTGCACAGCAGAGCAGACCGGCATTAAATTTATTACAACTGATAGCTCCGAAAATGAAAATTGTGTTGTAATTAACAAGGATATTATTGACAGCTTAGGCTGTATTGAAATATAAAGAGGTGAAATAATGACTGAGAACAATAGCTATATAAAATCGGCTGTATTTAAAAGTGAATATAATAGCACAGCCGAGTGTACAATATTAAATGCTGTTGTTACATTCCTTATTTCATTCGGCGTTCTGCAGCAGCTGGTTACTGTGACAAAAGCTGACTGTAGTCAAGTCATTTTAGCTTTAACTACAGCTGCAGTATCCTTTGCAATGTTTATTGCAGGGAAATATTCTAAGCTTAAAATTACATTTTATTTACTTCCTGTTGCTGTAGCCGGTGCTATGCTGTTGACAGTAAATGTAAATATAGTAAATGTGTTTAGCAACACTGTAAACGGGCTGCTTAATACTGTAGGGGAGTGCTTTGGCGTTATTATGCCGCAGCTGCAGTGCGGTGAAGCATCGGCAGTGGAATCGACATTGTTTTTTACAGCTGTTTCTTCGGTTTTGGTTTTGTTAAATGCAATGTGCTTCAACAGGAGCATTGCTGTTTTGCCTGCTGCTTTGGCTGTTGTGACAGTATTGTTTTCTGCACTTGTTCAGGGGGTAAATGCTGCTTCGACTGTGCTTGTTTTTTCAGCAATGGTTTTAATATTGTACAAGGGCAGGCTTTGTAATGCAGCAGCTGTTGGCAGGAGTAATTCAGTGTGGAATAAAGCCGCAACATTTGCACCTATGGTAGTTTTTACAGTTGCCGTAATTGTTGTGGGATGTGTTGGCTTTTCAAATACATCTGCCAAAGACTTAAAAAACGGTATACAAAGCAGTGCTAATGATGTTCTCTACGGAAGCACTGCCTCAATGCCTCAGGGCAGGCTTAATAACGCACAAAGCTACAAGCCTACCAACAAACAAATGCTAAAGGTGGTAATGAGCAGTCCGCAGTCGTATTATTTAAGAGGCTTTGTAGGCGGTACATATAACGGCAGCAGCTGGCGACAGCCGGAAAATAAACAGCTTTATAAAAGTGCTGATTTGTTTTACTGGCTACATAGGAACAATTTTTACGGTTATAATCAGCTTTCGGTTCTTTCAAAGCAGTTAAATAAAGACGGCAGTGAAAACCGGATTATAATAAACAATGTAGGTGCGTCAACACAGTATATGTATACTCCGTATGAGCTTGACAGCTGTAGCTATAGCCTTGTAAATAAAAATAAAATAACAGATACTGCTCCTGTGATTTTGGGGGCTTTTGGACAGCACAGTTATACCTACACAGCGGTTGATAATCAGGTTAAGCAATATACAAGCCTGTTGTCAGGACTGTATAATAACGATATTGACGACAAAGCCGCAGCAGACGGCTATATAAATATTGAGTCGCATTACAGCGACTATGTTTATGAAAATTATTTGTATATTCCACAAAAAACAAAAACAACCCTTGAGGGAATGTTAGGCGGCTATAAGAGCAGTGAAAAGCATTTGCAGTACAGCACAGCCAAGCAAAGCATACTTAATGTGCTTTCGTCAAGTATGGAGTATAGCACCGAGCCGGACAAGGGCAGCTCGGACGACTTTGCCACTGCATTTTTACAGGAAACTCACCAGGGCTATAGCGTTCATTTTGCGACTGCGGCCGCACTTATGTTAAGATATTACGGCATACCGGCACGATATGTTGAGGGCTATTTAATTACACCCGACGATGTTAAGGACACCCTGTCAAATTCGGAAATTGTAATTGACGACGCACATTCTCACGCATGGGCAGAGTATTATTTAGACGGTGTAGGCTGGCTGCCCTTTGAAGCTACACCGCCGTATATTGATGTAATGGAAAGTGCAGAGGATATTTTGCCAAGCAGCAGTAATGATAGCAACGTAAGCAATAACGACAGTTCTAAGCAGAATAACCCTACAGAGAGCTATGAGCAAGAGCCTGACGACGACAGCCTGTTACAACGCAACAGTGATTTTATAAATATAATAATATATGTGCTTTTGATTATAGCACTGTTAGCTGTGTTTGCCGCAATATTTATTTTGCTGAAAAACAGACTAAAACGAAATAGATTATATGCATCATTTAATACAGAAAATAATAAAGCCTCGGTTATTAACGGCTTTGGCTTTTGCGTTTATTTGCTTATCAGGTTTAAATATATTAACTCCGAAAGGGACATATATTCCGAGAATATAATTATAACTAAAGAATATACAAAAAAATTTCTACAGGCATTTAATATATACCAAGCGGCACGGTACAGCAACCACACTGTAGAGCAACAGCAAGCAGAAAAAGTGCTTGAGTTAATTGATGCCACAGTTAGATGTATCAAGAAAAAACGCAGCTTCATTCAAAAATTTTACGACGTATTTATTGCCTGCGTATACAAATAAAATTTAAAGGGGGTACTGTATGAAAAAGGATATACTTATCATATTTACGGTTATTATTCTTGTGGCTGTTTTGCTTATGGGCACAGAGCTTCAGTCGGTAGATGATTACTACCTAACTCATATAGACGATATTACCCCACAGTCCAAAACTGTTACTCTTACTATTGATTGCAGAGATATTTTAAATAACTATGATAAACTTACCCCTTCACTGAAAAGCGAAAAATATGTGCCTAAGGATGGCTATATTTTAAAAAAGCAAAAATATGTACTGCGTGACGGTGACACCGCCTTTGATGTTTTGTACCGTGCGGTTAGGTACAAAAAAATACAGTTTGAGTATCAAGGGGCAGAGGATAATCCTTTTGGCAGTGCATATGTTAAGGGGATAAATTATATATACGAATTTTCCTGCGGAGAGTCCTCCGGTTGGGTTTACAAGGTAAACGGTGCTTCACCAAACTACGGCTGTTCAAAATATCAGCTGTCAGATGGGGACAACCTTGAGTGGATATTTACCTGCGACTTAAATAACAGCTATAAGTACAGTGACGATAAGGACGGTGATGACAAATGAAAGCGTTTTCAAGTATGCACCCCTTTGTGTTAATGATATATTTTTTGTCGGTGCTTATAACAGCAATGTTTATAAACAACCCAATAATACAGCTTTCTGCATTGCTTGGCGGCATTGCTTTTTGCGGTATGCTTACTACAGCAAAGCAAAAGCTTTCGGATATTGCCTTTTATATACCGCTTTTTATACTTATATCAATCACCAACCCATTGTTTTCTCATAATGGGGAAACGCCGCTGTTTTTTATGAACGGTAACGCTGTAACGCTGGAGGCAATAGCTTACGGTGTGTTTATAGCGGTTATGGTTATTGGTGTAATGCTGTGGTGTAAATGCTACAGCATTATAATGACAAGCGACAAGTTTTTATACTTGTTTGGTCGAGTGTTGCCAAAACCGGCTATAGTTATGTCTACTGCGTTAAGGTATATACCTATGCTTAAAAGACAGTCCGAAAAGGTGAAAAAGGCACAAAGGGCTATGGGATTTTACACCTCCGAAAGCTATTTTGACCGCCTTAGGTTTTCATTAAGAGTATATTCCGTGCTTATAGGCTGGTCTATGGAAAATGCGGTAGAAACCGCAAAGGCAATGAACGCAAGGGGCTTTAAGCTAAAGCACCACACAAGCTACTCAAGCTATAAATTTAAAACAATTGATTTTTTATTGCTTGCATTAAATATTGTGCTTATTTTGTTTGTTTTCTTTGGTGTAGGAAGCGGTGCTGTGGCGTTTTCCTACTATCCACAAATTACACATATAGACACAAGTGTGCTTTCGTCGGCTGTATATTCGGCTTATTTAATATTAGTGTTTATACCATTTTTTATAGAAATACAGGAGAGAATTAAATGGAACTGTTACAGGTCAAAAATCTCAGCTTTGCATACCCAAAGAGTGAAAAAAGAGCAATAGACGATGTATCCTTCAATATAGAAAAGGGCAGCTTTAATGTAATGTTTGGCGAGTCGGGCTGTGGAAAGACTACTCTGTTAAAGCTGATAAAAAAGGAAATATCACCATATGGAGAATTAAAGGGAAGCATTGCTTATAATAATAAGCCTATAGATGAATTACCTGACAGAATATCAACCTGCGAAATCGGCTTTGTAGGGCAAAATCCTGACGGACAAATTGTAACTGACAAGGTGTGGCACGAGCTTGCCTTTGGACTGGAAAATATGGGCGAAGGCACCAACAGCATACGCCGCAGAGTAGGAGAAATGGCAAGCTATTTTGGAATACAGAATTGGTACCACAGGTCAACCGACAGCCTTTCGGGGGGACAAAAGCAGCTGCTGAATTTAGCGTCCGTAATGGCTATGCAGCCCAAGCTTTTGTTATTGGACGAGCCTACAAGTCAGCTTGACCCAATAGCCGCTGCGGATTTTATTGCAACACTGCAAAAGCTCAACAGAGAATTGGGCTTAACCATACTGTTGGCAGAGCATAGGCTTGAAGAGGTGTTTCCTATAGCCGACAAGGTAATAGCTATGGACAGCGGTAAAATGCTTGCGTGTGGTTCGCCGGTTGAAGCTGCAAGGCTGCTGCAGAAAAGTAAGCTGTCACTTAGCCTGCCAACGGCTGTGCGTATTTGGCACGGCTTAGGTTCAAAAGATGTACCGCCTATGACAGTAAGGCAGGGTAAAGACTTTCTTGAAAAGCACTATAGTCAATGTGCCGGCAGAAGCGTTGCAGTGGATAAATACAGTGGGGCTGAAACCGTACTGGAGGCGAAAAATGTATATTTTCGCTACGAGAAAAACTCACCTGATGTTCTGAAAGGCTTTAATATAGCCGTAACTAAGGGGGAAATATTTTCTATATTAGGGGGCAACGGCACCGGTAAAACAACTGCGCTTAATGTGCTTTCCGGGCTTGATAAGCCGTATAAGGGCAGCTCAAATGTTTTTGGCAAGAAAATAA
>ULRQ01033496.1_pt1 | contig 13461 bp, 8 predicted proteins | sample 1955491 | NCBI WGS metagenome assembly ULRQ01 (sample SAMEA4835684, study PRJEB28245) | human gut metagenome | biome: gut microbiome; material: fecal sample | place: Denmark | collected 2008 | reverse complement strand
TGGAATCTCTCCGGTAAACTGCACTGCATAATAATAAGCATTGAGTGTTTAGGTAATTATACCATCCGCTAACGATGTCTACGCACATCCATGTGCGAGACATCTCACACGCCATCCATGGCGTGTGTACGCTTTGGTTTACTTATGACTCAATGCTTTTATTATGCGCACAGTTTACAGTCGGAATACCGCACCCCACAAACCACATGCCTCCAAACTTCCGGGAGTTTTTCTACATAGGAGATGAGAATATCTCTCCCGCCCCAACCTTGCCAAAGGCGGGGCGGAGCAGTTGTCCGGTAAAGAAAAGCCCAGCCGTGTATATTAGTAAAATCAAAACCGTATGAAGACGCCGGCACTTGGTAAGCTGGGAAAGCTGCCACAAAGTGGTAGCAAATCCCAGCGAACCTAGTACCGCTGCGTCGGAATCCGAGCGGAAGCGTGTTTTGATTTTACTAATATACACGGCTGGGCGTGCTTTAGGGGAGCAACTTCCTACAACATTACCCCCGACTTCTCCTTACTTCTCTCAATCATATGATTCAGCTTCTCAAATGGTTTCTGTAAGAACAATCCGATAATCAGTGAAACAACTATATATATTGAAAGAAATGCGAGATTCTTAATGTAATCATATCTGTACATTCCTGCTATACATTCTCTTAATGCATCCATTGAATATGGGAAGAGCAGGAATCGGTATATTATCTGGTAGGCGTTAGGAAGTACTTCTATAGGGAATGTACCGCCTGAGCCGGCAACCTGTATAACGAGCAGGACAATTCCAAGTGCTTCACCGATATTTCCAAATGCAACAGTAAGGCTGTACATAAAGAAGGTGAATACGAAGCTTGAGAATGCACATGCAACCCAGTAAAGGAATGGGTGGTAACACTGGATTCCTATGTAGAGAAGATTTCCAAGTGTTATAAGCAGTGCCTGAAGCTGTCCTACTGCAAAGAAGATAAAATACCTTCCAAAGAATTTTTCATATCTCTTTGCATCTGCTGGAATATCTGGAGCAGGATGCACAGGTGTGTGCATAATAGCAACAAGTATAAGTCCACCAAACCACAGTGCAAGTATTGTGTAGAATGGTGAAGCGCTTGTTCCATAGCTTTTAACAGCATATACCTGCTCTGTTGTTATATTTACAGGTGCAGAGAGAAAATCTCCCAAAGTATTGGCATCTGCATTTAACATCTCTGATAATAAACCATATGTATCCTGTTCAGTGATTGTGTTTAATGTATTAATTGCATTATCAAGCTTTGTCTTAAGGTCACTGAGAAGTTCTTTAGTCTGAGTGAGTGAGCCCGATGTAAGCTTAATTGCAGCAGACAGGTCTGCAACATCCATGTTCATGTCAGAATAAAGCTCTGTTAATGAACTCATAATGCTTTGAATCTGGGACATCTGGTTTGAAAGAGCAGATGACAATTCATTTAAAGATTCAGCGGAATTACCATTTACAAGAGCCTGTAAGGTTATTAACTGCTGCTGCTGTAACTGTAATTGTGTATAAACTTGCGGTGCAGCACTGTTTGAACTGCTGCTTATTGATGATGTAAGGTCAGTAATTGCAAGCATTGAGTTAAGAATTACATCGTATGTTGAAAGTGTAGTCCTTGCGGATGTAAGTCTGTTAATAACTGCATCCATAAGAGAACCGGTTTCTTTATCTGCATCTTTGATAACTGAGTCGCCAGTACCAGCAATCGTAGATACGATTGTATCTATAAATGTCTGGTTTACCTGCTGCTGAACTGCTGTTTTAGCCTTGTCTGTTATCTTAGGTGCAATAGCGTTTGCTTTCTGGTTACAGTAATATTTTAACTGAGGATGTTCCATGGAATCACTTAAGAAGCTTATAAGATTCTTGGAAAAATTCTCTGGAACAACGAGGGCTGCATAATACTGACCGCTGTATACGCCTTCGATTGCTTCATCAGACGAAGTGACAAACTGCCAACCGATAGTGTTATTAGTTTTAAGTGCATCAATTATGTTGTCACCGACATTAAGCTCCGTTCCTTCAAGAGAAGTACCTTTGTCAACAGATACAACGGCAACTTTAATCCTGCTTGTGGAAGCCTGTCCATATGGATCCCAGTTTGACAGGATATTAAACCATGAATACAATGCAGGAATAACGGTAAGACCGATAATTACGCATAGTGCAATTACATTTGTTTTTATGTGGCGAAGGTCAGCCCGTATAATCTTAAATATATTTTTCATAACTGTACCTCACTTAAAAATGCTTTGATACTGTCTGTAAGAGAAGTATCAGCCTGTTTTTCCTTAATCTCAATATTGAGCTCATTGAGCTTTCTTGCGAGCTTGTCATCAATATAATCAATAACTATAAGATAAGCACAGAATATAAAAAGTGAGATTACCCAAAGAAGCAGATAAACAACCTTAGCTGTATCCATGGTAAACATAAGCACCATGAATACTAAAGGAATTATCATCATACATCTTAAGCAGACCTTTTTCTTGTGCTGGTTCTTAGCGTGCATATTTTCTGCAAATGCTGTGATTTCCGCAATAACAACATCTATATTAAAATCATCATTTTGCATAAATTCATTTCTCCTTTACATAAAATGTGTTTCTTTCATACGGCGTTCGAAGAACTCGCGTACTTCAAGAAGTGACTTTCTGATTCCAAGTCCCAGAATAAGGGAAATAACAGCATAAGCGCATAATTTCACAAGAAATACAGTGTAATCACACTGATATAATCCGCTTATTGCCTCCCTCATGGCATTGATTGCATAAGGGAATGGGAAGTAAAGGTACACATTCTGGAAGAATTCAGGAAGAAGTTCTATTGGATAAGTTCCGCCTGAACCGGCAATCTGTAACACAATCATAACTACAGCAATAGCTTTTCCCAAATCACCAAATGTAAGAACAAGTGTATATATAAATAATGTAAATACAAAGCTTGTTATAGCGGCTGCAAGCCACAGCATGAATGGGGGGGTGCAGTCAATTTTTAAAATGTACAAATCACCAAGAACAACTACAAGAGCCTGAAGCTGTCCCATTGCAAGGAAGAGTAATGCACGGCCTATATATTTCTGATGTTCTGTGGCATCCTTGAATTCATCATCCTCATAGTCAACCTTTACTTTCATAAGGGCAACTAAAACAATTCCTCCAACCCAGAGAGCAAGTGTTGTATAGAAAGGTGTAACACTTGTTCCATAGTTAGTCTGCATATAGACGTAGATTTCTTCTACCTGTACAGGTTCTGACAGGAATGACGCTATTGACTGTGCGTCTGAGTTGATGAAATCCATTACCAGTTTATATGTAGAAGATGAACTTATATCTCCTACTGAACCAGATATGGTATCAAGCCTTTTATTGAGAGAATCAAGTAATGTTTTTGTGCTTTCTAGAGTTGTATTAATATTTACTGATATATCACTTACTCCAAGAAGCATCTGCGAGATTCCATTAATATTGTCTCCGGCACTGCTTATATTAGCTGCAAGGCTGCTTACGGCATTCTTAATGGAAGCCTTAAGAAGGTTAACATTAGTTCTTATTACAGTCTGCATAATTGTCTGGCTCTTCTGGAGCTCTGTGCGGCACTGTTCAACAACAGACTTGATTAACTGGTATTTTGCCTGAAGTGTTTCAGGTGAATCAGTAAGAATATCGGCACACTGCTGAACAAGGTTGTATGCGATATTCTCCATAGCGTTAACAGAAGCTAGAGCTGACTTTAGGGCGGTGATAACTGCTGGGTCAATGCCATCTACTTTGCTGAGGGAATCAATAGCATCTTCAAGAGCCTTATTCTGGTCTATAAGTTCCTTTAACTGTTTGTTGGCTTTACTAAGCTCAACGCCAGCCTGTCCGACATCAGTTATTGAAAGCTGTACAGCTTTATCAAGAGAATCAAGTGCGCTGTCAGTTAATTCATTCATAGCTTTAAGCTGCGCATCAATCTGGTTTGCAATATCATCTGTGACATTATCAAGAGATTTATTGGCAATATCAGCAACATCAGTTGTTCCGGTAAGAACATCTTTAATCTGTGGAAGAACCTCCTGAAGTTTTGCAAGATTATCTGCCAGGTCTGAATTACTCTTAATAAACATGTCAATCATGGTATCGTAAGAATTAATATTGGCAGATACACTCTGTAAATCCTTAACTGTCTTTTCAATAATTGAAGGATCATTTTCAGCTATTTCGTTAAGTCCCTGCATAATAGTCTTAACACACACATCAATGAATTCGGAATTGATAGTGTTCTGAAGAGTGCTTTTTCCTGTATCTGTAATCTTGGAAGCAACAGCATTTTTCTTGGAATTCTCATAATATGTAACTGTTGGTGGATTAAGACCATTGTCAAGGAAGTCATACAGGCTTCGTGAAAAGTCCTCACCAACAACGATAACGGCATAGTACTTCCCGGCATTCAGTTTATTCATGGCTTCATCTTTAGTTTCCGGAAAACGCCAGCCTAATTTATCATTCGAATGAAGCTGTTCAACAATCTGTTCTCCCATATTGATAGTGGAATCATCAGATTCAGAGTAGCCTTCATCTTCAGAAACAATAGCAATCTGGACAGACGCAGTGTTTGCGTAAGGATCCCAGTTGGAATATATGTTAAACCATGCGTAAAGCGATGGAATAAGGCACAGACCAAGCGCAATGGCTAAAGCCAGAATATTCCTGCTAAGACCTTTCAAATCTTTTTTGAAAATCTTAAATATCATAACATTCCTCAATTCTTTAATTATCGTTTAAAACTTATATGTATTTTACTTAAGAAACTGGGGAAAATCAATACAGAGAGGATAAATCAGACATATTTAATAAATTAAGAAAGGATACGGATTTATGAACATATTGTATTGTGGTGATAAACCAATGCAGAAGGGGATTCTTTTATCTTCAATGTCTCTTATTAAAAATGTGGATGAACCGTTAAATATATATATTCTCACGGTTGATTACAGGGAAAAAGGTATTAATTACAAGCCGGTTGATAAAGCATTTGCAAAATATCTGAAAGAAAAATTGAATAAATCGGACATTAAAGTAAATATCTTTCTTGTTGATGTTACAAGATATTTTGTTGAGGAGTTGCCGGAGGCAAATATGCAGAGCAGATTTACTGCGTGCTGTATGTTGCGCCTTTTTGCTGATAAGACAGATATTAAGGATAGAGTTCTTTATCTGGATACTGATGTATTGTGCAGAAAAGATTTTAGGGATTTTTATTATCAGAATATGGATGGCATAGAGATTGCGGGAGTTTCTGATTATTATGGCAGATGGCTTTTCGGTGATGGTTACATTAATTCCGGAGTAATGCTTATGAATATGAGGATGATAAGACAGAACGGGCTTCTGGAAAAATGTCGTGAACAGTGCATAAGAAAGGAAATGTTTATGCCTGACCAGACGGCTGTTAATACATTTGCAACAAGAGTCAATCTGTGCGGACGAAAGTTTAATGACCAGAGGAGACTGCATGACAACACTGTTTTTCAGCATTTTACAACTACCTTCCGGGTGTTTCCGGTGATAAGGACTGTTTCAGTCAAGCCGTGGGAGATTGATAAAATGCATAATATACTTGGGCTTCATGAATATGATGAGCTTCTGGATTCTTATAACAGGGAGCATGAAGAGTACATGGCAGTTTCACGTATTCCTGTGTTTTTCTCGATTAATGAACAGTACGCACCATATCTGGCAGTGTGCCTTAAATCGCTGGCTGTACATGTGGCTTGTGATGAGTGTTACCGCATTATTGTTATGTGTGATAATGTGAAGAATATCACGATGATTCAGCTTCGTAATGTGATAAAGGATTATGAAAACATAGATATTGAATTCGTTGATATAAGAAAGAAAATGTACGAATATTCTGAAAGCTTTGGACAGACAGTTACTGACAGGCAGGAAAACAGGCTTTATTCAGGCGAGTTTACACTGACGATATATTTCAGGTTATTTATTGCAGAGCTTTTTCCAGAACTTAATAAAGCTGTGTATATTGACTCTGATACCGTAATAAATGATGACATTGCAAAGCTTTATTCAGTTGATATGGGAGATGCAATGTTTGGTGCAGTAAGAGATACATTTGCAGGAAAGAATACAATACTGGCTCATTACATTGAAAATGTAGTGGGAATAGAGCGGGATGAATATGTCAATTCAGGAGTGCTTCTTATGAACCTTGATAAGATAAGACAGGCTCATCTGGCAGACAGATTCTTAAAGCTTATGGCTGAATATCACTTTGACAGTGTTGCACCTGACCAGGATTATATTAATGCTATGTGTGCAAAAGAAATATATTTTCTTGATAAGGAATGGAATGTTATGCCTAACAAGGGCGGGGAGTATATAGCAAGACCGAAGCTGATACATTATAACCTGTTTGACAAGCCGTGGCATTACAGCGAGATTCCGTATGAGGAGTATTTCTGGCAGTATGCGGCGGAGTCGGGATTTTATCCGTTGCTGATTAAACAGCGCAAGCAGTATGGGGATAATGAAAGGAAAGCTGACCGTGAGAATTTAAAGAAGCTTCTTGCAAGGGCTGAGAATATTGCGGACGGTGATGGGGTTAAGTTTTCTGATGTTGTGGGAAGCAGAATTGTTGTGGATAGTGGTTTCGTGAAGGATAGCAGTGATGCTGCAAAATAAATTATGTCGGAGGAGATATGATTGGTGATAGGGAGCAGGTCTATGAAAATATTAGGACGGCTGTAAGCCTTAATCAGTTGAATTCAAAGGTTGAGCCGGGAGACCCTAAGCTGTTACGCGAAGATAAAGAAGCATTACTAAGACATTATATTGATTACCGCACAGCATATGGTTTTTGTGTGAAGAAATATATTGCAGAAGCTATATTTCATGCCGGGACTTCTGCGGTGGGGCTTATAACACAAGTTGACGGACTTGAGAATCTTTCTGGAATCAGAGGTCCTGCGATTGTAACATGCAATCATTTCAGCCCGTTAGACCCTGCAATTGTCAGGTTTGCAATGAGAAAAGCTGGATTCAGAAGAATAAGTATTGTTAATCAAGATTCTAACCTTGCAATGAAAGGTTTTGTCGGGTATATGCAAAAATATGCCGACACAATGCCCGTAAGCAGCCTGAAATGGTTTATGGAGACTGAGTTTCCTAATCAGATTAAGAATGCACTTGATGAAAACAAACTTGTGCTTATATATCCTGAGCAGGAAATGTGGTTTAATTATCGGAAGCCCCGCCCATGCAAAAGAGGTGCATATCTGTATGCGGTAAAGTTTAATGTGCCGGTGATTTCGCTGTTTGTTGAACAGCAGGTTAAAAGTACACATTTGCACACATTCAGGGTACATGTCCTGCCAGTAATATATCCGGACAGACAGCTTGATGAAAGAACAGCAAGTTTAAGAATGCAGCACACAGACTATGAGCAGAAATGTGCTGCATATGTCATGGCATATGGAAAGAAGCTGACTTACGATTTTGAAGAGGGCGATATTGTAGGAAGATAAAAGCATTTGACGCGGAAAGAATTGAAGTGTATATATATTTGAAGAAATTACAAAGAATGAGAGGAAAATGTATATGAAGATACATTCAGTGGCAGTACTTGGAGCAGGAGCAGTCGGCTCTTATGTTATATGGGGACTTTCAGAAAAGAAGGATATAAGTTTAAGCGTTATTGCAAAGGGCGAAAGAGCGGAAAGACTTAAGGCAGAAGGCTGTCTGATTAATGGAAAGACATACCACCCGGAGGTATTGACCCCAGAGGAAGCAAAAGGTGTTGACCTTCTTGTTGTATCATTAAAATACGGCGCACTTGCAGGTGCATTAGATGATATTAGGGAAGCCGTCGGTGAGAATACAATTGTCATGAGTCTTATGAATGGTGTTGACAGTGAAGAGATAATATCTACCAAGATAGATAAATCACATATCATTTATTCACTTATAAAGGTGGCGTCACACCGCGAAGGTAAGGAATATGTGTTCAATCCTCAGACTACAATAGGCATTATATATGGAGAGGAAACTGCACCATTTGAGAGTGAGAGAGTTGCGGCAATAAGAGATTTATTTTATGGAACAGGACTTAATTACAGAGTGACTGAATATATCAAAGAAGAGATATGGAGCAAGTATAGACTTAATATCTGTAACAATCTTCCACAGGCTATTATTGGAGCAGGTGTTGGCTGTTATACTGACAGTGAGCATATGAAAGCAATCAGCAAAGGATTACGTAAGGAGGTTGAAGCAGTAGCTCTTGCCAAAGGCATTGATATGAGCAGGTGTGCAGATAACTCAAGCCGAGGAAGCGCTGTTCCGCCAACAGCAAGATATTCAACACTGCAAGATATTGACGCTGGCAGACACACAGAGATAGATATGTTCTCTGGCGCAATGATGCGCATGGGGAAAGAACTTGGAATTGATACACCATATAATGAATATACATATCACATCATCAAGGCACTTGAAGAGAAGAATGATGGCATGTTTGATTATGATGAGAATAGTGAGGCTGTGACTTATTCTAAGTAGTGGCAGACGGATTTAGCAGGCATGTGGGGTACAAGACAGAAAATATAAGATATTAATCATGGCGCAGCCTTTTTAAGGGCTGCGCTTATTGCTTCTATAAAGACGGAATATGTATATCTGTTGGCTGAATCATAGGTTATGTTGGTTGTGCCGGCTTCCATGACTTTAGCAGCAACTTCATCAAATGAAGTTGTGAGCTTAGGGTACATAGTTGTGATTGATTCAGAAAGATTAACAAGCTCAATGCTGTTAATGTTAGAGGAATCAACTGTGACCTGGATATCAACGGGGTTGCCGTCTAACAGAATAGAGGCGGTATATACTCCGGGGCAGAATTTAGGAGCGTCGGCATTATCAAGGGGTGTCTCAATATTAGAAGAAGCAGAAGCATTTACAGTGCTGCTCTTAGGTTTAGTAGTATTCCTGGAATTATCAGAACTATTGCTGCCAAGACGGATAACAGCGAATATAATAAAAGCTATTATAATAGCAGCGATAACCGCTCCAATAAGGAGCTTTTTAAATGGAATAACAACAATTTTAGTCTGACTCATCACAAAGAAACCTGCCCTTCATATTCATTATTACAAAATATATGGTATGGAGTGGGAGATTATGATTAAAATGTGGTATATTAAATACAAATGTATTGGATAGTGTAAAATGGCACATTAAATTAATGCATAGCTTGAAAAACCTACTAAATTGTTAAATATGATGAAATGGTAGGTTTATGAAGAGGTGAATGATTATGAACAGTAAATTTATCAAAACATTTGCAGTAATAGTGATTATAGCGGCAGGCATGACAGCGTGTGGACAAAAGAAAAATGTCATAACAGATGATGTATCAGAAAAAGAGATGACGAACATACAGGAGACTGCATCACAGGAAGTGACAGCACAGGAAATTATAACACAGGAGATTACAACCGAAAAAGAACCGGAAGATGACGAATATGTTCTTGTAAATAAATACATACCTGATATATATGTCGAATTGATGTATGCAACAGACAATAACTTTACAGGTGTCAGAATATATGATTTCACAGACGCATACCTTCGATACGGAACAGTTAAGAAGCTTGCAAATGTGCAGAAAGAACTGAAAGAACAGGGGTACAGCTTAAAGATTTGGGATGCATACAGACCGTTTGAGGCACAGCAGAAATTATGGGAAGTATATCCGGACCCTAACTATGTGGCAAATCCGGCTAACGGAATGAAAAAGCATAATCTTGGAGGAACAGTGGATATTACAATGGTTGCTGCTGATGGAACTGTTATATCAATGCCGACAGAATTTGATGATTTTTCTTTGAAAGCAGATAGGAATTATTCAGATATAGACAATGAAGAGGCTGTGAAAAATGTGATGATTCTACAGAATGCTATGGAAAATAACGGATTTACAGGCTATCAGGGAGAATGGTGGGATTATTCAGATACGGTGGTATATGAAGCGGTTGATTTCGAACCATGATGAGACATGATATGAAAAGGTGCATTATGGTAAAGCAAATGATGGTAAAGTCTATTATAGAAAGATTAGGGGAGTAACACATGTCATTACAATTAATTCTGGGAAGCTCAGGTGCGGGTAAATCGCACTATCTGTATACGCATATAATTGAAGAGTCAATGAAGAATCCTGAAAGGAATTATATAGTTGTTGTGCCTGAGCAGTACACTATGGCAATTCAGAAAAGACTGGTGTCTATGCATCCAAGAAAAGGAATACTTAATATAGATGTTGTGAGCTTTGAAAGGCTTGCGTATAAAGTATTTGAGGAAGTGGGTGAGGATAATCTTGAAGTCCTTGATGATACAGGAAAGAATCTGATTATTAAAAGAGTTTTAGAGCAGAACAAGGACAGATTAAAATATTTTGGAAGTAATCTGTCTAATACAGGATTTGTGTCAGAGATGAAGTCTGTTATATCGGAGATGCTTCAGTATGATATCAAGCCGGATGTTATGCAGGATGCGGCAGGTGCAGCATACAGTGATTCAGAGGGAAGTGCAGCACTTCAGTATAAGCTTGATGATATAGTACTTGTATATAACGCATTTGCAGAGTACATAGACAAGAATTATATAACTAAAGAAGAAATACTGGATAAATTATGCAGCAAGGTTACAGAGTCAGAGAGAATAAAGAATTGCGAGATAGTATTTGACGGATTCACAGGCTTTACCCCGGTTCAGTACAATTTAATGACAATTCTTTTATCAATGTGTCCGAAGATATATGTTTCTCTGACAATTGATGCATCTGAGCGTGAAAATTCAGTAAGAGGCAGGGAAGAACTTTTTTTCATGAGTAAGGACTGCGTATCAAAGCTTTATAAGATATGTGATGAAGAACATGTGAAAGTCCTTGAACCTGTGTATATTGCAGGAAAAGCAGTACCGGGAAAGAATGTAATTGTAAATGTTAATTCAAGATTTAAGAATTCAGAAGAACTGGATTTCCTGGAACAGAATCTTTTCAGAAACAATTCGGGAAGATTTAACCAGAAGACTGACAACATAGTTATATATGAGGGAGCTGTTGCCAAGGAAGAATTAACATTTGCAGCAGGAGAAATAATAAGACTTACAAGACTGTGTGGATACAGATATAACGAGATTGCGATAGTTACTGCGGACATGGATGGCTACGGCAAACTGGCGGCTAATATATTAAAGCAGAACGATATACCATATTTCTTAGATTACAAGCGCCATGTGACGGACAATCCATTTATTGCGGCAATTAACGGTGCACTTGGAATAATAGAGAATAATTACAGCTATGACAGCATATTAGGATTCCTAAGAACCGGAATGAGCGGAATGGAGCGCGAAGATATTGATCTGTTAGACAATTACTGTGTTGCAGTTGGAATCAGAGGCAGGGGAAAATGGCATGAACCATGGATAAGAAAGTTCAGGGGAACAGTCAATAATACTGACCTTGAGAAGCTTAATTCACTAAGAACAATGATAACGGATATGTTGGATCCATTGGAAGAAGTGCTTAAGTCAAAGGAATCTAATGTTGCAGATATGGTAAAGGCTCTTTACGAATTCCTTGTGCGTGAAGATATGGAGCAGAAGGTAAGTGTGCTTAATGACAGCGAGTACACTGGTGATGAATATGCGCAGTTATATAAGAAAGTTATAGAAGTATTAGATAAAATGTATGCCCTTCTTGGAAGCGAGAAGGTTGGTATTAAAGAATTTAACAAGATACTTGCGTCAGGATTTCAGGAGATCAAGATAGGACTTATTCCGCAGACCAACGACTGCGTTGTTATCGGAGATATAGAAAGAACCCGTCTTGACAATATCAAGGTCATGTTCTTTGTCGGAATCAATGACGGCAATGTACCTAAGAAAGCTGATTCAAGAAGCGTTCTGTCAGAAAGCGACAGGGAGTATCTTGAGGATAAGGGAATAGTTATGTCAGCTTCCGTGAGGGAGAAAGCATTTACACAGAGATTCTATCTGTATCTTATTATGACAAAGAGTGCGGAGAAGCTTTACATGTCATATGCGGTAAAAAACAGCGAGGGTGCGGCGCTGATGCCTTCATATATTATAAGAAGCATGAGAAAAATGTTTTCACATTGCCTTAAGTTATCTTACAAAGACACGGCACAGCAGAATTCATATGTGACAATACCGCGGGCGGCTAACAGCTTTGATAATACTGAAATTGCTGCAAATGTAGATGAGGATATTATTGATTCACTTACTGGCGGCAGGCTTGTCGGAAGCGTCACATCTTTTGAGAACTTTGCAGAGTGTCCGCTGAGGTATTACTTAAGATATGGAGTTGATTTGAAGGAAAGGGAAGAATTCACATTTTCACCAGTAAACTTTGGCGTCGTACTGCATGCGGTTATCCGTGAGGTGTGCGACGAAATCAAGAAAAACGGTGAGTCGTACTATCTGATATCAGAGGAGAAGCGCCGCGAGATGGTAAAAAGAAGTGTCGCTGCAATTACTGACATATACCAGAACAGTATCCTTAAGGATTCAAGCCGTAATTCATTCATGATTAAGCGGATGGAAGACCTTGCAGACCGCACTGTATGGGCGATGGGTGAACAGTTAAAATGTGGTGATTTCGTGCCATTTGTATTCGAGCATAAGTTCAATATGGAAGTCGGGGACGGAGACAGAAAGCAGCTTATGAGCGGAACAATTGACCGCGTTGACATATGCGAAAACGGCACAGATGTATATGTAAGAATTATCGATTACAAGACAGGAAAGAAGGATTTCAACATAGTAAAGACCTACTACGGAATTGATATCCAGCTTATGGTCTACATGGAAGCGGCAATGAAGCTTGTGGCGAAGATGCGTCCGGGTAAAAATGTGATTCCTGCCGGAGTGTTCTACTACAACATAAGTGACCCGATTGTATCTGCGACAACAGAGAGTGCAGAAGAGATAGAGGATAAGATTAAGGGTGAACTGCGTCTTAAAGGAATGGTTAATTCGGATAAGGATATTGCCGAGAAGATGGACAATACCGAGGGTACATCACTTAATATTCCAGTTAGCAGAAAGGCTGACGGCGGATTTGACTCACGAAGAAGCAAGGTGATGAATACAGAGCAGTTTAATATACTTGGAAGATTCGTTGATGTAAGAGCCATTGATACTGCGGACAGAATTGCAGGTGGTGATATCAGGAGAAGTCCTTATAAAGATGGACAGTTTTCAAGCTGTGACAGATGTCCTTATGGGGCAGTGTGTGGATTTTCAGTGGATTTGCCAGGCTGCAATTATAGAAAATTAAAGAAATTCGATGATGAAGTATTATGGAATAATATAAAGGAAGGGGTTGATGAGAATGGAAAGAAAATGGACACCGGCGCAGAAGAG
>ULRQ01005684.1_pt1 | contig 13461 bp, 9 predicted proteins | sample 1955491 | NCBI WGS metagenome assembly ULRQ01 (sample SAMEA4835684, study PRJEB28245) | human gut metagenome | biome: gut microbiome; material: fecal sample | place: Denmark | collected 2008 | reverse complement strand
CGATCGTCCCCCCCCCTCTTTCTTTATGACAAGTCTCCTTATGAGCGGGGTGTAAAACGCAATTCTTTTCCTCGGCATGACGGTTCGACCTGACCGTTTTGAAATGCAACGACTCCATTGACAAACGTCTTATCGATCGTAACGGGAAACGTATGATTCATAAACGGCGACCAACAACATTTCGTCAGAATATTCTCGGGAGTAACGGTATAAGACTTTTTCGGATCGACCAGCACCATATCGGCATAGTAGCCGGGACGAATAAACCCTCTGCGATCGATACCGAACAATCGGGCCGGTGCATGACACATACGTTCGACAACCGTCTCGACAGGAATTTCTCCCTGTAATGATTTTTCGAGCATCACTTGCAAAGAATGCTGCACCAAAGGGCCACCCGAAGCGGCTTCGAGGCACGAGCCCTGTTTTTCGGCCAAAAGATGCGGAGCATGATCGGTCGCCACGACATCGATCCGTCCCGAGACGGTAGCCTTCATCAAAGCGATACGGTCGGCAGCCGTTTTGATTGCAGGATTCCACTTAATCAGATTACCGTATTGCGCATAATCATTGTCATCGAAATACAAATGATGCACACACACCTCTGCCGTAATCTGCTTTTCCTCGACCGGTCCATCGCTCAAAAGCGATAATTCTTTCGCCGTAGAAAGATGAAGCAAATGCAAACGTGCATTGTAACGATGCGCCAATTCCACCGCTTCGGACGAAGAGGCATAACAAGCCTCGGCACTGCGTATCAACGGATGGTAGATAACAGATAAATCTTTTCCGAATTTTTCGATATATTTCTCTTTATTGGCTTTGATGATTTCTTCTTTCTCACAATGCGTCGCGATGAGTGTCGGCGCTTCGGCAAAAATGCGGGCCAACGCCTCGGGACTGTCGACCAGCATATTTCCGGTCGAAGAGCCCATAAACACTTTTATACCGCATACCCGACGATAATCGGCTTTGAGCACCTCGTCGATATTATCGTTCGTTGCTCCGATATAAAACGAATAGTTGGCAAGCGAGGTTTGCGCCGCCCGGGAAAATTTCCATTCGAGAGCTTCGCGCGTCGTTGTCGGCGGTTTTGTATTAGGCATTTCCATATATGATGTAAACCCACCCGCCACAGCCGCCATCGACTCGGTATTTATATCGGCCTTATGTGTAAGACCGGGTTCCCTGAAATGCACCTGATCATCAATGACACCGGGCAACAGCCACTTACCGGAAGCATCGATGATTTCATCGACGTGCTCCTCGATATCGGTATAGCTATCGTCGGTATAAACGGTCGAAATAGTATCTCCCACCACCAAGACCGAAGCCTCCCGGCTTTTCCCCTCGTTTATAAGAAGTGCATTCTTTATCAACAGGCTTTTCATTCCAAACAGAAAGGATTATTGTTTTTTCTTTTGCGGATATTTTCTGAACCAACTCGACATTTTCAGTCGCAACACTCCGAACACGGCCTCTCCAAATATTCCACTGCTCATCTTGCTTACTCCCAATTCTCTATTTACAAAGATAATGGGAACCTCAGCAACCTTAAAACCGCATTTATAGGCTGTAAATTTCATTTCTATCTGGAATGCATATCCTTTGAAATGTATCTTGTCGAGATCGATGGTTTCGAGCACTTCGCGTCGATAACAAATAAATCCTGCCGTTGTATCGGCAATCTTCAATCCGGTAACGATACGGACGTATTTCGAGGCATAATACGACATGACCACACGCCCCATCGGCCAGTTAACGACATTCACTCCCGAAATATACCGAGACCCGATAGCGACATCGGCTCCTTGATGGGCACAGGCATCGTAAAGGCGTAGTAAGTCTTTGGGGTTGTGCGAAAAATCGGCATCCATTTCGAATACATAGTCGTATTTTTGCTCGACCGACCATTTGAAACCGGTAATATAAGCCGTACCGAGACCGAGCTTTCCTTTCCGCTCGATCAGATGCAGATGACCTGCAAACTCATCGGCCTGCAACCGTTTTACGATAGCGGCCGTGCCGTCGGGCGAACCGTCGTCGATGATCAACACATCAAATACATGCGGCAGTTCCATAACCGCCCGAATGATATTTTCAATATTTTCCTTTTCGTTGTAGGTCGGAATAATAACTACTCCGTCGGCCTTTTGTACTTCACTCATCTCTCGAAGTATTGGTAAGTGGGTACAAAGTTAAACGAAATAGAAAGACGGCAAAACTTCCGGCTGACAAATTATAGAGAAACATACCGTTTTTTCGGATAAATTACCCGGCTGGCTCTATCCTCACAACTCTTTCTATGGTTTAAATTTGTTTCGGGAATATGATCATGAAATACTTTCATAACGATTATCCGCTTTATTCTTTATCTCTTCACTCTTTATTTTGAAGCAAAAAATGTAATTTTGCGGCAATTTACAATATCATGGTCGAGCTTAATTCCTTACACACTCTTTTCCAAACCAAAGCACGTAACGAAGCGCTGAAAAAATTCGTAAAAGACGATAAGTGTATGCGGCTTCACATATCGGGACTGCAAGGTTCTGCTGCTGCGTTATTGCTCGCGGGACTTCCCGAATACGGAACGACAACTCTTTTTATCGCCAATGATCCCGAAGAGGCCGGTTATCTTTACAACGACTTCATGCAGATAAGGAACGACAATCGGGTATTGTTTTTCCCCTCGGGATATAAACGTGCCTTGAAATACGGACAGACCGATCCCGCCGCCGACATTCTGCGTACCGACACGATAAACCGACTGCAACAAGCCGACGAATCCCTCATCGTGGTTACTTACCCCGAAGCGTTGTGCGAAAAGGTGGCATCGAACGAAGAATTACACCGCAACACATTGCGGCTGGCCAAAGGCGAAAAATGCGATCTGGCATCGGTAGCCGACTTTCTTACGGGTTATGGTTTCGAGCGGGTCGATTACGTTTATGAGCCGGGGCAATTTGCCGTCAGGGGCAGTATCGTCGACGTTTATTCTTTTTCGTCCGATCTTCCCTATCGCATCGATACGTTCGGCGATGAAATAGAAAGCATACGCGCTTTCAATATCGACACCCAACTTTCGCAGAATCCCGTCAATGAGATTTTTATCATTCCCGATTTGCAAGCCGGCTCGACATCGGGCATATCTCTGCTGCAATTCATAGATAAAAACACATTGCTGGCGGTCAAAGACCTTGCATGGGTACTCGAACGCATGCACAGCGTAGCAACCGATACGATTTCACAACAACTGCTTCTCACCGAAGAAGGCGACTTGCACGCCAAAGAAAAATTGATCGATACCGACGATTTCTCCCGCTATGTGCTCGACTTCAAACGCATCGACTACGGTGTAAAATCATTCCGCGACGAAACCGGCGCCACCTTGTCGCTCAACTGTTCGCCGCAACCGATTTATCATAAAAATTTCGACCTTGTCAGCGAATCGTTCTCCTCGTTGTTGCAAGACGGATATAAACTGTATATACTGAGCGACAGTGAAAAACAGACACAACGCATTGCCAACATATTCGAGGATAAAGGAGAGAATATACCGTTCACCCCGGTAAGCAAGACTTTGCACGAGGGCTTTATCGACAACGAACTGCATCTCTGTTTCTTCACCGATCATCAACTGTTCGACCGTTTCCATAAATACCAGCTGCGCAGCGACAAAGCACGGTCGGGCAAACTGGCCCTGTCGCTCAAAGAATTACGGCAATTCGAAGTAGGAGATTATATCGTCCATATCGATCACGGCGTAGGCAAATTCGGGGGCTTGTTCCGAACCGAACTCAACGGCAATATGCAAGAGGTCATCAAGCTCATTTACCAGAACGACGACATACTTTTCGTAAGCATTCATGCCCTGCACAAACTGGCTAAATACCGGGCCAAAGAAGGCGAACCGCCCCGCATCAACAAACTGGGGTCGGGGGCATGGGAGAAAATGAAAGAGAAGACCAAGAGCAAGATGAAGGATATTGCCCGCGACCTCATCAAACTCTACGCGCAACGTTGCAACGAAAAAGGCTTTGCCTTCTCTCACGACACGTTCATGCAACACGAGCTCGAAGCCTCTTTTATCTACGAAGACACACCCGACCAGTTGAAATCGACGGCCGAAGTAAAAGCCGACATGGAACGCGACCGACCAATGGACCGGCTCATCTGCGGCGATGTGGGCTTCGGAAAAACCGAAATCGCCATACGGGCGGCATTCAAAGCAGCTTGCGACAACAAGCAGGTGGCCGTACTGGTTCCCACCACCGTACTGGCATTCCAACACTACAAGACATTCAGCGAACGGCTCAAAGATTTTCCTGTAAAAGTTTCTTACCTGAGCCGTGCACGCACACCGGCACAAATCAAAGAAACGCTCAAAGGTATTGCCGACGGCAGTATCAACATCATCATCGGCACACACCGTTTGATAGGGAAAGATGTAAAATTCAAAGACTTGGGACTTCTCGTCATCGACGAAGAACAGAAATTCGGTGTCGCCGTGAAAGAGAAACTCAAACAGATGCGCGTAAATGTCGATACCCTTACCATGTCGGCAACCCCCATACCCCGCACTCTGCAATTCTCACTCATGGGGGCACGCGACCTCTCGGCCATCACGACCCCTCCTCCCAACCGCTATCCGATACAGACCGAAGTACACGCCTTCAACGAAGACATCATACGCGAGGCCGTCAATTTCGAATTGAGCCGGGGAGGACAGGTTTTCATCGTAAACAACCGTATACAACAACTCTACGAACTCGAACGGCTGGTACGCAAACTCGCCCCGGGTGTACGCACCATCGTCGGACACGGGCAGATGAATCCCGAAGAACTGGAACGGGCCATCTTGGGCTTTGCCGACTACGAGTATGACGTGCTGATCGCCACAACCATCATCGAGTCGGGTATAGATATGCCTAACACCAACACGATTATCATCAACAATGCCCAAAATTTCGGTCTGAGCGAACTGCACCAACTCCGAGGCCGTGTGGGACGAAGCAACAAAAAGGCATTCTGTTACTTGCTCACACCTCCCCTGCGCGAACTGACCGTCGACGCACGCCGACGATTACAGGCAATCGAGAGTTTCTCCGAGTTAGGCAGCGGCATACATATCGCCATGCAAGATCTCGACATACGAGGTGCGGGGAATCTGTTGGGCGCAGAACAAAGCGGCTTCATCGCCGATTTGGGTTACGAGACATACCAAAAAATCTTGCGCGAGGCTGTACAAGAATTGAAAGAAGACGAATTCAGCGACCTATATGCCGAAACAAACGACGATGAACCCGAGAATTTCTCTCCCGATTGCCAAATCGAGTCGGATCTCGAACTGCTTTTCCCAAACGACTATATCCCGGGTGCATCGGAACGCATCTCGCTCTATCAGGAGCTCGACAATATGGAAAAGGAGAGCGACATACAAGCCTTTGCCGAACGATTGCGCGACCGCTTCGGCCGCATTCCTCATGAAGGCGAAGAACTGATACGGGTGGTAAGCCTGCGGCGTATGGCCAAGCAGTTGGGTATGGAAAAAGTGGTACTGAAACAGGGGAAAATGATTCTTCACTTCATCTCGGACGAACCTACTCGTTATTTCCAATCTCCGGCATTCGGCAAAATACTTGCCTATCTGCAAAAATATCCCCGGCGTTGCCAACTGCGCGAAATCAAGGGTAAACGTTCTATGGTCGTAGGTCAAGTCGACACGGTAAAGTGCGGAATGGAAATTCTGCAAGAAATACTCAACCTCGACGCTGCCTGACAAATTTCAAACCCCTCCTCCCCATTATGTCAAAGATGACATTCACATTCTGAACGCATCGTATGCGGAGTGAAGAATCTCAAACAAATAGCACGGGATTCCTCGCTAACGCTTCGGAATGACACGATTGTCATTCTGAGGGGTAAAACCCCGAAGAATCTCTTGCCAAGTTTACGGCCTCGCAGTACAATGTCATTCTGAAAGGCTTTGCCTTGAAGAATCTCCCGGCAACTGCTTGTCATGCTGAGCGTAGCGAAGCATCTCCACCCAAGCGCGCAAAAGCATGAGATCCCTCATACCGCCTGTGCGGGTTCGGGATAACAGAGAGAGATTCCTCGCATACGCTCGGAATGACAAAAGGGCTACCGCCCTCACCCTTATGGTTGGTAATGTCGGAGAGGGGAAAATGCCCGCCTTTATCGGGCTTCCGGGAGCAAGGGAGAAGACGGAAATAGGGCGAGGACTGTTTGAGCGGAGCGAGTTCCGCAGCCCCGTCGGCGAGCGAAGCGAGAGGTAGGAATACCCGATATCCAGCGGGCGACCTTTCTTGGTTACTTCTTTGCGGCGGGAAAAAAGTTACAACACACTGTCATTCTGACGACCATAAGGAGGAAAAATCTCTGGCCATAGGTGTAGTAAGTAGGGATTCCTCACGCTCGACCAAAGGACTCGGTTCAGAATGACAATCATGTCATTCTGAACGCAGCGTATGCGGAGTGAAGAATCTCTTGCAAGGTGTTGAGTCCCTCACGGAACAATGACATTCTGAAAAGCTTTACCTTGAAGAATCCTTCTACCAAGAGTAACTTTGCATGAGATCTCTCACTTTCGTTCGAGATGACAAATGAATGTCATTCTTCTGTACTAAGCACCGAAGAATCTCCTACAATAATAGTTGGGGATTCCTCGTCAGCCGACCGGCTTCACTCGGAATGACATAACTGTCATTTTGGACGGAACAATAGTATAGTGAAGAATCTCTTGGCAAGCAAGAGTACAATCGCCACCGTTGCGAGTAAGAAAGGAGAGGATTCCTCGTCGGCCTACCGGCCTCGCTCGGAATGACAAAAATATCATTCTGAATGCAACGTAAGCAGAATGAGAAATCACGCAACCGGTGATTCTTCGGGGAAACGTAACGACTCGACTTTGGAAAGACGTTCCCGCAAACGGGACATAAGAGAGCGACGCTGACGCAAGGTCATCTCGCAATCGAGTTCGAAATATTGGGACAGGACAGTCGGCCCCTCCTCTTTCACGATACGCATCACATCGTTCATAAACGGGTACTCAAAAAGAATGCGTATATCGTCCTCTACAAGACGTTCGACGATTTCGTTCTCCCGGATCGCATCGGCCGCCGCTGCCCGATAAGCCTCGATAAGTCCGCTCGTACCCAATTTTATTCCGCCAAAATAACGTACCACTACGATAAGGACATCGGTAAGTCCGAAAGAGTTGATTTGCCCCAAAATAGGTTTACCGGCCGTACCCGAAGGCTCTCCATTGTCATTCGCCCGAAACTCGGTACGGGCATGCCCCAGCATATAGGCCCAGCAAACATGACGGGCATCGTAGTACTCTTTCTGATAACGGGCGATAGTTTCCTTGACTTCGTCGAGGGTCGACACAGGTATTGCAAAGGAGATGAATTTACTCATTTTCTCCTTATACAACCCCTCGGAAAGACGAGCTACGGTAAGATAGGTATCGTCGGCCATTCGTAAAAATCACAAGAGTTGAAGCTCTTATCAGAAGGCTTTGAAACTCATATCAAGACCTTTGACCGAATGGGTCAATGCGCCGACCGATACGAAATCGACCCCGCACTCGGCATAGTCGCGTATCGTATCGATTGTAATGCCTCCCGACGATTCGGTTTCGTAACGACCGGCAATGAGCTTCACGGCTTCACGAGTAAGCTCGGGTGTAAAATTATCGAGCATAATACGGTCGACACCCCCGACCCGCAATACTTCACCGAGCTCGTTGAGATTACGTACTTCGATCTCTATTTTCAGATTCTTTCCTTTCTCTTCGAGGTATCTGTGGCAACGGGTAATAGCGGCTTCGATGCCGCCGGCGAAATCGACATGGTTGTCTTTGAGCAGAATCATATCGAAAAGCCCGATACGGTGATTTACACCTCCCCCTATACGCACTGCCTCTTTTTCGAGTATGCGCATACCCGGCGTTGTCTTGCGGGTATCGAGCACCCGGGTATGCAAACCTTCAAGACGTGCCATATATTCATGGGTAACGGTAGCGATACCGCTCATACGCTGCATGATATTGAGCATGGTACGTTCGGTCTGTAAAAGCGACTGCACCCTACCGCTTACGACAAAAGCCACATCGCCGGGTTTTACATGCGCACCATCTTCTATAAAGACCTCCATCTCCAATGACGGATCAAATGCGGCAAATACGCGCCGCGCCACATCTACGCCGGCAAGAATACCTTCTTCTTTGACAAGAAGTTTGGAACGCCCCATTTCATCGGCAGGTATGCAACACAGCGTCGTATGGTCGCCATCGCCTATATCTTCGGCAAAAGCCAATGCAATCAGGTCATCAATCAGTTGATCGGGAGTTTTCATATTCTCGTTTTATATTTACTATTTTCCTTATTACGCACCTTTCCCCGTATCAAAAAAGAGAAGGGAATAAAATAATCGCTATATTTGTAGCTTGGTCGGCTGTACATTTGACACCCAACGACAGGCAAATGTACGCAAAAAACCTGTAATCCTACACATGAAAATAGATTTTTTAGTCGTCGGGAAAACAGCACAATCAGGCTTCACCGAAGGCATTACCGAATATTGTAACCGCATAAAGCGTTATATTCCGTTCGACATGGTCGTCATTCCCGAATTGAAGAACACAAAAAATCTCAGTATCGAACAACAAAAAGAACGAGAAGGCGAACTGATACTGAAATCATTCCGAGACGGCGACTTCATCGTGCTGCTCGATGAACATGGAAAGGAATTCTCTTCGATGCAGTTTGCCGAGTATATCGAGAAAAAAATGCATACGACTCCCCGACGGTTAGTCTTTGTCGTAGGCGGTCCTTATGGTTTCGCACAAAGCGTATATACGACGGCACACGAAAAAATATCCTTGTCGAAAATGACTTTTTCCCATCAAATGATACGCCTTATCTTCACCGAACAGTTGTATCGGGCTTTCACCATTCTCAATAACGAACCTTATCATCACGAATAAATCCGGCTTTATGAAAAAAATCTTCTGTTTTTCCGCTTTGATTATAACGGGATTGTTACTTTCCCTTCCCTCTCATGCCAAAGACTATCTTTACGACTTCGACTACGGCGCCCTTATTTATGTCAGTGCCGGTAAGGACGTGTGCAAAAACCTCAATGTGCAAGTGCAGGCCGATTTATGGCTGAACGACAACTTTAAAGGATACGAACGTTTTATGCCTTCGGCGACACTGACCTATACCGTCATTCCCAAATACCTCAAAGCGATGGCCTATTATGCCTATTTCAATCAAGAAGGGAAATCGGGTAAAAAAGATGTACACCAACACCGTTACCAAGTGGGCCTGACCGGCAGCTACGCCACACCCCATCTCAATTTCTCGCTCTGTTCCAAATTTGAACAGACTCACAAAGACGGTATACCGAACAACAAATGGCGTAATCAATTAAAAATCACTGGAACAATCGCCAAAGAAAACCCGTGGAAACCATTTGTATCGGTCGAGATTTTCGAGGCCATGAACAGTATGAATCCGACCGGAACAGTCGGGATAGAACGTATCCGTTACGAAGCCGGCACCAATTATGCCGTGAATAAACTCATCTCGCTCGAAATGAAATTGCGCGCTGAACGGTTGACTATAAAAAAACAACTCTACTCCTCGGTAGGAATCGGGGTAAAATTCAATCTATAATTCATACCATAGATTCTTGTTTCTGATTGAGAATCTCTTACCAAAATATTTCATTCTGAGGAAGTAACCCGGAAGAATTTCAAATGGAACGTACATTTTGTCTGTCATTCCTCGTCGGCCTATCGGCCTCACTCGGAATGACAGACAAAATGTTATAGGGGGAGACTGTTCGTTCCTACCTATCGGTTTAAGAAAAATCCATATCCATTCAATCGACATACAACAGATCGGCCATAATACCGTCGGAAATAAACAAACCTCGACGAGTTACCGTCAATCGTCCGCCGACATAAGCCAGCAGACCGTTTTTGATGTGTGGTCGAGCCATACGCAGACAATAATCGCGACGGGCTTCACCGAAATCAGCCGCTATCGCATCGAGGTCGAGCCCCCACATCGTACGCAAAGAAGTTATCACCCGGTCGTTGTAACGGGTATTGTCATCGATCCTTTCCGTTTCATAAGCCGCATGACCGATTTCTATTTGGGCAATATAGCGCATCAAATCCGGAATGTTACGGCGACGTGCCGACCGATCATAACTATGCGCCGACGGCCCCAACCCAAGATATGGCACATCCTGCCAATAAGAAGTATTATGCCGGGCATATTCTCCGCTACGGGCGAAGTTAGAAATTTCGTATTGCTCATAACCCGCATTCGCCAACACGTCGATTGTCATTTCAAATAACCGGGAAGAAAGGTCTTCTCCGCATTCCTGCACCAACCCCTCCTGTCGCAAACGGTCAAGAGGCGTACCCTCCTCGTAAATCAGGTTATAAGCCGATATGTGAGGCAATCCGAGCGATACGGCCTGTCTCAAATCTCCGGCCCAACTATCGGGTGTCTGTCCGGGCAAACCGTAAATAAGGTCGATACTGATACGGGAAAACCCTACTGTACGCAAACGTTCCACCGCCTCAACAGCTTGGGCGGAAGTATGCCGCCGACGCAAAAAGCGTAAATTTTCATCGGCAAAGCTCTGTACGCCCATACTTATTCTATCTATCGGCAATGATGCCAGACAAGCCGCATAAGCAGGCGATACATCATCGGGATTGGCTTCGAACGTTATTTCCCGGCAACGGTCGAAATCTATATTTTTACCCAATCCGTCGAAAAGCCGTTGCAACAACACGGGCGGCAATTGAGAAGGCGTACCGCCGCCTATATACAAGGTATCGACTCGTTCGCCCCGCAATTCGCCCCGACGTAACCGCCACTCCTGCAACAAAGCCTCAATATAACGTCCTTGCAACTCTTCACCTACGGTCGAATAAAAATCGCAATAAATGCACCGTGTGCGACAAAAAGGAATATGTATATACAGTCCCGCCATAACGCAAACAAAGTTACGTAAAAATACCGGTATCTTGCATCTTCTGTTTTTTCAAAGGGAAAAGTATTTGACAAAACCTGCTCTGTAACACATTTCATAAATTGCTTTTATCGATTATTTTCCCTACTTTGCGCTTCGTTATCGTAAAAACACAACGATACACGAGAAAAACACATTTTTTACCTTTAAATCTGATATTCCATGAAAGTGTATCAATCCAACGAAATCAAAAACATCGCCCTTTTGGGCAGTAAAGGTTCGGGAAAGACCACGCTCGCAGAAGCCATGCTCTACGAGTGTGGGGTTATAAAACGCAGAGGTTCTGTCGAAGCACAGAACACGGTTACCGATTATTTCCCGGTAGAGAAAGAGTATGGATACTCGGTTTTCTCTACCGTTTTTTATGCCGAGTTTTTAAACAAGAAACTGAATGTCATCGACTGCCCGGGAGCCGACGATTTTATCGGCGGTGCTCTTACGGCCATGAATGTTACCGATACGGGCGTTATCGTCATCGATTCGCAATACGGCGTTGAAGTAGGGACTCAAAACATCTTCCGCTACACCGAAGAGATGCAAAAGCCCGTCATTTTTGCCATGAACCAACTCGACGGAGAAAAAGCCGATTACGATGCCGTCATCGAGCAACTCCGGGAAGACTTCGGCAGCAAAGTAGTGCCGATACAATACCCCATCGTCAGTGGCCCCAACTTCAACGCCATGATCGATGTCCTGCTTATGAAAATGTACAGTTGGGGTCCCGACGGCGGAACTCCGACCATATCGGATATACCGGCCGACCAAAAAGAGAAAGCCCTCGAACTGCATAAACAACTGGTCGAAGCCGCCGCAGAAAACGACGAGGCATTGATGGAAAAATTCTTCGACAAAGGAACACTTACCGAAGACGAAATGCGGGAAGGTATCCGCAAAGGGCTCATCACCCGAGATATTTTCCCTGTATTCTGCGTAAGCGCATTACGCGACATGGGTGTGCGCCGCATGATGGAATTTCTCGGAAATGTGGTTCCTTTTGTTACCGACATGCCCAAACCCGTCTCCCACGACGGTACCGAGGTCGCACCCGACCCCGACGGCCCTACCAGCCTTTATTTCTTCAAAACGACCGTCGAACCGCATATCGGAGAGGTTTCGTACTTCAAGGTTATGTCGGGAAAAGTACACGAGGGAGACGACCTCCAAAATATGAACCGAGGCAGCAAAGAACGTATTGCCCAGCTGAGTTGCGTATGCGGACAGATACGTACCAAAGTCGACGAACTCGTCGCCGGAGATATCGGCGCAACCGTAAAACTGAAAGATGTGCGCACCGGTAATACGCTGAACGAGAAAGGTTGCGAATACATATTCGACCTGATGAAATTCCCCAATTCGAAAATACAACGCGCCATAAAACCCGCCAACGAGGCCGATGCAGAAAAACTGAACGAGATTCTGGTACGCATGCACGAAGAAGACCCGACATGGATTGTCGAACAATCGAAAGAACTGAAACAGACGATCGTATCGGGACAAGGAGAATTCCACCTGCGTACCCTCAAATGGCGCATCGAAAACAATGAAAAGCTGATGGTCGAGTTCCAAGAACCGCGCATTCCCTACCGGGAAACCATCACCAAAGCTGCCCGAGCCGATTATCGACACAAAAAGCAATCGGGCGGCGCCGGCCAATTCGGAGAAGTACATCTCATCATCGAGCCTTATTATGAAGGTATGCCGGCTCCCGAAAGCTATAAATTCGGCAATCAGGAATTCAAAATGAATGTCCGCGACACACAAACAATCGATCTCGACTGGGGTGGGAAACTGGTATTTGTGAACTGTATTGTAGGCGGTGCCATCGACGCCCGTTTCCTCCCGGCCATTCTTAAAGGATTGATGGACCGCATGGAACAAGGACCTCTCACAGGCTCATACGCCCGCGACGTGCGCGTATGTGTCTACGACGGGAAAATGCACCCCGTAGACTCAAATGAAATTTCATTCCGTCTCGCCGGACGCAACGCTTTCAGTGAAGCTTTCAAAAATGCAGGTCCCAAAATTCTCGAACCGGTATATGATGTTGAAGTACTCGTCCCATCGGACAAAATGGGCGATGTCATGAGCGACCTGCAAGGCCGCCGCGCCATCATCATGGGCATGGAAAGCGTCAAAGGCTTTGAAAAAATCATCGCCAAAGTTCCATTGAAAGAGATGGCAACCTACTCGACCGCCCTCAGTTCCATCACGGGAGGACGCTCGTCGTTCAACATGAAATTCTCGTCATACGAACTGGTTCCCGGCGATATACAAGAAAAACTGCTGAAAGAATACGAAGCTACTCAAACGGAAGAATAACTTATACCGACGGTGTTATAACGCACCGAAAATCCGCATTAGTTAAATTAATAAAAAAAG
>ULRQ01067283.1_pt1 | contig 13491 bp, 9 predicted proteins | sample 1955491 | NCBI WGS metagenome assembly ULRQ01 (sample SAMEA4835684, study PRJEB28245) | human gut metagenome | biome: gut microbiome; material: fecal sample | place: Denmark | collected 2008 | reverse complement strand
CGCCGCTGCTGCGTCTGCTGCTGCGGGAGGGCATCGCCGTCACAGCCTGCGACCGCAGCGACCGGGCGAAGCTGGGCGCTCTGGCGGAGGAGCTGGAGGCCGCCGGAGCCGTGCTGCGGCTGGGCGATGGGTATCTTCAGGACCTGGACCAGGACGTGATCTTCCGCACCCCGGGCCTGCGGCCCGACGTGCCGGAGCTGGAGGCCGCCCGGGCCAGGGGCAGCGTCATCACCTCCGAGATGGAGGTCTTTTTCCTGGTCTGCCCCTGCCCCATCATCGCCGTCACCGGCTCCGACGGCAAGACCACTACCACCACCATCATCGCCCAGCTGCTGCGGGCAGCGGGCCACACCGTCCATGTGGGCGGCAACATCGGCCATCCCCTGCTGGCGGAGGCCGATACCATCCGGCCCACGGACTGGGCCGTGCTGGAGCTGTCCAGCTTCCAGCTGATGACCATGACCCACAGCCCCCACATCGCCGTGGTGACCAATCTGGCCCCCAACCACCTGGACGTTCACAAGAGCATGGAGGAATATGTCTGGGCCAAGGAGAACATTTTCCGTCACCAGCAGCCCGGGGACACCGCCATCTTCAACCTGGACAACGCCATCACCCGGCAGCAGGCCCTGCGCGCCCCGGGCCGTGCCCTGTATTTCAGCCGCCAGGCAGAGCCGGAAAACGGCGTGTTCCTGCGGGGTGACGCCGTTATCTCCCGCCGGGACGGCCATGAACGCCAGATCATGACCACGGAGGATATCCGCCTGCCCGGCGTCCACAATGTGGAAAACTACATGGCCGCCATTGCGGCGGTAGAGGGCCTGGTGCCCGACGAGACCATCCGCACCTTTGCCCGGACCTTCAACGGCGTGGAGCACCGCATCGAGCTGGTGCGTACCTATCACGGCGTCCGGTTTTACAATGATTCCATCGCCTCCAGTCCCTCCCGCACCATCGCGGGCCTGCGATCCTTTAAGGAGAAGGTCATCCTCATCGCCGGGGGCTATGACAAGCACATTCCCTTCGACGTGCTGGGTCCCGAGGTGGTGGAGCATGTGAAGCTGCTGGTGCTGTGCGGTGCCACCGCCGGAAAGATCCGCGCTGCCGTGGAGCAGGCTCCCGGTTACCGGCCGGGCCATCCGGAAATACTGGATGTGACGCCCTTTCAGCGGGCTGTGGAGACCGCCCGTGACCGGGCTGTTCCCGGGGACGTGGTGACCCTCTCCCCTGCCTGTGCTGCCTTTGACCAGTTCAGGAATTTCATGGAGCGGGGCAAGACCTTCAAGGCCATCGTCAACTCCTGGGCAGAGTAACCTCTGCCGCCCTGGCGGCATACAATGACCCATAGGGGGTGTATGCCGTGAGAAGAATACGCTACCTGCGGCTGACGGGGCGGCAGAGGCGGTGGGTCTGGCTGTGGCTGACGGTCCTGCTGACGGCGGGCCTGGGCTGCGCGGCGGTGCTGCATATGCGGCCCATCATCGTCAGCCTGGCCACCGCGCGGGTGTCCAACGCCGTCAACCGCATCGTGGTGGACGCCGTCCGGGACGCCATTGACAGCGGCCAGGTGAATTATGACGTGCTCATCCACCTGGAAAAGGACGAAACCGGCCGGGTGGCGGCGCTGGAGAGCAACATGGCGGCCTTCAACCGCCTGCGGTCCCAGATCGCCGATGAAATTCTCCGCCGCCTGTCGGAGGTGTCCACCAGCGAGCTGTCTATCCCCGTGGGGACCCTCACCGGCTCCACTCTGCTGGCGGGGCGGGGGCCCTGTATCCGGGTGCGGATGCAGGCGGGGGGCTCCGCCGACGCCAGCCTGCGCAATGCCTTTTCCGCCGCCGGCATCAACCAGACCAGGCACCAGATCCTGCTGCATGTGGACGTATACACCGGCATTCTTCTGCCGGGCTTCACCGCCTCCACCAAGGTCAGCAACGAGATCGCTGTGGCGGAGACCGTCATTGTGGGCAGCGTTCCGGAGACATACACCTATTTCAGCACCGCTCCCGAGGAGCAGGAGCAGTACGCCCAGGACTACATCATGAACAAAGGATAAGTGGATTATGGACTATCAAACCGAGATGAAGGAACTGCGGGACACCCTGAACACCCACAGCTACCGCTATTATGTGCTGGACGATCCCACCATCAGCGACTTTGAATACGATCGCCTTTACCGCCGCCTGGAGGACCTGGAGCGGGAGCACCCGGAGGAGATCACCCCGGACTCCCCCACCCAGCGGGTGGGCGACGCCACGCTGAATGATTTTGCGGAGGTGGTGCACCCCGTCCCGCTGGAGAGCCTGGAGGACGTATTCGACGGAAGTGAGGTTCAGGATTTCCTGGCCAAGGTGCTGGAAACCCTGCCCCGGGCGGAATACAGCGTGGAGCCCAAGGTAGACGGCCTGTCCGTGGCTTTGGAATACCGGGACGGCGTGTTCGTCCGGGGGGCCACCCGGGGCGACGGCCAGGTGGGCGAGGACGTGACGGAAAATCTGCGCACCATCCGCTCCATCCCCATGACCCTGCCGGAGAAGCTGCCCCGTCTCATCGTCCGGGGTGAGGTGTATATGTCCCGCAGTGTGTTTGAAAAGCTCAACGCCCGCCGGGAGATCGAGGGCAAGCCCCTGTTGGCCAATCCCCGCAATGCGGCGGCAGGCTCTCTGCGGCAGCTGGACCCCAAGATCGCCGCCCAGCGGCAGCTGGATATCGCCGTGTTCAACCTCCAGCTGGCCCAAGGCCGCAGCTTCACCACCCACACGGAGACCCTGGACTATCTCCGCTCCCAGCACTTCAAGGTCATCCCCTATTGCCTGTTGCGTACTCATGCCGATATCATGGCGGAAATCGACCGCCTCAACGACACCCGGATGGAGCGTCCCTTCGACATGGACGGCGCGGTGGTGAAGCTCAATGACCTGGCAGACCGGGAGACCCTGGGCAGCACCGCCAAGTTTCCCCGCTGGGCCATCGCCTATAAATATCCCCCGGAGCGCAAGACCTCCCGCATTCTGGACATCGTGGTCCAGGTGGGCCGCACCGGGGTGCTGACGCCCAAGGCCCAGCTGGAGCCGGTGCGCCTGGCCGGGACCACCGTCACCTTCGCCACCCTCCACAACCAGGACTATATCACCCAGAAGGACATCCGCATCGGCGACACCGTGGTGGTACAGAAGGCGGGAGAGATCATTCCCGAGATCGTGGAGGTGGCGCCGGAGCACCGCCCCGCCGGAGCGGTTCCCTACTACCTCCCTCAGACCTGTCCCGTGTGCGGCGCACCGGTGGAGCGGGACCCGGACGGCGCGGCCCTGCGCTGCACCGGCGCGGAATGCCCGGCCCAGCGCCTGCGGAATCTCACCCATTTCGCCAGCCGGAACGCCATGGACATCGACGGTCTGGGCCCGGCGGTGCTGAATCAGCTCATCGAAAGCGGTCTGGTAAAAACCGCCGCCGACCTGTACGACCTGACCGCCGCCGACATCGCCCCCCTGGAGCGCATGGGCGAGAAGTCCGCCGCCAACGCCGTGGCCGCCATCTATAAAAGCCGGGACAACGACCTGTGGCGTCTGATTTTCGCCCTGGGCATCCGGCAGGTGGGCGAAAAGGTCGCTAAGGTCCTGGCCCGCCGCTTCGGCACCATGCAGGCCCTGTCCCAGGCCACGGAGGAGGAGCTGACCTCCATCGACGATGTGGGCCCCATCACCGCCGCCTACATCCGCCAGTGGATGGAAAGCCCCCAATCCCGGGACCTGCTGCGGCGTCTGGAGGACGCCGGGATCAATATGAGCTGTAAAGAGGAATTGGTTGACAATCGTTTTGCCGGAATGACTTTCGTCCTCACCGGAAGCCTGGAGCGCTTCACCCGGGAGGAGGCCGGTCAGATGATCGAGCAGCGGGGCGGCAAGTCCGCCTCCTCGGTGTCCAAAAAGACCAGCTATGTGGTGGCCGGGCCCGGCGCGGGGTCCAAGCTGCGCCGCGCCCAGGAGCTGAACATCCCCGTCCTGACGGAGGACGAGTTCCTGGAGCTGCTGAAATAAATAATTCTCACCAATATAATAATTTTTATGCAAAAGTCATGGAGCCAGTTACCGGCTCCATGGCTTTTTGTTTCTTTCCACGACTCCCGATTAGATTTTACGGAAAAATTCAATGAAATCATTTGTTAAATCATTGACATCTCAATTCAAAGTGCTAAAATGAAAAATGTATGTATAGGTCGGACGGCGGTCTGTGTGGGGCCGCCGCAAAAATGTGTGAGGAGGAACCTATATGAGCAAGCTCCTGAAAATCTGTGACGGCAACGAAGCCGCCGCCTATGTTGCCTATGCCTTTTCCGAGGTAGCGGGCATCTATCCCATCACCCCGTCGTCCCCCATGGCGGAGAAAACCGACGAATGGGCCGCCAACGGAAGAAAGAACATCTTCGGCCAGACCGTCCGCCTGGTGGAGATGCAGTCCGAGGCCGGCGCCTGCGGCGCATGTCACGGCGCACTGGAGGCCGGTGCTCTGGCCACCAGCTTCACCGCCTCCCAGGGCCTGATGCTGATGATCCCCACCATGCACCGCATCTCCGGTGAGCGTCTGCCCGGCGTGCTGCATGTGGCGTCCCGCACCGTGGGCACCCACGCCTTCTCCATCTTCGGCGACCACAGCGATGTGATGAACTGCCGCCAGACGGGCTTTGCCATGCTCTCCAGCGGCAGCGTCCAGCAGGCCGCAGACCTGGCCGCCGTGGCCCATCTGTCCGCCATCCGGGCCCGGATCCCCTTCCTGCACTTCTTCGACGGCTTCCGCACCAGCCACGAGATCCAGAAGATCGACGTGCTGAGCTATGACGAATACGCCAAGCTGGTGGATTACGAGGCCCTGGCCCGCTTCCGCGCCAACGCCCTGAACCCCGAGGATCCCCGGATGCGCTCCCTGGTGGATAACCCCGATATCTACTTCCAGCTGCGGGAGTCCAACAACACCGACTATGCCAACCTCCCCGACGTGGTGGAGGACTACATGGCCCAGATCAGCCGCCTGACGGGCCGGGAGTATCACCTGTTCAACTATTACGGCGCGCCTGACGCAGAGCGCGTCATCGTGGCCATGGGCAGCGTGTCCGGCTGCGCCCAGGAGGTCGTCAACTATCTGAACGCCAAGGGCGAGAAGGTGGGCTTCCTGCAGGTGCACCTGTTCCGTCCCTTCTCCCGCAAGCACCTGATGGCCGCCATGCCTAAGACCGTGAAGCGCATCGCTGTGCTGGACCGTGTGAAGGAAGCCGGTTCCATCGGCGAGCCCCTGTATGAGGACATCTGCGCCGCCTATATCAACGAGGCGGACCGCCCCCTGATCTTCGCCGGGCGCTATGGCCTGTCCAGCAAGGACACCACCCCCGCCCAGCTGAAGGCCGTGTTCGACAATCTGCTGCTGGAGGAGCCCAAGAACCACTTCACCATCGGCATCGAGGACGACGTGACCCACCTGTCCCTGCCCGTGGGCGCCCCCCTGCTCACCGAGCCCGAGGGCACCATCAGCTGCAAGTTCTGGGGCCTGGGCTCCGACGGCACCGTGGGCGCCAACAAGAACTCCATCAAGATCATCGGCGAAACCACGGATATGTACTGTCAGGCGTACTTTGAGTACGACACCAAGAAGTCCTTCGGCATCACCAAGAGCCACCTGCGCTTCGGCAAGCACCCCATCAGCTCCACCTACTATGTCAGCCGTGCCGACTTTGTGGCCTGCCACAACCAGACCTATCTGACCAAGTACGACATCATCTCCGAGCTGAAGCCCCACGGCAGCTTCCTACTGAACTGCGAGTGGACCGAGGACCAGCTGGAGCAGCACATCCCCGGCGACATCCTGCGCTATATCGCGGAAAACGACATTCATTTCTACATCATCGACGCCAATAAGGAATCCCAGGCCCTGGGTCTGGGCAACCGGTCCAACATGGTGCTGCAGGCGGCGTTCTTCAAGCTGGCTAATGTCATCCCCGTGGAGGACGCCGTGGAGCACATGAAGGCCGCCGTGAAAAAGACCTACGGTCTCAAGGGCGAAAAGGTGGTCAACATGAACATCGCCGCCGTGGATGCCGGCATCAACGCCCTGGTGCAGGTGCAGGTGAAGCCCGAGTGGAAGAACCTGTCCGGCGCCGCCATCCAGCCGCCCCGCGCCGATGTGCCCGACGTCATCAAGAATATCCTGGTGCCCATCAACGCCCAGAAGGGCGACGATCTGCCGGTTTCCGCCTTCCGGGGCATGGAGGACGGCACCATGCCTCTGGGCACCTCCCAGTATGAAAAGCGCGGCATCGCCACCCATCTGCCCGTGTGGGACAAGGACGAGTGCATCCAGTGCAACCGCTGCTCCTTCGTGTGTCCCCACGCGGTGATCCGTCCGTATCTGCTGAACGAGGACGAGGTGAAGAACGCCCCCGCCGGTCTGGAGCTCACCGACGCCAAGGGTCCCCAACTGGCCGGCCTGCGGTACACCATGGGCGTGTCCACCCTGGACTGCACCAGCTGCGGCAGCTGCGTGGCCTCCTGCCCCAAGAGCGGCAAGGCCCTGCGCATGGTCCCGGCCCACGAGGTATCCCTGGACCAGACCAACTGGAACTACCTGCAGACCATCCCCGAGAAGAACGACCGCTTCGACAAGTTCACCCTGAAGGGCAGCCAGTTCCGCCAGCCCCTGGTGGAGTTCAACGGCGCCTGCGCCGGCTGCGGCGAGACCCCGTATGTGAAGCTGCTGACCCAGCTGTTCGGCGACAAGATGTTCCTGGCCAACGCCACCGGCTGCACCCAGGCCTGGGGCGCTGCCATGCCCTGCGTGCCCTACTGCAAGAATAAGGAGGGCAAGGGTCCCGCCTGGTCCAACTCCCTGTTTGAAAACAACGCCGAGTTCTCCTATGGTATGTGCCTAGCGGTGAAGCAGCTGCGCGCCGCCGTCACGGACTACGTCCATCAGCTGGACGACATGACCGAAAACGCCGCCGTCAAGGCCGCCATCGCCAAGTGGCTGGAGACCTATGACGACCTGGACGCCTCCACCCCCGCCACCCGGGAGCTGCTGCACCTGCTGGAGAGCCAGAGCTTCTCCGCTCAGGAGCAGGCCGTGGTGGACGAGATCCTCAAGCGCCGCAAGGATATGTCCAAAAAGACCATGTGGATGTACGGCGGCGACGGCTGGGCCTACGACATCGGCTACGGCGGTCTGGACCATGTGTTCGCCATGGGCGAGGACGTCAACGTCCTGCTGGTGGACACCGAGGTGTACTCCAACACCGGCGGACAGTCCTCCAAGGCCACTCCCGTGGGCGCCGTGGCCCAGTTCCAGGCCAGCGGCAAGAAGACCAAGAAGAAGGACCTGGGCATGCTGATGATGACCTACGACAACGTCTATGTGGCCCAGTGCTCCATGGGCGCGGACCCGGCCCAGCTCATCAAGGCCATCCGGGAGGCCGAGGCCCACAAGGGTCCCTCCATCGTCATCTGCTACGCGCCCTGCATCAACCACGGCATCAAGAAGGGCATGGGCTGCGTCCAGCAGGAGATGAAGGACGTCGTGGCCTCCGGCTACTGGAACCTGTACCGCTACAGTCCCGAGACCCACAAGTTCACCCTGGACAGCAAGGAGCCCAGCATGGCCCTGTACGACTTCATGAAGGGCGAGGTGCGCTACTCCTCCCTGGAGCTGAGCTTCCCGGAGAACGCCAAGGTCCTGTTCGCCGAGGCGGAGGACGCCGCCAAGGCCAAATACGAGTCCTATAAGCGCCGGGCCGAGGATCAATAAGGCTGGGCACAATGCAGCCAGATAATCACAATGCCGGATAATTAAAAAGCGATAAGAACCTTTCGTTTTCAGAGAGCGGCACGGCTTCGGTCGCGCCGTTCTCTTTTGCGGCATTTATCCCGACAGAGGCTCCGTTCCCCGGGCATAACGGCCAAAAAACACGTGTGCTTTTTGGCATATACCACAATCTTTCCAAAAATACAAAAAGTCCGTTGCAAAACGGCTGCAACGGTGTTGTATATAGTAGGGGTGAGAGCTTCCCACCGCCATATAAGAGGAAAGAGAGAAAACATATGAAACCGTTCCGACACTTCGCCATCGCGTTCTGCGTGTGTTCCTTGCTTTGTATGCTGACGGCCTGCATGTCTTCAGTTACCGTTTGGCCTTCATTCGTTGATATATCAAAAAAGGATGTCATCCTGCGGGTAGATGGAACGGAAACTGCCATGCTGTATTGGTACGATGCACCAAACGGCAATTACGAATGGAATGTTTTTCAGATCCTCGACAATGGACAGGTCGCCCCTATTTCTTTGCGTTACACCGATAAAGTGGCACAAATAGAGGACAACTTGTGCCACATAACAGAGTGCTTCGTTCCGGACTATGGAGACCACTATATTCACCTTACTTACATGTCGACAGATCAGGATCCGCTCCCATCCGTGTCAGACTCCGCATTTTCTACATTTTTCTCCTACGAAATTGAAAATGGGGTGGCTCGAATGTATTGCTTTTTTGCCTACATTCCCGAATTCTCTGAAGGTTACACCGTGTATATCAACCAGGATGCTGTTGTGATAAACTGAACCAAGAAGGGAAAAAGTCGGCCAGGTTTCCATTCCGAGCTTTGATGGCTATCCTTTTTGCGTGATCGGGCTATGGCCGAACCATCACGGCAATCCAGGCTCGGGAATTTATATCAAAAGCGGGAATCCGGCAAGTCGGATTCCCGCTTCAACACATTTATCTTCCGCCCAGGTCCACCGCATGGCGGATAAAGCTCATAGGCGGCACCGGATGGGGCAGCTGCATGGTAAACACCATCTGCGGCGTTTTCGGCTCCGTCAACGGCAGCCCCTGGCTGTCGATCATCATGGGGGCCGTCATGGTAAAGGGCTTGGTGTCCGGCCCCACCACCTCCACCTGATCCCTGCAGGCAAACTTGTTGCGCAGGCTCAGGGTGGCCAGGCCCTCCGGCGTACAGTCCGTCACCACGGCGCAGATCTGCCAATCACGGATGTACCGGGCGTCCTCATAGAACTGCCCCGGCTGGCCATAAAAAAATCCGGTGGAATAGTGCCGGTGGCTGACATGCTCCACCTCGTCCCGCCACACCGGGTCCACCGGCCGCCCGGCGGCCACGTCGTCCAGCACATGGCGATAGGCCCCGGTGACAATGGCGGCGTAATAGGCGGACTTGGCCCGCCCCTCGATCTTCAGGCAGTCCACCCCGGCGTCCATCAGGTCGTCCAGGTGGTCGATCATGCACATATCCCGGGAGTTCATGATGTAGGTGCCCTTCTCGTCCTCGAACACCGGGAAATACTCCCCGGGCCGTTTCTCCTCCATCAGTGCGTACTGATAGCGGCAGGGCTGGGCGCAGGCGCCCCGGTTGGAGTCCCGCCCGGTCATATAGTTGGACAGCAGGCACCGCCCGGAATAGGACACGCACATGGCCCCGTGGCAGAAGGTTTCCAGCTCCAGGGCCGGGTCCACCCGGCGGCGGATCTCTCGTATCTCGTCCATCCCCAGCTCCCGGGCCAGCACCACCCGCTGGGCCCCCAGGTCGAACCACGCCTGGGCGCAGGCATAGTTGGCAATGGACTGCTGGGTGCTGATGTGCCGCTGGCACCGGGGGGCATATTTCCCGGCCAGGATAAAGGCCCCCAGGTCCGCCAGAATCAGGGCGTCCACCCCGGCGTCGTTGAGCTTTTCCAGGTGCTCCGGCAGTCGGTCCACCTCGCCGCTGCGGGGCATGGTGTTCACGGTGGCGTGGACCTTCACCCCGTGCCGGTGGGCAAAGTCCACCGCCCGGGGCAGCTCCTCATCACTGAAATTTCCCGCAAAGGACCGCATGCCGAAGGACGTCCCCGCCAGATACACGGCGTCCGCCCCGTACAGCACGGCCATCTGCAGCTTTTCCCAGTCCCCTGCCGGAGCCAGCAGCTCCGGTTTTTTTCGCTCCGCCGTCATCCGAACTTCCGCAGATTGGCGTTGTGCTCAGACAGGGTGCGGCTGAACACATGCCGCTGGGTATCGGGATTGAGCACATAGAAATAGTAGTTGGTATCGTCCGGCTGCAGGGCGGCCTGGATGGAGGCCTTACCGGCGTTGGCGATGGCCGTGGGGGGCAGGCCCTGGTGGGTATACAGGTTATAGGGGCTGTCCAGGGTCTGATAGTCGTCCTCGGTGATCTCCCGCCCGGCGGCATACACCAGGGAGGCGTCGATCTGCAGCAGGTGGGCCGTCTCGCCCACGTTCTCCAGGCGGTTGTGGATGACGGAGGAGATCAGCGTGCGGTCGGTGCCGTCGGTCTCCTTCTCGATCAGGGAGGCCATGATGACGATCTCCTTCAGGCTGTAGGAGGAGTTGGCAATCAGCGGCGCCAGGTCCGGATCGTCCACAATACGGTCCTGGAAGTTGGCCAGCAGGCGGCTCAGGGCCGAGTCGGCGTTTTCCTTCACATAGAACTCATAGGTATCCGGGAACAGATAGCCCTCCAGGCGGCTGATGCTGCCCAGATTCTCGTTGTCCACGAAGTCGAACTTGTCGAACACATGGTTCTTGGCGGACTCCTCCAGGGCGGCGGCGTCGGACACGTCGTTCTCCGCCAACAGCTGGATGATCTGCTCCACGGTGTAGCCCTCGGGGATAGTGACGGTAAGGGGGGCCGCCACGCCGCCGGTGGGCTGCATGGACTTGATGAGACAGTTGAAGTCCATGTCGGTGTTCAGCTCATACACGCCGGGCTGAATATAGCGGCTGGCGTGGAACACGGGGCTGGTGATCATGAACAGCAGCTTGGAGTTGATGAGCCCCGCCTTCTTCAGCTTGGTGGCCACCGTCCCCACGGAGTCGCCGCTTTCCACCTCGATGGTGGCGGTCAGAGGGGCCTTATTCAGGGCGCACACATCGTTGACGGCCAGCCAGCCGATACCGGCCAGCAGGAACGAGGCCACGATGACCCCCGCCAGATAGCCCAGCCACCCCAGGCGGCGCTTTTTCTTTTTCTTCGGCCCTTCGCCGGAGGAGGTCTGCTTACGGACCTCCTGGGCATCCCATTTGGCCGTATCGGAGTTCTGATAATCGGACATATGATCGGTTCCTTTCTCTATTTTTTCCGCCGGGCACACCCGGACAAGATACGCCGGAGCCATCTCCGGCATAGAATAGCCCATACAGGAAACAAGTGAGGTGAATCGCATGTGCTTTGACAACAACAATTGCTCCTGCATCTGGCTGATCGTGATCTTACTGCTGGTGTTCTGCTGCTGCGGCAGCGGAGCCGGATCCCGCTGCGGCTGCGGCAACGGAGGCGACGGCTGCTGCTCCTGCTGAGGGCCGTACATACCTTCGCCCGGAGGGGACGCGCAGGCGTTCCCTCCCTATTTTATGCCCTCCAGCAGGTCCCGGAGCCGCTCCATGACCTCCCGGTGGATGTCGTCCACGGAGCGGACCTGTCCGTCCCGGGCGCAGTCAATGCGGGTCCACCCGCCGTAGTCCACCACCATGGCGGCGCTCTCCCGGCAGGACCGCAGGTATGCCTCGTCCCGCTCGTGGATGTCGGCGGTGGTGTGGGTCAGCTGCTCCCGGCGGCGCATCATCTGCTCCGACAGCTCCGTGGGCACGTCCAGATACAGCACCCGGTCCGGCTCCGGCAGCCCCAGCTTCCGGTATTCAAAGTCAAACAGCCAATCCAGAAACACCTGCCGCTCCTGAGGCGGCAGCTTGGAGGTCTGGTGCACGGCGTTGCTGGTGGTGTACCGGTCGGCGATGACCAGTCCCCCCTGCCGGTACCAGCCGCCCCAGTCCTGCTTGAAGGAGGCATAGCGGTCCACGGAGAAGAACGTGGCGGCGGCATAGGCATTGACGTCCGCCGGGTCGGTGCCGAAGGCCCCGCTGAGATACAGCCGCAGCAGCGCCGAGGACTCCTCCTTGTAGCGGGGAAACTCCAGCTTGCGGAAGGGCACGCCCCGGCTCTCCAGCTCCCGGCACAGAAGCGCCGTCTGAGTGGCCTTTCCGGAGCCGTCGGTGCCCTCGAATACGATCAGTTTTCCGCTCATCCTATGTTTCCTCCCCCGGCTCGACATATGCATTCAGGTTATTCTACCACGGCCCGGCCCTTTTGTCCATGAAAAAGTTTTCCGCCCCGTCCGGAGGCCTCATCTATACATTTTCATTTTCCTGTACAGAATCCGTAAAAATCAGGTGACAAATCCGGACAAAGGCAGTATAATATAGACAAATCATCACCATTGACGGGGTGCAGAAAGGATGTTTTCGCATGAAAAAGCAGATTCTTATCACCATTGGCCGCGAATACGGCAGCGGCGGGCATGACCTGGCGGTCCTGCTGGGCCAGCGGCTGGGCATCCGGATGCTGGACCGGGAGCTTATTGACGAGCTCTGGAAAAATGACCCGGAAATGCAGCGGCTGGCCCAGGAGTACGACGAGCGGCCGGTGAACCGCATTCTCAGCCGCAAGATCAACGAATTTGACAACTCCATCCCCCACAACGTGGCCCAGCGGCAGTTCGACATGATCCGCCAGATCGCCGACAGCGGCGAATCCGCCATCTTCGTGGGCCGCTGCGCCGACTATGCCCTGGCTGGGCGGCCGGGCCTGCTGCGGATCTTCTGCCGGGCGGACCTGACCCAGCGGATCAAGCGCATCCAGCAGCGGCACAATCTCTCCCCGGAAAAGGCCGCGCTGCTGGTGGCCAAAACCGACCGGCACCGCCGGGTCTACTACCACCACCACACCGGCAAGTTCTGGGGCCACAGCTCCTGCTATGACCTGACGGTGAACACCAGCGTCCTGGGGGTGGAGAAAACCGCCGAAGCCCTGGAGGCGTATATCCGGGCATTTCAGGAGCAGGACTGACCGCCGCACATATTTTGATACAAAAAAGCACCGCCCGCAGGCGGTGCTTTTCATATGGTTCTTTTACTCGGCGGGGTAAACAGAAACCTGCTTACGATCCTTGCCCAGACGCTCGAAGCGGACAACACCGTCGGCCTTGGCAAACAGCGTGTCATCGCTGCCGATACCGACGTTGGTGCCGGCGTGGATGTGGGTGCCGCGCTGGCGGACCAGGATGTTGCCGGCCAGAACGAACTGACCATCAGCGCGCTTGGGGCCAAGGCGCTTGGACTCGGAATCACGGCCGTTCTTGGTGGAGCCCATACCTTTTTTATGGGCAAAGAACTGCAGACCAATGTTCAGCATAATGCAGTACCATCCTTTCTATGAGATGATTGCGGGGGGAACAGGAGGGTTTCACGCCTCCATCACTTCAATGTTTTCCGGATACTCGTCGTGAAGCTGGGCCAGATACACCATCAGGCCCGTCAGAAGATTCTGGCAGGTGTTCTCCGCCATGGGAGCCAGGCCCCCGGGCAGACGAAAGGAGATGGCGGCGTCCTGCTCCCGGACTTTCACCGCGGCACACAGGCCCATCACGTCATTGATGGTGGCTTCTA